>Ga0222419_100219_pt1 | contig 88437 bp, 87 predicted proteins | sample 1B20Ametagenome_FD_182474 | JGI IMG/M metagenome (GOLD analysis project Ga0222419, IMG submission 182474) | Enriched microbial communities from leaf-cutter ant dump, University of Wisconsin, Madison, United States - 1B20A (version 2) | ecosystem: Environmental > Terrestrial > Nest > Insects nest...
CCGAGGTGTAGGTCGTATCGGTCGTCGTCGCGTTCGTCGTCTCGGTGATCGCGTCGGCCGAGGAGTTCTCGGCCTCGTACTCCGAGACGTCGCTGATGCTGACGTGCTCGACGAGGTACCGGTCCACCGCCCAGGCCGTTCCGCCGCCCAGCGAGAGGGCGACCGCGAGAGCAGAGGCGATGATGATCCGGCGCCGCCGTCGCGGCTTCCTGGTGGCGGTGCGTGCGGTGTCCATGCTCCAGAGATAGAGAGCACGCCTGTCCGGCTCCTATCCTCCGCTTCTGCATGACCGAGGTCACGCCCCTGAATCCGCTGGGAGGATCCGGATTCAGGAATCGATCAAAGGACCGTCATAGGGAGCGCATAGCCGGGCGTCGCTGACTGGAGAGGAACCTCCACCCCGATCGAAGGAGTCCTCCGTGCCCACCCTCGTCATGATCGCCGCCGACCTCGTCGCGATCGTCATCCTCGCCTTCGGCATCTACTTCACCCGCCACCGCCGCCGCGACCTCCTCGTCGCGTTCATCGGCGTGAACGTGGGGGTGCTCGCCGTCTCGGTCATGCTCGCAGGATCCTCGGTCGCGCTCGGACTCGGGCTGGGGCTGTTCGGAGTGCTCTCGATCATCCGCCTCCGCTCGTCGGAGATCTCGCAGCGCGAGGTGGCCTACTACTTCGCCTCTCTCGCCCTGGGCCTGATCGCGGGCCTCGCCGCGGACATCTCGCCGGTCGCGCTCGGACTCATGGCCGTGATCATCGTGGCCATGTTCGTCGCCGACCACCCTCGCCTGCTCGCCGGCTCGCGGCAGCTCACCATGACCGTCGACCGTGCGATCGGAGACGAGGGCGAGCTCACCCTCCATCTCGAGCGCCTGCTGGGCGGGCGGGTGAAGAACCTGACGATCCTGCAGCTCGACCTCGTCAACGACACGACCCTCGTCGACGTGCGCTACCACGCGGCGACCGCCCCGGCGGGCGCCGTCTCGCAGGGAGCGCTGCGATGATCGCCCGGCTCCAGCCCATCTCGCTCGAGGAGCTCACGTCCCAGGCGGCGATGCTCACCCGCGTCGACCGGAAGTACGCGATGACGGCGGAGGATGCCGCCGAGGTGCTCGCCGAACTGCCCGAGACGACCCGGGTGCTCTCGATGGGAGGCAGACGCGGCTTCTCCTACGAGTCCTACTACTTCGACACCCCGGATCTGCTGAGCTTCCGGATGGCGGCGCTGGGGCGGCGGAGGCGCTTCAAGCTCCGCACCCGCAGCTACGTCGACAGCGCCGACGCGTTCCTCGAGCTGAAGACCCGCGGCGCCCGGAGCGCCACGGTCAAGGAGCGCATCGAGTACGGGTTCGACGACCGCGAGGAGCTCACGGACGAAGGCCGCGAGTACGCGGTCGAGGGTCTCGGCGCGCTCGGGATACCCGATCCCGATGGGCTGGAGCTGCGTCCCACGTTGGCGACCCGCTATCGCCGCACGACGCTGCTCGCCCCGGAAGGCGGTGGGCGCGCCACGATCGACACGGCCCTGTCCTGGGAGCTCGCGGACGGGACGAGCATGGCCCTTCCCGACCTCGTGATCGTCGAGACCAAGTCCGGGCAGCGCACGGGGGACATCGACCGTCTGCTCTGGCGGCACGGCATCCGCCCCTCCACCATCAGCAAGTACGGCACGGGCCTCGCGGCCCTGCGCCCCGACCTTCCCCGCAACAAGTGGGCTCGCGTCCTGAGACGGCGGTTCCACCCCGCCGGCGTCGCCGCCTGAAACGAAAAGAGAGACAGCCATGCGCAAGAACAGCAGATTCCTCCTCCTCGCCGCGCCGTTCGCCCTCGCCGGCGTGGTGCTGGCCGGGTGCACGGCGACGGCCGGCGCCACGACCCAGGCGCAGACCGCCTCGGTCGTCGACGCCGACGCCTCGCTGACCGCCGAGCAGGTCCTGGCCGAGAACGAGGATGCGACCACGGTGACACCGGACGAGGTGACCTCGACGACGTCGACGTCCATCTCCCTCGCCGGGGACACGGCCACCGTCGACGGCGAGGGCGTGAACGTCGACGGCAGCACCGTCACGATCACGGCGGCCGGCTCGTACACGATCACGGGATCGCTGGACGGCACGGTCGTGGTCGACGCCCCCGATGACGCGGTCGTCGCGATCACGCTCGACGACGCGCACATCAGCAGCACCTCCGGTTCCGCCCTCGCCGTCACCGGGGCGGACGACGTCGCTCTCGTGCTCGCGGACGGAACCGCGAACACGCTCTCGGACGCGTCGTCGTACGCCGAGGACGCCGAGGTGAACGCCGCGCTGTACAGCGCCGCGGATCTCACCATCAGCGGAGACGGCTCGCTGACCGTGGACGGCAACGGCAACGACGGGATCACCAGCAAGGACGACCTCAAGATCCTCGGCGGCGAGATCACCGTGACCGCGGTCGACGACGCCCTTCGGGGCAAGGACTCGCTGACGATCGAGGGCGGCACCGTGTCCGTCACCGCCGGCGGAGACGGCCTCACCAGCGATCAGGATGCGGACGAGACGCGCGGATACGTGTGGATCTCGGGCGGCTCCATCGACATCACGAGCGCCGGAGACGGCATCTCCGCGGTCACCGACCTCGTCGTCACCGGCGGAGACGTCTCAGTGGAGGCCGGCGGCGGGTCGTCGGCGACGGTCGCCGACGACGTCTCGGCGAAGGGCCTGAAGAGCGGCGTCTACCTCGTCGTCGAGGGCGGCACGGTGACGGCGGATGCCGCGGACGACGCACTCCATTCGAACGGGGTGATCCACCTCAACACCGGGACGCTCACGCTGTCCTCCGGCGACGACGGCGTGCACGCCGACACCGCTCTGTTCGTGTCCGGCGGCGAGCTGAACGTCCAGGACTCCTATGAGGGGCTCGAGAGCGCCCAGATCGACGTCTCAGGGGGAACCGTGTACGTGCGCGCATCGGACGACGGCCTGAACGCGTCGTCGGGATCCGAGGCCATGCAGGACGACGGATCGATGATCACGATCTCCGGAGGCGAGATCACGATCGAGGCCGACGGAGACGGCTTCGACTCGAACGGCTCGGCGACGATGACGGGCGGGACCCTCACCGTCTGGGGGCCGACGGGCGACGGCAACGGGGCGCTCGACGTGAACGGGACGTTCGACGTCTCCGGCGGCACCCTCATGGCTGCGGGCAGCGCGGGGATGGCCGTCGCGCCGTCGACGGACTCCGCTCAGGGCTGGGTCTTCGCCTCCGCCTCCGGTTCCGAGGGCGACACGGTGCAGATCGTCTCGAACGGGACTGTGCTCGCCGAGTACACGGCGGAGAAGGACTTCGCGACGGTCGTGTACTCCGGTGAGGGCATCACGAAGGGCACGAGCTACGACGTGGTCGTGGACGGCGCCGCGACGACGGTGACCGCGGGCGAGGGCGGCGCCGGAGGGATGGGCGGCGGTGGCCAGGGAGGCCAGATGCCCGGCGGCGGCGGCCGCCCCGGTCAGGACGACCAGGGTTCGTCGTCGGGCGGGCGTCCCTAGACGGCGCCGACGCCGAACAGCAGGCCGAGCACGTAGGTGATCGCCGCTGCGCCGAATCCGATCGCCAGCTGGCGGAGGGCCCGGCGCAACGGCGGTCCGCCGGAGAGGATGCCGACCATGGCTCCCGTCGACATCAGGGCGACGCCGACGAGGACCAGGGCGAGAACGACTGCCGCAGTGCCCTGCAGCCCGAAGATCCATGGCAGCACGGGCACGATCGCCCCCGAGGCGAAGAGCAGGAAGCTCGAGATCGCCGCCGTCCAGTCGCTGCCGACGATCTCGTGCTCGTCCCCCGCGTGCGTGCGCACAGGCCCGGTGGCTGTGTGCTGCACGCCGGCCCTCGCCGCCGCCACGATGCGCCGTGCGCGGTGCAGCGACTCGCCCTCGTCCATGCCGCGCGCCCGGTAGACGAGGGCCAGCTCGTTCTCGTCGATGTCGAGATCGGCCGCCGACGCCGCCGCATCGTCGTTCGCCTCGGTGGCCGCCAGCAGCTCGCGCTGCGACCGCACCGACACGAACTCGCCCGCTCCCATCGACAGCGCGCCGGCGAGGAGACCCGCGATGCCGCTGAACAGCACGAAGCCGCCGCTCACCCCGGTCGCCCCGATGCCGAGGACGAGGGCGAGGTTGCTGACGAGTCCGTCGTTGGCCCCGAACACGGCCGCGCGGAACGATCCGGACAGCCGTCGGCGTCCGCGGGCCGCGAGGCCGCGGACCACCTCGTAGTGCACCTTCTCGTCGGCGCGCATCGCCGGAGTCGCCCATCTCTCGGTGTCGTACGGCGAACGCGCCTCCGCGCTCTGCGCGAGCGCGAGCACGAAGATCGATCCGAACCGGCCCGCCATCCAGCCGAGCATGCGCGAGCGCACGCCTGCGCGCGGCAGCCGGACGGGCTCGTCGCCGAGCAGATCCAGCCAGTGCTGCTCGTGGCGGCGCTCCGCCTCGGCGAGGCTCAGCAGGATCTCGCGCTCTTCGCCCTCACGGCGGGCGGCGAGCTTCTGATACACGGCGCCCTCGGCGCGCTCTTCGACCAGATAGCGCGCCCAGCGGCGCCGGTCGGCGGCGGTCGGCTCTGCGGCAGCGGGGGCTGTCATGCGTTCCTCCTGATCTCGGACAACTGTTCAACGCTATCCGCGCGGGGTGCCCGCAGCGGTGCGGAGACGAGGATTGCCAGGATTTCGGGGATCCGAACCCGCTCTGCGGTTCCTGGGCGAGGAGCGCAGCGACGACTGCGGTCCCTGAGCGAGGAGCGCAGCGACGAGACGAAGGGCGCTCAGGACCGCACGCGCTTGCGCAGCACGTCGATGCGCGACTGCAGCTGGGTCACGGTCGCCTGCGCGACGGCGGGGCCGCCGCAGATGCGCCGGAGCTCGGCGTGCACCGACCCGTGCGGCTCCCCCGACTGCCGGGCGTAGAGCCCGACGAGGCTGTTCAGCAGCTGCCGCTGCTCCTTCAGCGTGCGGTGCAGGGGCGCAGGAAGCGTCGTGGTCTCCGTCGGGTCGGCGCTCGCCTCGCGCGTCTCGCGCAGCCTCGACTGGCGCGCCGCGCGCTGCATCAGCAGCTCGTGCACGTGCTCCGGCTCGAGAAGCCCGGGGAAGCCGATGAACTCCTCCTCCTCCGGAGTGCCGGGCTCGGCGAGCTGACCGAAGTCCTTGCCGTCGAACACGACCCGATCGAAGTGCGCGATCGAGGAGATCGCCTGGTAGCTGAACTCCTGGGTGAGCGCGTCCGAGGCGTCGTCCTCGCGGTTCGCGCTCTCGAGCAGAGAGTCGTCGAGTCCGTCGGCGTCCTTGTCCTGGCGGTCGAGGGCGTGATCGCGCTGCCTCTCGAGCTCGTTGGCCAGTCCCATGAGCACCGGGACGTTGGGGAGGAACACGCTCGCCGCCTCGCCGCGACGGCGAGCCCGCACGAAGCGGCCGATGGCCTGCGCGAAGAAGAGCGGCGTCGACGAGGAGGTGGCGTACACGCCGACGGCGAGACGGGGCACGTCGACGCCCTCGGACACCATGCGCACCGCGACCATCCAGCGGTCGTCGCTCGCGCTGAACTTCTCGATGCGCTCGGAGGCGGAGGCGTCGTCGGAGAGGACGATGGTCGGCTGCCGGCCGGTGATGCCGTGCAGGATCTTCGCGTAGGCGCGGGCCACGGTCTGATCCGTGGCGAGCACCAGGCCGCCGGCATCGGGGATGTGGTGGCGGATCTCGGTCAGCCGGCGATCCGCCGCCGAGAGCACCGCCGGCATCCACGAGCCCTCGGGATCGAGCGCCGTCCGCCAGGCCTGGGAGGTGACGTCCTTCGTGTTGTCCTGTCCGAGATGCGCCTCGAGCTCGTCGCCCGCGCTGGTGCGCCAGCGCATCTTGCCCGCGTACATGTGGAACAGCACGGGGCGCACGACGCCGTCGGCGAGGGCCCGGCCGTACCCGTAGCTGTAGTCGGTGCTGGAGATGCGCGCCCCCGACTCGTCGGGCAGGTACTCGACGAAGGGGATCGGCGCCGTGTCGCTGCGGAACGGCGTGCCGCTGAGCAGCAGGCGGCGCTTCGCAGGGCCGTAGGCGTCGCGGATCGCGTCGCCCCAGCTGAGCGCGTCGCCGCCGTGGTGCACCTCGTCGAGGATCACCAGCGTCTTCGCGTCCTCGGTCAGATGGCGATGGACGGATGACTTCGCCGCGACCTGGGCGTAGGTGACGACCACGCCGTGGTACTGCCGTGCCGGCGCCCAGTGGCTGTTCTTGAAGTACGGGTCGAGACGGATGTGCACGCGGGCCGCGGCGTCCGCCCACTGCGTCTTCAGGTGCTCGGTCGGGGCGACGACGATGATGCGGTTGACCTCGCCGATGCGCATCAGCTCGACGGCGAGGGTGAGGGCGAAGGTCGTCTTGCCGGCGCCGGGGGTCGCCGCGACGAGGAAGTCGCGCTTGTCCGCCTCGAAGTACTGGTCCAGTGCCTCCTGCTGCCAGGCCCGCAGCTTGTTCGCGGTTCCCCACGGGGCGCGCTGAGGGAAGGACGGAGAGAGCATCCCTTCAACGATAAGCGGTGCATCCGACAGTCGGATGACGCACCCGCCGATCGCCGGCGACGGGTAGGCTCGTTCACTGCGCCGCCGCCATCGATGGACGGCGCATGTTCGCGAAGGAGAGCTGGATGACCGACCAGGATTCGACCCGGACCCCGTTCGTGGCCAACGAGAACCCGCACCCGTGGCGACGCTTCGTCGCGGTCGGCGACTCGTTCACCGAAGGCATCGGCGATCCCGATCCCTCGGTGCCGGGCGGCCATCGCGGCTGGGCCGACCGTGTCGCCGATGTGCTCTCGCAGCAGGTCGACGACTTCGCCTATGCGAACCTCGCCGTCCGCGGCAAGCTGATCGCCCAGATCGTGGAGGACCAGATCGAGCCCGCGGTCGCCCTGCGTCCTGATCTCGTCTCGATCTGCGCGGGCGGCAACGACGTCATCCGCCCCGGCACCGATCCCGACGCGATCGCCGCGCAGCTGGACGACGCCGTGGCCCGGCTGTCATCGACCGGCGCGGCCGTCCTGCTCTTCACGGGGATAGACACCGGCTTCACCCCGGTGTTCCGGCCGTTCCGCGGCAAGGTCGCGATCTACAACGAGAACGTGCGCGCCATCGCGGACCGACACGACTGCATCGTCGCCGATCAGTGGGCGCTGAAGGTCGTGCAGGATCCGCGGTTCTTCGACGACGACCGGCTGCACTACAACGCGCTCGGCCACCACGAGGTCGCGCGCATGGTGCTGCGCGCCCTGAACGTGCCCAACGACCTCGAGGCGATGGAGCCCGCGCCGATCCCGCTGCGGACCTGGCGCGAGGCCCGCGCCGAGGACCTCGGCTGGGCGCGGGAGCACCTGGTGCCCTGGGTGCTGCGTCGCCTGCGGCATCAGTCCTCCGGAGACCACGTCGAGGCCAAGCGCCCCGAGCCCGCCCCGGTGATCCGCCTCGACGTCGAGTAGCCTCAGGTCCGCCTGCGGAACTCCACCGTCACCGACGGCAGGAACTCGCGCGGGATGACCGCGGTCAGCACCAGGTCCTCCGCGGGCCGCGTGCCGATCGCGTACACGAACGGATCGGTGTCGATCTGCGCGGCGGGCAGCTCAGCCCCGTCGACGACGACGGAGACCCGGCTGTCGACCGACGCGCGGCTCGTGCGCCACCCGGTGTCCTCGGACGCTGCCGACGGCCCCTGCGGGAGTCCGAGCTCCTCACGGAACCGGTTCATGAGGATGTGGTTCGCGTGGTGGACGAGCCGGCCTTCGAGGTCGTCGTGCGAGGGCTCCCGGCGCCAGGTGGTCCGCACCGCCTCCCAGAGACGGGGGTAGCGCATCCGCTCGACCTCTTCGACGAGCCATCCGGGCCGTGGCCAGGGCGGCACGTCGTCGAGAGCCGCGCGCATCCGCGGGTCCAGCTCTGCGAGGTTGATCGGATCCGCTCTGTCCCGCGGATTCCGCCACACCGTGTACCCGATCGAGATCTCGATCTCGGCGAGGCCCGCCGAATCCGTCATCGAGCCGATGCCGGGTGAACGATCGTCCTCGAGACGGTCCTGCGCGACCAGTCCCCAGACCGGGAACGCGAGCGCCGCGACCCGCGCTTCCGCCTCGGAACGCGGATCCGGCGCATCCGGCGGCAGCACTCCCGCGAACTCCATGCCCTCAGTCTGCGTGCGCGCCGGCCGCCAGGCAAGGGCGATCAGCGGCTCAGCGCCCACAGGGCGACCGCGGCTGCGGAGGCGACGTTGAGCGAGTCCACTCCCCCGGACATCGGGATCGTCACGATCGTGTCGGCAGAGGAGAGGGCCGCGTCCGAGAGCCCGTCCCCCTCCGATCCCATCATGAGCGCGACGCGCGGCGGGCGGTCCCGGGCGTAGACGTCGAGGCCGACCGCATCGTCGGCGAGGGCGAGCGCGGCCAGCTCGATGCCGGCGGCGCGCATGTCGGCGACGCCGGCGTCCCAGTCCTCGATGCGCGTCCAGGGCACCTGGAACACGGTCCCCATGCTCACCCGCACGCTGCGGCGGTACAGCGGATCGGCGCAGCGCGGGGAGACGAGGACCGCGTCGGCGCCGAGACCGGCGGCCGCGCGGAACGCGGCGCCGACGTTCGCGTGGTCGCCGATGCCCTCCAGCAGCAGGATCGTCGACGCCCCGGCGACGAGCTCGGCGACCGATGGCAGCCGGGGACGGTGCATCGACGCCAGCGCGCCGCGATGGACGGCGAACCCGGCGACGGCCTCTGCGACCTCGTCGGGGACGAGGTAGACGGGGACGTCGTGTGCGGCGAGCAGACCGCGGATGCCGTCGACCCACCGTCGCTGCACCATGACCGATCGCGGCCGGTGGCCCGCCGCGACGGCCCGCTCGATGACCTTGGCGGACTCGGCGATGTAGAGCCCGCCCGCCGGCTCGGCGACGGCCCGCAGAGCCGTGTCGGTCAGGCCGCGGTACTCGTCCAGCCGGGAGTCCTGCGCCGAGGCGATCTCGATGAGTTCCATAGACGTCCACTGTGACACGGGCGGCGAGCCGGTGCGCGTCGCGCACCGTAGACTCGCTGAGGGAGGTGCCGTGACCGCGATGACGGATGAAGAGCTCGACGTGCGCATCGAGAAGGCCGCCGATCTCCTCCGAGGCCGCAGGATCGCTCTGCTCACCGGCGCCGGCATCTCCACGGACTCGGGCATCCCCGCCTATCGCGGCGCAGGAGCGCGCACGCGCTCCGACCCGATGACCATCCAGACGTACCTCGGCGACGAGCGCGCCCGCCGACGCTACTGGGTCGGCGGGCATCTCGGCTGGCGGGCGTTCGCGCAGGCCGAGCCCAACCCGGGCCATGTCGCCCTCGCCGAGATGGAGGCGGGCGGAGTCGTCAGCGGCGTCATCACGCAGAACGTCGACGGCCTGCACCTCCGCGCCGGCAGCTCGCACGTCATCGAGGTGCACGGAACCATGCGCCGCGTGCTCTGCCTGCACTGCGGTCAGGTGTTCGACCGCCGCGACATCGCCAGGCAGATCGAGGAGAGCAACCCCTGGATCACGGTCCCGGAGAACGTCGTGCTCGCTCCGGACGGCGATGTGCTGCCGGAGAGCATCGACGGCTTCGTCGTTCCCGTGTGCACGGTCTGCGGCGGCATGCTCAAGCCCGACGTGGTGTTCTTCGGCGAGTACGTCCCGCAGGACCGGTTCAAGGCCGCGGAGTCCCTGCTCCGCGCGAGCTCGGCCATGATCGTCGCCGGCTCCTCGCTGGTCGTGAACTCGGGGGTGCGCCTCGTCGACCGCGCACGTCGTCGCGGCATCCCGCTGATCATCGTCAACCGCGAGCCGACGCGCGCCGACACCTGGGCGGACGTCACCCTCGCCCACGGCACGAGCGTCGTCCTCCCCGCCATCCAGGAGCTCCTGAAGTGACCCTCATCACCCTCGTCCGCCACGGCCAGACCGACTGGAACCTCGCGCGCCGCATCCAGGGCACGACCGACATCCCCCTCAACGAGACGGGACGCGCGGACGCGCATCGCGCCGCGGCGGAGCTCGCCGGCTCCGTGCATCACTCGGTCTACGCCAGCCCCCTGCTGCGCGCGCGGGAGACCGCCGAGATCATCGCCGACACGCTCGGCCTTCCCGCGCCGCGTCTCGTGGACGGCATCCGCGAGCGGGAGTTCGGCGAGGGCGAGGGCATGCTGGTGCCGGACTACCTGGAGAAGTACGGAGACTGGCACGCGCCCGTCCCCGGGGCCGAGACCCTGGAGGAGGTCGGCGTGCGCGCCCTGGCCGCGCTCCACCGCATCGCCCGCGACGCCCGCCGTCGCTCGGCGCCGACGGCCGAGTCCGTCATCGTGGTCGCGCACGGCGGCGTCATCCGCTCTCTGATCGACCACGTCTCCGGCGGCACGCTCCCCCGCGTCGGCGACGTGCTCGCCAACGGCTCCGTGCACCGGTTCGAGGCCTCCCCCGACTCCCTCCGCCTGCTCGAGCGCAGCGTCCTCGTCTGATATCCACCGCGCCCGGCGCTCCGTCGGGACGAGCAGCCGGTCAGCGGGCGCGGGAGATCACCGACCTGGCGTGACGGAGCACGGGCTCGTCGATCATGCGGCCCTGGAAGCGGAAGACCCCGCGTTCGCTCTCCGCGGCCGCGAGGACGGCGCGGGCCCACTCGACGGATGCCGGATCCGGCCGGTACGCGTCCCTGATCGCCGCCACCTGCGTGGGGTGGATGCAGGCGGTGGCGCGGAACCCGGAGGCCGCCGCGTCAGCCGCCTCCGCGGCGAGGCCGTCGAGGTCGTCGATCGCGATGTGCACGGCGTCGATGGCGGCCTTGCCCTGCGCGCCCGCCTCCAGCAGCACCCGGGCCCGTGCGTACCTGGCGATGTCGCGGTAGCCGCCGGCTGGCGTGCGGCTCGACGTGCCGCCGAGGGATGCGACGAGGTCCTCCGCCCCCCACATCATCGCGACGACCTGCGGGTGCGCCGCGATCCGCTCTGCGGCGCTGATCCCCCGCGCGGTCTCGCACAGGGCGATGAGCGAGAAGCGGGCGTCGAAGGCGCCGAGGCTCTCGGCGCTCTCGGTCTTCGCCACCATCACGGTGCGGAAGTCGGTCTGCGCGAGCGTCGCCAGATCCGAGACGAAGGCCTCGGTCCCCGGCGCGTTCACCCTCACGACGACCCGGTCGGGATCGACGTCGGCGTCGATGAGATTGCCACGGGCCGTCGTCTTCGCCTCGGGCAGCACGGCGTCCTCGAGGTCGAGGATCACGGCATCCGCCTTCTCGAGAGCTCCGCGGAACCTCTCGGGGCGGTCGGCGGGGCAGAACAGCAGCGCGGGGCCGAGCTCGAAGCTCATCGGATCTCCTCCTCGGGAAGCCGGTGCACGAGCACCGTCCTGGACGCGGTGGCGACGATCACGCCGTCCTGGTTGCGCCCCGCGTGCGCGATCGTCACGATCCCCTGGGCGGGCCGCGACGAGGAGGCGCGCTTCGAGACGACGACGCTCTCGGTGTAGAGCGTATCGCCGGCGAAGAGCGGATGCGGGAACGCGATGTCTCCGAGGCCGAGCTGCGCCACCAGGGTGCCCTGGGTGAGCTGCGCGACGGAGGAGCCGACCATGGTCGACAGCGTCCACATCGAGTTCATCAGCCGCGCGCCGAACTCCTGCCCGGCCGAGAAGGCGGCATCGAGATGCAGCGCCTGCGTGTTCATGGTCAGCGTCGTGAACAGCACGTTGTCGGCCTCGGTGGCGGTCCGCCCCGGGCGGTGCAGGTAGCGTGCGTCGACCTCGAACTCCTCGAAGTAGAGGCCCCGCTGGACGATGTCGTGGGTCACGTCGGCTCCCTTCGGCCGTGCTGGGCTGGGCTGGGCTGGGCTGGGTGCCACGCTACCCGGCCAGGCCGAGGGCACGCGCGATCACGAGCAGCTGCACCTCGGTGGTCCCCTCGCCGATCTCGAGGATCTTCGAGTCGCGGTAGTGCCGCGCCACCGGGAACTCGTTCATGAAGCCGTTGCCGCCGAAGATCTGGGTGGCGTCACGCGCGTTGTCCATCGCCGCCTCTCCGGAGACCAGCTTGGCGATCGCCGCCTGCTCGGCGAAGGGCCTGCCGGCATCGCGCAGGCGGGCGGCATGGTGCCACGCGAGTCGCGAGGTGTGCACGCGCGCCCGCATCCGCGCCAGGGTGAACTGCGCGTTCTGCCGGGTGCTCAGGGCGCTTCCGAAGATCGTCCGGCTCTTGGCGTACTCCACGGCGGCCTCCAGGCATCCCTCGGCGGCGCCCGTGGCGAGTGCGGCGATCGCGATGCGCCCCTCGTCGAGGATGCTGAGGAAGTTGCGGAAGCCGCTCCCCCTCTCCCCCAGCAGGTTCGCAGCGGGAACACGGGCGCCGGTGAAGGTGAGCGGATGAGTGTCGGAGGCGTTCCAGCCGACCTTGTCGTACGGGGCCTCGACCGTGAAGCCGGGGGTGCCGTTCGGGACGATGACCGTGGAGATCTCCTTGCGTCCGCCTTCGCTGCCCGTCACCGCCGTGACGGTGACGAAACGGGTGATGGCGGTGCCGGAGTTCGTGATGAACTGCTTCGCCCCGTCGACGACCCACTCGTCGCCGTCCAGCCGCGCCGTCGTGCGCGTCGCCCCCGCGTCGCTGCCCGCCTCCGGCTCGGTGAGGCCGAAGCCGGCGAGAGCGCGGCCGGCGAGGAGATCGGGAAGCAGCTCCTGCTTCTGCTCCTCCGTGCCGAACCGGAAGACCGGCATGGCCCCGAGGCTCACGCCCGCCTCCAGGGTGATCGCGATCGACTGGTCCACGCGGCCGAGCGCCTCGATGGCGATGCCGAGGGTCATGTAGTCGCCGCCCTGGCCGCCGTGCTCCTCGGGGAAGGGGAGCCCGAACAGCCCCAGCTCGCCCATCTGGGCGACGACGTCCATGGGCAGCGTGTGCGTGCGGTCGGCCTCGTACGAGCGTGGCGCGACCACGTTCTCGGCGAACTCCCGCACCATCGTCGCGAGCTCTCGCTCCTCGTCGGTCAGGTCCTCGATCATCGGTCCTCCTCGTCCAGCCCCTCACGGGGGTCGATGCTCACGCGGGCGACCGGCTGGTCGCGCCGCACCTGGTCGCCGAGCGCGACCAGCACGTGCGCGACGCCGTCGTGCGGCGCCACCACCGGGTGCTCCATCTTCATCGCCTCGATCGAGACGAGCGGGTCCCCCGCCCGCACCTCGACGCCGTCCGCCACGTGCACGGCCACCACGCTGCCGGGCATCGGGGCGCGGGCCTCCGGGACCGTCGTCTCTGCGATGGCGTCGCGGGCCGCGAGACGCTGCAGCATCCGCTGTCTGCGGTCGATCGGACGCAGGCGCATCGAGCGGCCCTCGGACGCGACCCAGATCGCCCCGTCCGCATCGGTCAGCGCGACCGCAGGGCCGGCGGCGGGATCCTCCGGCACCTCCTCGACGATCTGATCGTCGTCGGTGAGGAAGGCGATCGGCGCGGCATCCGCGCGGCTCTGCATGGCCGCCCACACCGCGCCGGCGCGCCGGACGGCGGCATCGGGACTCGCCGACGCCTCGTGACGCCGATCGTGCTGCACGCGTCTCCGGGCCGCGTCGAGCATCGACGCGGTCGCCGGCATCGGCTCCATCGGCAGCAGCGTCTCGATGAGACCGGTGTCGAGGTCTCCCGACATCACCCGCTCGTGACGGCACAGCCTCCTCAGGAACGCGATGTTCGTGTCGACGCCGAGCACGACGGTGCGGCTGAGCGCCTCGTCGAGCAGTCGCAGCGCCGTCGGGCGGCCCTCGGCCACCGCGACGACCTTGGCGATCATCGGGTCGTAGAAGCCGGTGATCTCGCTGCCCGTCTCGATCGCGGAGTCCACCCGGACGCCGGCGGGCGGGCGGAAGGCGAGCACCGTGCCGGTCGACGGCAGGAAGCCGCGCTCCGGGGACTCGGCGTACACGCGGGCCTCGACGGCGTGGCCTGCGACGGAGGGCTCCAGGTCGAGCGCCTCTCCCGCTGCGACGCGCAGCTGCAGTTCGACCAGGTCGAGGCCGGTCACCTCCTCCGTCACCGGATGCTCCACCTGCAGGCGCGTGTTCATCTCGATGAAGAACGCCTCGTCCGTCTCGTCCGCGTCGACGAGGAACTCGACGGTGCCCGCGCCGACGTAGGAGACGCTCTCCGCCGCACGGACCGCCGCCTCCAGCAGCCGCTGCCTCGTGCGCTCCGGGATGCCGGCCGACGGCGCCTCCTCGATCACCTTCTGGTGCCGCCGCTGCAGCGTGCACTCGCGCTCGCCGAGGGCGAGCACCGTGCCGTGGCGATCGCCGAAGACCTGCACCTCGATGTGCCGCGGACGGCGGATCAGCCGCTCCAGGATCAGGGCGTCGTCGCCGAAGGCGGACGCGGCGACGCGGCGGGCCGCCGCCAGCGCCGCGGGGAGCGCCGAGAGGCCGGGCACGACCTCCATGCCCTTGCCGCCGCCGCCCGCGCTGGGCTTGACCAGCAGCGGGAAGCCCACGGCCTCCGCCTCGTCGGCGATCTCGAGATCGGACAGGCCCCTCGCGTCGAAACCGGGGACCACCGGGACGCCGTGCCGGGCCACATGCTCGCGGGCACGCGCCTTGTCGCCCATGATCCGGAGTGCCTGCACGGACGGGCCGATGAAGACGACACCGCTCTCGACGCACGCCTCGGCGAGCTCGACGCTCTCGGAGAGGAAGCCGTAGCCGGGGTGCACGGCCTGGGCGCCGGTGGCCCTGGCCGCAGCGATGACCGCGTCGATGTCGAGGTACGACTCGGTGGCCGGGGCGGGGCCGATACGCACCGCCTCGTCGGCCTCTGCGACGTGCGGCGCCCCGGCGTCGGCGTCGCTGTACACGGCCACGCTGCGGATGCCGAGCCGGCGCAGCGTGCGGATCACGCGCCGAGCGATCTCGCCGCGATTGGCGACCAGGACGGTGTCGAACAGCGCCCCTGCGCCTCCCCGGGCGGTATCGGCGATATGCGTCGTGCGGTTCATGGCATCACATCCGGAAGAGGCCGAAGCGGGGTTCGGGAAGCGGCGTGCGGGCGACCACGTCGAGCGCGAGGCCGAGCAGATCCCGCGTCTGCGCCGGATCGACGATGCCGTCGTCCCACAGCCGCGCGGTGGCGTAGTACGGCTCGCCCTGACGCTCGTACTGCTCGCGGATCGGCGCCTCGAACTGCGCTCTCTCCTCCGCGCTCCAGCCCTCGCCGCGGCCCGCGAGCTGATCCTCCTTCACCGTGGCCAGCACGGATGCCGCCTGCGTTCCGCCCATGACCGAGATGCGGCTCGCCGGCCAGGTCCACAGGAACCGCGGCGAGTACGCCCGCCCGCACATCGAGTAGTTGCCCGCCCCGAACGAACCGCCGATGATCACCGTCAGCTTGGGCACGCGCGTCGTGGCGACGGCCGTGACCATCTTGGCCCCGTCCTTCGCGATGCCTCCGGCCTCGGCATCCGATCCCACCATGAATCCCGTGATGTTCTGCAGGAACACCAGGGGGATGCCCCGCTGGTCGCAGAGCTCGATGAAGTGCGCGCCCTTGAGCGCCGACTCCCCGAACAGCACCCCGTTGTTGGCGACGACGCCGACCGGATGCCCGTGCAGACGCGCGAACCCCGTGACGAGGGTCGTCCCGTACTCGGCCTTGAACTCGCGGAAGGAGCCGCCGTCGACGAGGCGGACGACGACCTCGTGCACGTCGTAGGAGGCGTTCACGTCGACCGGGACGACGTCGTACAGCGGCGAGAGCTCGTCGGGCTCCCGGCTCGGCGCCGTCTCCCAGGCGGGAGCCGCGGGGGCCGGGAGCGTCGCGACGATGTCGCGGAGGATCTCGAGCGCGTGCTCGTCGTCTTCGGCGAGATGGTCGACGACCCCGCTCCGGCGCGCGTGCAGCTCGCCGCCGCCCAGCTCCTCCGCGGTGACGATCTCGCCGATCGCCGCTTTCACCAGGGGCGGGCCGCCGAGGAAGATCGTGCCCTGCCCGCGGACGATGACGGTCTCGTCGCTCATCGCCGGGACGTAGGCCCCGCCTGCGGTGCACGAGCCGAGGACGGCGGCGAGCTGCGGGATCCCGGCCGCCGACATGCGGGCCTGGTTGAAGAAGATGCGGCCGAAGTGGTCGCGATCGGGGAACACCTCGTCCTGCTTCGGCAGGAACGCGCCGCCCGAGTCGACGAGGTACAGGCACGGCAGCCGGTTCTCCAGGGCGATCTCCTGCGCGCGCAGGTGCTTCTTCACCGTGAGGGGGAGGTACGTGCCGCCCTTGACCGTCGCGTCGTTGCAGACCACCATGACGTGTCTGCCGTGCACGAGGCCGATCCCGGCGATCACGCCGGCGCCCGGCGCCTCCCCGCCGTACAGCCCGTCGGCGGCCAGAGGAGCCACCTCCAGGAAGGGGCTGCCCTCGTCGAGCAGGCGCGCGACCCGGTCCCGCGGAAGCAGCTTGCCGCGGGCGACATGGCGTTCCCGTGAGGCGTCCGGTCCCCCGCGTGCGGTCGCTGCCAGACGTTCGCGCAGCTGCGCGGCGAGCGACTCCTGGGTGGCTGCCATCGTGCACTCCTCCTCGAGTCACGCCCACCCGCGACACACAGTGGCGCGCCGCGGGCATTCTCGGTTAGTGTTCACTAACCCGACAATTCAGGTTAGCGAGGATTAACCGAGATGACAAGCCCGCTCACCGCCCGAGACCGAGCCAAGGCAGAGCGCTCCGACGCGATCCTCCGCGAAGCCGCCCGCCTGTTCGCAGCGCGCGGATACAACGGAGTGAGCCTCGAGGACATCGGCGCCTCGGTCGGCGTCTCCGGTCCCGCCGTCTACCGGCACTTCGCCGGCAAGCAGGCCCTGCTCGGCGCGGTCCTCGTCAAGGTCAGCGAGGACCTGGTGTCCGGTGGCAGCCGGGTCGCGGACGCCGCCGGATCGGACGCGGACCGGATGCGGTCGCTCGTGCGCTTCCACGTCGACTTCGCGCTCGGCAACGCCGACGTGATCCGCGTGCAGGACCGCGACGTGGCGCATCTCGCGGAGCGCGACCGCGCCGAGGCGCGCAGGCTCCAGCGCACGTACATCGACCTCTGGATCGCCGCCCTCGCCCCACTAGTACCGGCGCAGACCGATGAGCTGCGACTGCGGGTACAGGCCTGCTTCGGCCTCATCAACTCCACTCCGCACTCGACGAGGGCGGCGGCACGACGTCACTCGGCCACCGCGACGGTGCTCGTCGTGATGGCCGAGGCGGCTCTGCGCGCGACTACCTGAGCAGCATCGCGCGGCCGGGCTCCTGCAGCACGTCGGCGACGTCCTTGAGGAAGCGCGCGCCCTCGGCGCCGTCGACCAGACGGTGATCGAAGGACAGGCTCAGCGTCATCACCTGACGCAGCACGATCTCGCCCCGGTGCTCCCACGGCTGGCGGCGGACCGCGCCGACCGCGAGGATGCCGGACTGCCCCGGCGGCAGGATGGGGGTGCCCGCGTCGACCCCGAACACGCCGACGTTCGAGATCGAGAACGTGCCGCCCGCGAGCTCCGCCGGGGAGGTCCTGCCCGCGCGCGCCGTGTCGGCCAGCGATCGGAGCGCGTCCGCGAGCTCGACGAGCGTCAGCCGCTCGGCGTCGCGGATGTTCGGCACGATCAGCCCGCGGTCGGTCGCCGCGGCGATCCCGAGATCGACGTACTCGTACTGCACGATCTCGCCCGCCTCCTCGTCCCAGCGGGAGTTGAGACCGGGATTGCGGCGGAGCGCCAGGCAGGCCGCCTTGGCGATCACCGCGAGCGGACCGATGCGATGGTCCGCCAGCGTCCGGTCCTCTCGCAGCGACGCGATGAGCTCCATCGTCGCGGTCACGTCGACCGTGAGGAAGACGGTGACGTGCGGAGCGGTGAACGCGCTCTGCACCATCGCCGCGGCCGTGTGCTTGCGCACCCCTCTGATCGGTATGCGCAGCTCCCGCTCCCCGGGCACGAGGGAAGCGGCGGACGCCGGGGCGCCGGCGCCGGGGGCCGGTGCGGGTCGTTCTCCCCGCATGCCCACGCGCTGCGCATAGGCGTCGACGTCGTCTCGGGTGATGGCGCGATCACCCGTCTCGGCCGCGACGAGCTCGAGCTCCACCCCGAGCCGCTTCGCGTATGCACGCACGGGCGGCGTCGACCGCGGCCGTTCCACGACGGTCTCGATCGTCGCGGCGGGGCGGGCGTCGTGAGGAGCCGCTTCGAGCACCGCGGTGTCCGCCTCCACCGGCGCCGCGCGGCGTCGCGCGCGACGCGCCGGACGTCCTCCGCTCGACGGCGCGGCTCCGTAGCCCACGAGGTTCGGCTGCGCCTTCTGACCGGCGTCCGCGCTCGCGTCGGCATCCGCCGCGCGGTCCTGCGGCTCCTCCTCGGATCCCACCACGTCGAAGGCGATCAGCGGCGCCCCGACGGCGACGACCTGCCCGGCATCCGCATGCAGGGACGACACGGTGCCCTCGTACGGCGAGGGCAGCTCGACGACCGCCTTGGCCGTCTCGACCTCGGCGAGCGTCTGGTTGAGCGCGACCGTGTCCCCTGGGGCCACGAACCACTGCACGACCTCCGCCTCGGTCAGCCCCTCGCCCAGGTCCGGGAGGCGGAACTCGGCGATCATGCGTCCGCTCCCGTCAGGCTGTTCGGCCGATCGAGCACGCGGTCCACCGCGTCCAGGATCCGGTCGAGATCGGGCAGATGGTGCTTCTCGAGCTTCGCCGGCGGGTAGGGCACGTCATGACCGGTCACCCGGAGCGGCGCGGACTCGAGGTACTCGAAGCAGCGCTCGGTGATGCTGGCGATGACCTCGGCCGCGACGCCGGCCTCGCGAGACGCCTCATGCGCGACGACCACACGCCCGGTCTTGCGGACGGATGCCGCCACGGAGTCGTAGTCGACGGGCGAGAGGGACCGCAGATCGATGACCTCGAGGGAGATCCCCTCGTCCTCGGCGGCCTCCGCGGCCTGGAGGGCGGTGGTGACCATGGCGCCGTAGGTGATCAGCGTGGCGTCCGTCCCGGTGCGCACGACCCGGGCCAGCCCCATCGGCGGGGCATCCGCGAGCGGCGCGTCCAGATCGACCTCGCCCTTGTGGTGGTACAGCCGCTTGGGCTCGAAGAAGATCACCGGGTCGTCGCTCGCGATGGCCTGGCGAAGGCTGCGATAGGCGTCCTCGGGGTTGGAGACCGCGACCACGCGAAGGCCCGCGGTGTGCACGAAGTAGGCTTCCGGAGACTCGGAGTGGTGCTCCGCGGCGCCGATGCCCCCGGCCCACGGGATGCGGATCGTGATCGGCATCCTCACCCGCCCCTGCGTGCGGTAGTGCAGCTTGGCGACCTGAGACACGATCTGGTCGAACGCCGGATACACGAATCCGTCGAACTGGATCTCGACGACGGGGCGATAGCCCCGGAAGGCGAGCCCGACGGCCGTGCCGACGATGCCAGACTCGGCCAGCGGCGTGTCGATCACGCGCTTCGCGCCGAACTCGTCGAGCAGCCCGTCGGTGATGCGGAAGACCCCGCCGAGCTTGCCGATGTCCTCGCCGAGGAGCACGACCTTCTCGTCGTCGAGCATCGCCCGGCGCAGCCCCGCGCCGAGCGCCTTGCCGAGGGTGAGCTCGGTCATGATCAGTCCTCGCCCTCGAAGGCGGCGAGATAGGCCGCGTACTCCTCGCGCTGGCGCTGCAGCCCGGTGTGCGGCTCGGCGTAGACCCCGTCGAACACAGCGAGGGGCGGGCGGGTGACCATCCCGAGGCAGGCGGCCCGCATCTCGCGCGCGGCGGTGTCGGCCGCCTCCTGCGCCCGGGCGAGCTGCTCGTCGTCGAGCTCTCCGATCGATCGGAGATAGGCCTCGAGGCGGGCGATCGGATCGCGCCGACGCCACTGCTCCAGGTCGGCCTCCGTGCGGTAGCGCGTCGGGTCGTCGGCCGTCGTGTGGGGTCCCATCCGATAGGTGACCGCCTCGATGAAGGCGGGACCCTTGCCGGAGCGGGCGTGCTCGAGCGCCCAGCGCATGGCGGCCATGCAGGCGAGGACGTCGTTGCCGTCCACACGCAGGCTCGGGATGCCGAAGCCCGGCGCCCGGCCCGCGATCGGGAACTGCGACTGGACCGCGACGGGCTCCGAGATCGCCCAGTGGTTGTTCTGGCACACGAAGACCACGGGCGCCTGATAGGAGGCGGCGAACACCATCGCCTCGTTGACGTCGCCCTGGCTCGAGGCTCCGTCGCCGAAGTAGGTGACGGCCACCTCGTCGGCGCCGTCGTGCATGACGCCGATCGCGTAGCCGACGGCGTGCAGGGTCTGCGCGCCGATGATGATCTGCAACGGCGCGACCCGCAGCTCGCGCGAGTCGTACGCGGCTCCCTCCTCCCCGCGCCAGGCACGTACGAAGTCGCCGGCGCGAGCGCCGCGCGCGTAGATCACCCCGGTCTCGCGGTAGCTGGGGAAGACGTAGTCCTGCGGCGCGAGAGCGCGGGCGGTGCCGATCTGGGTGGCCTCCTGACCGTTGCACGGCGCCCACAGGCCGAGCTGCCCCTGCCGCTGCAGGGCGATGCCCTCGGCGTCGATGCGGCGGAGGACGACCATGTCGCGGTGGAGCTCCCTCAGCTGGGCGGCGTCCACGTCGGCGACGAAGGCGTCGAGCTGAGGGTTGACGATGCGGGTGCCGTCCGGCGCGAGGATGCGCTCCGAGAGCTCGAGGTCCTGCGCGGTGTCCGCGATCGGGGTGAGTTGCGGTGACATCTTCGTCCTCCTCTGTCGCGAGCGTCCTCGTGGGACGCTGCACGTCGTCAGCCGGCGTCTTCACCGGTAGCTTGAGCGTACGTCTGCTCAACACCTCGCTCAAGCATTCCCGCATCGCTTGAGCATGTTGCTAAATGAGCGCCGGTACGACGGTGCTACCCTTTGGCACTATGCCTGGACTTGACCGCATCGACCTGGAGCTTCTGGCCGCCCTCGCCGATGATCCGCGCACGACGATCGTCGCCCTCGCCGAGAGCCTCGGCCTCTCGCGCAACACGATCCAGGCCCGCCTGTCGCGCCTGGAGCAGACCGGGGTCTTCCTCTCCTACGAGCGGTCCTTCTCCCCCGACGTGCTCGGCTTCCCGCTGCAGGCGTTCGTGAGCATCGGCGTGCGGCAGACGGAGCTGCCTCGCATCACCGCCGAGCTCGCGCGCATCCCCGAGGTCCTGCAGGCGCACGGCCTCAGCGGCTCCGTCGACCTGCTGGCACGCGTGGCGTGCCGCGACGCCCGCCACCTGTTCGACACCGACGCGCGGATCCTGTCCATCGACGGGGTCGAGCGGACGGAGACCTCGCTGGCCATGGGCGAGGTCATCCCGTTCCGGGTCGCCGGTCTCATCGGCCTCGCACGGCGGGAGCACTGAGGAAGCGGCGGATCGCGCCCGCCGCCTCGGCCGGCGTCTCGTAGTGGATGAGATGCCCGACGTGCGCGATCTCCACGAGCTGCGCGTCGTCGAACATCGTCGCGAGCCGGCGCTCGGCCTCGATGGGGGTGATGTCGTCTCGCTGCGCCGCGACCAGCAGCGTCGGCACGTGGATGCGCGGCGCGAACTCCCTGACGTCGTGCGAGACGCTCGCGACGAAGGCGTCCTTCAGCACGTCGCGGTCCGCGAACAGCGAGAAGTAGGTGTCGTGCTGATCGTGGATGAACCGGCGGAGCTCGGCATCCTTCGTCTTGGCCATGGTGATGCTCATGATCCGCACGATCGCCCGGTTCCGCAGCAGCGCGGTGCCGAGACGCTCCGGAAGACGCGCGCCCAGCGCGTAGTACAGCACCGCCAGCCTCGTCATCAGGCCCTTCGGTCCCTCCAGTGCGGGCGCGCCGATCGGATTGACGAGGATGAGCCGGGGCGTCTCGAGACCGCGGGCCACGGCCGCCGACGTCACGATCGACCCGAACGAGTGCCCCAGGATCACGGCGCCCGGAGCGACGGACGCGGCGAACTCCACCAGCCACTCGGCGTACTCGTCGAGATCGTGGGTGCAGCCGGGAACGGGGGCGCTCTGACCGAATCCGGGGAGATCCGGAGCGATCACGCGGATGTCGGGGAGATAGGCGAGCACGGGTTCGAGGCCGTGGTGATCCCCCCGGAAGCCGTGCACCGCGACGACCGTGAGATCGGCATCCGCCGGCCCGTACACCCAGTAGGCGGTGACGCCCCCGCGCACCTCCGCCTCGCGGCGTTCGACCGGCAGGCGGCTCAGACGATCGGCGTAGGGCGAGGGCACGGTCATACCTCGAGTCTATGCAGTCGCCGTGCGCCTTCCCTGCGATGTCGGACGTCGCCTCTAGCGTGAGGTCATGTCATCCGAGACCGTCCTCCCGAGTTGGGTCAGCCGCGTCGGCGTCTTCGATCTGGAGACCACCGGCGTCGACGTCGAAGGCGACCGCATCGTGACAGCCCACGTCGGGGTGCTCGACGCGAAGGGCCGCGAGATCGCGTCGAAGGACTGGCTGGCCGATCCCGGCGTCGCGATCCCCGACGGCGCGACCGCCGTGCACGGCGTCACGACAGCGCATGCGCGTGCGCACGGCAGTCCGGCGGCACAGGTCGTGACCGAGGTGACCGCCGCGCTGCGCTCGCTGCTGTCGCAGGGGGTTCCGGTCGTCGCGTACAACGCCGCGTACGACTTCTCGCTGCTGGCCCATGAGGCGCGCCGGCACGGCGTCGAGGCTCTCGTCGACCCGGCGCCGATCATCGATCCGCTCGTGATCGACAAGGCGTACGACCGATACCGTCGCGGCAAGCGCACTCTCGAAGTGGTCGCCGCGCACTACGCCGTGCCGCTCGACGCGGCTCACGAGGCGTCGGCCGACGCGGTCGCCGCCGGCCGCGTGGCGCAGGCCCTCGCGCGGCAGTTCCGGCTTCCGGAGACCCTCGACACCCTCCACACGCAGCAGATCGGCTGGGCGCGCACACAGGCCGAGAGCCTGACCGAGTACTTCGTCAGCATCGGGCGGCTCGAGCCGGAGGAGACGCTCGACGGCTCGTGGCCGGTGCGGATGCCGCTCTGATCGGTGCGCGAGTCGGCGTCGGAGTAGGGCGGGCGGGACTTGAACCCGCGAATCGTTGGGTTATGAGCCCACTGCCTTAACCAGCTTGGCCACCGCCCCGTACACACCCAGCCTAGCGGGCGCCCGCGCTCAGGCGGGCGCAGCCTGAGCGTGCGTCTGCAGGTGCCCGAGGTAGATGTCTGCGTTCGCGACGAGCCCTGCCTGCTCCTCCTCGCTGAGCGAGCGGCGCACCTTGGCGGGCACCCCGGCCACGAGCGATCCGTCCGGGATCTCGGTGCCGCCGAGGACGACCGCTCCCCCGGCGATTAGGCATCCTGCGCCGATGACCGCCCCGCTGAGGACCACCGCTCCCATGCCGATGAGAGAGCCGTCGCCGATCGTGCAGCCGTGCACCACGGCGTTGTGCCCGATCGACACCTTCGCTCCGACGACCACCGGATGCCCGGCGTCCACGTGCACCGACACGTTGTCCTGCACGTTGCTGCCGGGGCCGATGACGATCGCCGCCGAATCGGCGCGCAGGACGGCGTTGTACCAGACGCTCGCGCCCGCTGCCAGCGAGACGTCTCCGACGATACGAGCGCCTTCGGCGACGAAGGTCCCGTCGGCGATCGAAGGGACGCGGTCCGGCAGGGAGAGGACGGATGTTCCAGGCGCGATGCTCATAAGGCGAGACTATCCTCATTTTCCTATGTGTCCGGGGATTTCCTTCGCGGTAAGCCCAGCCTGTGCTTGCTTGCGGAATCTTCCAGGGCGAGTAGCGTTGTCTCCATCACAACCGAATCAGACCAACTCCCCGGGAGCACATGATGAGCAAGGCACAGACCGTTTCCACCACCGCCAGCGACCCGACCGTCGCCGCTGCCGCAGCCCAGTTCCTCTCGCCGCTCGTCCTCGGCCTCGAGGCGCTGACCGTCAACGGCAAGCAGGCGCACTGGCACGTCCGCGGCGCGAACTTCGTCGGCGTCCACGAGCTCCTTGACACGATCGTCGCCCACGCCGGCGACTTCGCCGACACCGCCGCGGAGCGCATCGTGGCCCTCGGGCTGCCGATCGACTCGCGCATCAGCACGGTCGCCGAGAAGGCCGGAGCCACCTCGGTCCCCGCGGGCTTCGCGCAGTCCGATGACGTCATCCGCGCGGTGATCGCGGACATCGACGCGATCCTCGTCGACGTCCAGGCCGCCATCGACGGCCTCGACGAGGTCGACCTCACCAGCCAGGACGTCGCGATCGAGATCAAGCGCGGGCTCGACAAGGACCGCTGGTTCCTGGTCTCCCACATCGCCGCCTGACGCGGCAACACGAGCAAGGGCGCGGGATCCTCGGATCCCGCGCCCTTGCTCGTGTTCAGGAGCGATGAGTGATCCGGCCGCCGAGCAGGGTGGCCAGCACCGGCATCCGCCGGAGGTCCTCTCCGCGGACGGAGCGCGGATCCGCGCCGCACAGCGCGATGTCGGCGCGCTCACCCGGTCGCAGTGACGTGCGCGTACTCGCGACGAGGGCCTGATCGACCGTGAGGCGCTCCTGCGGATGCCAGGGCTCGCGGTCGTCGTCCGTGCGGTCGACAGCGGCGCCGATCGCCTGCCAGGGATCGAGAGGGGACACCGGCGCGTCAGAACCGAACAGCAGTCGCGTCCCGGCGTCGCGCAGCGAGGCCAGCGGGTAGCCCACCGAGGTCTGGCCCGCCCAGTGGACGCCGACGAGGTCGCGGTCGTCGAGCGCGTGCTGCGGCTGCACGCTCGCGGCCACACCCAGCCGGCCGAACCGCGCCAGATCGGCGTGGCGTACGAGCTGCGCGTGCTCGACGGTCCCGGTCGCACCGGTGTTCGTGAACGCATCGAGCGCCGAGGTGACCGCCCGGTCGCCGATCGCGTGCACGGCGACCGCGAGCCCGGCGCCCGCGGCCTTGAGCAGCAGTCCGCTCAGCTCGTCCTGCGGCACGGTCAGCACGCCGAAATCCGCGTCGTCGCCGGGATAGTGGTGCGAGCACGCTGCGGTGCGGGTTCCGAGAGAGCCGTCGGTGATGACCTTCAGCGGGCCGACGTGGATCAGCGCGCCGCCGTGCTCGTCGCCGGTGCGCAGTCCCGCCGCGATCGCCCGATCGAGATCGAACGGGTACACCGCGAACTCGACGCGATGCGAGGCGAACCCCTCCGAGACCCGTCTCGGCCAGGCGTCCGCGTTCCAGCCCATGTCGAAGTCGACGATCCCGGTGACGCCGCGGGCGGCGGCCTGCTCCCCCGCCCGCCGCACCGCGGCGTCGGCGCGAGCCGGATCCACCGCGTTCAACCGACGCGAGATCTCGAAGGCATCCTCCTCGCGCAGCACGCCGTCGGCGGCGGTGAGCCCCTCACGACGCAGAGCCGCGGAGTTCAGCCAGACGCTGTGCACGTCGGCGTTGATCAGGTACGTCGGCGTCGCGCCGGTGGCGCGGTCGAGCAGTTCGAGGGCGGGCGCGTCCGCCCACAGGGCGTCGCGGAACCCCACACCGACGACCCGGCCCTCCGGCGATCGCGGCGCGCCCTGCACGAGGCTCGCGGCTTCGACCGCGGACGCGGCGCTCCCCAGCGGTATGCGCTCGGAGGCCAGAGCCCACTGCACGGCGTGCACGTGGTTGTCCCAGAGCCCGGGGATCGCCCATGCACCCTCCGCGTCGAGGATCTCTCCGCGCGGCCGCAGGGCGCCGGCCGGGGCGATGTCGAGGATGCGCCCGTCGCCGAGCAGCATGTCCACCGGCTCGTCGTCGATGAGGAACTCCCGACCGGGTCCGGCGATCCGCGCGCCCCTGATCGTTCCGATCTCGGCGCCCGTCACCGCCGCGCCTCGGCGATGGCGTCGTGCGCGCGCCGCATCTCCCTGGCGAGCTCCGGCTGAGCGTAGGGGCCCTCGCCCTCGAGCTCGGCGATGACCGTCTCGACCGTGTCGGCCGGTTTGTTCTGGCTCAGCTTGCGCTTGGCGACCACCTTCGAAGGGGTGAGCCGGAAGCCGACGGTGCCGGCTGCGAGCCTGCTGACGAACGCCTCGTCGTTGGGCCGCTCCCACATGAGCCGGGGATCCGGCATCCGGCTCTCGAAGCGCTCGACCAGACGGTCGAGCACCTCGAGGTTCTCCTCATCGCTGAGGATCTCCGGGACGCCGGACAGATGCACGGCGGTGTAGTTCCACGTGGGCACCGCCTGCACATCTCCGTACCATCCGGGCGAGATGTAGCCGTGCGGGCCCTGGAAGACGACGAGCAGCTCGCGCTCCCCCATGCCGTGGATCCGATCGTCGGGGCGGCCGACATGACCGACGATCGTGAGGTCGTCGCGATCCTCGTCCAGCAGCACGACGTAGTGCGATGCGACCGGTCCGTCGGCGCCTGCGCTCATGATCGTCGCCCACGGGTTCGCATCGACGACCCGACGGATCTCGGCGATGTCGGCGAGGGTGAAGCTGGGGTTCTGGCGCATGCTCCGAGCCTAGGCCTGGCAGCGCGGGCACCAGTACAGCTTGCGGGCGCCGATCTCCTCGAGGGCGATCTCGGTGCCGCACACGCGGCAGGGCAGTCCCGCCCGGTGGTACACCCAGTGCCGGTCGTCTCGGCTGGCCATTGCGGCCCGATACTGCTCGGGCGACAGATCGTCCATCGTCATCATCTGGCCGGTCTCGACGCCGATCGCGAGCAGCCGCACCCAGTCGCGCCACAGCTCACGCACGACCTCCTCCGGCACCAGCTTGCCCGGTGTGTGCGGGTTCAGCCGCTGCCGGAACAGCATCTCCGCGCGGTAGACGTTGCCGATGCCGCTGACCACCGCCTGGTCCATGAGCAGCAGCGCGATGACGGTCTGCTTCTTGCGGACGGCCCGGACGAAGCGCTCCTCGTTCTCCACCGGGTCACCCACCAGCGGGTCGGGGCCGAGCTTGGCCACGGTCGCCAGCATCTCCTCGGGCGTCTGCAGCACGCAGGCGGTGGGGCCGCGCAGGTCGGCGGCGGTGATGTCGGTCATCAGCCGCAGCCTCACCTGGCCCACGATCGGCGGGGGCCATTCGGCGCCCTCATCGGCGAGCCCCTTCGTCTGCTCCGACATGCGCACGTGCACGCGGGTGCGCCGCGGGGCGCCGATGGAGGCGAGCGAGTTCTCGCCCGCGTCGTCCAGGATCGGCTCGTCGAGCACCGTGCCGCGCTGGTTGGTCTGGCCCATGCGCCCGTTCGCCGACGCGATCGTGGGGTCGACGAGTATCTCTCCGGCGAAGTCCCAGGCGCCGTAGAGGCCCAGGTGCACGCGGAGCCAGAGATCGCCTTCGGCCTCCAGGAACATCTGCTTGCCGACCGCCTGCACGCTCACGGCCTCCCGGCCGTCGAGCACGGCGGCTCCCTCGGCGAAGCGGCCCTGGGGACTCGACGCGATCAGCGTCTTGCCGATGAAGTTGCGATCGAACTGGCGCGCGATCCGATGGACGGAGTGCCCCTCGGGCATGTCAGGCCCTGGGATCCGGCAGCAGCGACCCGTCGCGCTCGTAGTCGGCGATCTGGCTGATCCGGCGGACGTGCCGCTCCTCGTTCGAGAACGGGGTCGCGATGAACGTGTCGATGAAGGCGGTGACCTCGTCGAAGGTGTGCTGACGGGCGCCGATGGAGATGACGTTGGCGTCGTTGTGCTCGCGGGCGAGCTCGGCGGTCGAGACGTTCCAGACGAGGGCGGCGCGGATGCCCTGCACCTTGTTCGCGGCGATCTGCTCGCCGTTGCCCGAGCCTCCGAACACGACGCCCAGCGCGTCCACGCCGGCGGCCTGGTCGGCGACGACGGCCTGGGCCGCGCGGATGCAGAAGGCGGGGTAGTCGTCGAGCGCGTCGTACTCGACCGGTCCGTGGTCGATCACGTCGTGCCCCGCGGCGCGCAGGTGATCCTGCAGCTGCGTGGAGAAGTCGAGGCCTGCGTGATCGGTGGCGATGTGGATGCGCATGATTCCCATCCTATTGAGGGTGTCGGACGCTGCGAGCGGCGTTACGGGACGAGGCCGGCAGCGGCCGGCCTGAACCCCAGGCGGGCGTTCTCGCAGTCCCCGGGGCGCGAGACGTCGTACCAGGGGCCGAGATCGGTCAGGTGGGGGCGCTCGGACGCCGGCGTCCCCTCGATGCGCTCGACGACGAGGTCGATCAGGCCGGCCACGAACGCGGGATGGATCCCGGGGGTGGGCGTGCGCACGGCCCGGATGCCGGCCTCCTCGGCGGTCTCCATGGCCTCGGTGTCGAGGTCCCACAGCACCTCCATGTGGTCGCTGACGAAGCCGAGGGGCACGATCACGACGGCCTTCGCTCCTGCATCCGGCAGCGCCGAGATGACGTCGTTGATGTCGGGCTCGAGCCAGGGCTGGCTGGCGGGGCCGGAGCGCGACTGGAACACGAGCTGCCACGGGACGGCGGTCTCCCCGGTGAGCTTCGCGAGCTCGCCCATGATGTGCTCGGCAACCGCGAGGTGCTGGGCGCCGTACGCGCCCCCCTCGCCCCAGTCGACGTCGCGCGGGCCGGAGCGCTCGGCGTCGGCGGTCGGGATGGAGTGCGTCGAGAACAGCACGTGGATGTCCGCAGCGGCCACGCCGTCGCCGATCAGCTCCTGGACGGCGGCGTTCACGCCCTCCTGGAACGGCGCCACGAAGCCGGGGTGGTCGAAGAAGAGCCGCACCTTGTCCGCGGTCACGCGGTCCTCGAGCCCGGCCGTGGTGATGGCGTCCGCGATGTCCTCGCGGTACTGCCGGTCGCTGGAGTAGGAGCTGTAGGCGCTGGTCGCCAGCACCAGGAGGGTGGAGTGCCCGTCGTCGGCCGCCCGGGTGAACGCGTCGGGCAGGTAGGGTTCCCAGTTGCGGTTGCCCCAGTACACGGGCAGGTCGAGGCCGCGTGCGGCGATCTCGGCCTCGAGGGCCTCCTTCAGCGCCCGGTTCTGCGCGTTGATCGGGCTCACCCCGCCGAAGTGGCGGTAATGGTGCGCGACCTCCTCCAGCCGCTCGTCCGGGATCCCCCGCCCCCGCGTCACGTTCCGCAGGAACGGGATCACGTCATCCTGACCCTCCGGCCCGCCGAAGCTGGCGAGGATCAGCGCGTCGTAGGCGACCGGGGTCTCCACGAACGGCGCGCCGCCGGCGGCGGCGGGAGAGGCGAAGGGCACGAGGGTCTGATCGTTCGCAGTCACCCCTCCATCCTTTCATCCCTCGATGCCCGACGATGCCCGTCCGGCACCTGGCGTAGGCTGTCATGGTTGCCGTCGGCGCCAACTGCGCCTGAACCGCGGCGTCGTCCCCTCACCCCTGGGAGAACAGCTGTGCCTGGAGAGAACCTCACCCGCATCGAAGCGCAGGAGCGCCGTGACGTCATCGACACCCGCTCCTACGAGATCGCGCTCGATCTGACCAAGGGCGCCGAGGTCTTCGGCTCCCGCAGCGTCGTGCGCTTCACCGCGACGCCCGGGAGCTTCACCTTCATCGACCTGATCGCCCGCGAGGTGCGCGAGATCTCCCTCAACGGCGAGCAGCTCGACCCGGACGAGGTGTTCGCCGACTCCCGCATCGCGCTGACCGGCCTGCAGGAGGAGAACGTCCTCGTCGTCGACGCGGACTGCCTCTACACGAACACCGGAGAGGGGCTGCACCGCTTCGTCGACCCGGTCGACGGCGAGGTCTACCTGTACTCGCAGTTCGAGGTGCCGGACTCGCGTCGCGTGTTCGCCGTGTTCGAGCAGCCCGATCTGAAGGCCACCTTCCAGTTCACGATCACCGCTCCGTCGGCGTGGAAGGTCGTCTCCAACTCCCCCACCCCTGAGCCCATCGTGCACGACCCGTCCTCGGGTTCGGGGACCGGCGAGGTGGCCACCTGGGGCTTCGAGCCGACCCCGCGGATCTCCTCGTACATCACGGCCCTGATCGCCGGGCCCTACGAGTCGACGTTCTCCGAGCTCACCAGCGCCGACGGTCGCGTCATCCCGCTCGGCGTCTACGGTCGCAAGAGCCTGTGGCAGCACCTCGACGCGGACTACATCTTCGACAAGACCCGGCAGGGCTTCGCCTACTACGAGTCGAAGTTCGGGGTGCCCTACCCGTTCGCCAAGTACGACCAGCTGTTCGTGCCGGAGTTCAACGCCGGCGCGATGGAGAACGCCGGCGCGGTGACCTTCACCGAGACCTACGTGTTCCGCAGCAAGGTGACGGATGCCGTCAAGGAGCGTCGCGTCGTCACGATCCTGCACGAGCTCGCGCACATGTGGTTCGGCGATCTCGTCACCATGAAGTGGTGGAACGACCTGTGGCTGAACGAGTCGTTCGCCGAATGGGCCTCGACGATCGCGACGGCTGAGGCCACGGAGTGGACCGAGGCCTGGACCACCTTCAACGCCATGGAGAAGACCTGGGCGTACCGGCAGGACCAGCTGCCCTCCACCCACCCGATCGTCGCTCAGATCAACGACCTCGAGGACGTGCAGGTCAACTTCGACGGCATCACCTACGCCAAGGGCGGCTCCGTCCTCAAGCAGCTCGCGGCGTGGGTGGGCATCGACGCCTTCTTCTCCGGCGTCTCGCAGTACTTCCGGAAGCACGCCTGGGGCAACACGGAGCTCAGCGATCTGCTCACGGAGCTCGAGGCCACGAGCGGTCGCGAGCTCGGCACCTGGTCGAAGAAGTGGCTCGAGACGGCCGGCGTGAACACGCTCGAGCCGGTCATCGCGGAGGCCCCGGACGGAACCATCTCGCGCTTCGCCGTGACCCAGACGGCTCCCGCCGACTACCCGACGATCCGTCCGCACCGCCTCGGTATCGGCTTCTACACGCTGCAGGGCGGGGCCCTCGTCCGCACCCACTACGCCGAGGTCGACGTCGACGGCGACCGCACCGAGGTCCCCGAGCTGAACGGACTGCGCCGGCCCGACCTGGTGCTCCTCAACGACGAGGACCTCGCCTACGCGAAGATCCGCCTCGACGAGCGCTCGCTGGCGACCGCGATCGCCCACCTCGCCGACATCAGCGATCCGCTCGCGCGCTCGCTGGTCTGGGGCGCGGCATGGGATCAGACCCGCGACGCGGAGACCTCGGCATCCGACTACATCGACCTGGTGCTCGGGAACATCGGCAGGGAGACCGAGTCCACCACCGTGCGCACCACGCTCGCGCAGCTGCGCACGGCGGCCACGCTCTATGTGACCCCTGCCGAGCGGCTCGCCGCCCGGCAGAAGATCGCCGACGGCCTGTGGTCGCTCGCCGAAGGGGCCGAGGCGGGGAGCGACAGCCAGCTGCAGTTCGTGACCGCGTTCGCGAACGCCCTCGTGACGCCCGAGCACGCGGGCATCGTCGGCCGTCTCCGCTCCGGGGAGGAGACCCTTCCTGGCCTGGAGATCGACGCCGACCTGAACTGGCAGCTGCTGGTCGGGCTCGCCACGATCGGGGCCACGGACGCCGCGACCATCGACGCCGCCCTCGCCGCCGACAACACGGCCAAGGGCGGGGAGTTCGCCGCCCAGGCCCGCGCCGCCCTTCCCGATCTCGCATCGAAGAAGGCCGCTTGGGCGACGCTCGTCGAGCGCGACGACGCACCGAACACGATCGTGCGCTCGGCCGCTCTCGGCTTCGTGCACCCGGCCGGCGCCGAGGTGCTCGCGGAGTTCGTGCAGCCGTACTTCGACATGCTGCTGCCGGTCTGGGAGTCGCGCACCTATCAGATCGCGCAGTACCTGGTCGTCGGCCTGTTCCCCACCGCGCTCGCGGACACCGGGCTGCGCGACGCCACTCGCGCCTGGCTGTCGGCCCATCAGGACGCGGCGCCGGCGCTGCGCAGGCTCGTGCTGGAGAACCTCGCCGACGTCGAGCGCGCCCTGGCAGCGCAGGCCCGCGACGCCGAGGACTGATCTATCCGGCCCCGGCCCTTCGACAGGCTCAGGGACCCAGGATGGCTCCGTCCTGGGTCTGAACAGCACTTGCTTGGGTCCCTGAGCGGCACTTGCTTGGGTCGCTGAGCGGCACTGCTTGGGTTCCTGATCGGCACTGCTTGGGCTCCTGAGCGGCACTTGCTTGGGTTCCTGAACGGCACTGCTTGGGTTCCTGAACGGCACTGCTTGGGTCGCTGAGCCTGTCGAAGCGTCCAGCGCGCCCAGAGGGGCGATCAGTAGGATCTGAGGTGATGATGATCCCCTTCGAGACCACGGACACGCCTGCCGACACGCCCCTTCCCGACTGGCTGCAATCGGCGCTGGCCGTCCTCGCGACCATCGGGGGCCGTGCCATCACGATCGCGATCATCATCGTGAGCTGCGTGGTCATCGCGTTCGTGCTGCGGATCCTCATCCGCCGCGTGGTGCACCGGATCGTCGACAGCGCGAAGAACAAGGCCGCGGTCGACGACACCCAGGCCATCGAGCGCTCCCCGCTCGCCGACATGCGGCTCGTGCAGCGCACCCGCACGCTCGGCAGCATCCTGCAGAACATCGTCAACGTGATGCTGGTCGTGATCGCGATCGTGCTGATCGTGAACGCGATCGACAGCGGGCTGCTCGGCTCGCTCACCCTGCTCACGGCCGCGGTGGGCGCCGGGCTCGGCTTCGGGGCGCAGAACATCGTCAAGGACGTGCTGAACGGCATGTTCATCGTCGCGGAGGACCAGATCGGCATCGGCGACGTCGTCGACCTCGGCCTGGCCAGCGGCGTGGTCGAGTACGTGAGCGTGCGCATCACGCAGGTCCGCGACGTCAACGGCACGCTCTGGTACGTGCGCAACGGCGAGGTGACGCGGATCGGCAACATGTCCCAGGGCTGGGCGCGCGTGATCATCGACCTCGGCGTGCCCGCGGACTCCGACCTGGTTGCCGTGGAGCACATCATGCTGGAGACCGCGCAGGGGCTCGCGAAGGATCCGAAGTGGCGCACGCGCATCGTGGAGAAGCCCGAGCTGTGGGGTCTCGAGTCCATAACCGGCGACGCGCTCGTGGTCCGCATCGTCATCAAGGCGCGGGCGAACGCCAAGGACGACGTCTCGCAGGAGCTGCGCAAGCGGCTGCGGGACGCGCTGCTCGAGAAGGAGATCGCGATCCCCAGCCTCGTCGGCGTCCTTCCCACGGGACTCGAGGGAGCGCAGCGCGTCCGCGGCGCGAACCCCCCGAAGACGCGACCGAACGCGATCACGGGAGTCCCCGCCGTGCCGGACCGCGGCATCTGGCGGCGCAAGAAGTCCGCGGACGACGGCAAGCCCGGTGACGAAGGAGCCACGCAGCGATGACGTTCTACGACGAGGTCGGCGGCTATCCGACGTTCGAGAAGCTGGTCGGCGTCTTCTATCGCGAGGTCGCGCTCGACCCGGTGCTGAAGCCGATGTACCCGGAGGAGGACCTCGGCCCGGCCGCCGAGCGCCTGACGCTCTTCCTCGTGCAGTACTGGGGCGGCCCCACCACCTACGGCGAGACACGGGGACACCCGCGACTGCGCATGCGGCACATGCCCTTCCACATCGATCCCGATGCACGCGATCGTTGGCTCGCGCACATGCGCACCGCTGTCACGGAGGCGGAGTTGTCGCCTCTGCACGAAGCCACGCTCTGGGACTACCTCGAGCGCGCCGCCTATGCCATGGTGAACACATTCGAGCCGTCGGGCGTCGGGCCAGCAGCCGCGGGCCGTCCGACCCTCGATGCCCGAGCACGTCAGGAACCGACGGAGAACACATGACGACCACGCCCCTGTCCACGGATGTCCTGGTGATCGGATGGGGGCTGGCCGGCCTGGTCGCGGCCTCCGAGGCGCTGGATGCCGGCAAGCGCGTGATCCTGATCGACCAGGAGCCGCGCACGAACCTCGGCGGGCAGGCCTGGTGGTCCTTCGGCGGGCTGTTCCTCATCGACTCCCCCGAGCAGCGCCGGATGGGCGTCAAGGACTCCCTCGAGCTGGCGACGCAGGACTGGTTCGCGAACGCCGGCTTCGATCGTCCGGAGGACGAGTGGCCGCGTCGCTGGGCCGAGGCGTATCTGCAGTTCGCCGCGGGCGAGAAGCGCGCCTGGCTGCGCGAGCGCGGTGTCGGGTTCTTCCCCGTGGTCGGCTGGGCCGAGCGCGGGGGCTACGGCGCCCTGGGCCCCGGGAACTCGGTGCCGCGATTCCACATCACCTGGGGCACGGGCCCGGGAGTCGTCGCGCCGTTCGCGGCTCGCGTGGAGCAGGGCGAGCGCGAGGGACGCGCCACCATCCTGCCGCGGCATCGCGTGACGGAGCTCGTCCGCGACGGCGGTGCGGTGACCGGAGCCCGGGGCGACATCCTCGCGAGCACCGGCGCGGAGCGCGGCGAGAGGTCATCACGCGAGGCGGTCGGCGAGTTCGAGATCGCGGCGGCGGCGACGATCATCGCCTCGGGCGGCATCGGCGGCAATCACGACCTCGTGCGCGCCGCGTGGCCCGCGCGCCTTGGCACCCCGCCCGCGCACATGCTCACCGGCGTCCCCGCCTATGTGGACGGCTCGATGCACCCCGTCGCCGAGGCCGCGGGAGCCAGGCTCGTCAACGGCGACCGCATGTGGCACTACGTCGAGGGGATCGCCAACTGGGACCCGGTGTGGCCCTCTCACGGCATCCGCATCCTCCCCGGCCCCTCATCGCTGTGGCTCGACGCGACCGGGAGACGGCTGCCGGTGCCGCTGTTCCCCGGCTTCGACACGCTCGGCACGCTCGCGCACCTCCGCACGACCGGCCACGACCACTCCTGGTTCGTCACCTCCCGGCAGATCGTCGAGAAGGAGTTCGCGCTGTCCGGGAGCGAGCAGAACCCCGATCTCACCGGCAAGGACGTCGGCCTGCTCCTGCGATCGAGGCTCGCGAAGGGGCCCACCGGCCCGGTGCAGGCCTTCCTCGACGAGGGCGAGGACTTCATCGTGGAGAACGACCTGGAGTCCCTGCTGGAGCAGATGCGCCGGCATCCCGGCGGCGAGGTGCTGGACATCGACGCCGTGCGCCGCGAGGTGATCGCCCGCGACCGGGAGATGGAGAACGATTTCACGAAGGATGCCCAGATCGCCATGCTGCGCTCGATGCGCGGCTATCGAGGCGATCGTCTCATCCGCACCGCCGCGCCGCATCGCCTGCAGGATCCGGCAGCCGGTCCCCTCATCGCCGTCAAGCTGCACGTCCTGACCCGGAAGTCCCTGGGCGGCATCAGCACCGACCTCGACGGACGGGTGCTGGACGACGCGGGGACGCCGATCCCCGGGCTCCTCGCCGCAGGCGAGGCGAGCGGCTTCGGAGGCGGCGGCGTGCACGGATACCGGGCGCTCGAGGGCACCTTCCTCGGTGGCTGCCTGTTCTCCGGGCGCCAGGCCGGACGCGCGGCGGCGCGCTGAGCTCAGCTGCTCGGCGCGCCGAGCCGGTGGGCGGACGTCACGTGTCGGCCCACCGACGTCTCGGCGTCACTGCAAGGTGAAGGTGATCCGACCGATCTCGTTCATCCCCAGACCGTCGGAGGCGATCAGCTCGACCGGTGTCGTCTCGTCGTCAAGGTTGTACGCGACCGCGTTCGATACCGTCCCGCCCTTCTTGATCGTCTGAGTCTGCGACTCGTTGAACGCGGAGTCCGGCAGCATGCCGACTGCGAGTTCGTTGACCGCGTTCGGATCGTTGTCCTGCACAGCTGTGATGACGAAGAGCCATTCCATGGGATCGATGTCGGCGCCGGTCAGGTTGGAGATGTCGTACCAGAACGCGATGACGGGCGTGGAACCGTACTCGTTGCCGGTCTCGCCGACGGGGATCACTCGGTACGACGTGATCTTGATGGTGAAATCCGGTGTCGTGAGGACGTTGTCGGTGAAGGACGACTCGGTCGAGGTCGAGTCCGCCGGCGCCGCTTCGCTCGGCTCGAGCGTACTGGTCGTGGATGCCGGGTCGTCGTCGACCGGCGTCGCCGTGACACTCGTGCATCCGCTCAGCGAGAGCGCGAGGGCTCCGAGGGCGACATAGACCGACAGCTTCTTCATTCAGCACATCCTTCGCTCGGCGGAGCCGACCCCCGCACATAACACAGTTTCCTGTACCGATAGTACAAGATACTGGACTGACGGAATCCGTCATGACCTGTCGACTAGATATGTGCCGTCCAGACCTCCTGAGCCCGATCTCGACCAGTTGAGGGTCGCCTTCAATCGGGCTCGCTACGCGGCGAACCTCACCTTCGATCAGCTCGCTGAGCTCTCCGGCGTGAGCAGGCAGACTCTGATCAACCTGTCGCAGGGGCGTCACTACGGTGATCTGAAGACCTGGCTCAAGCTCTCGGCGGCCTTCGGGGTGACCGTGGACGAACTCGTAGGTGCGGTGTGGTCGCGGCCGGACGATTCGACGGCATCGACCGAGCGCGACCGAGCCTGAGTCAGCGGCGCGCTGAGCTCAGCCCGTCGCGCCGGTGCCCCTCACCGCGGTGAGCCCGGAAGCGACCGGACCACGGGCGAGGACGTGCCCCCGCCGGAAGGCGAACCGGGTCCATCGACCGGAGCGCATCACGGACACCTCCTCCTCGCCGGAGATGAATCCGAACGCGTCGGCGGCGAACGCCATCCCTCGAGGAAGGTCGCCGAGGTCGCTGTCGGGTTCTCCCCAGATCGCCGCACGCAGCGCACGCACGGCTTCCTCCCCCGATCCGGGGGTCGCACCGTGGGCGACCGCGCTGATCCCCCACTGCGACCGTTGGGCGATCACGGATGCGGAGAGGGAGCCGGCCCGCTGCCAGCCGCCACGGGGTGGAGCGATGCCCGCCCAGGAGGGCGAGAGCCCGGACTCGGGCAGCTGCAGCATCCGCTCGTCCTCCGACTCGGCCAGCGACGACACGACCACGTCGCACTCCAGCTCCGGGTCGGCGTGCACGACGCGCATCGCCAGCACGGTCGGGGTCTGATCGAACAGCCCGTGCGGGGAGAGCGCGGCCGCGGTGAGGGCCAGGACGCCGTTCGAAGCCTGGAGGCGCACACCCTCGTCGGAGATCCGCGCGGCTCTGCCCACGAAGGTCAGGACGTCTTTGGAGGTTTCGGCATCGGCGAGGACGAGAGGATGCGGCACGCCCTCTAAACTAGCAACGCCCGCCAGCCCGTCGCAGAGAAGGACGTCATGAACTCTGAGGATCACGCGAAGCAGACGGTCCGGACGCTGCTGGAGGTCCTCGATCTCGACAGCACGACCGCGCGGACGACCGAGGACATCTTCACCGGCTCCTCTCACCCCATGCCGGGCGGACGCATCTACGGCGGACAGGTCCTCGCGCAGAGCCTGATCGCGGCGGAGCGGACGCTGCCCGAGGAGCGTGCGGTGCACTCGATGCACGGCTACTTCCTGCGCCCCGGGGACGCCTCCCAGGGCATCACGATCGCCGTCGACCGCATCCACGACGGCCGGTCGTTCTCGACGCGGCGGTCGCAGGCGTATCAGAACGGCGTGCCGATCTTCTCGATGATCGCCTCGTTCCAGGACGAGGACCCGGGACTGGAGCACGCGGTCCCGATGCCTGAGGGCGTGCCGTCGCCGGAGTCGCTCGTCCCCGACGAAGAGCGCGTGGACGGCATCCCGACGGCCGTGGCGCGCATGCTCGCCGACCGCGCCGCCGACGTACGGCACATCGACACCCCGCTCTGGCTTCCCGCCGACGAGGAGCAGACGCCCCAGCAGGGCGTGTGGATGAGGCTGCGCGCGCCTCTCCCCGACGATCCGCGTCTTCATCGCGCCGCTCTCGCCTATCTCAGCGACATGACGATCCAGGAGTCGATCCTGCGCGCTCACGGCGCGTTCTGGTCTCTGCCCGGGCTCAAGGTGGCGAGCCTCGATCACGCCATGTGGTGGCATCGCCCGGCCCGTGTCGACGACTGGCTGCTGTACGTGCAGGAGTCGCCGAACGCCCGGGGCGGCCGCGGGCTCGCTCAGGGACGGATCTACACGCGCGACGGCGTGCTCGTTGCGAGCGTCGCTCAGGAGATCATGATCCGGGTGCCGGCCTGAGCCGGCCCCGTGCACGGCTCAGCGGTGCGCGTACTCGATCGAGGGACCGGTGAACGGCTGCCACGCGTCGCGCATCTCCTGCGTGAGCCGGGTCGGGCGCCCGGTGCGCGCGTCGACGAGGACGATGATCGCGGTCGAGCGCGCGTAGATCTGCCGCGGCTCGGATGCCGGATCGTTGTGCACCTCGTAGCAGACCTCGACGCTCGACCCGCCGAGCTTGCCGAACCACATCTGCACCTCCAGCGGACGCCGCTGGTACGGGACCGGTGCGAGGTACTCGATCTCCTGGCGCGCGATGAGGGTCAGGATGCCCTCCTCGATGCCCGAGTCGAGCACCGCCGTGGACGGCGCCTCCTCCCCCGGACCTGCTCGCCAGAAGGCGCGCACACGCGCCTCCTCGAGCAGCTTGAGCATGGAGGTGTTGTTGACGTGGTTGAACGCGTCGAGGTCTCCCCAGCGCAGCTGGATCGGGATGTGCAGCCGGGTTGTCTGCGCGGACGGCCCGGCTGCCTGCACCTCAGTCACGGGTCAGCTTGCGGTGCGTCGAGCGGTGCGGCTTGGCGGCATCGGGACCGAGACGCTCGATCTTGTTCTGCTCGTACGCCTCGAAGTTGCCCTCGAACCAGTACCACTGGTCGGGGTTCTCGTCGGTGCCCTCGTACGCGAGGATGTGGGTCGCGATGCGGTCGAGGAACCACCGGTCGTGGGTGATGACCACGGCGCAGCCGGGGAACTCGAGGAGCGCGTTCTCGAGCGAGCTCAGGGTCTCGACGTCGAGGTCGTTGGTCGGCTCGTCGAGCAGCAGCAGGTTCCCGCCCTCCTTCAGGGTGAGGGCGAGGTTCAGGCGGTTGCGCTCACCACCGGACAGGACGCCGGCCTTCTTCTGCTGGTCCGGCCCCTTGAACCCGAACTTCGAGACGTAGGCGCGGGACGGGATCTCGGTCTTCCCGACCGTGATGAAGTCGAGCCCGTCGGACACGACCTCCCACAGCGTCTTGTTCGGGTCGATGTTCGAGCGCGACTGGTCGACGTAGCTGATCTTGACGGTCTCGCCGATCTTCAGGTCGCCGCCGTCGAGGGGCTCGAGACCCACGATCGTCTTGAACAGCGTGGTCTTGCCCACGCCGTTCGGGCCGATCACGCCGACGATGCCGTTCGGCGGAAGGCTGAAGCTGAGACCGTCGATGAGGGAGCGTCCGTCGAAGCCCTTCTGGAGCTTCTTGGCCTCGATCACCACGTTGCCGAGACGGGGACCGGCGGGGATCTGGATCTCCTCGAAGTCGAGCTTCCTGGTCCGCTCCGCCTCCGCAGCCATCTCCTCGTACCGCTGCAGACGCGCCTTGGACTTCGTCTGACGTCCCTTGGCGCTCGCGCGCACCCACTCCAGCTCCTCCTTGAGGCGCTTGGCGAGCTTGGCGTCCTTCTTGCCCTGGATGTCGAGGCGCTCGGCCTTCTTCTCCAGGTAGGTCGAGTAGTTGCCCTCGTATCCGATCAGACGACCGCGGTCGACCTCGGCGATCCACTCGGCGACGTGGTCGAGGAAGTACCGGTCGTGGGTGATCGCGATCACCGCGCCCTTGTAGGCCTGCAGGTGCTGCTCGAGCCAGAGCACGCTCTCGGCGTCGAGGTGGTTGGTGGGCTCGTCGAGGAGCAGCAGATCGGGCTTCTGCAGCAGCAGCTTGGCGAGGGCGACGCGACGCTTCTCACCGCCGGACAGCGGGGCGATGGCGGCGTCGGCGGGCGGCGTCCGCAGCGCGTCCATCGCCTGCTCCAGCTGGGAGTCGAGATCCCAGCCGTCCGCGGCGTCGATCTCCTCCTGCAGGGTGCCCATCTCCGCGAGCAGGGCGTCGAAGTCGGCGTCCGGGTCGGCCATGAGAGCGGAGATCTCGTTGAAGCGATCGAGCTTCGCCTTGATCGCGATCCCGTCCTGGATGTTCTCCAGGACCGTCTTGGACTCGTCGAGCTCGGGCTCCTGCATGAGGATTCCGACCGAGTATCCCGGCGACAGCTTCGCCTCGCCGTTCGACGGCGTGTCGAGACCCGCCATGATCTTGAGGATCGTGGACTTTCCGGCGCCGTTCGGGCCGACCATGCCGATCTTGGCGCCGGGCAGGAACGCCATCGTGACGTCGTCGAGGATGAGCTTCTCGCCCACCGCCTTGCGCGCACGCACCATCGAGTAGATGTACTCAGCCACCGAAATCGCTCCTTCTGTCGGCGTCGAAGATCGACACTCCAGCCTACCGGCCTCCTACAGGGCCGCCGTCGCGAACGGGCCCGCGGCTCGAGACCCCTCCCCTGACGGCGCACACGGCGCCCGTCAGCGCGGTGCGCTCACCAGTCGATCGCGCGAGTCGCGCCGATCAGGCAGCGTCCCTCGGCGAGCTGCGGCATCACCGCGGTCACCGGCTCTCCCGTCGACGGGCCGACCTGCCCGATGAGGCACTCGTCCTCACCCCACCGCACCGAGAACTGCAGGCTCTCTGCGGCGTTGCCGACGGTGGACTGGTCCTGGGTGACCTGCATCGCGGCGCGATCGAACCCCGCCGCGATCAGAGCGTCGATGTACGCGCGGCCCGAGCCGCGCTGATCCGTCGCCCACACCTGCGCTGTCACGGCCGCGAACAGCGGGAGGTTGTCCTCGGCGGTGCCGTCCGGGACGAGCACCGGCCCCTCCGGCGTCGGCGTCGCCGACGGGGTCGCGGAGGCGTCCGCCGTCGGGGACGGCGACTCCGGTGCGGGCGCGGGGCCGCAGGCCGACAGAACGAGGATGAGCACTGCGGTCGCACCTGCCGCCAGGGCACGCGATGCGGAGGAGGCCGGTCGTCGTAGCACGGTCCGAGTCTACGGGCCGCCCTCCACCGGATCTGCGCACATGCTGCGCGGGCATGCCGCACTCAGTAGAGGACGGTGGTCTCCTCTCGCACGTCCGTCTCCGAGGCGCCGTCCTGCGACACCCAGGAGGTGTCGATGTCCGCGAGCGGATTCCCCTCGTCGGCGACGATGGCCGCCGTCCCCTCGCGGCCCTCGGCATCCGTCCCCGCCGCCGTGTCACCGCGCGTCGCTCGCTCGTCGGCGCCGTCGGACGCGCGGGCGGCCGCGAGGACCCGTGAGCGCGGCATGTAGCTGCTGGTGCCCCACCGCAGGTCGTGCCCGATCGCGTCGGCGTCGATGTCGACGCTGGTCCCGTGCTTGCCGTTCGCCTCCCAGTTCCGGATCTTCAGGCGCCCGGTCACGATCACGCTGTCGCCGGTGCGCAGAGACGCTCTCACGTGCTCGGCGAGCTGGCGGAAGGCGGCGACGCTGAACCAGTTGGTCTCGCCGTCGACCCAGGTGTTCGTGGCCTGGTCGAGCCGTCGATGCGTGCTCGCCAGGCGGAAGTTGGTCACCGGGATGCCGCCGGTCGTGCGCCCCGCCGTCGGGTCGGTGGCGACCTTGCCGACGATCGTCAGGATCTCTGTCATGTTCTTCTCCTCTGCAGGCCGGGACGTGCGCCCGGATCGCTCCAGGATGCGCCCTGACGCGGGTGCGTCTCGGGCCGGAACCCGCGTTCTGTGGACAGCTCCTCCGGTTCGGGGGCCTGTGCAGGAAGACTCCAGTTCGGACGGCGATTCCCGATGTCCGAGGCCCCTCGTAGATTCGGGTCAGGAAGGAGTCGTCGATGTCCGACAAGCTGATCAAGTCCCTGCCCGAGGTGCCGTTCTCGACTCCTCGGCTGAGCTCGCCGCGCGAGCACCTCGTCCGCGCATCCGCTCATCTGTGGCGGGTGCAGGACTCCGCCGGCCGTGTGCTCGGGCACCTGCGCATCCTGGCCGATCCGCTCGGCATCCGCTATCGCGCCGAACGACTGCACCTGGCGACGGGGCAGTTCCGCCTCGTCGGCGACTTCTGGCGGGCCGACGACGCCGTCGCCGCCCTGCGCAACGGCTGAACCGGCTCGCCGTGCGATCGGCGCCCCCTGCTGGATTCGAACCAGCGACCGACAGATTAGAAGGCTGTTGCTCTATCCACTGAGCTAAGGAGGCGTATGGTTCCACCGTACCGCGCTCGAACGGCCGTTGTCCGCACCGTCGATAGGATGAACGAATGGTAACTGCGTCCGAGAACGACCGCCTGGTGTGGATCGACTGCGAGATGACCGGCCTCGATCTCGCGGTCGACGAACTCGTGGAGATCGCCGTCGTGATCACCGATTTCGAGCTCCGTCCAGTCGATCCGGGCTTCCAGGTCGTCATCCGCGCGAGCGACGCCGCCCTCGACCACATGAACGACTTCGTGACCGAGATGCACAAGACCTCGGGGCTCATCGAGGAGATCCCTCACGGAGTGGCCCTGGCCGAGGCCGAGGAGCAGACGCTCGCGTACATCAAGAGGTTCGTGCCTCTCGAGCGCAGGGCGCCCCTGGCGGGCAACACGATCGGCACCGACCGCATGTTCCTCGCGAAGTACATGCCTCAGGTCGACGGCTGGCTGCACTATCGCAACGTCGACGTCTCGAGCATCAAGGAGCTGTCCCGTCGCTGGTACCCGCGGGCCTTCTTCCACGCCCCCTCCAAGGACGGCGGGCACCGCGCCCTGGCGGACATCCTGGAGTCCATCCGCGAGCTCCAGTACTACCGCCAGGCCGTGTTCGTGAGCGAACCGGGGCCCACCAGCGACGAGGTTCGGCACATCGCGGCCGACGTCGTGTCAAAGTTCACTCCCAACGTGTAATAGAATCGTGGAGTTGCCTGTTTCGGCAGGCACATGGTGGCTATAGCTCAGTTGGTAGAGCACCGCGTTGTGGTCGCGGGGGTCGCGGGTTCAAGCCCCGTTAGCCACCCGGAGAAGAAGGTCCCGGCTCGTGAAGAGCCGGGACCTTTCTCATTCGGATGCCGCGCGGATCGGCGGGTCAATTGATGATCTGCGCGTCCTCATCCGCGCGGATCGCGGCGAGACGCTCGCGCCACATCGACAGCGCCTCCGGCGTCAGGCGCGTCCACTCCCGCACCTCGGCGACGACGCGCAGCGGCTCGGCGCTGCGGAAGGATCGGGTGGGGTTCCCGGGGAACTTCTTGTCCGTGACGTTCGGATCGTCCTCGAACGCGCCCAGCGGCTCCACCTCGTACACCCGCGGCGCTGCGGAGCCGCCGCTCAGCTCGGCCGCGATCTCGGCGGCGAGGCCGGCCCCGTCGCGCAGCGCGGTGAAGTAGACGTGGTTCATCACGACCTCGGGCCGATAGTTGGATCGGAACCCGGCGGTGAGAAGATCCCCCGCTCGAAGATCGGCGACCGTGCCGTGGAAGAACGGCCCTGCATCCAGCTTCTCTGTCATCCGCACAGGCTACTCGAGACGATTTCCGGAATACCCCATAGGGGTATTCGGTTGCCCTGTACATGGACACGTCACAGCACCACGAGCACCAGCCGATGAGCCACGACGCGCATGCCGACAGCCACGCCGCCCCCGCGCACCACGGCCACGGCGCCCACGCGAACCACGCAGATCGGTTCCGGCGCCTGTTCTGGATCATGCTCGTCATCGCGGTTCCGGTCGTCGCCGCCTCGCCGATGTTCGGGATGATCGTCGGATACGAGGTCGACGGCGCGGCGCGCTGGATCGCCCCGCTCCTCGGCACCGTCATGTACGCCTGGGGCGGCGCGCCCTTCCTCTCCGGCGCCGTCGCGGAGATCGCTGCGCGCAAACCGGGCATGATGCTCCTGGTCGGACTCGCCATCACCGTCGCGTTCCTCGCTTCGTGGGGAGCGACCGTGGGCGTCCTGCACCACGAGCTGGAGTTCTGGTGGGAGCTCGCGCTCCTGATCGTGATCATGCTGCTCGGCCACTGGCTCGAGATGCGCTCGCTCGCGCAGTCCGCCTCCGCTCTGGACTCCCTCGCCGCCCTGCTCCCCGACGAGGCCGAGCGCGTCGACGGCGAGGACGTCGTGACGGTCGCCCCTGCCGACCTTCAGCTCGACGACCTCGTCGTCGTGCGTCCCGGCGGGCGGATCCCCGCCGACGGCCTCATCGTGCAGGGCGAGGCCCATGTCGACGAGTCCATGATCACCGGCGAGTCCCGAGCGGTGCGCAGGAAGATCGGCGACCGCGTGGTCGCCGGCACGGTCGCGACGGACTCCGGGCTGCGCGTCCGGGTGACGGCGATCGGCGCCGACACGGCCCTCGCCGGCATCCAGCGGCTGGTCGCCGACGCGCAGGCCTCCACCTCGCGTGCGCAGCGCATAGCCGACCGGGCGGCCGCCTGGCTCTTCTGGTTCGCCCTGGTCGCCGCCGTCGTCACCGCAGCGGTCTGGACCGCGCTGGGGATGCCGGACGAGGCCGTCGTCCGCACGATCACCGTCCTCGTGATCGCGTGCCCGCACGCACTGGGACTCGCGATCCCGCTCGTCGTCTCCATCGCCACCGAGCGGGCCGCCCAGGCCGGCATACTCGTCAAGGACCGCCTGGCTCTGGAGACGATGCGCACGGTCGACACGGTGCTGTTCGACAAGACGGGAACGCTCACGAAGGGAACTCCGGCGGTGACCGCCGTCGCTCCGACCGGTCCGTATGACGCCGACGGCCTGCTGGCCCTCGCCGCCGCCGCTGAACGCGACTCCGAGCATCCGCTCGCCGCGGCGATCGTCGCCGCCGCGACAGCGCGGGGCGTCGACATCCCGCAGTCCACCGACTTCACCTCCTCCCCCGCGGTCGGCGTCAGAGCCCGCGTCGGCGCACGTCTGATCGAGGTCGGCGGCCCGAACCTCCTCGCCGAGAACGATGCGGACGCGCTGCCCGCCTCCGAGGAGTGGCGCGACGACGGCGCGACCGTCCTGCACGTGCTCGTCGATCATGCGGTCGCCGGAGCCCTGAGGCTCGCCGACGCGGTGCGTCCCGAATCAGCGGAGGCGGTCGCGACCCTGCACTCCCGGGGCATCCAGGTGGTCATGATCACCGGCGACGCCGCCCCCGTCGCCGAGCACGTCGCCGTCGAGCTGGGCATCGATCGCGTCTACGCCGGCGTGCGCCCCGAGGACAAGGCGTCGAAGGTGCGCGACCTCCAGTCGGAGGGCCGTACCGTCGCCATGGTGGGCGACGGCGTCAACGACGCCCCGGCCCTCGCCCAGGCCGACGTGGGGCTCGCCATCGGCGCCGGCACCGACGTCGCCATCGCCTCCGCCGGCGTGATCCTCGCCGGCAGCGACCCGCGCAGCGTGGGCCGCGTGATCGACCTCTCGATCGCGAGCTACCGCAAGATGACGCAGAACCTGTGGTGGGCCGCCGGGTACAACCTGCTCTCCGTGCCGCTGGCGGCCGGTGTGCTCGCCCCGTTCGGCTTCGTGCTCCCCATGTCGGTCGGCGCGATCCTGATGTCGCTGTCCACGATCGTCGTCGCGCTCAACGCCCAGCTGCTGCGCCGCATCGACCTGCACGCGGATGCGGGCGCCGCATCCGTCGCACCCTAGAATCGACGGGTGTCATCAGCGCTCTGGGGCACGCTGCTCGCGGCGTGCATCGTCATCAGCTTCACTCCGGGCGCCGGAGCCATCAACACGATGTCGAACTCGCTCAGCCAGGGCTGGCGGCGCTCCATCTGGGGAATCGTCGGACAGCAGATCGCGCTCGTCGTGCACGTCGTCATCGTGGCCGCGGGCGTCGGTCTGATCGTCGCGCGGTCGGAGGTGCTGTTCAACGTCATCCGCTACGCCGGCGCCGCCTATCTCGTGTATCTCGGCATCCGTCTGATCCTCACCGCCCCGACCACCGCGACGGCCGACGACGAACCCGCATCGGGCACGCCACGCGAGGGCCGCTGGTCGATGATCCGCCGCGGACTGTGGGTGAACCTGCTCAACCCGAAGGCGATCGTGTTCTTCCTCGCGTTCATCCCGCAGTTCGTGCGATTGGATCAGCCGCAGCTGCCGCAGTACCTCACGATCATCGCCACCACGATCGTCGTCGACGTGGTCGTCATGTGGGGGTTCTTCGCCACGGCCGCACGCCCGTTCCGCCGGCTGACCCGATCCGCGAAGGGGCAGCGCGCGTTGAACACCGCCTTCGGATGCCTGTTCATCGTCGTCGCCGGCCTGCTCGCTCTCGTGCACTGAGCAATAGGCTGGAACACGATGGAGATGGATGCCGACGCTTTCGAGGAGCTCGTGATCGACGAGCTCGATCAGCTGCCCGACGACATGGTCGAGGGGCTGGACAACGTCGTGTTCGTGGTGGAGGACCGCCCTGAGGACGGCAGCCTCGATCTGCTCGGCCTCTACGACGGCCTCGCTCTCACCGAACGCGGAGGCTACGGCATGGGCGAGCTGCCCGACCGCATCGTGATCTACCGTGAGCCGCACCTGGCGGAGTGCGCCGACGAGGACGAGCTGCGCGACGAGGTGCACACCACCCTCGTGCACGAGATCGCGCATTTCTACGGGATCGACGACGAGCAGCTGCACGAGATGGGCTGGGCATGAGCGCGCCGCTCGCGACCCCCGAGCTCGACGAGGACGTCGACCTCCTCGCCGCCCCTCTCGAGCCCTGGCAGGTCGTGGTCTGGAACGACCCCGTGAACCTGATGAGCTACGTCGTGCGCGTGTTCCGCACCTACTTCGGCTACTCCCAGGAGCGCGCCACGCAGCTGATGCTCGCGGTGCACAACGAGGGCCACGCGATCGTCGCGACCGGGCCCAGGGAGACCATGGAGGTCCACGCGCAGGCCATGCACGACTACGGCCTGTGGGCGACCGTGCGGAAGGCTCCGCTGTGAGCGCGCGGCCCGTGCGGATGCGGATCGCTCCGGTCGAGCGCCTGCAGCTCCGGCGGCTCGTGCAGGACCTCTGCAAGCTCATCGGGCCCGGAATCGACCCCGAGGACCCTGCCGTCGCCCGGCTGACCCCGAACCCGTACCCGGACGACTCCGACGCGGCGCGCGACTTCCGCAGCGGCACTCGAGGCGATCTGCTCGCCCGGCGTGCCGCGGATGCCGGGATCGTGAGCGCGGCCGTCGCCGGTGTCGCCGACGAACCCGACAGCTGGGCGGAGGAGACGGCCCTGGTCGAAGAGGTCCTGGAGATCCCGGCGGCGGAGGTCGACGCGTGGATGCGCACTCTCACCGCGATCCGTCTGGTGATCGCGACCCGCCTCGGCATCGTCGACGAGGAGGACCACGATCCGGACGACGCACGGTTCGGCGTGTACGACTGGCTCGGCTACCGCCTCGAGATGCTCATCCAGGCGGCAGAGGATCAGTCCGGCTGATCCGGGCTCACGGCACGGCGACGATCCGGGTCGCGAGGGTGCGCGGATCATCGCGATCGATGTGCCGCCGCTCCTGACGCGCCCAGCGCTCCCAGTGCGGACGGTAGGTCTCGCCGTCGCGGGCCAGTGCCCTCGCCTTGCGTCCGCTCTCCCCCGACTCGAGCCAGATGCGCACATCGGCGACCGAGGCGGTGGCAGGGGTGAGGATGCCGCTGCCTTCGATGATCACCCCCAGGGCGGGGTTCACCGCGAAGCTCTCGGCCTCGGCCTCCCGCTCCCAGTCCCAGCGGCGCCAGGTGCTGTGGTAGCCGCGCCCATGCGGCTTGAGGATACGCTCCAGAGCGTGTTCGACGCCCGCATCCAGCCCGTCCCACCCTGGATAGATGGAGTCGAGGGCGATGAGCTGCACCCTCCCCGACAGGGGCCATCGCGCCGCCAGCCGTCGCGCGAGAGTCGTCTTGCCCGCACCGCTCTGCCCGTCGATGAGAACGACCGGGTTCGCTGCGGCGAGGGCGCGGACGTCGGCCTCGATCAGCGCCGCCGCGCGCTCCAGCGCGACGGCGACGGGATCGTCACTTCTTGAGGGCACGGATGACGCGGGTGATGGCGCGCCCGGCGATCCACACGAACGGGATCGCGACGGCCAGCAGAGAGATCGGGTTCGGCTCGAACCGCAGCCCCTCCTCGCGGCGGATGTAGACCCCGAGCGGGATCGCGATGCCGCCGCCTCCCCCGCCCTCTCCCTCGGCGGTCCCTTCGGCGCCTCCGGATCCGCCGCCGAACCCGCTGACGGTGAGGGCGACGGGTGTGAACTCCGCGCCATCGATCGTCTGGGGCTTTCCGTAGGCGCTGTCGACGCCGAAGGAGCCGGCGTTCTTCCCTAGTTCGAGTGCGATGTTCGGCATGGTTCCACGCTAACCCACGCGCCGTGTGCGCGGAGCGTCAATCGAGTCCGCGCGCCTTCGGATGCCGCACCGTCCCTCGCCCCTCGCCGCGCCCGAGGTGGCGTGCCCTCGTGATCGTGGACGTGCCGAAGCGGGCGACCGCCGAGTCGACCGCTCCCTCGACCCGCCGCCAGTCCTCGTCGTCGTCCCACAGGGCGATGCCGCCTCCGCCGGCCGGGCGCAGCCTCTCGGCCCGCACCCCGACCAGCCGCACCGGGTCCCGGCTCTCGATCTGCTCGAACAGCGTCTGCGCCGCCTCGCCGATGCGCTGCCCCACGGCGGTCGGCTCGGCCAGGGTCTGCGATCGGTTCACGGTACGGAAGTCGTCGAACCGCACTTTGATGGCGACCGTCGCGGCCTCCCACTCGGCGCGCCGGAGGCGGGCCGCGACGCGGTCGGCGAGCCGCAGCAGCTCGGCCCGCAGGAACACCCGATCGCTGACATCGGTGTCGAAGGTCTCCTCGTGCCCGACGCTCTTCTCGACGCGCTCGGTGTCGACCGCGCGGGCGTCCTCGCCCCGGGCGAGCTGCGCGATGCGGATGCCGAGTGCCGGTCCGACGGCACGATCGAGCATGTCCTGAGAGGACTGCCTGATGTCGAGGACCGTGCGGATCCCCCGAGCCTCCAGGGACTCCGCCGCCTTGGGACCGACACCCCACAGAGCCCGCACCGGCCGAGGCGCGAGGAAGTCGAGGGTGTCGGATGCCGCCACGACGAGCATCCCGTCGGGCTTCGCGATCGTCGACGCCATCTTGGCGACGTGCTTGGTCGCGGCGACGCCGACGCTGCAGGTGATCCCGACCTCGTCCCGCACCCGCTCCCTGATGATCCGCGCGATGCCGGCGGGGCTCCCCCAGAGCCGCCGGACACCCTGCACGTCGAGGAACGCCTCGTCCACCGACAGCGGCTCGACGAGCGGAGTGATCGACTCGAAGATCGCCATCACCTCGCGCGACACCTCCTGGTAGCGATGGAAGTGCGGCATCACGATGCGCGCCGACGGGCAGAGCCTGATCGCCTGGGAGACGGGCATCGCCGCTCGCACGCCGTAGCGTCGCGCCTCGTACGACGCGCTGGAGACCACGGAGCGGCCGTCCGGCGCTCCGATGATCAACGGCAGGCCGCGCAGGCTCGGGTCGTCGAGCACCTCGACACCGGCGTAGAAGGCGTCCATGTCGACGTGCAGGATGCGCGTCCCGCTGTCGTCGGCGCCGTCCGGGGAGACGATCCTCCCGCTGCCGTCCCCGTGTCCCATGCTCCCATTCTCCCCTGCCCCGCCGACATCGCGCTGCCGACGCAGAGACCCCGCACTGCAGTCGTCTGCTGTGCGGGGTCTCTGCGGTCGGGTTACTGCGCGGCGCGCTCCAGGATCAGCTCGCGGACGCGCGCAGCATCCGCCTGGCCCTTCATCGCCTTCATCACGGCGCCGATCACGGCGCCCGCAGCCTGCACCTTGCCGTCCTTGATCTTGGCCAGCACGTCGGGCTGCGCCGCGAAGGCCTCGTCGATCGCGGCGATCAGCGCGCCGTCGTCCGAGACGACCGCGAGACCGCGGGCGTCGACGACCTCCTGCGGCGTTCCCTCCCCGGCGATGACGCCCTCGAGCACCTGACGGGCGAGCTTGTCGGTCAGGGTTCCCGCATCGACGAGCTTCTGCAGCGCAGCGACATTCTCCGGGCTGACCAGCTCGGCGGCGTCCTTCTCCTGCGCGTTCGCGAGGCGGGCGATCTCGCCGGTCCACCACTTGCGCGCGGCCGCGGGGGCGGCTCCGGCCGCGATCGTGGCCTCGACCTGGTCGATCAGGCCGCCGTTGCGGACGTCCTGGAACTCCAGGTCGGTGAAGCCCCAGTCGGCCTTGAGCCGGCGCCGACGCGCGATCGGCTGCTCGGGCAGCGCCGCGCGCAGCTCCTCGACGAGCTCGGCCGCCGGCTGCACGGGCAGAAGGTCGGGCTCGGGGAAGTACCGGTAGTCGTCGGCATCCGACTTCGGACGGCCCGGGGAGGTCGTGCCGGTGTCCTCGTGCCAGTGCCTGGTCTCCTGGGTGATCGTGCCGCCGTCGGCGAGGATCTGCGCCTGGCGCTGGATCTCGTACCGCACGGCGCGCTCGACCGAGCGCATCGAGTTGACGTTCTTCGTCTCGGTGCGGGTGCCCAGCGGTTCGTCGGGCTCACCGGCCGGGGTGCGGCGCCGCAGCGACACGTTGGCGTCGCAGCGCAGGTTGCCGCGCTCGAGACGTGCTTCGGAGATGCCCAGCCCGCGCACGATGTCGCGGATCGCCGCGACGTAGGCCTTGGCGACCTCGGGAGCACGGTGCTCCGTGCCGAAGATCGTCTTCGTGACGATCTCCACGAGCGGGACCCCCGCGCGGTTGTAGTCGACGAGCGAGTACTCGGCGCCCTGGATGCGACCGGTGGCTCCGCCCATGTGGGTGAGCTTGCCGGCGTCCTCCTCCATGTGCGCGCGCTCGATCGGGATCTGCACGAGCGTGCCGTCCTCGAGCTCGACCTCGACGGAGCCCTCGTAGGCGATGGGCTCGTCGTACTGGGAGATCTGGTAGTTCTTGCCGAGGTCGGGGTAGAAGTAGTTCTTCCGCGCGAACCGGCTCGACTCCGCGATCGAGCAGCCGAGAGCGAGTCCGAGGCTGATCGACGAGCGGATCGCGGTCGCGTTCACGACCGGCAGCGAGCCGGGCAGTCCCAGGTCGACCGGTGCGATCAGCGTGTTCGGCTCGGCCGCGTGGTAGGCCTCGTTCGCCGGGTTCGGGGCGTCGGAGAACATCTTCGTGTTCGTGTTGAGCTCGACGTGCACCTCGAAGCCGAGCACCGGCTCGAAGATCTCCAGAGCCTTGTCGAAGTCCATGAGCTTCGCGGTGGCCATCAGCGGTTCCCTCCTTCGATGGGTCCCTGAGCCTGTCCAAGGACGGGAGCCCGGTTCAGCAGCGGTGCGCCCCAGGAGTCCAGGAGCAGCGCCTCGAGAGCTGCGCCGACCCGGTACAGGCGCGCGTCCTCACGCGCGGGCGCGAGGAACTGGATGCCGACCGGCAGCCCGTCGTCCTCGGAGAGGCCGCTCGGGATCGAGATGCCGGGCACGCCCGCGAGGTTCGCCGGGATCGTCGTGAAGTCGTTCAGGTACATCTGCAGCGGGTCGTCGAGCTGCTCGCCGAGCTTGAACGCCGTTGTCGGCGCGGTCGGCGTCGCGATCACATCGACGTCGGCGAAGGCGGCCGCGAAGTCCTGCTGGATCAGGGTGCGGACCTTCTGCGCGCTGCCGTAGTAGGCGTCGTAGTATCCGGCCGACAGCGCGTAGGTGCCCAGGATGATGCGGCGCTTGACCTCGTCGCCGAAGCCGGCGTCGCGGGTGGCCGACATCACGTCCTCGACCGTCGGGCTGCCGTCCGGCGTGACGCGCAGGCCGAAGCGGACCGAGTCGAACTTCGCGAGGTTGCTCGACGCCTCCGCGGGGAGGATCAGGTAGTAGGCGGCCACGCCGTACTCGAAGTGCGGCGCGCCGATCTCCACGATCTCCGCGCCCTGAGCCTGCAGGAGCGCCAGCGAGGCGCGGAACGAGGCGGCGACGCCGGGCTGGAAGCCGCTGTCGGGGAGTTCGCGGATGACGCCGACCTTGAGCCCCTTCAGAACATCGCCCCGGGCGCCCTCTCGGGCGGCCTCGGCGAACGACGGCCAGGGGTCGGTCAGCGAGGTGGAGTCCTTGGGGTCGTGCCCGCCGATCACGTCGTGCAGCAGACCGGAGTCGAGCACGGTGCGGGTCACGGGGCCGACCTGGTCGAGGCTGGAGGCCAGTGCGATCGCACCGTAGCGGCTGACGCCGCCGTACGTCGGCTTCACCCCGACCGTGCCGGTGACGTGCGCGGGCTGGCGGATCGATCCGCCCGTGTCGGAGCCCAGGGCGAGCGGCGCCTCGAACGCCGCGACGGCTGCGGCCGAGCCGCCGCCGGAGCCGCCGGGGATGCGCTCCAGATCCCACGGGTTGCGGGTGGGACCGTACGCCGAGTGCTCGGTGGACGAGCCCATGGCGAACTCGTCCATGTTGGTCTTGCCGAGCGGGACGAGGCCGGCGGCGCGCGAGCGGGCGACCACGGTCGCGTCGTACGGCGAGCGGTAGCCCTCGAGGATCCGCGAACCGCTCGTGGTGGGCTGGTCGGTGGTGACCAGGACGTCCTTGATGGCGAGGGGCACGCCGGCGATCGGGCCGAGCCGCTCCCCTGCCGCACGGCGCGCATCGATGTCGGCTGCAGCGGCGAGGGCGCCCTCGTTCACGTGCAGGAAGGCGTGCACGTCGCCGTCCACGGCGGCGATGCGATCGAGGTGCGCCTGCGTGGCCTCGACGCTGGAGACCTCGCGGGCGGCGAGCTTGTCGGCGAGCTCGGCCGCGGTCAGGCGGATGATGCCGCTCACTGCTCCTCCCCCAGGATCGCTGTCACACGGAAGCGTCCGTCGGCCTGGTCGGGAGCGTTCTGCAGCACCTGCTCGTGCGTGAGCGTCTGCCCGACCTCGTCCGGCCGGAACACGTTGCTCAGCGGGATCGGGTGGCTCGTCGCGGCGACGTCGGCCGTGGCGACCTCGGACACCTTGGCGATGTTGTCGACGATGGCGTCGAGCTGGCCGGTGAGCCGCGTCACCTCGTCGTCGTTCAGCTGGATGCGCGCGAGCACGCCGAGATGGCGCACAAGATCAGGGGTGATTTCAGACACGGCTCAAGTCTACGGGGACCGCGGAATAGGCTGTGCTCATGACGACCTACGACCCGCCTCGTCCCTGGATCGCCAGCTACGCCGCGGGAGTCCCGGAAGACCTCGCACCTGTCGAGGGGTCGCTGATCGACATCGTCGCGGCATCCGCCCGGGACTATCCGGATGCGCCGGCGTTGCAGTTCTTCGGCCGCGAGACCTCGTACGCGCACCTGCAGGACGCCATCGACCGTGCTGCGGCCGGGCTCCGCGACCTGGGTGTGAAGGCGGGCGATCCCGTGGCCATCGTGCTGCCGAACTGCCCGCAGCACATCGTCGCCTTCTACGCCGTCCTGCGTCTCGGCGCGGTCGTCGTCGAGCACAACCCGCTCTACACGCCGCGCGAGCTGCGCAAGCAGTTCGAGGACCACGGCGCGACGCACGCGATCGTGTGGAACAAGGTCGTCTCGACCGTGCAGGAGTTCCCCGCCGACCTCGCCGTCACGAACCTGGTCTCCGTCGACGTGACCCGGGCGATGCCCCTGCTGACCCGGTTGGCCCTGCGCCTCCCCGTAGCGAAGGCGCGCGAGTCCCGGGAGGCCCTCACCGAGAGCGTCCACGGCACCGTGACCTGGGAGAGCCTCGTGCGCAGCGATCCGCTCCCGGCGTCCCACCCCGCGCCGAGCACCGACGACCTCGCGATCATCCAGTACACCTCCGGGACGACGGGCACGCCGAAGGGGGCTTCGCTCACGCATCGCAACCTGCTCGCCAACGCCGCCCAGGCCCAGGCCTGGGTGCCGTCGATCCAGCGCGGCAAGGGGTGCGTCGTCTACGCCGTGCTGCCCATGTTCCACGCGTACGGGCTGACCCTGTGCCTCACGTTCGCGATGTCGATGGGCGCGCGCCTCGTGCTGTTCCCGAAGTTCGACCCGGACCTCGTGCTCGACGTGGTGAAGAGGCATCCGGCGACCTTCCTCCCGCTCGTGCCGCCGATCGCCGACCGTCTGCTCGCCGCCGCGAACCGGAAGGGCGTCTCGCTCGAGGGCATCGAGGTGGCGATCTCAGGAGCCATGGCGCTCCCCCATGAGCTCGTCGTGCCCTTCGAGGAGGCGACGCACGGCTACCTCGTCGAGGGATACGGGCTGAGCGAGTGCTCGCCCGTCCTCATGGCGAACCCGGTGGCCGAGAACCGCGTGCCCGGAACCGTGGGACTCCCGCTGCCGGGGACCGAGTGCCGCGTCGTGGATCCGGAGAACCCCACGGTCGACGTGCCCACCGGCACCGCCGGCGAGCTCGTGGTCCGCGGCCCGCAGGTGTTCGGCGGCTACTACGGCAAGCCGGAGGAGACGGAGGCGGTGTTCGCCGACGGCTGGTTCCGCACGGGAGACATCGTCACGGTCGACGAGGCCGGCTTCGTCCGGATCGTCGACCGGATCAAGGAGCTCATCATCACCGGCGGCTTCAACGTCGCTCCGACCGAGGTCGAGAACGCGCTTCGGCAGCATCCCCGGGTGACGGATGCCGCCGTGATCGGCCTTCCGAGCGAGCACTCCGGCGAGGAGGTCGTCGCCGCGATCGTCGTCGACGGGGCGCAGGACGTCGACGTCGAGTCGATCCGCGAGTTCGCGCGCGGCATCCTCACCCCGTACAAGGTGCCGCGGCGCGTCTTCATCGTCGACGAGCTGCCGAAGTCGCTGATCGGGAAGGTCCTGCGCCGCCAGGTCAAGGAGAAGCTGCTCGCGCTCACCAGTGGTTCCTGAGCGAGCGCAGCGAGACGAAGGGCGGTTCCTGACCGCGCGCCCAGACGGGGCGCGGCCGATCACGCTACCCTTGGTCAGTGACTGAAGAAGACGCTGCGCCCATCGACGCCCCCGCGACCCCCGGATTCGAGGATCTCGGCATCACCGGGCCCGTCCTCAAGGCCATCAAGGATCTCGGCTACGAGACGCCCTCCCCCATCCAGGCGGCGACCATCCCGACGCTGCTGTCCGGCCGGGACGTGGTCGGCATGGCCCAGACCGGCACCGGCAAGACCGCCGCGTTCGCGCTGCCCGTGCTGGAGCGTCTGGACACCGCCCAGAAGACCCCGCAGGCCCTCGTGCTCGCGCCCACCCGAGAGCTGGCCCTGCAGGTCTGCGAGGCGTTCGAGTCCTACGCCTCGCGCATGAAGGGCGTGCACGTCCTTCCCGTCTACGGCGGCCAGGGCTACGGCGTGCAGCTGTCGGCCCTCCGCCGCGGCGTCCACGTGATCGTGGGCACGCCGGGTCGCATCATGGACCATCTCGCGAAGGGCACGCTGGACCTCTCCGAGCTCCAGTACCTCGTCCTCGACGAGGCGGACGAGATGCTCAAGATGGGCTTCGCGGAGGACGTCGAGCAGATCCTCGCGCAGACGCCCGAGGAGAAGCAGGTCGCGCTGTTCTCGGCGACCATGCCGCCGCAGATCCGCCGCCTCGCGCAGCAGTACCTGCGCGACCCCGAAGAGATCACGATCAAGTCGAAGACCGCGACGAACACGAACATCACGCAGCGCTATCTCGTCGTCTCCTACGCGCAGAAGGTCGATGCCCTCACCCGCATCCTCGAGGTCGAGAACTTCGACGGGATGATCGTCTTCGTCCGCACCAAGAACGAGACCGAGACCCTCGCCGAGAAGCTTCGCGCCCGCGGGTACTCCGCCGCCGCGATCAACGGCGACGTGCCGCAGGTCCAGCGCGAGCGCAGCGTGAACCAGCTCAAGGACGGCAAGCTCGACATCCTCGTCGCCACCGACGTGGCCGCACGCGGTCTCGACGTCGAGCGCATCAGCCACGTCGTGAACTTCGACATCCCGACCGACACCGAGTCGTACGTGCACCGCATCGGCCGCACGGGCCGCGCCGGCCGCAAGGGCGACGCGATCAGCTTCATCACCCCTCGGGAGCGCTACCTGCTCAAGCACATCGAGCGGGCGACCCGCCAGGAGCCGACGCAGATGCAGCTGCCGAGCACCGAGGACGTGAACACCACGCGTCTGGCCCGGTTCGACGACGCCATCACCACGGCGCTCGGCGAGGCCTCGCGCATCGAGGCGTTCCGCGACATCATCGCCCACTACGTGCGCAACCACGACGTTCCGGAGTCCGACGTCGCCGCGGCCCTCGCCGTGGTCGCGCAGGGCGACAAGCCGCTGCTCCTCGATCCTGCCGACGACCCGCTGGCCCGAGCCGTCGAGTTCGACAACCGTCCGCCGCGGGAGCGCTCGCCGCGCGTCGAGCGCGAGCCCCGCACCGAGCGCCGCGGACGCGGTGACTACACCCCGTACCGCATCGAGGTCGGCCGCCGTCACCGGGTCGAGCCCCGTCAGATCGTCGGAGCGCTCGCGAACGAGGGCGGCCTCGGCCGCGACGACTTCGGCGCCATCAACATCCGCCCGGACTTCTCGATCGTCGAGCTGCCGTCGACCATGGACCCGTCGGTGCTCGACAAGCTGCGCGACACCCGCATCTCCGGCCGTCTGATCGAGATCAAGCCCGACCGCGGTCCCCGCGGCGGAGGCGCTCGTCACGACGGCGACCGATTCGAGCGCCGCGACCGGCCCTCGTACGGCGACCGTCCCTCGCGCGACCGCGACGACCGGCCTGCGCGCGGAGACCGCGACGAGAGGCCGTTCCGCAAGCCCCGCCACAAGGGCTGAGCCCCCGGCCTGGCGTCCGTTCCTCGGGCACAGCTTCGGATGCCGCGACCGACACGCCGCGGCATCCGCTGTTCGCACGGCGTGGCGGCCACACGATCCGAATCCGTGCTCGCGCTAACGTGGGCGGATGATCATCATCACGCCGACCTGCGGATCGGCAGCATCGTTCCGGGGGCGGAGACTCCGATGACCGCCGTGCGGGTGCGGGTGCGGGTGCACGGTGAGGTGCAGGGCGTGGGCTACCGGTGGTTCACGAGGGAGGCCGCCCAGGCGCACCGGGTCGCCGGATGGGTGCGGAACAGGATCGACGGCACGGTCGAAGCCGAGCTGCATGGCGCGGCGGATGCCGTGGACGCGGTCCTCGCCGAGATGCGCTCAGGCCCTGCACAGAGCCGCGTCGACGATCTGATCACCGAGCCGATCGGGATCGTGCCCGAGCCCCCGGCAGGATTCGAGTTCCGTCCCACGGTGTGAGCCGCAGATGATCGTCAGTCCGGCGGGCCTACGCGCAGGGCGACAGCACCCTGCCAGGTCGCGACCAGCACGGCGGTCACGGCGCCGGCCGCCATGATCGCGGCCAGCACGATGATCTGGAAGCGCCCCGCATCGAGAGGCGAGAGCCCGCCGAAGATCGCGCCGACGAAGGCGCCGGGCAGGACCACCAGCCCCGTGGTCTTGGTCTGATCGATCGACGGGATCAGCGCCTCTCGTACCGCCCGGCGCGCCAGGTCGCGCGTCGCCCTGCGCGGGGTCGCGCCCAGCGCCAGCCAGCCCTCGACCTCGTCCCAGTGATCGCTCACCGCGGTCGCGAGATGACGGCCGGTGAGCGTGGCGATGTTCATCGTGTTGCCGATCACGATCGCGCCGATCGCGAGGGCGTACCGGGGCGTCGCCTCGAGCGCCCCGGATCCGAACACGGCCGCCGCGGCGGTCCCGACGCCCGCCGCGATCGACGTCGCCATCACCACCAGATCGCGTCCCGTCCGGCCGATCCGCCGTGTCGCCACCGTCACCGCGACCGCGAACATGACCAGAAGGGCGAGCGCGATCCAGAGCGCGCTCGTGATGATGCCGCCGAGGATCAGGCTGATGGCCGCGAGCTGCACGACTCCGCGCGCGATCGCCAGAGCCGGCGTCCACGGAGCGCGCACGCCGAAGACGAGCAGGGCAGCCGTGGCGACCAGGATGAGGATCCCCACCCCGATCGCGGTCGGTGCGAGCGAGGTCAACCCGTCCACGAGCGGCTCACTCCCCCAGCGCGGCCGGTCCCTCGGTCACCAGGACATGGAACTGCGCGGCATCGAGGATGCGGATGCCGAGCTCCTCGGCCTTCGCGAGCTTCGAGCCGGCTCCTGGACCGGCCGCCACGAAGTCCGTCTTCTTCGACACGCTGGACGCGGCCTTCCCTCCGGCCTTGAGGATCGCCTCCTGCGCGCCTTCGCGGGTGTAGCCGTCGAGAGAACCGGTCGCGACCACGGTGAGGCCGTCCAGGACGCCGCCCTCGGCCACCGCCGCCCCCGGCCCCGGGTGGCCCGGCGTGGCCCACTGCACACCGGCATCCGCCCACTGCCTCACGATCTCCTGATGCCAGTCCACCTCGAACCAGTCCAGCAGCGAGTCGGCGATGATGCCGCCCACGCCCTCGACGGCCGCGAGCTCCTCCCGAGAGGCGGCGCGGATGGCGTCGAGGGAGCCGAACCACTGCGCGAGCGCACGAGCGGCCACCGGCCCGACGTGCCGGATGTTCAGCGAGACGAGCAGCCTCCACAGCTCCTTCGTCTTGGCCTTCTCCAGCTCGGCGAGCAGGGTGAGGGCCTGGGAGGACGGCTGAGGTCCTTCGAGACCCGCCTTCTTCTCGGCCGCCGTCGGATTGCGGCGGAACGGGGAGCGCGTCTTGACCAGGCCGTCCTCGTCCTCCTTCGGCAGTCCGGTCTCGCTGTCGCGGACGAACAGCTCGATCGGCACCAGCTGCTCGAGGGTCAGCGCGAACAGGCCCGCCTCGGTCTCCAGCGGCGGGATCTCCGGGAAGGTCGGCTGCGTGAGCGCGGCCGCGGTCACCTCTCCGAGCGCCTCCACGTCGAGCGCGCCCCTCGAGCCGATGTGCTCGACCCTGCCGCGCACCTGCGCGGGGCAGGAACGCGCGTTCGGGCACCGCAGGTCGATGTCGCCCTCCTTCATCGGGCGCAGAGGTGTACCGCACTCGGGGCACAGCTCGGGCATGACGAACTCGCGCTCGCTCCCGTCGCGCTTCTCGACCACGGGCCCCAGCACCTCGGGAATCACGTCGCCGGCCTTGCGCAGCACCACCGTGTCGCCGATCAGCACGCCCTTCGCCTTGACGACGTCCTTGTTGTGCAGGGTCGCCTGACGGACGACGGAGCCGGCGACATGCGCCGGCGCCATCACGGCGAAGGGCGTCGCGCGACCGGTGCGTCCCACCGACACGACGATGTCGAGGAGCTTCGTCTGCACCTCTTCGGGCGGGTACTTGTAGGCGATGGCCCAGCGCGGCGCCCGGCTGGTCATCCCCAGCTCGTCGTGCAGCTCGAGCTCGTCGACCTTCACGACGATGCCGTCGAGCTCGTGCTCGATGTCGTGACGGTGCTCACCGAAGTACTCGACGAACGCGACGACCTCGTCGATGTCCGTGCACACCCTGGAGTGCGGGCTCGTGGGCAGACCCCACTCGGCGAGCAGCTCGTACACCTCGCTCTGCGCCGCCACCGGCGGGTCCTGCCAGGCGCCGATCCCGTGCACGTACAGCGCGAGGGACTCGATGCGCAGCAGACCCGCTTCGAGCTCGAGTCCGTCCTTCTTGTCGATCTGCTGCCGGAGGCCCCCGCTCGCGGCGTTGCGCGGGTTGGCGAAGGAGGGGAAACGGCGGGCGGCGGCGGTGCGCGCCTTCTCGTCGTCGAAGGGCTTCTTCGCCCCAGGTCGGGCCTCCCAGCGCGCGAGCGCGTCGGCGTACGCCCGATCGCGGAAGGACGCCTGCGCGGCGTTCAGCCTCTCGAAAGCGGCGACGGGGATGAACACCTCTCCGCGGACCTCGACGATGTCCGGGTGCCCCTCGCCCGACAGACGCGCAGGGATCTCGGGCAGCCGCAGCGCGTTCTCGGTGACGATCTCGCCCACGCGCCCGTCGCCGCGGGTCGCCGCCGAGGTGAGCACGCCTCTCTCGTAGCGGAGGTTGATGGCAAGTCCGTCGATCTTCAGCTCGGTCAGCCAGTTCACGTGCCGTCCGGCGGCCGCCCGCGTCTTCGCGGCCCACTCGCGCAGCTCGTCGATCGAGAACACGTTGTCGAGGCTCAGCATCCGCTCGGCGTGCTCGATGGTCGCCAGGCCCGTCGCCTCGGCCGCGCCCACCATCTGGGTGGGGGAATCCTGCCCCTGCAGCTCGGGATGCAGCCGCTCGAGCTCCTCGAGCCGGCGCATCCAGCCGTCGTAGGTGGCGTCGTCGACGAGCGAGGTGTCGCGGCCGTAGTACGCGTCCTTCGCCTCGAGGATGCGTTCGGTCAGATCCCCGGCCTCGGTTCGGGCGGCTTCCAGCGAGATGTTCTCCGGCACCCGTTCAGTCTACGAGCGGGCCCGGACATCACCGTGCGCTCAGACGCCGACGGGCGCCGCCGACACCGTGCGGTCGATCGTGAACTGCCCGAGCACGCGCGTGCCGATGTAGAGAACCGCCGTCTGCCCGGTCGCGACCCCGTCGAGGGCGACCTCGGGGATGACGCGGACGCCCTCGGCCGTCACGGATGCGGACGCGGGCACGGGCTCGGCATGGGCGCGGATCTGCACCTCGCACGCGAACTCGGAGGAGTCCGGAGCGGTGCCCGCCCAGCTGAAGCGCGTCCCGGAGATCTCGCCGATCGCCAGGGCCTCCTTGGGACCGACGACCACCGTGTTCGACACCGGGCGCACCTCGAGCACGAACCGCGGCTTGCCGTCGGGCGCGGGCACGCCGAGCTTCAGGCCGCGGCGCTGGCCCACGGTGAAGGCGTGCGCGCCGTCGTGCGAGCCGACCACCGCGCCCGAGCGATCGACGATGTCACCCGTCTCGGCGCCGACCTTCTCCGCCAGCCACCCGCGCGTGTCCCCGTCGGGGATGAAGCAGATGTCGTGGCTGTCCGGCTTCTGCGCGACGCTCAGCCCGCGCTCGGCGGCCTCCGCGCGCACGATCGCCTTGGACGGCGTGGAGCCGAGCGGGAAGTACGTGTGCGCGAGCTGCTCCGCGGTGAGCACGCCCAGCACGTAGGACTGGTCCTTCGCGTCATCGGCCGCGCGGTGCAGCTCGAGCCCGGTCTCGGTGGAGACCAGGTTCGCGTAGTGGCCGGTGCACACGGCGTCGAAGCCGAGCTCGAGAGCGCGTTCGAGCAGCGCGGCGAACTTGATCTTCTCGTTGCACCGCATGCAGGGGTTGGGGGTGCGCCCCGCCTGGTACTCCGACACGAAGTCGGCGATCACGTCGTCCCGGAACCGCTCGGAGAAGTCCCACACGTAGAACGGGATGCCCAGGAGATCGGCCGCCCGACGCGCGTCGAGGGCGTCTTCGATCGTGCAGCAGCCGCGGCTCCCGGTGCGCAGGGTGCCGCCCGCACGGGAGAGCGCGAGATGCACTCCCACCACGTCGTGCCCCGCCTCGACGGCGCGCGCCGCGGCGACGGCGGAGTCCACTCCCCCGCTCATGGCCGCCAGGATACGCATGCCCCCAGTCTACGAGCGCCGGGATGGGAGCGGGCCGGGCGTCGCCCCGCATCGCGCGCGCCGCCCCGTCTCCCGGAACAGCGGATGCCGGCGCAGGAGGCTCAGGCTCCCGCGGACGCCCGCCGGTACGCGTCCCCGATCGTCTCGAGCACCGCGTCGACATCGGCGTCCGTGCTGGCACGTCCGAGGGAGAACCGCAGCACGCTGCGGGCCTCCCGCTCGGTGCGACCCATCGCCATGACCACGTGCGACGGCTCGGCGACGCCGGCCTGGCACGCCGAGCCCGTGGACACCGCGATGTCCGCCATGTCGAGCAGGAACAGCAGGCTCTCCCCCACGGCCCCCGGGAACAGGATGTGCGCGTTGCCCGGCAGCCGGTCCACCGGGTCGCCCAGCAGCTCCGCCTGCGGCACCCGAGAGCGGATGCCGTCGACCAGCCGGTCCCGGAGCGCGCGGAGCCGCCGGCCCTCGCCCACCCGCTCGGATTCGGCGAGCTCGAGGGCGACCGCGAACGCCGCGGCGCCCGCGACGTCCTGCGTGCCCGCTCGGAGGCTGCGCTGCTGGGCGCCGCCGTGCACGAGGGCGGCGATCCGCGCGCTCCGCGCCACCACGGCCGCGCCGGTGCCGACCGGCGCGCCGATCTTGTGCCCGGCCACGCTGAGGGCGACGAGCCCCGCGCCCGCCGGAGCCGAGCCGCGCAGCGCGGCGAACGAGAGCGGCACGTGCCCCAGCGCGGCGACGGCGTCGAGGTGCAGCGGCACGACGGCATCCGCCGCCGCCTGCGCCAGCAGGCGCGCGTCGTTGACCGTCCCCGCCTCGTTGTTCGCCACCAGAGCCGTGGCCAGGGCGGCGCCGGGCAGGGCGGAGGCGAACTCCGCGAGGGGTATCCGGGCCTGCGGAGACACCTCGACGGGGCGCAGCACGGCGCCCTGCGCGACGAGGGCCGCCACGGTGTCCGTCGTCGCGTGGTGCTCGGCGTCCGGCATCACGACGGCGTCCTCGCCCGTCCGCCGGGCCGCCCACAGCCCCTGCAGGGCGAAGTTGATCGACTCCGTGCCGCCGGAGGTGAAGACGACCTCGATCGGCTCGCAGCCGAGCACCGCGGCGGCGCGCTCCCGCGACTCCTCGAGCAGCCGCCTGGCGTCCTGCCCCGCACCGTGCGTGGACGAGGCGTTGCCGACGATCTCCGACGCCTCCAGCCACGCCGCACGCGCCTCCGGACGCAGCGGGGACGTGGCGGCGTAGTCGAGATAGTGGCGCATCCCTACAACTCTCCCCTATTTTTCCCCGGCGACGGCGCGTGGAACCGAGTGCACCGAGTCGTGAGACCCGGGCACACCCCTCTAATGTGTACTCATGCTCTCGAACCGAGACCTCACCGTGCCCGGCGGTACCGCACTCGACAACCTCGGCGTACGCCTTCACGACGGCGTGGGGACCCTGCGCGTCTGGTCGCAGAACGCCTCCTCCGTCGAACTCGTGGTCTTCGACTCCACCGATCTCGACTGGGTCACCGACCAGGCCGAGCTCGAGCGGCTGCCCGGCGGCGTCTGGGAGGTCAGCACCCCGCTGCTGCAGCCCGGCGTGCGCTACGCGCTCCGCGTCGGCGGGCCGCACGGTCCCGGCAACACCTTCAATCCCGAGACCCTGCTGCTCGACCCCTACGCCCGCGGGCTCGCGCAGGGAGACGGCTACGAGGAATGGCGCTCCGTGGTCATCGTCGACGGCTTCGACTGGGGCGAGTCGCGCAAGCCGCGCATCCCCCTCGACCGCACCGTGATCTACGAGGGCCACCTCAAAGGACTGACCAAGCGCCATCCCGACGTGCCCCCGGCGCTGCACGGGACCTACGCCGGTCTCGCGCACCCGGCAATGATCGAGTACTTCCACTCCCTGGGCATCACCTCGATCGAGCTCCTCCCCGTGCACGCCTTCGTGCCGGAGCCCCGCCTGCTCGAGCGGGGGCTGACGAACTACTGGGGGTACAACACCCTGAACTTCTTCACCCCGCACACCGCCTACGCCACCGAGGAGGCGCGCAAGGGCGGCCCCGAGGCCGTGCTCGCGGAGTTCAAGGGCATGGTGCGGCTGCTGCACGAGGCCGGGCTCGAGGTGATCCTCGACGTGGTCTACAACCACACCGCAGAAGAGGGCCTCGGCGGTCCGCGCTGGAGCCTGCGCGGGATCGACAACGCCGGCTACTACCGGCAGGAGGCGAACGGCGCCTACATCGACACGACCGGCTGCGGCAACACGCTGAACACGGCGACGGATGCCGGGGCGCGCCTGGTGCTCGACTCGCTGCGCTACTGGTCGGAGGAGATGCAGATCGACGGCTTCCGCTTCGACCTGGCCACCGCGATCGCGCGCGACGCCGCGCACACCTACACCCCCGAGCATCCGCTGCTCACGGCGATCGCCGAGGACCCGGTCCTGAAGGACGCCAAGCTGATCGCCGAGCCCTGGGACGTGGGCCTCGGGGGCTGGCAGACCGGCAACTTCCCCGCAGGGTGGCACGAGTGGAACGACCGCTACCGGGACCGCGTGCGCAACTTCTGGCTCAGCGACATCGACTACGCGCGGCGTGCGTCGGCGCCCGTGGGCGTCGGAGGCTTCGCGACCCGGCTCGCGGGCTCGTCGAACACCTTCTCCGACGAGCGGGGGCCGCTCGCCAGCATCAACTTCGTCACCGCGCACGACGGCTTCACCCTGCACGACCTCGTGTCCTACGACGTCAAGCACAACGAGGCCAACGGCGAGCAGAACCGCGACGGCGCCGACATGAACCGCTCGTTCAACCACGGTGTCGAGGGGCCGACCGACGACCCCGCCATCCTCTCCGCCCGTCGCAAGGCCATGCGCAATCTGCTGGGCACCCTGCTGCTGTCGGCGGGCATCCCGATGCTCACCGCCGGGGACGAGGTCGGCCGCACCCAGCGCGGCAACAACAACGCCTACGCGCAGGACTCCGCGATGACCTGGCTGAGCTGGGACGAGGAGCCCTGGCAGGAGGACCTGCGCGCGCACGTCTCGCGGCTGATCCGCCTTCGCGCCGAGAACCCGGCTCTGCGACCGAGCAAGTACGCGCGCCTGGGCGAGCACATCCCGAACGCCAGCGTGATGGACTGGTTCGATCAGAACGGCGACACGATGGAGAGCGACCAGTGGACGGATCCGGGCAACCGCACGATCCAGTACGTCGCCGCCTCCACCCCGGATCAGGAGCAGGCCAATCGCATCCTGCTGATCGTGCACGGCACCGAGGCTCCGATCGACGTCACGCTGCCCGAGGAGATCGAGGGGGCGACGCGATTCGTCAGCCTCTGGTCGAGCGCCGAGGAGCGCCCGACGGACGGCGGAGAGGTGTTCGCCCCCGGCGACGTCCTGCCGATCCCCGGCACCTCCATGCGGCTGTTCCGCGTGGAGTGAGGCGGCGCGCGACCCGCCCCGGCACGTCGCTACCGCGGGTGCACCGGTAACGGTACATTCGCAGTGTGGCAGCACGTGCGAACACCCGGACCCCGGCTCTTCGGAGCCCCGCCCAGATCCCCCTGCGTCCGCGGGGCGCCGCGGACGACGACCGGGCCCTGCGCACGACGCGCATCCCGTTGCTCGACGCCTCCCCGGCCGTCCCCGGCGGCTTCGCGCCCTGTGCGTTCGCGGGCGAGGTCGTGCCCTTCAGCGTCGTCTCGTTCCGCGAGGGCCACGACATCATCGGCGTCCAGCTGCGCCTGACCGCACCCGACGGCGAGGAGACCCTGCACCGGCTGCGGGCGCGCAAGGACGGCACCGACCGCTGGGCGGCCGAGATCGCCCTGGACGCCCAGGGCGCGTGGTCGTTCGTCTTCGAGGCGTTCTCCGACGACTTCGCCACCTGGGCCCATGCCGCCGAGCTGAAGATCGCGGCCGGCGTGGACGTCGCGGTGATGGCGGCCCTGGGCTCGGAGCTGCTCTCCCGCGCCGCCGCCGAGAAGGATCGTCCCGCCGCGCAGCGCAAGCGGCTCGCGGCGCTCGCCACGACCCTCGCGGCCGGAGACGTCGAGGCGGCCCTGGCCGCCTCGACGGATGCCGGGCTCGCGCAGATCTTCCACGATCGCCCCCTCGTCTCGCTGCGCTCGTCGACCGCCGCCGCGTCCCTGCTCGTCGAGCGCGCCGCCGCCGGCGTCGGCGCCTGGTACGAGTTCTTCCCCCGCTCCGAGGGCGCGAGGCGGCTCAAGGACGGCACGATCAGGTCGGGCACGTTCCGCACGGCGGCCAAGCGCCTGCCCGGGGTCGCCGCCATGGGCTTCGACGTGGTCTACCTGGTGCCCATCCATCCCATCGGGACCACCAATCGCAAGGGCCGCAACAACACGCTCACGACGGAGCCCGGGGATCCCGGTTCCCCCTACGCCATCGGCGCCGCCGAAGGCGGGCACGACGCGATCCATCCCGATCTCGGGAAGCCCGCGGACTTCCGGGCGTTCATCCGCGCGGCGCAGAAGGAGGGCCTCGAGGTCGCACTCGACCTCGCCCTCCAGGCCTCCCCGGATCACCCCTGGGTCTCCGAGCACCCGGAGTGGTTCACGACCCTGCCGGACGGGACGATCGCGTATGCGGAGAACCCGCCGAAGAAGTACCAGGACATCTATCCGCTGAACTTCGACAACGACCCCGAGGGCATCTACCAGGAGATGCTCCGGGTCGTCATGCACTGGGTCGGCCAGGGCGTGAAGATCTTCCGCGTCGACAACCCGCACACCAAGCCGCTGCAGTTCTGGGAGTGGCTGATCTCGACCGTCAACGCCAGCGATCCCGATGTGATCTTCCTCGCCGAGGCGTTCACGCGTCCGGCCGTGATGAGGGCACTCGCCGCCGTCGGCTTCCAGCAGAGCTACAGCTACTTCACGTGGCGCAACACCAAGGCCGAGCTCGAGGAGTTCCTCACCTCGGTGGCGCACGAGACCAGCGACTACATGCGTCCGAACCTGTTCGTGAACACGCACGACATCCTCACCGAGTATCTGCAGTTCGGGGGGCGGGCCGCGTACAGGATCCGCGCGTGCATCGCGGCGACCGCGGCTCCCGTGTACGGCGTGTACGCGGGGTACGAGCTGTTCGAGAACGTCGCCCGGCCCGGTTCCGAGGAGAACATCGACAACGAGAAGTACGAGTACAAGCTGCGCGACTGGGCCGGCGCCGAGGCCGCGGGCGACTCCCTCGCCCCGCTGCTGCGCAGACTCAACGGCATCCGTCGCGCACATCCTGCTCTCCGCCAGCTGCGCAACCTCTCGGTGCACTGGAGCGACGACGACGCCATCCTCGTGTACAGCAAGCACCTGGATGCGGCGTTCACGGGCACCGGCGCTTCTGACACCGTCATCGTCGTCGCGAACGTCGACCCGCACTCCGTCCGCGAGACGACCGTGCACCTCGACACGACGGTGTGGGGGGTGCCCCTCGGCGAGAGCTTCGAGGTCGAGGACCTCATCACAGGTGCTGTCTGGACCTGGGCAGACCACAACTACGTGCGGCTGGACTCGTTCACCGAGCCGGTGCACATCCTGAAGGTGAGGGAGCGAACATGAGTTACGTCGAAGACGTCACGGCGTCCACCGACTGGGCGGCAGTCGCGGGAGCGTCCCATCATGATCCCCATTCGGTCCTCGGCGCGCATCCGCACACGGACGCCGCCGACCGCACGGTCACGCTGATCCGCGTCCGACGTCCGCTCGCCTCCTCCGTGGCCGCGGTCTTCGCCGACGGCACCCGGCTCGATCTCACCCACGTCGCCCACGGCATCTGGGAGGCCCAGCACGACGGATCCCCCGTCGCCTACCGCGTCGCCACGACCTACGGCGACGACCCGGAGACCGTGGTCGGAGACCCCTACCGGCATCTGCCGACGGTCGGGGACATCGACCTCCATCTGATCGCCGAGGGCCGCCACGAGCGCCTGTGGACGGCGCTCGGATCCCACCCCCGCACGATCGACGGAGACAGCGGCGCGGCGTTCGCGGTCTGGGCGCCGAACGCGACCGCCGTCCGCGTCGTGGGCGATTTCAACGGCTGGAACGGCGAGTCCCATGCGATGCGGTCGATGGGCGTCAGCGGCGTCTGGGAGCTGTTCGTGCCGGGAGTCGAGATCGGCGCGCAGTACAAGTACGAGATCCGCACCCGTCTCGGCGACTGGATCATGAAGGCCGATCCGATGGCGCAGGCGGCCCAGCTGCCGCCGGCCACGGCGTCGGTCGTCACGGAGTCCACGCACACCTGGAGCGACGGCGCCTGGATGACCCGCCGCGCCGCCACGCACGCGGTCGCCCAGCCGCTCTCGGTCTACGAGGTGCACCTGGGCTCCTGGCGCGGCGGTCTCGGCTATCGGGACGCCGCCGATCCGCTCATCGAGCACGTCACGAAGGCCGGCTTCACGCACGTCGAGTTCATGCCGCTCGCCGAGCATCCGTTCGGAGGATCCTGGGGGTACCAGGTCTCCGGCTACTACGCCGCGACCAGCCGCTTCGGCTCCCCCGACGATCTGCGCTACCTGATCGACAGGCTGCACCAGGCCGGCATCGGCGTGATCATGGACTGGGTTCCCGGGCACTTCCCCAAGGACGCCTTCGCGCTCGCACGGTTCGACGGGCAGGCGCTCTACGAGCACCCGGATCCCCGTCGCGGCGAGCACCAGGACTGGGGAACGCTCATCTTCGACTACGGACGCAACGAGGTGCGCGGCTTCCTCGTGGCGAACGCCATGTTCTGGCTGAGCGAGTTCCACGTCGACGGCCTGAGGGTCGACGCCGTCGCCTCGATGCTCTATCTCGACTACTCCCGCAAGGACGGCGAGTGGGAGCCCAACGTCCACGGCGGCCGGGAGAACCTCGAGGCGATCCGCTTCCTGCAGGAGGTCAACGCGACCGCGTACCGGCTGCACCCCGGCATCGTCATGATCGCCGAGGAGTCGACCGCCTTCCCCGGCGTGACGGCGCCCACGGACCACGCCGGCCTCGGCTTCGGCTTCAAGTGGAACATGGGGTGGATGAACGACTCGCTGCAGTACATCGAGCGCGATCCCATGTACCGCTCCCACCACGAGGGCGAGATGACCTTCTCGTTCGTCTACGCCTTCGGCGAGAACTACATCCTGCCGATCAGCCACGACGAGGTCGTGCACGGCAAGGGCAGCCTGCTCGCCAAGATGCCGGGCGACCACTGGCACAAGCTGGCGAACGTCCGGGCCTACCTCGCCTACATGTGGGGGCACCCGGGCAAGAAGCTCCTCTTCATGGGGCAGGAGTTCGGTCAGCTCGCCGAATGGTCCGAGTCCCGCGAGCTGGACTGGTGGCTGCTCGATCAGCCGTCGCACGCGCAGCTGCAGGACTTCGTGGGCGCCCTCAACCGCACGTACCGCGCGCAGGCGCCGCTGTGGGAACGCGACAACGACGGCTCCTCGTTCTCCCGCCTCGGCGCGCCGACCTGGGACTCGACGGTCATCGCCTTCGAGCGCCGGGACGCGCACGGCGGACGGCTGGTCGTGGTGAGCAACTTCGCCGGCGTCGAGCACGGCGGCTACCGGCTGGAGCTTCCCCGTGAAGGCGTGTGGAACGAGATCCTCAACACGGATGCAGCCGACTTCGGCGGGCGCGGGTCGGGGAACCTCGGGATGGTGGTCGCCGCGAGCGACGGGGACGGCGCGCCCACGGCGACGATCACGCTTCCCGCGCTGTCGACGATCTGGCTGCGCCATCAGGGCGACCCGCACGTGCCCACCGTGAACCACGGCTGACGCGTCGACGGGCTCGGCGACCCGCGCAGACGTGGGTCCCCGAAGCCCGTCGAAGAGCCTGAGCGCCTCAGCCGCCTGGGTCCCTGAGCCCGTCGAAGGGCCCTGAGTCCTGCGCGAAGATCAGAACAGCAGCGAGGTGAGCCTGTTCCGTGCCGCCGCGACGCGCGGATCCGCGGCGCCGACCAGCCCGAACAGCTCGACGAGCCGCTCCCGTACCGGCGCCCGGTCGGCAGCAGGCAGCTGTGCGAACAGGTCGAGCAGGCGCCCGAACGCGTCCTCGATGTGCCCGCCGGCGAGGTCGAGGTCTGCGACGTCGAACTGGGCCTGCACGTCGAGAGGCGCCGCAGCCGCAGCCGCGCGGGCCTGCTGCAGGTCGAGGGACTGCACGCGATCCAGCAGGCGCACCTGCCCGAGGCCTGCTGCCGCCTCCTCGTCGCGCGGATTCTCCGCGAGGGCCTTCTCGTACGCCACGATGGCGGCGGCGTAGTCGCCCGCCTCGATCGCAGCGTACGCCTCGGCGTGCAGCGGCGGAAGCTCGGGCTCGGCAGCGGCCTCACCAGTGGGCGCCTCGTCGGAGACGGCCAGCGAGCCGCTCACGCCGTTCTCCGCGGCCAGCTGCAGCAGCTTCGCGAACACCTCGCGCACCTGCGGCTCGGGAACCGCACCGGTGAACATCGGCACCGGCTGCCCGGCGATCAGCGCGACCACCATCGGGACCGACTGGGCGCGGAAGCTCTGCGCCAGCTGCGGGTTCGCATCCACGTCGACCTTGGCGAGGAGCACGCGTCCTTCGAGCTCTCTCGTCACCTTCTCGATGATCGGGCTGAGCTGCTTGCACGGCCCGCACCACTCCGCCCAGAGGTCGACGACGACCGGCACGGAGCGCGAGATCTCGAGGATCTGCCCGAAGGTCTCGTCGGTCGCGTCCACGACCACGTCGGCGACGCCCGGGCCAGGCGCACCCGGTTCCGGCGCCGCGGGGCGGTTGCGGAGGGCCGACAGGTCGACGGCGCCGCGGAGGGCGGAGGGCGAGATCTGGCTCATTTGATCACCTCGACGGAGAGAAGGTTCTGGCGTGCGGCGAGCAGATGGATCTGCTCCGTCGATCCCTGTGCCGGGACCGAGAAGAACAGCTGGAACTCGTACTTCGTCGTCACGCCCTTGGCGGACTCGGTGACGCCCGTGAGCGCCTTGGCCTCGGGGTTGTCGCCGAAGCGGATGACGGCATCGGACGACGTGGGCGTGACCGTCTCGGCCTCGATCAGCGTGACCGCGACGATCGCGCCGCTGTCGAGGGTCGTCATGGACACCGGAGCGGAGTCGGATGCCGCGATGTCGAAGGCGGTCTGCGACGTCTCCGCCGCGTTGTTGTCGGCGAGGTTCTGCACGATCGCCTGACGGCTGTCGCGGATGGAGGTCGCATACGCCAGGGCGACGTCGTCGAAGGAGCCGTAGGACGCGCTCTGCTCGTTCGCATCGACGACGTCGGCGAAGGCCTCGGCGAGCTTGCCAGGCGCGATGCTGAGGAACGCGGAGTCCGCCGGCACCAGCGAGGTGCCGAGCCATGGCGCCACGACCTCCGGCAGCTTGGTGTCGGCGAGCATCTCGGCGATGTCGGTCACCTTGTAGTTGGACCACGGGTCCTGCTGCGTCATCGTCAGGATGACCGGCGGCACCGTGTCGTCTCCCGTGCTCTTGGTCAGCAGCAGCACGGTCCGCGGCCACCGGTCCGTGGCCTCGGGCAGCACGACCTCGACGTCGTCGGTCGGGATGGCGGCCGGTACCGGCGTCTCGGGGATCGCGGTGCGCAGCGCGTAGTCGGTGGTGCGGGCGGCCAGGGCGGGGCCGTCGAGACGGGTCTTGGCCAGCTCGAGGTCCATGGTGCTGTCGGCCTCGGCCAGCGTCGAGGAGATCTGCTCGACGATGCGCTTCGCCTGAGCCTCGGTCACGGCCGGCGGCTTCTGGTTCTCCGGAGCGATCACGGTGGGCGTCGGAGACGGGGACGGCGATGAGGAGCCCAGCTGCGGCCAGGAGTCCGCGGTGCACCCGGTGGCGAGCACCGCGGTCACCGCCAGTGCGGGCAGCGCCACCGCCCAGCGGCGGCGCGAGGGACGAGCGGCCCTCGTCTCGCTCTTGGCTTCGTCGCTCTTGCCGTCCTGCGGCTGGGCAGGCCCGGCATCCTGCTTCTCCTCGCCCTCCTCGGCGATGGCGGCGCGGTCGGCCGCCGGCAGCGCGCCGAGATCGATCGGCTCGGTGACGGGCAGGGGTCCGGGTCCCTTGCGGCGCGGACCCCTGCCTCGCCGCTGGTGACGGATGCCGAGGACGTAGAGCACCAGGCCGACCAGGAGCACGAGCACACCGCTCGCGACGAGCGGGCCCGCCAGCGGCGTGGACGTGTCCAGCGGCCAGGAGACGGTTATGTCGGTGGGGGCGTCCTCGGTGCCGTCGTAGGCGATCAGCATGCTCACGCCGTCGGGCAGCTGCATGTTGTCGGCGATCAGGGCGTCGGTGTCGGTGAACGAGTCCAGCCACAGATCGGAACCGGCGGGGTCACGCCCCTCGGCGGGTTCCTCCGCGGCATCCGCCGTCGGGGTCTCCTCGGGGGCGGGCGTCGCGTCGCCGGCTGATCCGGCATCCGCGTCGTCCTCCTGCGCGGAGACGAGCTCGACGTCGAGAGCGCCGTTCTTGCCGACGCTGACGTGGTTGTAGTCGGAGTCCGCGAGCCAGGCCTCCATGTCGGCAGTGCGCCCGTAGGCGGCGAAGATCTCGCCATCTCCCCGGACCAGCAGCGTCTGCGCGCCGGGGTGCTCGCGGAGGACGGCGCCGTCCAGCAGCACGAAGGGCGCCGGCTCCTCGATGTCCACCGACACCTGATCGGATGAGGGCCCCATGAAGATGGTCCGCTGCGCGATGCCCGCGCCGATCAGGACCGTGGCCAGCACGAAGGCCGCGACGGCCCAGACGAAACGCACGAAAAGTCTCCTCACGCGCCCCGAGATGATGACCGGGCCGCAACACTCGACATTTCAGACTAGCGAAAGCACCTGTGTGTTGCCCACGAGATCCGGGCGGCCGTGTCGTGCGGCACGTCGCCGGGCACTCCCCGGCATCCGTCGATAGCCTGGCAGCAGGCGTCATCCGAGGAGTCCCGATGAAGATCCACAGCCCGTTCCGCACCGCCCTGGTGGCGACGCTCGGCGTGGGCCTGGGCGTCATCCTCATCGGCAGCGTCCAGACGCTCTCGACCATCCTGCTGTACGTCGGCACCGCGCTGTTCCTCAGCCTCGGGCTCGACCCTCTGGTGTCGTTCCTCGAACGGCGTCGGCTTCCGCGGTGGGCGGCCGTGCTGGTGACGATCCTCGCCGTGCTCGGCGTCTTCGCCGGCATCGTGCTCATCGTGGTCCCGGTGGTAGTCGGCCAGATCTCCCAGCTGATCGCGCAGATCACCGCAATCGTCGAGCGGGGCAGGCTGATCCCCGACCTGATGGAGTGGATGCAGACCACCTTCCCCAATCTCAAGGTCGACGAGGTCTTCGCCTACATCGAGGACTGGCTGGACAAGAACCTCACCGACATCGGCAGCACGGTGGGCCAGGGAGTGATCACCGCGAGCGGCGCCGTCCTGACCGGCCTCTTCGGCACCTTCATCGTGCTCATCCTGACGATCTACCTGACCGCGTCCACGCCGTCGCTCAAGCGCGCCGTGTACCAGCTGGCCCCCGCATCCAAGCGCGAGCGCTTCATCGACCTCGCGGAGCAGATCACCGACTCCGTCGGCTACTACGTGATCGGGCAGGTCACTCAGGGCGTCATCAACGGCGTGCTCAGCATGATCTTCCTCTCGATCATCAGGGCGCCGTTCCCCGCCGTCCTCGCGGTCGTCGCGTTCTTCTTCTCGCTGATACCGCTGGTCGGCACGCTCACGGGCTCGACGATCATCGTGCTCGCCTGCCTGATCCCCGGCCTCGGCTCCCCCGCCACGGCGATAGCCGCCGGCATCTACTACCTGATCTACATGCAGATCGAGGCCTACGTGATCTCGCCGCGCATCATGAGCCGGGCGGTGTCCGTCCCCGGCGCCGTGGTCGTCGTCGCCGCGCTCGCGGGCGGCAGCCTGCTGGGACTGCTCGGCGCGCTGATCGCGATCCCGGTGGCGGCGAGCATCCTGATCATCTACCGCCAGGTGCTCATCCCGCGCATGAACGAGCTGTGATCCTCAGACCGCCGGCCAGTGGGTCGGCAGCGGCAGGGCCGTCGGGTTCACGGCCGCGACGATCTCGGTGAGCACACGCCGGGTCTGACTCTCCCCCACCCACAGGTGCCTGCCGCCGTCGACGGCGATGAGCCGCGCGTGTGGGATCGAGGAGAAGCGCTCCGCCGCCTCGGCCGGCCTGAGGTAGTCGTCGAGCTCGGGGACGAGGACGACCACCTGACGATCGCTCTGCGCCCAGGCCGCGACCTCGGCGTCGGTCGCCCTGTGCAGCGGCGGCGACAGCAGGATTATCCCCTCGATGTCGTGCTCGCGCCCATACTTGAGCGCGAGCTCGGTGCCGAACGACCAGCCCACCAGCCACGGACGCGGCAGCGCGCGCTCTCGCACGAAGTCCATGGCCGCGGCCACGTCGAACTGCTCCGCCGCTCCCCCGTCGAAGGCGCCGCCGCTCCTCCCGCGCGGAGAGGCGGTGCCCCTGGTGTTGAACCGCAGCACGGCGAGGCCCGCCAGAGCGGGGAGTCGCGCCGCGGCCTTGCGCAGGATGTGCGAGTCCATGAAGCCCCCGGCCGTGGGCAGAGGATGCAGCGTCACCAGGGTCGCGACCGGAGCATCCGCCTCCGGCTGCGCGAGCTCGCCGACCAGCGTCAGCTCATCGGCCGTGGCGAGCTCGACGTCCTCTCGACGCGCGGGCAGTTCCAGAGGTCCGCGGATCTCGATGCTCATGCGATCCTCCAGCAGTGCGTGTGCCAATGACGACGGGCGGCGAGGTCCGCCGCGTCGCCGAGGACGCCGTCGGCGCGCCACACCACGAGATGCGCGGTGCCGGCGGGCACGGCGCGGGAGCAGCCAGGGCAGACGTAGTCCTTCTGCGCCTGCGCGGCGGAGATCGGCTGCACCGTCCACTCGCCGCCCCGACGGGTCTCGGTGCGCTTCCATGACGCGAGCAGCCTGTCGAGCGAGTCCTCGGCGTCAGGGCGCGCCGGACGGCGCCTTCGGGAGCGGGCCATGACCCGCGCTCACCACCAGTGGTGCGTTGACCAGAAAGCGTAGGCTCCCGCCCAGCCGCCGTAGCGGCTGCTGGCGTAGCCGCTGCCCCATCTCAGGTTGTCGACGGGGTCGTAGCCGTTGCCGGGGACCTTGCTGCAGGGCAGCGCCTGGACGAGGCCGCAGGCGCCGGAGGACTTGTTCGTCGCGTTCGGGTTCCACCCGCTCTCGCGCGAGACGATGTAGTCGACGTACTGCCAGTCGGACTCCGGGATGCCGGCGGCCGCCATCCAGTCGGCCGGCGCACCTCCGCCCGTGTAGGGGGGCAGCGAGCCGCCGCCACCGCCGCTGCCCGACGACGCGGGCTTGGCCGTGGCTGTCGGCGTCGGCTTCGGCGTGACGTACACCGAGAACGTGCCGCGCTCGACGGGAGCGATCGTCGCGCCGTCGACGGTGACCGTGAGGTCCTGGGTGTCGACGAGGGCGACCGAGTACATGGATTCCGCCGTCGCCTCCGCGGGCGGGTCGGCGAGGGCGATGCCCGTCGGCGCGACAATCGCGGCGGCGAAGCCGACGACGGCGACTCCGGCCACGACTCCGGCCGCACGACGGCGGACGACGCCTGAGCGCGACGATGCCGCACGCGTCGTGGGCAGCGTCGTCACGTCTTTTCGTTCGGGTATCATGTCGTTTCGGGAGTTCACGATGCGAGGCAGTCTACCGGTCGAGCCTGGGATGACCGTGGGAACTCTCAGCGAACGGCCAGGATGACGTCGATCGTGGCGTCGAGGAGCGCATCCACCTGCTCCTCGCGGTAGCCGCCGCGCTGCATGCGGAACGCCGCCGAGCGCAGCTGCTCGGCCGTCAGCGGCTCGCCGTCGCGCAGATAGCGCACGATGCGCCCCGCCACGTGGTCGACCTCGTCGATCCGATAGCCGAACGTAAGCACGCCGGCGCGCGCGAAGCGGTGCTTCCGCCGACGGGCGAGATGGTCGAGGATGACCTGCGCCTCCTCCCTCGCCTGCTCCACCCAGGCCCCGGCGCCCTTGCTGCGGACGGCGCGATCGCGTTCGCGTCCCGCGAGGGCGTCCTCGACGCGCCCGAGGGCCGCGTCCACCTCGGCGACGACGTAGCCGTGCTTGACGAGCGGGAAGGAGGCGATGCGCACCTCCGACGCCGACAGCTCGCCGTCGCCCTCGAACGCCGCGCGCGCGGCGGCGAGGAAGGTGTCCACCGCGGCACGATGGTAGCCGCGCGTGCGCCCGTGGGTGAGAGAGAACGCGGGCGGCGTCTGCTCCCCCTCATCGAGATCGAGAACGTCGTCAGAGGACATCAGAGCACCACCCAGGGAGACAGAAGGAAGTAGAGGCACAGCGCGGGGATCGTGGACGGCAGGATGCTGTCGAGCCGGTCGAGGAGGCCTCCGTGGCCGGGCAGCCACGAGCTCATGTCCTTGATCCCGATGTCGCGCTTGAGCATGGACTCGCCGAGATCGCCCAGCGTCGCTGTGAGCAGGATCGCCACTCCGAAGATCGCGCCGGCCCACCAGGGCAGCTCGAGAAGATAGAGAGCGAGCAGCACGCCCGCCGTGATCGACGCGACCACGGCCCCTGCGAAGCCCTCCCAGGTCTTCTTCGGGCTGATCCTCGGCGCCATCGGATGCCGGCCGAAGGCCAGCCCTGCCGCGTACGCGCCGGTGTCGGCGGCCACGGCGATCACGATGAAGCTGAGCACCCACCACTGGCCGCCCTCCTGCCGGAGCAGGATCAGTGCGATCGCGGCGAGGAAGGGCACGTAGATCTGCACGAAGCCGCCGATGACGGCATCCGCCAGCACATCGCCGTAGGTGCGGCCGTCCTGCGCGATCATCTGCCCGACCAGCCGCCAGACGATCACGAAGGCGACGCCGAGGAAGAGCATGACCCAGACCAGCCAGATCTGGACGAAGTAGGCGGGGACGACGAGCACTGCGGCCGCGACGAGCTGCGGCACGAGATCGATGCGGCGTCCGGCGCCGCGCAGCGCGAGACCGACCTCGTACACGCCGAGGAGCGCCGCCGCGAGTGCGAGCGGCACGAAGTAGACCTTGTCGAACAGCAGCGACGCCAGCAGAGCCCCGCCGAAGGCGAGACCGATGGCGATCGCGAGGATCAGATCGCGCCCGGTGCGCTGCTTGATGCGCTCGTTCGCCTGATCGAGCTGATCGCGGGCATGCGAGACATGGCTCTCGAACTCGTCTCTCCTCGCGCGCCACTGCTCGCGGATCGCGTTGTGCTCCCCCGTGTCGAGAGGGTCGGGGACGTCTGCGGGCAGCGGAGGACGAGGCGGGATGCTCTCGGCGTCGAAGGCGGGGAACGCCTCGTCGCCCAGCGGCGCCCCGCCGGCCGGAGAGGCCGACTCACGCGCCTCGCGGCGCGTCTGCGGTGTGCCGTCGTCGGCGCCGCGCGAATCGTCGTCGGACATGCCCGATCAGACCTCGAGAAGCTCTGCCTCTTTGCGCTTGAGAGCGTCGTCGATCAGATCGACGTGCTGGCGCGTGAGTGCGTCGAGCTCCTTCTCGCCCCGGGCGATCTCGTCTTCGCCGAGCTCGCTCTTGAGGGCGTCGAGCTCGTCCTTCGCCTTGCGACGGATCCCGCGGACGTGCACCTTGGCGTCCTCGCCCTTGGCCTTGACGAGCTTCACGTACTCCTTGCGGCGGTCGGCGGTGAGCTCGGGCATCGTGACGCGGACGATGTTGCCGTCGTTCGACGGGTTCGCACCGAGGTTGGGCATGTCGCGGATGGCCTGCTCGATGGCCTTCAGCGCGGACTTGTCGTACGGCGTGATGACGAGCGAGCGGGCCTCGGGGTTCGCCAGGGAGGCGAGCTGAGCGAGCGGCGTCGGCGTGCCGTAGTAGTCCACCAGCACCTTCTGGAACATCTGGGGGTTCGCACGGCCGGTGCGGACCGTGGCGAAGTCCTCCTTGGCGGCTTCGACCGCACGCGTCATGCGAGAGGTGGTTTCAGCGAGGACATCCGCGATCACGGTGACTCCTATCGTCGGGGCGTTCTGAAAATTCTATCGGGCGAAGGCTCTGCGCCTGCTGCGACGCTCAGGCCGTGACGAGCGTGCCGATCGGCTCTCCGAGGAGGGCCCTGGTCACGTTGCCCGCCGGCTCCATGCCGAACACGCGCATGTCCATGTTGTTGTCCATGCAGAGGCTGAACGCCGTGGAGTCCACGACCTTCAGACCGCGCTGCAGCGCGTCCCGGTAGGTGACGCGCTCGATGCGCTCGGCATCCGCATGCTTGTTCGGGTCGGCCGTGTAGATCGCGTCCACGCCGTTCTTGGCGACGAGGACCTCCTGCGCGCCGATCTCCAGCGCACGCTGCGCGGCGACCGTGTCGGTGGAGAAGTACGGCAGACCAGCGCCGGCGCCGAAGATCACGACGCGGCCCTTCTCCATGTGCCGCTCCGCGCGGCGGGGTATGTAGGGCTCCGCGACCTGCGTCATCGCGATCGCCGACTGCACGCGCGTGGCCGCTCCGGCCTGCTCGAGGAAGTCCTGCAGGGCGAGCGCGTTCATGACGGTGCCGAGCATGCCCATGTAGTCGGCCCTGCCGCGGTCCATGCCTCGCTGGCTGAGCTCCGCGCCGCGGAAGAAGTTGCCGCCGCCCACGACGACCGCGACCTCGACGCGATCGGTGGCCGCCGCGATGTCGCGCGCGATCTGGCTGACGACATCGGGGTTGACGCCCAGCTGGCCGGCGCCGAACGCCTCGCCGGAGAGCTTGAGAAGGACGCGGCGGCGTCCGGTGCGTTCAGTCATGGGTGGTCCTCTCGTCCCGATTCAAGATAGTGCCTTCAGGGCATGAAGAAGGGGTCCGGATCTGATGATCCGAACCCCTTCGACAGTGTTACGCGCCGACCTTGAAGCGCGCGAAGTCCGTCACGGTGATACCGGCGTCCTTCGCCACCTGGGCGACAGAGAGCTTGTTGTCCTTGGCGTAGTCCTGCTCGAGCAGGGCGACCTGCTTGATGAACGCGGCCACGCGGCCCTCGACGATCTTGGGCAGAGCCGCCTCCGGCTTGCCCTCGTTGCGGGAGATCTCGGTGACGATCTCGCGCTCCTTCTCGACGTCGGCGGCCGGGACGTCCTCGCGGGAGAGGTACGACGGGTTGGCGAACGAGATGTGCTGCGCGATGCTGCGAGCGGTCTCCGCGTCGTCACCCGTGTAGGCGACGACGACGCCGATCTGCGGCGGCAGGTCCTTGCTGGTGCGGTGGAGGTACACCTCGACCTTGTCACCGGTGACGGTGCGGACGCGGCGCAGCTCGACCTTCTCGCCGATGATCGCGGCCTCTTCCGAGATGACGGTCTCGACCGTCTTGTCGCCGGCCTGGGCGGCGAGGCCCGCCTCGACGGAGTCGGCCTTGACGGCGGCGACCGCGTCGGCGACCTTGTCGGCCAGGGCGATGAAGCGCTCGTTCTTCGCGACGAAGTCGGTCTCGCAGGCGAGCTCGACGAGCGTCACGGCGCCGTCCTGCTCGCGAGCGACGATGAGGCCCTCGCTGGTGGAGCGGTCGGCACGCTTCGCGTTGCCCTTCGCACCCTTCAGACGCAGGATCTCGGTGGCCTTCTCGACGTCGCCGTCAGCCTCCTCGAGCGCCTTCTTGGTGTCGACCATTCCCGTTCCGAGCTGCTCACGCAGCGCCTTGAGGTCGGCGATGGTGAAGTTGGCCATGTGTGGTGGCTCCTTGCTTCGTAGTGTGTGTGCGTGATGTACGCGGGATTACTTGGCGTCTGCCTCGGCGGCGACGGTCTCGACGACCTCGGCCTCAGCCTCAGCGGCCTCGGCGACGACCTCGGCCTCGGCCTCGGCGGTCTCGGCGACGACCTCGGCCTCAGCCTCGGCGGCTGCCGGAGCCTCGAGCAGCTCCTGCTCCCACTCGGCGAGCGGCTCGGCGTCGCCGGCCTCGGGGTTGTGCTTCTGCTGCAGGCCCTCGGCCGCGGCGTCGGCGATGATGCGGGTGAGCAGCGAGACGGAGCGGATCGCGTCGTCGTTGCCGGGGATCGGGTACTGGAAGTCGTCGGGGTCGGCGTTGGTGTCGAGGATGCCGATCACCGGGATGCCGAGCTTCTTGGCCTCGTCGATCGCGAGGTGCTCGCGCTTGGCGTCGACGACCCACAGGGCCGACGGGGTCTTGGTGAGGTTGCGGATGCCGCCCAGCGACTTGTGCAGCTTGTCGAGCTCGCGCTTCTTGAGGAGGAGCTCCTTCTTCGTGAAGCCCGACGCGGCCGGGTTCTCGTAGTCGAGCTCCTCGAGCTCCTTCATGCGGGCGAGACGCTTCGCGATGGTGGAGAAGTTGGTGAGGAGGCCGCCGAGCCAGCGCTGGTTCACGTAGGGCTGGCCGACGCGGGTGGCCTGCTCTGCGAGGATCTCCTGCGCCTGCTTCTTGGTGCCGACGAAGAGGATGGTGCCGCCGTGCGCGACGGTCTCCTTGACGAAGTCGTAGGCCTTGTCGATGTAGCCCAGCGACTGCTGCAGGTCGATGATGTGGATGCCGCTGCGCTCGGTGAGGATGAAGCGCTTCACCTTCGGGTTCCACCGACGGGTCTGGTGTCCGAAGTGCACGCCGCTGTCGAGCAGCTGGCGGATGGTGACCACTGCCATGGTCGTCTCCTTGTTCTGGCGCCGGGCGCCGTTGAGGTTGTCGCCGATCGGATGATCGGACTGCCTGGTGCCCGGCACACGCCCGCTATCTCTCGCGAGATGGACCTGTGGGAGTGGATGCCGCGACCTCCGCCGTCAGACGGACGCCGCTCTGGGCACGCGTAGTCACCCCGAAACCGAGGTGCCTGTCCAGCATACAGGATCCCGCCCGCCGGAAGTCGTCCTGCACGGGAGGCGGATCCGCGGGACTTCTCCCCCGATCTCGTCGTCCTCGCGGACACCGCGAGCGGCGCGGATGACGAGAAGCGCATCATGAGCGGCATGCGCATCTCTGCTCGCCTCGCCTGCCTCACCGTCCTGTTCCTGCTGCTGTGGGCGGCCGCACCGTCGTCCGCTGCGACGACGGACGACACCGCGAGCGATCCACCCGGCTGGCTGTGGCCGGTCGAGGGCGCGCGCGAGGTCGTCGTCGCCTATCGCGCCCCCGCCCACGAGTACGGCGCCGGACACCGCGGGATCGACGTCGCCGCCCCCGTCGGGACGACCGTGCGCGCCCCCGCGGACGGCGTCGTGGCGTTCCGGGGAACGGTGGTCGACCGCGCCGTGCTCACCATCGAGCATCCGGGCGGCAATGTGACGACCTTCGAGCCTCTCGTCTCCGAGCTCTCGCCGGGGCAGGCGGTGGCGGCAGGCGACGCCGTGGGGTCCGTCGACCTCGGCGGGCACGCAGCCGCGGGCGCCCTGCATGTGGGCGTCCGCCTCGACGGGGTGTACATCAACCCGCTCCTGATGTTCGGCGGCCTGCCCCGGGCCGTGCTGCTGCCCTGCTGCGGTCCGCTCTGAACCGGCCGTTCCACACGCCGGATGGGCGCAGAACGCGCGCGGCGTCACTGTGCTCTCGGCGCTCTGTCTCGGTTCTCGCCTCGCGGCGATCCACCATCGCGAGAGGACGTCAGGCGCGGGGATGGGCGAGGCGATAGGTCGCCGTGAGCCTCTCAGCGGAGACGTGCGTGTAGATCTGCGTGGTGCCGAGGCTCGCGTGGCCGAGGATCTCCTGCACAGCGCGCAGGTCCGCGCCGCCGTCGAGCAGGTGGGTGGCCGCGGTGTGACGGAGCGCGTGCGGCCCGACCGTGTCCGCGCCGACGATCGGTGCGAGCGCCTCCGCCACCATCCCGTACACGGTCCGCGGGCCGATGCGGCCGCCTCGGGAGCCGAGGAAGGCCGCAGGCGAGGCGGTGTCGGCACGTGCTGCGAGGGCGGGACGGCCGCGGACGAGGTAGGCGTCGATCGCCGTCCGCGCCGGTGCGCCGAAGGGCACCACCCGCTCCTTCGCGCCCTTGCCGAGCACTCTGGCGGTTCCGCGATCGAGCTCGAGATCGTCGACGTCCAGCCCGCACAGCTCCGACACGCGGATGCCGGCGCCGTAGAGCAGCTCGAGGATCGCGTGATCCCGCAGCGCGATCGGGTCTCCCGCAGCCGCCTCGTCGCGACGACGGTCGAGCAGTGCCGTCATCGCGTCCTGCGAGGCGACGGTGGGCAGGGTGCGCCCGCGCTTCGGAGCGATCAGACGCAGACTCGGATCGTGCTCGACGAGGCCCTCCTCCTGCGCCCACCCGAAGAAGGAGCGGGCGGCGGCGGCCCGGCGGGCCAGCGTCGAGCGCGCATCGCCGCGCTGCGTCGCACGCCACAGCCAGGCGCGCAGAGCCTCCAGGTCCACCTCCGCCAGGTGGACGTCTCCGAGGGACTCGGCCAGGTCGCGCAGGTCGGAGCGATATGCGCGGACCGTCGCCGGCGACAGCCGGCGCACGTGCTCCAGGTGCGTCGTGAAAGCCTCTGCCGCCGCGGGGAACTCCATGCACACAGCATGACGCGATCCGGTCTCTCGACGTCGGCGCCCCGCCGCGATCACTCTCCGCCCGGCGTGCGCCGCCACGCCCCGTTCGCGCGCACGACCACGCCGTCGAGCTCGAGGAGCCCGAGGAGAGACCCCACCCGTTCCGGCGACAGCCCGCTGCGCCGGGCGAGCTCCTGCGCCGGCAGCGCGCTGCGCGTGCTCAGGGCGTCCAGCAGTCGTGTGCGGTCGGGGTCCGCGATCTCGGAGCGCTCGGAAGTCGCGACCCCGCTCTCCCACAGTTCGCGGATCTCCCCCGCTGTCGTGACGCAGCGCGCGTCGTACTCGCGCATCAGACGATGGCATCCGGCCGAGGAGGCGGAGCCGACGGGCCCGGGCACGGCGCCGAGGGGCCGGCCGAGGGCCGCGGCGTGCCCGGCCGTGTTGATCGAGCCGCTGCGCCAGCCCGCCTCGACGACGACCGTCGCATCGCCGATCGCCGCGATGAGGCGGTTGCGGGAGAGGAAGCGCCACTTCGTCGGCGCCGTGCCGCAGGGCACCTCGCTCACCACCGCCCCCTTCGCCGCGATCTCCCGCAGCAGACCCTCGTGTCCCAGCGGGTACGCTCTGTCGACGCCGCCCGCGAGCAGCGCGATGGTGGGGCCGCCGACTCCGAGCGCCGCGCGGTGCGCGACGCCGTCGATCCCGTACGCGCCGCCGGACACGATGACGGCTCCGCCCGCGGCGAGATCCCCCGCGAACTCCGCGGCGAGCAGGTCGCCGTACGGACTCGACGCCCGGGCGCCGACGATCGCGACCCGGGGTTCGGCGCTGAGCAGCACCGGGTCGCCCCGCACCCAGAGCGCGACGGGTGCGTGCACGCCGAGGTCGTCCACCGCCGTCGGCCAGAGGCCGTCTCCCGGCATGAGCAGCGCGGCCCCCGCGTTCGCCGCGCCGATGAGCGCGTCGGCGACGGCCTGCGCCGACACCCGCGGACGCCAGCGCGCGAGGGCCTCCTCCAGGGCACGAACGCGCGTCCCAGGAGGCAGCAGACGGCCATCCCGACCGCCGGCGATGCGCAGCGCCTCCACAGCGCCCAGCTCGCCGATCAGCGCGCCAGCGACGCCGTCGCCCGGCTCCGCGATCACGTTCCACGCCACCGTCGCGAGCACCTCTTCGAGGTCGCGGTCCGGTCGCGTCCTCGCCGCGGCCTCGACCGCCCGCGCGTCTTCCTGCAGCTGTCCGATCACGCGATGCTCCCCTTCTTCATGTACAGCGCGCGCCCCACCTGTTCACGGCCCGGCGCGTCGAGACCGGCGAGATCCGCCATCGTCCACGCGAGTCTCAGCACCCTGTCGTAGCCCCGGAGGGTGAGGATCCCGCGCTCCAGTGCGCGGTCGAGCGGCGCACGCGCCTCGACGCCGATGCGGTGCTGCCCCTGCCGCAGCCAGGTGCCGGGTACGTCGCCGTTGAGCCGCCACGGCGTGCCCCTCAGTCGATGAGCGGCGCGCTCCCGCGCCTCGAGCACACGCTGTCTCGCGTCCGCCGTCGACACGCCGGAGCGCTCGGCTGACGTCGCGCGCGACGCCGCGACGCGCGCCACCTGGATCTCGATGTCGACGCGGTCCCGGAGCGGGCCCGACAGCCGGCCGGCGTAGCGTCGGATCGCCAGTGAGGGGCACACGCACTCCGCGCCCCGCACGCCGTAGTTGCCGCAGGGACAGGGGTTCATCGCCAGGATCAGCTGGAAACGCGCCGGGAACCGCGCCGTGAAGCCGCTCCGGTGCACCTCTATGCATCCCGACTCCAGCGGCTGCCTGAGCGCGTCCAGGGCGACGCGCGAGAACTCGGCCGCCTCGTCGAGGAACAGCACGCCGCGATGTGCTCTGACGATCGATCCAGGCCGCACGATCCGCGAGCCGCCGCCGACGAGCGCCGCCGCCGACGCGCTGTGATGAGGCGCCTCCAGGGGCGCCGCCGTGTCGAGCCGGCCCACCGGGTCTCCGGTGAGCGACCTGATCGACGCGACCTCGAGCGCCTCGGCCTCGCTGAGCGGAGGCAGGATCCCCGGCAGACGCCGGGCGAGCATGGTCTTGCCGGCGCCCGGTGGGCCGCTGAGCAGCATGTGATGCCCGCCGGCTGCTGCGACGACGAGGGCGTCGACGGCATCCTCCTGCCCCACCACCTCCGCGAGATCGAGCTGCGCCTCCCCTTCCGGCTCGACCTCGGACGCGACGACCGGCTCGACCTCGGGCACGGAGACCTCGGCGCCGTGCCAGGCGGCGACCTGGGCGAGACTCGTCGCCGCACGGACCTCGATCCCCGGGACCAGCCGCGCCTCCGCCTCGTTCGCGACCGGCACGACGGCCCGCGCGAAGCCGGCCCGCGCCGCGGCGAACACGGCCGGCAGCACCCCGGGCACGGGACGCACGCGTCCGTCGAGGCCGAGCTCGCCGATGTGCACCGTGTGCGAGATCGACTGACGCTGCACCGATCCGCCGGCCGCCAGGGTCGCCACCGCGATGCTCAGGTCGAAGCCGGAGCCCTGCTTCGGCAGGCTCGCCGGCGACAGGTTGACCGTGAGCCTGCGGCGCGGAAGGTCGAGGCCCGCGTTCTTGCACGCGTTGTGCACACGCTGCACCGCCTCGCCGAGAGCCTTGTCGGGCAGCCCGATGATCTTGAACTCCGGCGTCTGGTTCGACAGGTCGGCCTCCACCTCGACGAGGTGGCCGTCGACTCCGGTGAGCGCGACCGCCCAGGTCCGCGCGGTCTTCACGAGAGGTCCCTCAGGTGCTCGAGCGCCCCGGCATCCGGCTCCGCGCCGATGATGCCGATGGCCTCCAGTCGCACCTCGCGCCCGCCGGCCTGGTCGGGATGCGCGTCGCACCAGGCGTGGGCGAGCTGCCACAGGCGTCTGCGCTTGCGCGCGTCGACGGCTTCGAAAGGGTGCCCGAAGGCGGCCGAGCGCCGCGTCTTCACCTCCACGACGCAGAGCAGGCCGTCGATCGCCGCGACGATGTCGATCTCGCCCTGCGGACACCGCCAGTTGCGATCGAGGATCTCGTAGCCGCATCCGATCAGATAGCGCGCTGCGCGGTCTTCACCCGCTCTTCCGAGGACGTCTTTCGCTGCCATGCCGACAGCTTCTCGGAGATCATCGCGGACGCGGACGGCCGCAGCCCGCGGATCCGCTGGTGTGTGCACAATCCACCGGACACGGCGGACTGTGCAGAGTCACTCGCCGTCGAGGGACAGCTCCTGAGGAAGCTCGAACTCGCGCCGCTGCAGCTCCTCCACGTTCACGTCCTTGAACGTCAGCACCCGCACGGCCTTCACGAAGCGGTCAGCACGGTAGATGTCCCACACCCAGACGTCGCTCATCGAGATCTCGAAGTAGAAGTCGTGCTCGGTGTCCCGGCGGACGACGTTGACCTCGTTCGCCAGGTAGAACCGCCGCTCCGTCTCGACGACGTACTGGAACTGGCCGACGACGTCGCGGTACTCGCGGAACAGCGCCAGCTCGAGTTCGCGGTCGTAGTCGTCGAATGCTTCCTCATCCATGATGAGTCCATCCTAGGGTCGTGCAGGGCGGCGGGCTGAACCGGACCCCTCAGAAGAGCGTCGGCGCATCCGTGATCGCCCAGGAGGCGCGGTGGTGCTCGGAGAGCCCGAGGGTGCGGATGGCCTGCCGGTGCTCGGCGCTCGCATACCCCTTGTTGCGGTCCCACTGGTAGTCCGGGTAGGAGGCGTGCAGCCGGGTCATGTAGGCGTCGCGGGCGACCTTGGCGATCACGGACGCCGCGGAGACCGACGCGCAGTCGCGGTCGGCCTTGACCTGCGACCGCACCCGCAGCGGCACCGGGTGCACGCGCGACACGTAGTCGTGGTTGCCGTCGAGCAGGACGAGCGCGTTCTCCACCGCGAAGCCCTGTTCGACCACGGTCTGCACGGCGCGCGAGGCCGCCAGTCCCAGCGCCCTCATGATGCCGACCTCGTCGACCTCGGCGGCGCTCGCCCACCCGACGCCGGACGCCGGCACCCAGGCGGCGGCGCGCGAGGCCACCTCCGGACGGCGCTTCTCCGTGACGAGCTTGGAGTCGCGCAGGCCCTCGGGCACCCGGCGCCGGGATCCTGCGGCATCCATCACCGCGGCGCCGACGGCGACCGGGCCTGCCAGGGCTCCTCTGCCCACCTCGTCGAGCGCGATGATGAGCTCGCACTCGGCGAGGAGCCTGCGCTCGAGGGTGAGCTTCGGGGCGACGACGGTCATTCCGGGTCCGGCACGCCGTTGAACGAGTCGTGGTGGCCGTCGATCGCGCCGAAACGGCTGAGCGGCCACGTCGTCAGGAAGGCCTTGCCGACGACGTTCGTCATCGGAACGAAGCCTCCGCTGGGGAGGTCCTGGTGCTCGCGGGAGTCCCGGGAGCGGTCGCGGTTGTCTCCGAGCAGCCACAGCGAGCCCTCGGGCACGGTCACGTCGAAGGGCTCGTTCGAGGCCGCCGTGTCGCCCTGCGGAAGGTTGAGATAGGAGAGCTCGTCGATCGGAGTGCCGTTGATCGTGATCTGGCCGAGCGCGTTGCAGCACACGACGTGGTCGCCGGGGAGGCCGATGATGCGCTTGACCAGGTGATCCTGCGAGTCGGTCGCCGAGATGCCGACGAGGTTCAGCACCCAGTCGACGGCCTGCACCAGCGGAGGCTGCGGCGGCGTCGCCGGCTGCGCGTCCAGCCACCCGCCCGGGTCCTTGAACACGACGACGTCGCCCCGCTCGTAGCCGGTCCACCGCGGCGTCAGCTCGTCGACGAGGATCCGGTCGTTGACCATCAGCGTCTGCTCCATCGACGCAGACGGGATGTAGAAGGAGCGGACCACGAAGGTCTTCACGACGAACGAGACGAGGGCGGCGATCACCACGATCACCAGCACGTCGCGCAGGAACACCACGAATCCGCGCTTCTTCTTCACGGGAGGCGTGGGTGCGGACGCGGGTTCAGTCGACATCGGGTTCCTTCACAGACTCACGCCGCCACGAGACGGTCCTACCAAGGTTCGCACACCTCGGGGAAAACACAGCACCCCGGGACATCGTGTCCCGGGGTGCTGTGGAGATGCTGCGACTCAGCGGTCGCGCTTCTCCTTGATCTTCGCCTTCTTGCCGCGGAGGTTGCGCAGGTAGTACAGCTTCGCGCGACGCACGTCACCACGGGTGACGACCTCGATGTGGTCGATCACCGGGGAGTGCACCGGGAAGGTGCGCTCGACGCCGACCTGGAAGCTGATCTTGCGGACCGTGAAGGTCTCGCGAACGCCATCGCCGGAACGGCCGATGACGACGCCCTGGAACACCTGGATGCGGGAGCGGTTGCCCTCGGTGATGTTGACGTGCACCTTGACGGTGTCGCCGGCGTTGAAGTCGGGGATGTCGGAACGGAGCGAAGCCGCGTCGACGGCATCGAGGATCTGCATGATCGTCTCTCTCTGCACTCGCCTCAGGTCGGTTGCATGTCTTCAAAGGAACAAGAACGGGTGTGCATCGTACGGAGCATTCGCATCCGCGGGTTCCCCTGAGGCAGAACCGGTCACGGCACAAGGATCCATTCTGCCATGGATGCCGTCGTGCTCCAAAACGCGAGTCAGTCGCGCGGCTCCTTCTCGTGCACGACGATCACGTCGTGCTGACGGGTCGGCGCGACGGGCTCGTCGGGCGCGGGGATCGTGGACCAGGAGATCGTCTCGCGGATGCGCGCCCCGCTGCCGCGGGCTTCGTGCCACAGCTGCCACAGCTGCAGCCAGACCAGCCCGATCCCGACGACGATCGCACCGGCGAGCAGCCAGCCGAAGGCGCCGTCGATGAAGCATCCGACCGCGATGGTGAGACCGTGCCAGAGCGCGTAGCCGGCGACGTCCCACCATGACACCGCACGCTCCACCCGCACGGACGGCCGGGAGCGCGTCAGCAGCGCGAGCAGCAGCTGCCCGAGGAACACCGAGGGCACCGCGATGAACAGCACCCACAGCATCCCCCAGCCGGCGTGGAAGACGATCCCGCCGACGACCAGCCAGAGCGGCAGCACGAAGGCGGCCGGGAACAGCCATCGGAAGAATCCCTCGCGCAGCCTCATGCTTCGAATGGTACGTCGTGCGGATGCCGGACGGCGGTGTGTTCGCTGTGAGCACGCGGGCGCCCGACCGGCTCGCATCAGGGAGAATGGACGGGAAGAGAGGACTGACGATGATCGAACTGCGCACCCCTGCCGAGATCGACGAGATGCGCGCCGCGGGCCGCTTCGTCGCCGAGACCCTGGCGACGCTGCGGGATGAGACCAAGGTCGGCACGAACCTGCTCACGATCGACCGCCGCGCCCACGACATGATCCGCAAGGCGGGTGCGGAGTCCTGCTACATCGACTACCACCCCTCGTTCGGCGCGAGCCCGTTCGGCAAGGTCATCTGCACCTCCGTCAACGACGCGGTGCTGCACGGTCTCCCCCACGACTACACGCTGCGAGACGGGGACCTGGTGTCGCTGGACTTCGCCGTGTCGGTCGACGGCTGGGTCGCCGACTCCGCCGTGTCGTTCGTGGTCGGCACTCCCCGCGACGAGGACCTGCGCCTCATCGAGACCACCGAGCGCGCCCTCGACGCCGCGATCGCGGCAGCCGTGGTCGCGGCGTCGAGGGCGCGC
>Ga0222419_100220_pt1 | contig 88186 bp, 74 predicted proteins | sample 1B20Ametagenome_FD_182474 | JGI IMG/M metagenome (GOLD analysis project Ga0222419, IMG submission 182474) | Enriched microbial communities from leaf-cutter ant dump, University of Wisconsin, Madison, United States - 1B20A (version 2) | ecosystem: Environmental > Terrestrial > Nest > Insects nest...
GAATTGCCTTCACATTCGAGCTGCCGCCGCAGAAGCTCGAACAAGAAAGTTCAATCCGAACCATCGACATCATCAAGATTCTCGGCAATCTGGTCGACAATGCATTCGACGAAGTCTCCTCTATGCCGGCAGGCAAGCGCTTTGTTCAAGGCTCCATCAAATCTATCAACCAACGTATGGTCCTGGAAGTCGCGAATCGGGGCCGTGTTCTGAGTTGTGACGAGCAAGCGAATATCTTCAAAGCAGGATTCACGACAAAGACAAGCGGAAAGCACTCCGGGCTCGGGCTTGCAATCGTGTCCGAGAGAACGGAGCATTACGGCGGCAAATTGGAGCTGCTTTCGGATGAGGAGAATGGGACGGTGTTCCGGATTACAATCCCGCAGCAGGAAGCTGCCGCGGGATAAGCTGTCATTTCGACATAACCGCTGCATCGGCCATCTTGGCCTTGTATTGTCCCGGCGTAATCCCTTCGTACTTCTTGAAGACGCGAATGAACGAGTTGGCGTTCAAGAAGCCGACTCTTTCCGATACTTCCTGCACGGATGCATCTTGCAGCATCGGCTTGGCGATGTCGATTCGGTATTGGTTGATATAGTCGATTACATTCGTATCGCTCTGTTGCTTGAAGAACTTGGAAACATACGTCGGATGCAGCCCGAATTGCTCCGCGATGAGGCTGAGACTCAAGTTTCCGTCTGCATAGCGGGCTTGAATGAACTTCTCAATCTGATTTTCAGATCGGTATGCCGCGGATCCTTGCCTTGCTGCACAATCCGACAGACAAATGCATCGAAATTGGCAAGCGGTTCTGCTCCCATTACGAATTTCACAAACATTTCATCCCGGTACGTTGTCGCATCGGAGTTCATTCTGCTCATTTCCTTCGCTTCCTTCTGGGCGGGCAATTCGTAATATTGATCGTATCGGTGTATACCGGCTGTCCGTCCTCATCGTATAGGTCTGGCCTTCGATACCAAAGTTTTTGAGCATGTGCCCTTCAGGGCTGTACAGATAATCGAAAGCTTTCACGATCTCCTCGGGGTTTTTGGCGCTCTTCGTGATGACCGCCCCGTTCAAATCCCATTCCCAGGAACGTCCGGTGAACAACGGCTGATCGCCTTTATTCATAACAGGGAACTGCACGGCGGAAAGCTTCGCCTTCGGATCTGTTTCCTGCAGAGCCGGCAAATAACGTCCCATGCTGCCCCCGATATAACCGAAGAAGGCACCCGCCTTGCCGCTTGTAACCTTGGCGTCGAACGTCTTCTGATCATTCGTCGCGAAGTCGGGATCGATCAGCCCTTCATTGTACCACTTGTTGAATACGGTCAAGAAATCCTTATATCCCGGCTCAATCGGGCCATACTTGATCGCGCCGTTATCCAGATAGTAATTGTTTGTGATGCCGAATGCTTCCTCGATGCCCGGCGCTGTCGGGCCCATCATTTCCAGCTTGGGCGGCGCTCCGGCCAGAAGCGGAACTTCCGCTCCATTCGTCGTTCGATTGTGATTCGGTTTATTTACAAACTGCCAAAGATAATTTGTAACAGCCACGAGATCGCTCTCACAGCTTTTCGCGTCGTTCTATTTTGCCGGCGCATGCCGAGGCCAATATAAGTGCTATCCCTGCAAGCTGCCAAAAAGACAGACGTTCTCCGAATGCCCCTGCACCGACAATTACCGCCACAACAGGCTCGATCGTCGCCATGATCGAAGCCCGTCCCGTTTCCATCCGCTTCAATCCCCGGGCATAGGCGAGAAACGCCAACGCGGTCGGAAACAACCCGAGCCCGAGAAGGTAGAGCCATGCTCGATCGTCGAAGCCGAACCCGAATGGCGGAGACAACCCGCTGATCGGCGCCAGGAACAAGCCGGCGAACAGGAACGAGTACAGGGTCACGGTAACCGGTTCCAGGCGAAGCAATGCCCGCTTGCTCAGCAGGCTGTACAGGGCATATCCGACGCCGGCTCCGAGACCGGTTGCCAAGTTGAACGGGGAAACGTGCGCTTCGGTTGCGGGGAGCACGCCCGTGACGAACAGGCAGCCCAATCCGTTCAACACGATATTGCCGATTTTCCCCGCCGTTAGCCTCTCATGAAGAAACAACCAGGCGAAGAAGTTTACAAACACGGGCGATGTGTATAGGAGAGCAGTAGCCACGGAGATGGGACCTGAGCTGATCGAGCTGAAATAACACCAGTTGAAAAATGCAATCCCGGCAATGCCCGTACCGGCGAGAATCGGCACGTCCCGGAGCCGAATCGCGAGCAAGGAACGATCTTGCATCAGCAGGAACAGCCCCAGCAGCAGCGCCCCGATCGTCACCCGCAAAGCTGCCACTTGCAGCGGACTGAACCCGACGGCAAGCAACGGCTTCACGAATAAGCCGATCAGCCCCCACATAATGGCTCCTGAAGCGACCCACAGGGCTGCCCCCGCTTTCATATCCGCTTAGCTGCCCATGCGGCGGCGCCGATTACGCCGGCATCGTCGTTGTGCATCGCGGTCGTCAATGTCAGTTCAGTCAGGAAGGAAGGGCTTACTCGGCGAGCAAGCTCTTCCCTGAACGGACGCAGCAAGCGCTCGCCGGCCAACGCAACGCCGCCGCCGACAATGAGGACGTCGGGCGCAACCATGGGCACGATCACCGACAGCACCTCGCCCAATCGCACACCGGCAGCGTGCATCATGTCTATGGCCGCAGCATCCCCGGCATCGTAAGCTCTGGAGACGTCGGCGGCGGTCAACAGGGAAGGATCGACGCAGTATTCGGCGAGCACGGTACGGCGCCCCTCCCGCACAGCTTGTGCGGCGGACCGGGCCAGCCCCGTAGCGGAGACGATCGTCTCCAGACAGCCAATTCTGCCGCAATTGCACGGCCTGTCGTTGCCTTCTACCGGAATATGTCCGATTTCCCCCGCCTCGTTGCCATATCCCCCGTAAGGCTCGCCTTTCACAATCAACGCACCCGACAGCCCCGTACCGATCGTGACCCCGAGCACATGCTCCTTGTTCATCCCGGCGCCGTATAGCGCCTCCCCATAGACGTACATTTTCACATCATTGTTGATCCGGCAAGGCAATCCTGTCGCTCTGGCGACTTGATCCGCTACCGGTACGTCGTGCAGATGCAAGTTTGAAGCCTGCAGGCAGATCCCCCGATTGGCATCGATCCGTCCCGGCATGCCAACCCCTATTGCCCGGACTTCACTGCGAGCTCCCGCAAATCCATCCGTCAATTCATTCACGTTGCTTTCGATAACATCCAGCATGCAGCGAAAACCTCTGCGCGCATCCGTATTCACCTTTCGCTTGCCGACAAGGCAACCCTTCTCGTCAACCAGGCCGAACACCGTATGCGTGCCGCCAATATCGATGCCGATCGCCATCCCATGCATGCCATTGCCCCCAGGCGCTCCCGATAGTATGCCGGATCCTGATGTATCCTGTCCGGCTGCAAACCATTACGCAGAAACTGAGTTCGATACGTATGCTATATATTTTCAATGACCAGGCGCTGGACGGTAAAGCTCTCCAGCGCCTTCCGATCGAGATCAAAGCCGATCCCCGGGCGGTCCGGCACCTCGATCACGCCATCCTTGACGGTTACTTCGGGCGCAATGATATCTTTCTCCCAATAGCGCGACGAGGCCGCCGTATCGCCCGGCAAGATGAATTGGGAAAGCGTCGTCAAGGCGATATTGTGCGCCCGCCCGACTCCTGCCTCCAGCATGCCCCCGCACCATACCGGGACGCCCTGTCGCTTGCAGTAGTCGTGGATGCGTATGGATTCGCTTAATCCTCCGACGCGGCCCAGCTTGATGTTGATGATCCGGCAACTGCCCAGTTCGACGGCCTTCCTCGCGTCATCCAGCGAGTGGATGCTCTCGTCCAGGCAGATGGGAGTCCGCATCGCGGCCTGCAGCCTGGCATGATCCACAATGTCGTCATAACCCAGAGGCTGCTCGATCATCATCAGCTCGTACTCGTCCAGCTTCTTCAATTGCTCCATATCTTCGAGCGTATAAGCCGAGTTGGCATCCGCCATCAACGGCAGCAACGGATAGCGCTCCCGGACGGCTTGGACAGGCTCCACATCCCAGCCCGGCCTGATCTTGATCTTGACCCGCTTATAGCCCTCGATCAAAGACTCCTTCACCTTAGCCAACAGCGCTTCCGCCGAAGGCTGGATGCCGATGCTGACCCCCACTTCGATCGTCTTGCGGCGGCCGCCCAAGGCGGTCGCGAGCGGGATGCCGAGCCGCTTGGCATACAAATCCCACACGGCGCAATCGAGGATGGACTTGGCCATCGGATTGCGCCGGATCGGCGAGAACCGCGTCCGCAATTCGTCCGGATGGCCGATCGGCGCCTGGAACAAGAGGGGGAGCAGGAAGTCGCGCAGCATATGTTCGTTGGTCGTTACCGTCTCCTCGCTGTATATGGGGCCGGGAAGCGAGACGGATTCGCCGAAGCCGGAGCATCCCTCTTCGTCGATCAATTCGGCTATGATAAACTCCTTATTCTCGATCGTTCCAAACGCTGTGGCAAACGGTGCTTTAAGCCGCATCACAAGCCGGTGAAGAACGACTTGTCTGATCGTTATCGGGGAAATCGGGACCACCTCTCTCCTCGTATCGGTAAAGCTATGCGCGATTCCCGGCTTCGCCAGTATCGCCGCCGGGCTCCTCCAGCATAAGCGCGGTCTGCTTGACGAACAAATAGTGACAGGTCCCGGACTGCGGACTGCGGGTCACATCGCTTGCCACGTACCCCGCCGCGAACAAATCGCCGAAGATGCGCCTTGTGACAAGCCGCCAAGCGAGCGCCAGGTCCGGACGCCGGTTTTTAATCTGCCGGAATCCGTCCGGAAACGGCACCGTATATCCAAGCTCCCGGGAAGCGATCGCGGCGGGTGCGCAGGACCCCTCCAGCGGTACGGGATCGCCGAATGAATCCGGTTCCGTCTCCAGCAGACACGGCGCTGCGGGGACGGAGAACGCTTGCCCCTTCCTGTCTGCAACATGCCGGCTGCGAATCTTCCATTCCACGAGGAAGCGGTCGGACGGGAGACTCCGATTCAGTTCATCCATAATCTCGCCGTAGTAGTTCTCGTGGTAACGGACTGCGATTCCCCCCAGCTTGTGCAGGTTCAGGTAAGCGTTCGGGCTCTCGAGAGGATCATATGTCCAGAAGATGCTGTCATAGCCGTCCAACAGGGCGAGCTCCCGCTGCTTCTCCTTCAATCGCGCGCCCAGGCCGCCACTGCGGTATGCCGGAGCGATCCCCATCATATGCGAGCAAAGATAAATCTTCCCCTGCTTGTATCCCGGAAAGCTGTAAAGAAAACCGACAAGCGCGTCCCGCTCATAGGCGCCAAGCACAATACCGCCGTTGCTGGCGGCCGTATACGTCTGATGCGTCGGGATCGGAGCCGCTCCCCATACCTCGGCCTCCAGCCGGCTAATGGCGATCATGTCCTCCAGCGAAGTCATTCTTCGGATGCTGATCATCAGGCACCCTCCCCCTCTCTAAATGTAAGCGTCACGGCCTTGGACAAGATGGCGGCTCCCTTGATCATCATGTCGTGATCGAAGGTCATCTTCGGGTGATGAAGGCCTGGCGAGAGATTGCAGCCAAGTCCGAGCATGGCCGCCTTGATCCGGGGCCTCCGGATCGTATAATAATGAAAGTCGTCTCCGCCCGGCGTCACGACCGGCGGCGCCAGGGCGCCCGGTCCGAGTACGGACGTGATCGCGCTCGCCAGGATGCGCTTCGCATCCGGATCGACTTCGGCCGCCGGAAGCAGCGCCTTCTGCTCGGTCTCGATGCGGACGCCGCCGTACAGCGCGGAGGCGGCCTTCATCTTCTGTTCGACAGCTTGCAACAGTGCGCTGAACATCTCATTGGTCTGTGCACGCAGGTCTATGCCGAAGCTGGCGCTTCCCGGGATGATATTGGGGCTCTGTCCTCCCGCCTCGAAGGAGGTCAGCTTCGCCGAATGGGGGACGGCCGGATCGAGCCGAATCCCGCCGATCATCTGCACCAGGGCCGCGCCGACCTCAATCGCGTTGACGCCAAGATGCGGCCGCGCTGCGTGCAGATCTTCGCCGATGATGCGGCCCTTCAGGAAGCATCCGGCGCCATGCACGATCGCCGGCGCCGCCACACCGGTCGGCAGCTCCTGGATCGGGCGAAGGTGAACGCCGAACAAGTAATCCACGTCATCCGCGACGCCTGCATCCACGAGTCGCAAAGCTCCGTTGCCCTGCTCCTCCGCCGGTTGGAAGATGAACCGGATCGTCCCGGCCGGAAGCTCGCCCTGTTGCTTCAGCTCGTGCAGCGCGCCGATCGCCATGGACATATGCGCATCGTGGCCGCAGGAATGAACCGCTCGAAGCTCCCCATCCACCATCTGCCGCAGCGCATCGATATCCGCCCGGACTGCGACGACCGGGCGGCCCTGCCCCAGCTCCCCGATCACGCCGGTATGGTCGGCAAAGGCGGTCACCCTGCAGTCATACTCCGCAAGAAGCTCCGCAAGATAGCGCGTCGTATTCTGTTCTTCCCAGCTGATTTCGGGGTGATGGTGCAGCGTGTTGAACGTGTCCATGATTCGTTCCGCGGCCGTCATCATATGCGTATGCTCCCTTCAACGAAATACATCCGTTCAAGCGAACGGCTCCGGCATCGGCAGTCGGGTCACCGCCCCGCATGTTCCTCCCACAGCCTTGACATGGCGATGAGCGGATTGTGTCCCAGGTAATCCTTGCAAGGCGTGTTATAAGCCGTATGCGGTTTGCGCTTCAGCTCCAGCGGCGAGCCGCCATGGGGGTGGTAAAACTCCCAGATGGTGCCCGTCTCCTCGTACTGGCGGGCGGAGGCGTCCAGCGCCCGCTCCAGCAATTGCACGGCGGCATCGCCGCGACCGTAGCGGATACAGCCGCGAGCCGCCCAATAGGTCATGCTGTTCCAGGCCGGCCCTCTCCACATCCTGAGCTCGAACTTCGGATCGGAAGCCGCTATGGTCGCGAGCGGGTGCGCCGTGAACAGCTTCCGCTCGTTCAACATATAGCCGTCGATCGTCCGGTTCGCCTGTTCTGCGGATGCAGCGCCCACAACGACGGGCCAGATGCCCTCGAAAGCCTCCGCTCTCGTCCCGGGTTGGTCTACCGACCAGCTATCGTAGAAAAATCCTGCCTGCTCGTCATACAGCGATTCCCGTATATAGGCGGCCAGCGCTTCCGCGCGCTGCAGATAAGCAGGCTCCTCCTTGCCCAACTGCCTGGACCAACGATAGGCATGTTCATACAGCCCATACAGATGCGAAGTAGCGTCCACGCATGCCAGGCGGCCGCTCGGGGATCGATCGAAACGCACGCCTTCGTCCACTCCGCTCTCCCAGCTCCGGTTCAAGATATCTGTATAGAAGAAGCCTTCACCTTCCGCCTTGCGGTTCGTTTCATACCAGCCGATCAATCGCCGCAAAGCCTCATAACAAGTCTCGAGGATCGTCTCGTCGCCGACCGCCTCCATATAATCCTGCACCGCGACAGGCCACACAGAGGGGTGGCCCGCTTGGCCGTTCCACCGCGGCTCTTCTTCGCCCAGCCAGATGCTCCCCGGAATGAATCCGTCGTCTTGCTGCGACGCCAGGTTGTTGAGCAACTGCTGCTTGACATGCCCCGGTTCCGACGGGATCGAATCCAGCACGGCATGCACGATGTCCCAATGGCCGAAAGCCGGGCCGTAGCAATATCCGGGCCCGATCTCCTCCCAAGGATGAGGGAACGGCTTGCGCGGCGGATGCGTGCTCCTGGCATGCAGTCCCGCCACATATCGCAGCATGGGGCGCCAGGCCGGCTTGCCGATTCGTCCCGCTTCGCTCATTAAATTATCCAACATGATCGATCCGAGTCCCCTTACGCATTACGCGATGTGATGCACTTGCCTGCCTCGCACGACGACGGAATAAAGCTGAAGATCTTCATCGACGACAATGAAGTCCGCATCCTTCCCCTGCTCCAGGGAACCCTTGCGGTGTCCGACGCCCGCTTGTCTGGCCGGCACCTCGGTGAAGGAAGGCAACAGGCGCTCCACGGCATACCCTGTAAACCGGACGGCATTGCGCAGCGCCCGGATCATCGTCAACGAGCTGCCTGCCAGGCTGACACCGTCGGATTGCAGCACGATGCGATCTCCCTGCTTGACTACGTACCCGTAGTCGCCATCGGGCATCCCCGCACAATGGATCGCATCCGTAACCGCGCATATCCCCCGCGCCCCCTTGACGTCATACACCCACTTGATCAACTCGGGCCGCACGTGCAGACCGTCCATGATGAGCTCGATCGTCAATCGATCGCTCATCAGGCCGGCGCCCGCCACGCCAGGCTCGCGGTGATGCAGCGGGCTCATGCCGTTGAAATGGTGCGTGGTGTGACTGGCGCCCAACTCCACTGCCTGCAGCGTTTCCGCATAAGAAGCAGCGGAATGGCCGATCGATACGGTCGTTCCCTCGCGCACAAAGCGCCGTGCGCAGTCCAAGCCGCCCGGGATCTCCGGCGCCAGCGTCACCAGGCGAATCGAGCCCTCCGCAGCATGGAGCAGTCGGCCGATCCGCTCGTCGTTCGGGAGATAGATCGCATCCTTGTTCTGAGCCCCGGCCCGACTCACATTCAAGAACGGCCCCTCGAGATGGGCGCCGAGCAGTTCGGCCCCTCCGACGCCGCGATCGACCGCCGACTTGATCGCGCGCAGCGCCTGCTCCAACACCTCGGGCCGATCCGCTACCGTCGTGGCGAGCAGAGCCGTGGTGCCCTGGCTCGCATGGAAACGGCACAGGCCGTCGAGCTCCGCATGCGTCGCTCCCATGACGTTCCATCCGCCTCCGCCGTGCACATGGACATCGATCAATCCCGGCAGCAGATCCAATCCCCCCATATCGATCGCCTCATACCCGGGGTCGAGCCGTTCCGACGCTTCCGCGATCCGGTCGACGATCCCGACAGCGTTGACATAGAGCGTCCCCTGCGGGATCACCCCGCGGGGCGTATGCAGATTGGCATTGCGATAGGCCTTCATCATATTTCACGCCAGCTCCATCCCGGCCTCGCGGATCAGCCGCTCCAGATTGATGCGCCCCTGTGCGATGCGCCGGTCCGTCTCCTCCGGCTCAAGCGGTCCTCCGCTATCCAGCTTCTCCACGACGATAGGCCCGGCGAAATCACACTTCTTGAGCAGCCTGAACATCTCCAGGAACGGCATATCCCCTTCTCCCGGCACCGGAAAATCGTTGACCAGCTTGCCGCCCCGATGATCCTTGGCAATGAAAGAAGAGGACAGTCTGGCGATCTCCTCAAACCCTTCCATGACATCTGTTCCCTCGTATGCGTCAACATTGCCCGGATCATAGCACGCTTTGACATGGCTCGAACCGATCGCATCCAAAGTCTGCTTCAGAATTCGCGCCGTAGCGGAGTTGCCGGTATGCGGTTTGATCGACACAATAAGCTCCCGCTTCTCCGCTTCCTCCGCAACGGCCTTAAACTTCTCAATGAACTGAATGTTCTCCTGCTCCAGCTCTTCCAACGGCTTGGGTCGATCCGGAAATTTATAGTAGCTGTACGTACCGAGTACGTTGATCTCCCTGACGCCCAGCGCCATCGCAATCTCCATTTGGCGAATGCCCCGCGCCAGCGGCTGCTTCACGCCAAAGTGCTCGTGGGACAGCAGCATCGGAATGTTCAGTCCGCAGCTTTCCGCCTTCGCCTGCAGCACCGCCCAGGAGGCAGGATCCTCCTCATCCGGAATCAGCTTGCCTTCATGGTAGTAACCGAATACGACATGCTTGTACCCGGCACGCGCGATCGCTTCGAATGCGCGATCGATGGAATGCTGCACGTAAGGAATCGTCATACAGGCCAATTGAACCATGCGGCGAATCCTCCTTTCCCCCATTCATGCTTGGTCGGCGCCGCTGCGATATACGCTGACGCCTCCGGCGACCGTCTCGCGGACGATCATCGAGCCGTCCGCATCCAGGGCATACACGAAGAAGTCGGCGACGCCGCCTTCCTGCAGCATACCTGCCCCTTCCGCTTCCAGTCCGAGCATCCGCGCCGGGTGCAAGGCGGCCATCCTGAGCGCATCCGGCCAACCGGCGATGCCGAACTTCACGATGTTCGCCACCCCTGCGTGCAGCGGCAACGCGGAGCCCGCCATAATCTTGGGCGTATCCTTCATATGCAGGAAGCCGCTCGGCTCCAGCACCACGGCCTCGCCTTCTTCCCTCTCGTAGATGCCCGGAGGCATGCCTCCCCAAACTACCGCGTCGCTGGTCAGGATCGCCTTCTCCCCCTTGGCGCGGATCATCGCCTTCAACGTGGAAGGCGGCAGGTGGAAGCCGTCCGCGATCAATCCGGCCCATAGCCGATCCTCCGCCAGCTGCGCCCAGATATAGTTCGGATGGCGAGGCAGCATCGGATGCGCCCCGTTGCCCAGATGGGTGCTCATCGAGGCGCCGGCCTCGACTGCGGCGCGAATCTCCTCTTCCGCAGCGGCTGTATGGCCGATGGCGGCGATAACGCCGTCCGCTCTCACCCGACGGATGAACGCCAGCGCGCCCGGAAGCTCGGGAGCCAATGTAACCTTGACGATTCGACCGCCCGACAATCGCTGCCACTCTTCATACGCCGCGATGTCCGGATCGCGAACGTAGCGCCGGCTGTGCGCGCCGCGCGGGCCGTCCTCCGGACTGATGAACGGGCCTTCCACGTGAATGCCCGCCACGGCATGACGGACGATCGGGTCCGTCTCGCACGCTTCGGCAATCGTCCGGATGCTGTGATCCATACGCGCCGGCGTTCCTGTCGTCACCGTCGGGCAGAACCGGGTTACGCCGCCCTCGGCCAACAGCCGAACCAGCCGGATGACTTGCTGCGGCGTCACCGCCATCGCATTCAGGTCGATCCCGCCAAAGCCGTTCAACTGGATGTCGATCAGTCCGGGAGCGATATACCTGTTCTCGCCGCCGGACGCCGCGCCGGCAGCCATCCGTTCGATCCGGCCGCCCTCTACAGTCACGGTTACGGGTTCTCCGGTGACATAGTGCAAAGCGCGCCAGCAGCTTGTCGGTGTCGGTGTCGGTGTCGGTGTCGGCGTCATACCCGAATCCCGTCCCGGCTAATCAGGTCTTGCAGCCTCACCGGCCGCTTCTCGGCGATCGAGATATTGGCGGCGTCCCCGATCAGGAGCGACATCGCCCCTGCCCGCGAACCGGCCATATGTCCGAGCGGGTCCGGCATATCGCCTACAAACAGCATGCGGCGCAGCGCCTCGTCGGCCCCTCCGTGGAAGCCCGTATTTTTAGCCATCCGATAGGTGACTTCCTCTCCCCTGCGGTTGAACAGCGACAGCTTCGATTCCGGCACCTCCTTCTCCAGTCCGCTGGAGAACTGCCGGGCTTCGATCCGGCCTTCCGTCCCGTTGATCGACAGCTTCCAGCCTTCGTACGGGCTATGCGCGTTCAACGAATAGGAGAACAGCGTCCCGCGCGTATACTTCACGTTCACGGACATCGTATCGTAGATGTCGATATCTTCGGCGAACACGCAGCCATCCCGATAATAGCCGTCCGCCGACTCCGCTTGAAGATAATAGTTCTTGAAGAAGGAATCCTGCTCCAGGTCCAGATAGAACTCGCAGGATGTCTTATAAGCGCATGCGAGACAGCGTTTCCCCCGCTGCTCGCGCGTGGGCCCATAAAATCTCAGGTCGCCGAAGGCGTATAATTCAACCGGGTCCTCCTCCAGCCACCAGTTGATCAGATCGAAATGGTGAGTAGCCTTGTGGACGAGCAGGCCGCCGCTTTTATTCAAGTATCGGTGCCATCTGCGAAAGTAATCGGCGCCGTGCGACGTATCGAGCATCCACTCCATGTCGATGCTGAGAATGTCGCCGATCGCCTTCTGCTTCAACAATTCCTTGATGCGCGTCGTATACGCGGTGAATCGCGCATTGAACGTTACCGTCACCTTGCGGCCGGTTCGCCGCTCCGCCTCAAGCACCGCATTGCACTTGCGGTAATCCGTCGTCATCGGCTTCTCGCTGATGACGTCGAAGCCCGCTTCCATGGAGCGGATAATGTAATCGTCATGGGTGTAATCCACCGACGCGACGATGATCTGGTCTGCCCCGCTCTGTGACAGCATCTTCTCGAACGTCGGGAACACCGGGATACCGCCGCAATCCCTGCTCAGCCGCTCCGCTCTCAGCAGGTTGGCATCATAGACGCCGACCAATGCGGCATGCTTATGCAGTTCCTTGACGATCGGTTCGGCGAACATGTGGAGCGCGCGGCTCCCCGCCCCGACTAACGCATACTTTTTCACGCCGGTTCCTCCCGTTGTCGGTCGTTTATTGGAACTGCAACCTGCCCTCCGGTGCGATCCGATTCATATATGGCTTCGACTGCGGCGATCACGCTCCTGCCATAGGACCCCGAGCATTCAGGATCAACACCTCTCTGAATGCTGTCGATCAGATCCTCGTATTGCAGGATGAACGGATCCTTGCCCTTATCGACTGGAATCTCCCGGTACGCCCCGCCCTCGCTGATCCACAAGGACCGTCCGGTGACCAGCTTCAACATGCCGCCGGTGAACAGAAGCTCCGTCTCGTTGCGATTCACGCCGCCATAGCCGCTCTGCGTAATGGTCGCGGGCAAGCCCGTCGAGGTGAGGAGGAACACGACGCCGCTGCCTTCGATATCGCCTTTATGCCCCGGACGGGCAACCCGTCCATGCAGGGAGGCAACCCTGCTGTCCGTGAGCCATTGGATCTTGTCGATCGAATGAGACCCCAGATTCATCATGATGCCGCCCCCGGACTTGGCTTGCTCAAAAAACCAGGCCGGACGGGTATCCAGGTAATAATCCACATGGCGGGTATCTTGAATCGTAAGCAGTTCGCCCAAGTCGCCGCGATCCAGAAGCTGCTTGGCTGCCCGATTCTCGGGGATGTAATGCTGCGTGTGACCCACCAGCAAGCGGACCCCGTTGCTTTCCACGGCATCCATGATCTCGTCGCATTCTTTCGCATTCAGCGCCATAGGCTTCTCCAGCATAAGATGGCAGCCGTGCTCAGCGCACCAGACCGCCGCAGGCTTATGCAGAAAATGCGGCAAGGTGATGGCGACGATGTCCGGCTTCTCCTGCTCGACCATCCGTCGATAATCGCCGTATGCCTGAATCCCGTATCGGGAACCCGCAGCTTCCGCGCGCTCCGGCACAACGTCGGCGATCGCCACGGCCCGGATGCCCGGAAGCTGCACGCATGCCTTGAGATGGCTCTCCGAGATGGCCCCTGCGCCTATGATTGCCAGCTTGTACATAACTCCTCCTGCTGCCTGAATTGCGCTTCAAAAAAAGCAAGGGCGTCTCTCAGATGCTGCTCCCAATAAGCCCAATTATGATCCCCCTCGAAACGGTTGAACGTATGGGGATAACCGATATCCAGCAGATGCCGCTCAAAAAACAGGTTCGTATGAAATAGAAAATCGTCCGTGCCGCAATCGAAATAAATAGCCGGCCGATTGGACGCATGCACCGCCGCCTGCGATAATACGGACAAATCATATTGCCGGGCATACGGGCCGTTCAGCGGGCCGAACATCGGGGCCGTCTCGTACGGGTGCAGCGTCTCCATCACTTGCATGTTCCCCGACAGGCTGGCTGCGGCGCCGAACAGGTCCGGATGCCGCCAAGCCAGCATAAACGAACCGTATCCGCCCATGGAATCCCCGGCAATCGCCCGCGCCTCCCGACTGGCAATGGTGCGGAACGTGCTGTCGATGTAACCGATCAAATCGTAAATCATGTAGTCTTCAAATTTGCAGCCCGTTCCTTCGTACCAATTCGCATAAAAGGTTCCCCGGCCGTGGCCGCCGTCGTTCGGCATAACCAGTATGACGTCGCGAAGCTCTCCGCTGCGCGCCATATCGGCAGCCGTTTCCCCCGCACGCCCGTGCATGGGCCAGTCCAGCTCCATCCCGTTTCTCCCGTGCAGCAAATAAACAACCGGGTAACGGTCGCCCTTTTCTTCATAGCCTGGCGGCAAATGCACATAACAAACTTGTCTTCTGTTTAACGCATGGGAATAAAACAAATAAGGTTTGGCGTCCAATCCGTCCAATCCGTCCAATCCGTCCAATCCGTTCACCTCGACCGTAAATTTATCGCCCGCCCTCGACCGGAATTCTGACTTCGACCAGCAAGCCGCCGTAAGCGCCTGTATGCAGCCGGATGCCGGAATCTTCGCCGAAGCGGATCACAAGACGTCGATGCACATTCCTCAATCCGGTATTCTCGTCCGCCGGAATCGTCTCGGCATACAGAAGGGCGCGCATCGATTCCAGATTTTCCGCCGTCAGGCCTTCTCCGTTATCCTCGACCGTGATGATTAAATACCGTTCTTCGACGCGAAAAGAGATCGATAGCAAGCCGTTGCTCAACTTCTCCTCGAACGCATGTTTATAGGCATTCTCCACGATCGGCTGAATGATCAGCTTCGGCACCCGAATGCCTTGCAAATGCTCCTGCAGCTCTCCGATGCTTACCTGGACCCTCTCTTCAACCAGCAGGCGTTGAATTTCCACATAGTTCATGACATGATGCATTTCTTTGGACAAAGGAATATAATCCTCGTCGCTGCGAGTCAGAAACTCGTAATGCTGTCCAAGATAAAGGGCGAAGTCCGATGCGGATTTGCGCCGATTGCTTTCGATCAGCCTGTACAGCACAAAAAAATTGTTATAAAGAAAATGCGGATTGATCTGCGATTGCAGCCGCTTCAGCTCCATTTGCTGGTTGGCCATTTTTTGCTCGTAGACATCGGTAATCAAAGTTCTCAAATTGACGACCATCGTATTGAATCTGCCGTAGATATAACGAAACTCGTCGTTCTTCTCATGCTCGATCGCGATATTCAGTTGGCCGCGCTCCACATTGCGGAAGGAGCCTACCAGCTTCTGCAGCGGCTGATGAAGCACGCGGTATATCCAATACGTGAACAGAACCACAATACCCAATGACAGCAAAGTCATGATCCGGAACAGCCATTTGTACATTTCGAGCGGATAGTAATATTCATCATCCGGGACGTACACGATCATAATACTGCCCAGAACCGCGGATTTTTTGAAGGCGGCGACATAATGGCGCCCGTCTACCGCCACATCCGTCATCAATCCTTTGTTCGCATTCGATTTCAACGCATTGGCGTACATGACTTCGCGCATCTGCTGCGCGCTCTTCGCGTAGCGCTCGCTCTGCAGCTCCCATGCGTCGCTGACCAGCATCGCCCCGCCCGCCTTGTAGTTCGAAGTATTTTCCAGGAAGGCGTGCAGTTGGGAGAGAGACAGCTCGGCAGCCAGCAAAAATTGCTCTTCTTCCTGGCCGTCCGGCGGATTGGACCTGTAATAATTGCCCATAAACAGGCGGTTGTCGATCGCCTTCCACAGAAGCCCGTTCGAGAACAGGTCGGAATGATTGCGGATCAGGTCGATGGTCCCGTCCTTGGCAAGATGCAAATTCCAGCTCGGGAAAAAGACAATCACCTGATCCACGAATGTGTTCATCGTTTGAATGTCGCCGGTAAACTTCTTCATCTCCAGCATAAACTCGACCTGATCGTTTTTATCGGGATGGCTCAGGCTGAATTGAACCGTTCTGACCGCCATCTCCACGGTAACCCGCTGGATATAATATTCGACGCGGAGCATCTCCCGTTCGAGCCGCAGCAGGTTCTGTTCCGTAGTCGCAAGCAGCGCGTCCCCCATCTCTTTGCGGTTCTTGTCTTCCCCCCAGCTAATAATGAAGTACGTAATGAAATAGAGCGGGATGAACACCGCAATGAACATGATCATCAGCTTTGAATAGATCGAGGTATCCCTTCGCAGCAGTCTTCTCGCGGTTCGATTGCGCATGGTTCCTCCCGCATCAGCCTGTATCAAATTTCTGTGCGCCCGGGCTGGAGCTTATTTCCCGTCTCTTGCAGCGGCCGCAACATAGATATCGTGAATATCCTTCATGCCGAGCTTGTTCAATCCGTCGATGTAATCATCCCATTCGCTCATGGGCCGTTTGCCAATCATGAATTTCGAGATGTTCTCTTCCATATATTTGCCGATGGCCGATCCGATCAAGGAAACTTTTTCGTTTTCCGCTTCGTTGAATTTGGGCACCACCTGCACGGGAGCCAGGTACTGAACCGCAACGTCATACGCTTTCTTCATATCCTCGGACATCAGCGAGGTGTTAACCTCGTCGTCAAACCACAGATCGACGCCGTTGGCCCGGATGCCGGTTTTGTTCGTCAGTTCAAGCATATTGGTAGCGTCGATGATTTGTTTCTTGCCGTCCACGATATTGTAGGTAACGCCTTCTTTGCCCCAGCTTGTCGCCTGCTTGCCTTCTTCGGTGTAGTGCCAATCGATGAGATGGAACGCGCCTTCCGGATTTTTGGCGTCCGCGGTAACGCTCATCCCCATTTCAAAGATAACCGCATAGCTGTTATACACGGCTCCGCTCGGACTTGCCGGCGGCACCATCGCTGCCCACGTATAATTCGGGTCGGATTTACGCCCTACCGCAAGCCACCCGTCCAGACTATCCAGGTAACTCAGTTGAACAAAAGTTTTATTGTTATGAATAAGCTCGTTTAATTGCTCGCTTCCCATCGTGAGAAAATCGGTGGCGATCAGCTTCTCCTTGTAGGCGGTTGAAATAAATTCCACACTTTGCTTGTACCCTTCGCTGGACGGTCCGTACACCCAATCGTTGCTTTTCTTGTCGTAGTACCAGCCTCGATCGGTCTCGAACGACGCCGACAGCAGCGCGGGCGCCCAACCGTTGAATACGATAGGATAACTGTCGGGGTACAGCTTCTTGAGTTCCCGCAGCACATCGAGCAATTCCGGGTAGCTTGCAGGCGTTTTCAGATTGTGCTTTTGGAAGATATCTTCTCTGTAAAAGAAGCCGGACTCCAATTGAGGGTAAGCGCCGGGGTTGGCCGTCATATACAGCGCCCCTTCGGAATCGACGAGCATCTTGTAGTAGTCCGGGTTTTCATCGAGCCATTTTTTGAAATTGGGCATTTGATCCATATGCTTGTTCAGATCCACCAGAGAGCCTTCCTGCCCGGCCTTGTGAGCGCGTGAAGCCCGCTCTACATACATCATATCAGGAAGATCTCCGGATGCCAAAGTCAGCTCCCACGCTTCCCAGAATTGCCCGGGATAGGCGCTCGGCTTGATCTGGACGCCTGCCTGTTCCCGATAAATATCCCAGATCAGCCAATTGTCCTTGAACGGAGCGTTAGGGTGATTTTTGTAAATCGCCGTTACCGGACCCCAATCCTTCTTTACGGGCGGATTGGCGGATGCTCCCGGGGTTTCCGTCTTCTGCGCCGCGGATTGACTCGGCTCGGAGGTGTTTGCCCCTCCGCTGCTGCATGCGACCATTACCGTAAGCGACAAGATGAATGAAATCAGAATGCCTGTCCATTTTTTCATTTGTCCAACACTCCCTCGGCAGCTAAATTATAATCCCCCGACCGCATGCGCATGCTTATCGTTCAAAATCCAGGGATTTATGATCATCATTATACGGGTGGACACGATCGGCGAATATAATCTAGTCATGACTTTTATGTACATTACATTACAATGCGGGGATTCGGAAAGCTCGCCGGATCCCGCCGGGTCATTAACATTATATCAATGTAAAAACTAGTTTATATCCTGCCTGATTCTATCCCTTCTATACTTAAGGGGAACGATAATCCCGTTAAGCCGAAGGAGTTTTTCTTATGTTGAAAGGTGTGAATCAATGGTGCTTTGCCGAAGGGACCCCTCTGGATACCGTGTTTGCCGTCAGCAAACAGGCCGGATATGACGCGGTGGAATTAAACTTGTACGAAGGTTCCGATTCGATCGGACTGCATGTGGACATTACGGCCGCGCGCGCCGAGGCCATCGGCAAACAGGCGCAAGACCACGGTGTTCAGCTTCGCAGTCTGTCGTGCGGCTTGTTCGGCAGCATGCCGCTGTCCTCCCCGGACGAATCCGTCCGGGCCAGAGGGCGGAAGCTGATCGAGAAGCAGATTGAACTGGCCGCCTTGCTGGGCATTCGCTCCATTCTTGTTATTCCCGGTTTCGTCAACAACGATGTTTCCTATGAAGACTGCTACAGCCGCAGCCTGGAGGAAATGAAGAAAATCGTCCCCTTGGCCGAACGGCGCCATGTGCTTGTCGGCATTGAAAATGTCGGCAACCGCTTCCTCCTCTCCCCGCTGGAAATGATTCGTTACATCGATGCATTGGATTCGACCCATGTCGGCTCCTATTTCGACGTCGGGAACGTGCTTCCCTTCGGAGGCATTCCGCAAATGTGGATCCGCTTGCTGCGCCGCCGGATCTTCAACGTACACGTCAAAGATTTCCGTCTCCGGATCGGAAACCCGAGCGGACTCGTGCCTCTTCTCTCCGGCGACACAGACTGGCAGCAGGTCCGGGAGGCGCTGCTTGAAGTGGGTTATGACGATACCGTTACCGCAGAGGTTGCGCCGTATGCGCAGGCGCCGCATCAGGCCGTGTTCGACAGCGCCCGCCATATCGAAGTGATTTTGGGCGGCGCAGCCCGATAAATGCGCACAGATTCCAAACAAGAAGGGGAAAACCAACCATGACAGTTCATATTGCTTTTATCGGAACGGGCGGCATTGCCCAAAGTCACAGGGAGCATATCAGCCAGAATAACAAGGCGAAGCTTGTCGCCGTATGCGACATCCGCAAGGAGACTGCGGAGAGTGTTGCCAGGGAGCATGGCGTAAACGCATACACCGATTATATGGAGATGTTGGACAAGGAGAAGATCGATGCCGTCTTCGTCTGCGTCCCTCCCTTCGCTCACGGCACGATCGAAGAGGATCTGGCGGCAAGAGGCATCCATCTGTTCTCGGAAAAACCGGTCGGACTGGATCCCGAGCGCGTGGCCGGCAAGCTTGACGTTATCCGAAAATCGGGAATTGTAGCCTCTGCGGGATATTGCCTCCGCTATCTGGATATCGTCGATCAAGCCTTGGATTATTTGGAGGACAGAGAGATCGCCATGACGCACGCCCATTACTATTGCGGGCTGGTCGAGACTCCCTGGTGGCGAGTGATGGCCAAGTCCGGCGGCCAATTGATCGAGCAAACGACGCATATCGTCGATTTGATCCGCTGTCTTGCAGGCGATATTGAACGGGTATATGCGAGTTCGGCGCTGCGCGTCATGCAGGATGTGGACAACCTCGACATCCCGGACGTATACAGCGTTAATCTGAAATTCGCTTCCGGCGCCGTCGGCAGCCTGAATTCCACCTTCACGCAGCCGGATATGAGAACGGCAGCCGAAGTGTTCGGTCGGGATTATCGACTGGGCATCTATAAAAATGTTTTGGTTATCCGGGACAAGAACGGGGAGCGGGAGATCAAAGCAACGGTCAATCCCTACAAGGTCCAGGACGATGCCTTCATCGATGCGATCCTGTCGGGCGATGCCGGCAAGATCAGAGTCCCTTACGAGGAAGCGCTGAAGTCCTTGCGCGTATCCGTCGCCGCCAACCAATCCGCCGCGAGCGGGTTGCCTGTCATGCTGGAATAGTCTGTTCTCAAGCGGGAGGTGCGCCATGTTAAAGATAGCCTTAATCGGGCTCGGAACGATGGGCAGCATTCATGCCGACACCTGGCATCGAATGGACGGCGTCCAGTTGACTGCCGTTTGCTCCGCGACACCGGAAGCAGCGAAGGCGGCAGCCGATCGTTACGGCGCCGCCGCTTACGGAGACGTCGATGCGTTGCTTGAAGACGGCAATTTCGACATCGTCGATATTTGCCTGCCCACCCCTCTCCACAAGGAAATTGCGATTCGCGCCGCCGAGAACGGAAAGCATGTCATATGCGAGAAGCCGCTGGCCCTGCATCCCGAAGATGCCAGGGAAATAGCCGAAGCTTGCGAGAAGCATAAAGTGCGTCTGTTTGTCGGTCATGTGCTTCGCTTCTGTCCCGAATATGCGCAAGCCAGAGAACTGGTGCTTGGCGGCGCGCTGGGGCCGGTCGGGGTCGTTCACTTGTCGCGCTCCGGCGTCTATCCGCTCGGCTCGGGGGATTGGTATGCCGACGTCCGGCGAAGCGGAGGCTTGACGCTCGACATGCTGATCCATGACCTGGACTGGCTCCTCTGGACGTTCGGCCGTGCGGAGCGTGTAACCGCGCAGCGCATCTGCCATCGGGACAACAACAATCGCATGGAGATCGTCTCGGCTGCGATCCGGATGGAAGGCGGGATCATCGCCCTGATTCGGGGAAGCTGGGCCTACCCGCCCTTCGAGACTTCATTTGAAATCGCCGGCAGAGAAGGCGTGCTTGTCCATCATAGCGGCGCCTCCACTCCGCTGATCTTCAAGGAGACGCCCTCGCCCGACAGCGGGAATCGCCAAGCCGTATCCATCCCGAACATCTTCCTGTCCAAGGACCCGATGGCGCGGCAATTGTCTCATTTTATCGAATGCATTCAAGACGATAAACCGGCCTTGATAACGCCCGCCGAGGCGATCCGGGCTCTGCAGTTGTCCCGAATCGTCATTCGAGCCGCCGAGTCGGGTCAGCCGATCGATCCGGGAAAGGAGCGCAGTTCATGAAACGTATTGGGATCATCAGCTTCGCGCATATGCACGCATACAACTATGCCTCATTGATCGCGCGGCACGCCGAAGCGCAATTAACGGCGGTTTGGGATGACGATGAAAGGCGCGGCAAGGAAGCCGCCCGGCAATACGGCGGGCAATACTATCGCAGTCTGGACGAAATGCTGCTGTCCGCGAATGTGGACGCCGTGATCGTCTGCTCGGAAAACACGCGCCATTACGAGCATGTGATGGCGGCGGCGCGTGCGGGCAAACCTGTTTTGTGCGAGAAACCGATCGCGACGGAAATGGATCACGCCGAAGACATGATCCGCCATTGCGCCGAGCGGGGAGTGATTCTCTCCGTCGCTTACCCCGTGCGGCACGCTTATACGATCCGCAAGCTTAAGGGCATGATGGAGGAAGGCGTATTCGGCAAAGTTTTGGCCATTCACGGGACAAATCGCGGAAAAAATCCGGGCGGATGGTTTGCGGACGAAAGACTGTCGGGCGGCGGCGCGGCTACGGACCATATCGTGCATCTGGCGGATATTTACCGTTATTTGCTGGGTGCCGAGGCCACGCGTGTATATGCCGAGCTGGACACCAAATTCCACGATATGAACGTCGAGGATTGCGGAATCGTCATGCTGGAATTCGAGGGCGGCATCCAGGCTACGATCGATCCAAGCTGGTCGCGGCCGGGCGCATTTCCGACATGGGGAGATTTCACCCTGGAGATCGTCGGCACACGCCTCTGCGCAACGCTTGACGTCATGAAACAATCCTCCACGCAATACAGCAGAAGCGACGTTCAATTGCGACCCTGGCTGGAGGATGTCGATCAGGCGATGATCGACGATTTTATCGCCTGCATCTCTCAAGGCCGGGCACCGGCAGTCGACGGCCATGCGGGCCTGCAAACGCTGAAAATTGTCAAGGCGGCTTATCGCTCCAGTGCCGAAGGCCGGTATTGCGAAATACTTTAGAGATGGAGGCCGGTGAACATCATGGATAAGCCCTATGCGCGCTCTCCCCTCTCCCCGAAAACGAACTATTGGCGGAGGGTAATCGCGAGCAAGTATTTGATTTTCATGTCCCTGCCGATGCTGATCTATTATTTGCTTTTTCAATATTTGCCGATGTTCGGCATTATGATTGCCTTCAAAAATTACAACGTCAGGAAGGGCGTCTGGGCCAGCGACTGGGTCGGCTTCAAATATTTCGATCTGTTCTTCAGCACGCCCGATTTTCTGATTTTATTGAAGAATACGTTTCTGCTCGGATTTTACAGCATCGTCTGGGGCTTTCCGGCCCCCCTGCTGCTCGCCCTGCTGATCAACGAAATCAGAAGCTCTGTCTTCAAAAGGTTCGTACAGACGGTCAGTTATCTTCCCCATTTTATTTCCAATGTAATCGTGGTCAGCATGCTGACGATGTTTCTGTCTCCGTCGGGAGGACTTGTGAACTCGATTATAGGCTTGCTCGGGTTCGAGCCCATCTATTTCCTGTCGCTGCCCGAGGCGTTCCGAACGATCTATATTTCCTCCGGCATCTGGCAAGGCATTGGCTGGGGAACCATTATCTATTTGGCCGCGCTGACGACCGTCGATCCGCATCTTTACGAATCGGCCGATATCGACGGGGCGGGAAGATGGAAGAAAATGTGGCATATTTCCATTCCATCCATCACGCCGATCATCATTTTGCTGCTGATCCTGAATATCGGGGGGCTGCTGTCCACCGGCTTTGAGAAGGTGTTCCTCTTGTATAATCCGCTGACCTACGAAACCGCGGACATCATTTCGACCTATGTGTATCGAACAGGGCTCGTTAACGGCAATTTCAGCTATGCTTCCGCGATCGGCGTATTCAACGGCGTAACGAATCTGCTGCTGCTGCTTGCCGCCAACTATTTATCCAAAAAGTACAAGCAAGTCAGCTTATGGTAGAGGGGAGCGAATGTCGTGAAATCAGGTAAACCGGACTTGTTCACCATTATCAATACGATTTGCATGCTCCTGCTTATTTCGACGATGATTTACCCCTTTATTTATATGTTGAGCATTTCCCTGAGCAGCCATGAATTCGTCGTTAAAAATGAAGTGTTCTTCTGGCCGAAGGGGTTTACGATGGAATGGTACGCGAGGGTATTCGCCGACGACCGCATCTTTATCGGTTATCGCAATACGATCATTTATGTCATTATCGGCACGATATCCTCCCTGATTGTGACTTCGCTGGGCGCGTTCGCGCTGTCCAAAAGCCATATGATAGGGCGAGGCCCGCTCACCTTCTGTATCGTCTTCTCCATCCTGTTCAGCGGCGGGATGATCCCGACCTACCTGGTCGTCAAATCGCTGGGGCTCATCAATACGATGGGCGCGATGGTGCTGCCGAATTTGGTCAGTTCCTTCAATGTGCTCGTGTTCCGCGCCTTCTTCGAAGGCCTGCCCGCAGAGCTCGAAGATTCCGGAAAAATAGACGGGGTGAACGACTTCGGCTATTTCCTGCGCATCGTGGCGCCGCTGTCCAAAGCGGTGTTTGCCGCGATCGGCTTGTTTACGGCCGTTGCCATCTGGAACGATTTCTACACCCCCTTCCTGTATATCAAAGACCAGAGCCTGTACCCTTTGCAGGTGTTCCTGCGGGACCTGGTAATTGCCGGACAACTGGACATGGAAGCGACGGCTGCGCAGCGAACCAACAATACGGATACGGTCATTCAATCGTTGAAATACGCCACCATTATAGTCGGCACCTTGCCCATCTTGATCCTGTACCCATTCCTTCAGAAGCATTTTGTCAAAGGGGTGCTCATCGGCTCGGTCAAGGGATGATCCGCAAAGGGGCATCTTTCAGTCATCGCCGGATGATTGAAGGATGCCCCTGCTCTACTATTGGCCAAATTGCCTTGGAGACAGTTCCCGCTTCTCAAGACCGCGGACCTTCGCGGTATTCCAGCGGCGTCACATTCGTTATTTTCTTGAAAAAACGGATGAACGCAATGCTTGAATTGTACCCCAAGGCCTGAGCGATTTCGTGTATTCGCAAATGGCTGTTGCGCAGCAGGTCCTTGGCCTTGTTCAGCTTGGCATCCATAATATAATCGGATATCGACAATCCCGTCATCTCCTTGTACAGCCTGGACAGGTAGGACGGATTGAGATGGACGACTTCCCCGAGCCGGGGCAGCGAAATATCCTCGTGCATGTGATAATGAACGTATTGTTGAACTTCAGAGACGATCCGGTTTGTTTTTTCGTCCTTCCCGGACAAGTCGGATTCGAATATCAGATTGGCCAGATTCTCAAAATATTTTTCGAAATCGCCGTGGATGCGGCCGGGATCCAGCACGAACAGCGGCGACAAATCGAATTTGGCATGAACGTCCGTCATGATATGACGATAGTTCAGCGTGGACAAAAATATCGAGGCCAGAAAATAATAAGCTTCCATTCTGGCATTTTCGTTCGTTGCCGCCTGCCGTTTGACGAATTCCAGCAGCTCCTTGTACAGCTCATAAAACGCTCCTTTCTGGCTGTTGCGCAAATAATCGGAGAGAAGACCAAACTGCCCGTACAGGAAAGGATGGATGGAATGGGCTTTCGTTCCTTTGCCTTCCCGGGCCGAGCTTTCGTGCTGCAAGAACTCCTCGTCCGTGAGCAGCAGCTCGCTGGCGAAGCCGATTCCCCTTTTCAGCATGAACAGCAAGCTTTGGAACTTGTTCGGCAATTCCTCCCATTGAACGGGGCGGCTGCCGAGCAAAAAAGAAATGCGCAATTGCAGCAGCTCCCGGCAAGTTTCCTGCACCGTTTCAATCGTGCCGTACAAAAACCGGGAAGCCCGCTTCCAAGCTTCCTCATCCAACAAATCCGCTTGTTTCGGCTGCAGCAGCCATACCAGATTCATTCGCTCGAACGGCGTATGCAAGCAAAGTAAAAACTCGGAGAAATATTCTTCCGCTATATTCGACACGGCATACATCAGCAAGGTCCGGTCGGATACGCTCATCAGTTGCTTCCAACCGTCCATCCTGGCAATTAATACGAATACCGGCTTGTCGGCTTCCAGCGTAATATTGTAATCGGCGAATTGATGCCGCCGGGATTGCTCCGACTTATGAAGACCCTCGATGATCTCAAGCGCATACTCCTTTTGATGGGTCGACTTCGCCATATTCATCTTCATATGCGCCCGCTCGATCAGCTCCATATTTCTCAACTCTGCGTTCAGCGTCTGGATCGCGCGCCGGATCGCTTGAACCGTGCGTTCGTCGCCTTCCGTTTTTAGCACATATTCAAACCCGCCCTGATTGATCAGCTCTTTCGCATACTCGAAATCGTTATAGCTCGTCAGGAAAATTACCTTGCATTTCGGCCATTGCTGCCTGATTTCCTTGAGCAGATCAATCCCTGTTTTCACCGGCATTTTAATATCCGTCAACACGATATCGATCTTGTTGCTGCGGAGCACGTCCAGCGCTTGAAACGCCGAATACGCCTTGAACAGCTTCAGCTCAAGACGCATGTTGCGATGAAGCATGTCCATCAAACCATCCGCAACTATTCTGATATCGTCTACGATCAGCAGTTTGAACACGACAGCACCCCCGCTCGAGCGTTTGGATCTAATTATAACGCATGGAAGCTTCAGCCGTTGCTTTCGCCGCAAAGAGGCGATCCTCCGGCTCGAAGCCGGAGAGACCGCCCTTTGGACGATTCAATGATTCACCGCCGCCTGTATGCCATCGGCCGGCATTCTCTTGCAGCGCTCAGCGGTTTCGCGCATAAGAGAGCGGGCCGGGTCCGTAACCGGGGAAGATTTCATTGATCCGGGCTATGGCAGACTCATCCAGTTTGATTTCAACGGCCCTGATCGAGCTTTGCAGTTGCTCAATCGTGCGGGGGCCGACAATGGGGGCGGTCAGCCCGGGATGCAGAAGAATGCCCGCCAATGCCACCGCGTCCTCGCTCTCCCCGATTTCCTTGCAGAAGTTCGAAAACATCTCAATCTGATCGTTGAATCGATCGACTTTGGATGAAGAAAGACCGGACAGCGTCATATGACTTCTGGTATTCTCGACCGGCTTCCTTGCGTTTCCTCCCAGCAATCCGCCATTCAACGGGCTGTAGGCAATGACCCCGATGCCGTGCTCGATCGCCGCAGGCAGCAGTTCCACTTCCGGCATTCTGCACATGAGGTTGTAGATATGCTGCTCGGACACGAGACCGAATTTGTGGCGCAGCTTGGCTTCGTATTGCGCTTTGACCAAATCCCGCGCGCCGAAATTGCTTGAGCCTACGTAGAGAATTTTGCCTTGGTATTGCTGAATGTCGAACGCTTCCCACAATTCGTCCCAGGACGCGTGGCGGTCGATATGATGCATTTGGTAAAGCTCGACATGGTCGGTTTGCAGCCGACGCAAGGAAGCTTCGAGATTGCGGCGGATTTTAAAAGCCGACAGGCCGTCGGCCATGTTAGGCCCGTCTTCCGGCGGGCTTGCGACACCGGTGAACACTTTAGTCGCGAGCACGACCCTTTCTCTGCGGCCGCCCCCTTGAGCGAACCACCTGCCGATAATCTCTTCTGTTCTGCCTTTGCCATAATTATTCGACGTATCGAAAAAGTTGATTCCGGCATCCAATGCGGCATCCATGATGTGAAACGCTTCTTTCTCGCTTGTTACGCCGCCGAAGTTCATTGTGCCCAAACATAAACGGCTGACGCGCAAGCCCGACTTCCCCAAATGCGTGTATTCCACGGTTGTCCCTCCCGATTCGGCTATACTATTACTTTAATGCAGCCGGACCGGTTAAGAAATATTCATGTGATTACATTCATATACACATCGCGACTCCTCATTGGCCGATCCGGTTCAAAACCGTTTGAAATCCGCCGTTCCCATACAGCAGACAGTTTTTTATCCTCGAAACAATCGCGCTGCTCCGGTTCGTTTCGTCTATGACTTCAAGGTAGGTCGAACCATTCATCAGCATTCTGGCCACCTCCAGGCGCATCGCCAGAGACTGCAATTCTTTAACCGTGCACAGATCGCCGAAAAATTCGTAGCACTCTTCCCTGGTTTGCAAGCTTAATATGGCATCGAACAATTGATCCGCATCTTTATTGATTAATTTATCGTGAGGCATGCCCCGCTCCTCCTCCACACCGTGCAAGATACGAAAAAGAACCCGCATTTTAATTGTAGAAACGAAAGCAATTTCCTGCAAACCAGTGCGCAGATGCTTGGACTCTTTAATGCAATACAGCAATTGTGCGTTAAAACACGTGCTTGCGAACGTTTATCGCCTGTATTACAATGCATCTAACATAAAGCTGCATCAAACCGAATACAGGCGATGAAGGAAAGAGTAAGCGGTGATTAGTACCTTGCAGGGACGGCGTGCCATCGACTGAAAGCACCCGAGCGAACACCCCGCCGAAGTTCATTCCGGAGCCGGCTTCTGACAGCTTGCCTCGTTATGCAAGCCGTAGGAATCCCCGTATCCCTGCGTTATCAGGGTCAAAGTGAGGAATGCGTCTGCTGTACAGCGCATTTCTAATAAGGGTGGTACCACGACCTCTCGTCCCTTTCCGGCGAGGGGTCTTTTTTATTTTCATAAAAAATAGGGAGAGATTGATGATGAGTCAGGGACGTTTGGAGGACTTGCGCGTAAAACTGGACGCGATTAATCTGCAATTGCTGGAGCTGTTGTCGGAACGGGCTCGTATCGCTCAGGAGATCGGCCTTGACAAAGAAAAACAGGGCGTTCCGAAGTTCGACCCGGTGCGCGAAAAACAGATGTTGGAACAACTTGTCGCTCACAACAAGGGTCCTTTCGACCACGAAACCGTCCGCCACCTGTTCAAGCAGATTTTTCAGGCTTCCTTGAAGCTTCAGCAGGCCGACCACCAGAAGCTGCTGCTGGTCAGCCGTAAAAACAAGCGCGAAGATACCGTCATCACGCTTGGCGACGTGACGGTAGGCGGCGGGAAGCCGATGATGATCGCCGGCCCGTGTTCTGTGGAAAGTTACGAGCAAGTGCGTCAAGTGGCCGCCGCGCTCAAAGCAGCCGGCATTACCGTGATGCGCGGAGGCGCGTTCAAGCCGAGAACATCCCCTTATGATTTCCAGGGGTTGGGCGTCGAGGGGTTAAAAATTCTCAAAGAAGTTGCATCCGAATTCGGACTCAAGACGATCAGCGAAATTGTCGATCCTGCTCATATCGCAATGGCATGCGACTACATCGATGTCATTCAGATCGGAGCCAGGAACATGCAAAACTTCGAGCTGTTGAAAGCAGCGGGGGATGTGAGAACGCCGATATTGCTCAAGCGGGGACTTGCCGCCACGATCGACGAGTTTGTGCATGCTGCAGAATATATCGTGTCACGCGGGAACAACCAGGTCATGCTGATCGAACGGGGAATTCGCACCTACGAGAAGGCGACGCGGAATACGCTGGACATCTCCGCTGTGCCGATCCTTAAACAAGAAACTCACCTCCCCGTTCTTGTAGACGTGACTCACTCTACAGGACGCAAGGACATCCTGGCTCCATGCGCCAAGGCAGCCTTGGCGGCAGGCGCTGACGGCATCATGGTTGAAGTGCATCCCGACCCGGCAACAGCATTGTCCGATGCCGCACAGCAATTGAATATTGAACAATTCAACCGGTTCTATACGGAAGTTAAAAATTCGGGATTGCTCTAAAGATAAGGGGCTGTCTCCAGGCAAGGGCAGCGTATGGCTGCTGTTGACCTCCGGGGACAGCCCTATCGTCGTCAATGTCGGGACCAGCTGTATAAATAATTTTTGTCTTCAATGGCATGCGCGGCCTTGACGACCTTCAGCGGACGGAAGGTGTCGAGCATAACGGCCAATTCTTTCGTTTCCGTTTTGCCGATACCGGCTTCGATCGTACCGGGGTGCGGACCATGCGGGATTCCCGCCGGGTGCAGCGTTATTGATCCGACATTTATATTTTTGCGGCTCATAAAATTCCCTTCCACGTAGTAGAGAACTTCGTCGCTGTCCACATTGCTGTGGAAATAGGGCGTGGGAACGGCTTGCGGATGATAATCGTACATTCTCGGGACGAACGAGCAAATAACGAAATTGTACCCTTCGAACGTCTGGTGAATGGGAGGCGGCATGTGGATGCGGCCTGTAATCGGCTCGAAGTCCCCGATATTGAAAATATAGGGATACAAATAGCCGTCCCACCCCACGACATTGAACGGGTGACGGCTGTAAATGTGGGCGTGCAAGCTCCCTCCGGTTCTCGTCCGGACCTCGAATTCTCCAGCATCCGTATAGGTTTCAAGCGTCTCCGGCAAACGGATGTCTCTCTCGCAAAACGGACTGTGCTCCAACAATTGACCGTGTTCGTTGCGGTAACGCTTCGGTGTTGAAACGTAGCTGTTCGTCTCGATAACAAGCAGCTTGGATGGCCCCGGATCAGGAGCGACTCTGTAAATCGTACCAATCGGAATGACGATATAATCTCCCGGCCTGTACCGAAGCGTGCCAAACATCGTTTCCACCCTGCCGGTGCCGTAATGGATGAAAAGCAATTCGTCGCCGGAGCCGTTTCGATAAAAATAATCCATAGGTTCCGTCAGGTTGACGACCGCCATGAGCACGTCGTCGTTGCCGAGCACATAGTGCCTGCCGCCAACCGCATCCCCCTTGTCCGGATGGGCGGACGTGTTGAAATGGCGGTAACCGAGCGCGCCTTGCTCTTCGTATTCCATATCGAGTGACCCTAAATATTGCGCTCGCAAGATTTCCGTAGGAGCCGAATGATGATACAGAATGGATTGAATCCCCGAGAAGCCTTTGGTGCCCATCACCTGCTCACGGTATAATGTACCGTCCTCTTTGCGGAACTGAATATGTCGTTTATGGGGAATCTGCCCCATACGATGATAGAACGACATCGGAAAACCTCCCTTTCTCTACGGTTGTTGCGGGGACGGCAAGATGCGTCCGGTTACTTCACCGAATCCGACACGGTATCCATCCCCTTGACACCAGCCGGACAGCGTCAACTGATCGCCGTCTTCCAGCCATACGCGCTGCTCGCCGTTGCTGAACCGGAGCGGCTGCGCGCCTCTCCAGGCCAATTCCAGCATGCTTCCCCGGCTTTCCTTCCCGGAGCCGCTGATCGTCCCGGAGCCCAGCAGATCGCCGACACGCAAATTGCAGCCGCCAACGGTATGATGAGCGATCTGTTGCGCCATGCTCCAATACAGATTGCGGAAATTGCCGGCAGAGATGCGCTCTGCCTGCTCCATGCCTTCGCTTTGCAGGTATACCTCAAGCTGAATATCGAACGAATGCGGGCCGTCATGCCGCAAATAAGGCAGCGGCTGCGGTTCCTGTTTCTCGCCGGCAACCCGGAACGGCTCCAGCGCTTCGAGCGGAACGACCCAAGGCGAGATGGAGGTTGCAAAGCTTTTTGCGAGGAACGGCCCAAGCGGCTGATACTCCCAGGACTGGATATCGCGGGCGCTCCAATCGTTGACCAACACAAGTCCGAATATATGCTCCTCCGCGTGCGCAATCGGAATCGGACAGCCCTGTTCATTTCCCTTGCCGATAAACCAGCCGACTTCGAGTTCAAAATCCAGTTGCTTGCTCGCTCCGAACATCGGGGCTGCCGCTTCCGGCGGCTTCTGCTGCCCAAGAGGACGCTTGATATCTGTGCCGCTTACGACGATTGAGCTTGCACGGCCATGATAGCCGACGGGCAGGTGGAGCCAATTCGGCATCAGTGCATGGTCTTTGCCGCGGAACATGACGCCTACATTCGTTGCATGATCCCGCGAAGCGTAGAAGTCGGTGTAATCTCCGATTTCGACCGGAAGCAGCAAGTCAATTTCCGCCTGCGGAACAATCGCTCTTGACCGTAACTCCGCATCGTCCCGCAGCTTCGGATTATCGCTTGCCAGCAAGCTTTGAATCTCCAGACGTGCCGCTTTCCACGCTGTGCTGCCAACTGCCATAAACGCATTCAGCGACGGTCGGTTCCAAACGCTCCCATTGGCTTCAACTGTCGATTTCAGATGTCCGGCTTCTTCCAGCGCCGACAAATCCAATACATAGTCGCCAATTGCAACGCCGATTCTCGGTTGACCGCCGGAGCGGGGGCGGAAGACGCCGTACGGCAAATTCTGAATGGGAAAATGATGGTCCGGCGGCACCTCGATAAACGAGCGCAACATCACTGGCGTCACCTCTGTTCGAATGGATATAAGTCACGCAACTCCTCCCGGGGCTCGTCAAAGCTGCAGCTCCCGTAAGCGCACAGCACGCGGCCACGAAGTTTTTCCACGAGTCCGGCAGAGACCGGGAGCTCCCGCCAGCCAACCTCCGCTTCTGAAAAGAAGAAGCTATCCGGATTTTCATCTGCAATAATTCGCTCGATCTCTACGACATTCAGATGATGGGCATGCGCCAACAAACCCGCAATGAAAACATTGAGGAAACCGTGCATTTGCGTCTGCACTTCTTCCCTGTACATGCGAACGGGATGATGAAGGCCGGCCGTAAATTTCATGGCTAGCCCCCTGTCCCGGCACTCCGCCAGAAATACGGCAACTTGCCCGGGAGTCGGGAAGGCGTCTGCCGCGACGCCGCCGGTCCTAAGCTTGACACCGAGCTGCAAATGACCGCTTGCGTTAAAAACCGCGATTTCGTCGAGCGCTTTCCGGATGCCGGCTTCCCACTTGTCATAGAGCGGGCAGGTCATTTCGCAAAACAATTGGAGTCCTGCCGCATCCGCAGTAGATGCGATGTTTGCGAGCAAGCTCCGGTCAATCGCGACTGGGGGCAGCGGAAGCTCGAGCATACCGATATGGATCGCAGCGCCTTGTGCGAGGCGGAGCTTATGAATCTGCTGCAAGCCGTCCTGCAACAGATTCATGGTTTGTTCCGCGTCTCGGCTTCTGCCGATGACGACCGATAACGGCAACGGGCGCCCGGCGTTGAATAGATGCATATACGCATTCAACTCCGGCAATTGAGTCGCCGCAACAACAAATTTGCCGAGCATCCAAGCATCCTGCCCGCTCTGATAGGAAGCATAGTTGTGAATGGCCGACTCGAGAGGCAGCGCCGCCGGCGGGAACAATCCCGCATAATCGATCAGTTGTGCCATGAAGGCTTTCGTGCCGGAAAACATGCCGTTACCACCCCCTGTCATGGCAAGCAGGCACGCAAGTCGAGCTTGCGGCCGGCTTTCGCGCTGTCGATAGCGCCGAGCACCATCGCCATGCTCTTGATATTGTCGCGGCAGTCGGTCTCGGCCTGTCTGCCTTCGTCCAGCGCTGCGAACATCTCGTCGAAGCAGCCTTCATGGCCGGAGCGCCCTTGCCACTCGAACGTCGCCTCCACCCGCTCACAATCGCGATTGAACTTGCCTTCCTGATTTCCGGCGGCGACCACTTCGGCGTACGGCGCGCCGTTCCCGTCCCAGATCGCCGTTCCCCGCTGCCCGGTAATCCGCCACTGGGATTCCCACGAGGTCGGCGCGCCTTCCGCGCACCAGGAGCCGCGATAAGTGAAGACCGACCCGTCCGACATCTCGTAGATGCAGATCGCGGAAGCGTTGCCGGCATACCACGATCCCGGCGGATTGAACTCGTGACAATAGACGGTTGCGGGATCGGCCCCCGTGATGAACCGGGCCTGATCGAACGTATGGATCGCCATATCCAGAATGAGCGGGCTGTCCATTGCTTCGCGGAAACCGCCGAAGCGGGGACCCATGAAGAAATCGGCACCGACGTGTCCGATTCTGCCGATCGCATCTTTCGTCAGCTTGCGGAGCGCGCGGATGTTGGCGTCATACCGGCGATTCTGCATCACAGAGTAGGAGCGGCCCGTCCGCTCCGCCAAGGCGACAAGCTCGCGTCCTTCCGCCATCGATTCGGCCATCGGCTTCTCGCCGAACACGTTCGCGCCGAGCCGCAGCGCCGTGGAGCAGACGTTGAAGTGACTGGCCGGTATCGTAACGTCGAATACAAGGTTCGCTCCGGTACGCTCGAGCGCTTCGGCCAAATCCGTATAGATGCCGCAGGACAAGCCGTGCCGGTCCGCCATCGCCTGCGCGAACTCGGGCTTGATATCCACCAGGCCGACGATCGTTGCGCCTTCCCGTGCCAGTGCGTCCTTCACCCACTTGTTCGCCATGTTGCCGCAGCCGGCGATCACGATGTTGTATTTGCTCAAGTCGTTACCCCCTCTGCCTGCTTGACTTCGGTCACAGATTGCCTCGGCGGGCTTGCTCCCGTTCAATCGATTCGAACAAAGCGCGGAAGTTCCCTTCGCCGAATGTAGTGGCTCCCTTGCGCTGGATAATCTCAAAGAACAAAGTCGGCCGGTCAACGAGCGGTTTGGTGAAGATTTGCAGAAGATATCCCTCTTCATCGCGGTCTACAAGAATTTTGTATTCGCGCAGCTTCTTGACATCTTCGTCGATCGTACCTACCCGATTGGTTAACTCTTCGTAATAGTTGTCCGGCGTTTGCAGAAACTCAACGCCGTTCTCGCGCATCATCTGCACCGTTGCAATAATATCGTTGGTCAGCAGGGCAACGTGCTGAACGCCGGGGCCATTGAAAAATTCCAAATATTCCTCGATCTGCGATTTGCGTTTGCCTGTAGCCGGTTCATTGATCGGCATCTTGATGCGTCCGCCGTTGAACAGCACCTTCGACATCAGCGCAGAATATTCCGTACTGATGTCCTTGTCGTCATAGTGAATCAGATCTTTAAAGCCCATGACACGCTCGTAGTAAGAAACCCATTCGTCCATTCTCTCCACATTGCCGACGACATGATCGATGCCGATCAATCCGGCGCCCCGATAAGGAACCGCCATCTCCGCAGCCTGATAGCCCGGGGCGAACAGCCCTTTGTAATTTTTTCGTTCTATGATCGAATGCACCGTATCGCCATAGGTGCCGATAATCGCTTTCTTGTAAGTACCGCATTCATCCGATAGCTCCTGCGGCGCCTGGATGGCAATCGCCCCCCGTGAGATCGCCTCCGCGTAAGCCTTTTCAACATCGTCCACTCGAAACGCAATGTCCTTGGCGCCTTCTCCGTGCTTTTTGATGAACGATGTAATCGGATGGTCTTCCTTCAGCGAGCCGGATATAACGAAGCGCGCTCTCCGCTGCTCAAGCACATAAGAGACTTTATCCCGCTGACCGGTTTCCAATCCTGCGTACGCGACAATCTTGAAGCCAAGCGCACGACACATAAAATAAGCAGCTTGCCTGGCGTTGCCAACATAAAATTCAACATGATCGAAATCCTGAATCGGAAAAAAATCTTGCTGATTCTCCACAATGTCAATCGCTTCTTTAGCCACGTGCAGTCCCTCCTGAGATATAAATCACACCAGTGCCTGATTGCCATTATATTCAGGCTTCCGAATTCCAGCAAAAATGTACGATGGTGTGTGCATGTGTCGATGCGGTCATGCTCTAATACGGTGAATGGATAAAGCGATCCTTGAAAACAAATAAAGACGCCCTTCCCTTTCCGGAAGACCGCCTTCGAGAAAATCATTTATTCAGTGCGATTAGTAGAACGATCCTTAAGTAAGGTTACTCAAACTCTGTACCCGGGTTTTGCCGGGTTAGAGACAACGTGTGCAGTGACTGAGGTGCTGTAACCGGTTTTTGTCGGGTTAGGGACCACGTTCGCAGTCGCTGAGGTGCTGCAGCCGGGTTTTGTCGGGTTAGGGACCACGTTCGCAGTCGCTGAGGTGCTGCAACCGGGTTTTGTCGTCTTTCTTGGATTTGAAGGGCATGATATCTCTCCGGTCGTAATGTTCTATGAACATTACACCACAAACTTTTTTGGGAATATAGTTGCATTATTTATGGATCGTTATACTAGGCACGAAGCTCTTTCGTCAACTGTTCAAAAATATCTTCATCCTCGTTTAATGCTATAAACTTGCCGTCCGCCTTGATGAACTTCTCCATGTAACATTGGCCGCAATTTCCAAGGCAATTTTTGATTTCAATACAATACTCGTGCTGCTTCTCAGCAATTTGACCCAATTGCGAACAGACGGCAGCATCGTTCGAACTGCAAATCTTGATGGTTAACACGGCAACGGCTCCCTCTCGCAACGACTTCGAGGACTATTGTAGGAGAGAGCCAAGCGATCCGCAAACAGGTGCGCCAATGCGTGCACACTGCAACGCCTTAAAGCAAATCAGGATGGTCCGGGAGTTACAGCGGAGCGAGCTTGATCATGCGGTAACCGCCGGAGAAGAGGGCGCGGGTGACATACTGATACCGCCCCGGCGCGAACTCGTCCTTGTGCGAGAAGTGGACATGCCCGCAGAAGATCGCCAGCAGGTTACCGTATTCGCCGCCGGTAACCATCGCGCGGAATGCCTCCGTGCTCTCATCAGCATCCCGGACGCCCCGCTTCTTCCGGGCATCGGGCTGCCAACCTTGCGCAGCCATCATGAGCGGGGCGCCCCAGACGTCCTTTACGGCTGCAACCAGCGAAGGAATGTACAGCGGAATATGCATGAACAGCAAGCAAGGAGCGCCGTCGGCCAGTTGCTCGCGCACGAACGCCAATTGCCCGGCTGTAATCTGATAATTGCTGTTATCCACCGCAATGGGCTTGACGCCCTTGACGTTCAACACTTGGCAGGCAGGGCTATGATTCGTCAGCTCAGCGAAGCGGGGATAGTACCGCTGCCTCGTCTCGTCGTTCCAGGCGAGATGGCGATAATGCCAGTCATGATTCCCCAAGGTGAACAAATAAGGGGATTCCAGCGTCTTCACGGATTGGCTCAGCGCCTCCAGATTGGCAAACGACGGGTACATCATCATATCGCCGGTGAGCACTGTGCCGTCTACTTTCCGGAAATTGGCCAAACGAAATAAGCTGTCCAATCTGTACGGCCTGGATACCCCGCGCAGATCGCAGTCGTTGTTGCGTATTAGCCGTTCGTTATAGCGCAGATGCTGCTCCAGCACGTCCTTGCCTTCGCGGTCGTCCACCTCGATCAGGTGAGCATCGGTCGCATGCAGGAGAGAAACCGGCTCGCTCAGCCCTTCGACCTGAATGAGGGTTTCTTCCAGATTCCCCGTCTCCGTAAAACAGGCTTTCATCCTATCCCTCCTTACAGCCGATCCGTCATGACACCCCGGCTTCGACTGTCGCTCTCGCGCTTCTGCCGGATATAGCCGGACAACAGTTGCGGCCAATCGGTCTGAATAATATCGATTCCTTTATCAATCAAGACCCCCCATCCTTTGTCCGGGTCGTCCATAATCGAGATTCTGTCATCATAGCCGGCATAGAGGACGGTATGATCATCGAAGTTAATCGCGTTAACCCAAACAAACAGACCTTGTTGCTGGATCGAGCGGATATAGGATTCCTGTACGAACCGGCTTTCATTGGTTGTCGCGAGAAGCTCTACCCCTACCAGGTTGATGCGATGTCGTTTGACGATCTCAAGCTCCTCTTCCGAACTTACAATGGGCATATACATGTACTCGGTCGAACACGATTCAAGATACGACAGCAATGCCGGTTTGACTCGGCTTTTCAGAATGATCTGATCCGCCATCTCGTATTGATCGACCAGCTTCAACACTTCAGGCCAGTAGTCCCACGCCCGATCGATATTGATCAAGGTGTCGCCTTTGAAACGCTGGAACACCGCTTCCAAGCGTTCAACTTTGTATGAGGTCCTGAAATACTTCAGCTTGTCGATAGAGGCGGAGGACATTTGCTTGATGTTGGTTGTTTCATTGCACAATCTTAATTCATTGCCGTCGTGGAACGTGTACAATACGCCGTCCGTGGACATAATGACGTCTGCCTCAATGATGTCGCCTCCTTGCCTGATCGCTGCGACATAGGCAGGAATCGTATTTTCGATCAGGTTGCCTCCCGGGCTGCCCCGATGTACCGCAATGAGCGGCTTCTTCGACGCCAACCTTGCCCCGAGTTTCGCGTTGATTCGGTCCCTTTGCTTTATTGCCGTCAAATGCGAATGCTCCTTCCCTGATCGCCTTGTTCAATCTTCACGCATCGATTTACTTATAAGCGATATAGTCTTGTACCCGATCGACCAGCACGCCGTCGACTCCCCATTGCTTCCACAAGGTCAAATTGTCCGGACGGGTCCAGCCGATGGAGCCGTCATGTGCCGATCCGCTCATCACCCATGCTTCTTTGCCGGCTTGCTTGATCTGCCTTGCGGCATCGTGACTCAGCCAATTTTCCCAGAGCCGGATCGCATCGGCAGAGCCCGTCAGGAAATCCGCTAGCTGATCTGCACGCGGCATGAATGCCAATGTCATCATTCGTTCATTGAATCTTTTCACTTGCTCGATATCCTCCGGCGCAGTCACGCCGATAACCGCCTTGTCTTCATAATCCGCTTGCCTGATTAGCTGCAAAATAAGCTGCAGCCTCTCTCCGCCTTCTTTGACGTGAAACAAAATCGGCGCCACTCCCGATGAGAGCACCTCTTCCAGCGTGTGCGGATGATAGTTTCGGTTCCCTGCAAACGTCAAGCTCCTGAATTGTTCCGCCGTCATATCCGCCAACTGCCGGTCCACGCCGAACAAAGCTCCGGCATCCCGGTCATGGCTGATGACCGGAACGCCGTCGCCTGCAAAACGTACATCCATTTCGACCATGTCCGCACCCAATATCAGAGAATGTCTCGCAGCCTCAATGGTCAATTCGGGAAACCGGTCTTTTCCAGCCCGATGCGCGAAAATCTTCATTTCGCCAATAACGCCGCCAGGCGGTCAGGGGCGTTCACGGTCATGCCGACCACACCGGCTTCCAGGCAGTCTTTCATATGGATATCGTTGCGAATTCCCCATGCCCGCACCTCGCAGCCGAACTGCTCGGCCTCCTGCACCAGCTCCCGTGTGACGATGCTCGCATTCGGACAATATTGTACGGCCCGGACCTGCCGCAAAAGCTGGCGCGTCGGCTCGTCCCACTGTTTGGTCAGATACCCCAACCGAACCTGCTCGTCCGCTTTGCGCATACGCGTCAGCGCGTCCGGATCGAAGGAGGTTACGGTCGCCCGCGCATACAAATTCCATTCCTTGATTCGTGCGGCCAGCGCCTGCTCCATGCCGGTCTCCTTCAGTTCGATGGCCAGCAGAACCGGCCGCCGCGCAAACTGCTGCAGGAACGTGTCCAGCAGCACCAGCGGTTCTCCGCGGTAAGCGGCAGAAAACGATGAACCGGCGTCAAGCCGGCTGGCCTCCTGCCAAGTATAGGCGGACAAATCCCCCGTGCCGTCCGTATTCCGATCGACTCGCTGATCGTGCTGCAGCGCGATATATCCGTCCTTCGTGGGGCGCAGATCGGTCTCGAGGCCGTTAGCCCCCATCTCCAGACCTTTGTAGAAAGCGGCTAATGTGTTCTCCGGCGCGTACTCGGAAGCGCCCCGGTGGGCCAGATTCATGAACATGACGTTCTCCCACTCTCCGTTTGCTGAATTTGTCGCTTAATCTCCTTGCACATCTGCTCAAACACTAGTATAACGATCCATAAATAATGCAACTATATTCCCAAAAAAGTTTGTGGTGTAATGTTCATAGAACATTTCGACCGGAGAGATATCATGCCCTTCAGATCCAAGAAAGACGACAAAACCCGGTTGCAGCACCTCAGCGACTGCGAACGTGGTCTCTAACTCGACAAAACCCGGTTATAGCATCCCAGCGACTGCGAACATGGTCCCTAACCCGACAAAACCCGGTTATAGCATCCCAGCGACTGCGAACGTGGTCTCTAACTCGACAAAACCCGGTTACAGAGTTTAAATAACGTTACTTAAGGATCGTTCTACTAGAAACAATCCGGCAGTCAGTTAATCTCGCAGTCGACCATGACATGGATCGTTTCTCCCTTATGCTCGTTGCGCAGCTTGAATGCCTTGTCCACTTCTGCGAGCGGCACAACATCGGTGATCATCTCTTCCGTATTGATCAATCCGTCCAGCACGAGCTTCAAGCCTTCTTCGAAGTAGCGGCGGTTGTCGATATCGCGCTTGGGTTCGGTAGAAAAAATATCAAGCCGCTTCTTGTGAACCTTGAAGAAATCGACAGGCTTGTGACAGGTCCCGATGCAGCCGTACATGACGATCCGGCCGTTCTGAGCAGCGGCATCGATCGCATCGACCATGCCCTCGCCTTCCAGCAAGCACGGGATGACGACATCGAACCCGTTCGGAAAGTCCCGCTTGACCGCATCCATCGTGCTCGCATGCTCATTCGGCAGCTTGTACGTATGGGTAGCGCCGTATTTTCCGGCCAGCTCCAGCTTCTCGTCGAACAGATCCGTGACGACCAGATTGCGCGGACTGAAGAGGCTGACGACCTGGGTCATCACCAGACCGCTGACGCCTTGCCCCATGATGAGCACATCCTTGTGAGGAGAAATTTCGGCAATTTCCGCGGCATGAATAATACCGGGGAGAACTTCGATCAGCGAACCTTCGATTAACGGCAGCTCTTTCGGCAGTACTTTGACGGAGAAGGGGCTGCAGCATACATATTCGGCAAAGGCTCCCCATACGTAACGCAGCGCGACATGGTCGCCTTCTTTGAGGCCGATTACATTTTTACCCAGCTTGTCGATAACCCCGGCCACTTCATGCCCCAACCTCGTCGGGTAGCTTAGAAATTCAGGCTCGCGCGCCCCTCTGAACACCTCGACATCGCTGCCGCAAATGCCTACCCACTTGATCTTGACTCTGACTTCACCCTCGAGCGGCTCCGGGATCAAAGCGCGCTTGACCGTTATTTCCCCGATTCCTTCCATGACAGCGCACACTTGCGTCCCAGGTCCGTCATAATCGACCAGTTCCATGGAAGGCGTGGACATTTTGCGAACCATGCGTTCAACCACCCTTTCTGATCACGGCTTCTCCCATACGGATAAATCGGCGGAACGAGCGAGACCGATTCGGCAATGGCCGCGCCCGCGATACTGCTCAAGCTCGGTATTGCCTGCGTACAGCAAATAAAAATAGCCGTCATACTGCCGCCAATCCGCCATAAAGCCCGCGTTCGAATGATCTTTCGTATTAAAGCCTTCGAGCGGCACGCGCAAACGCCGTTTGTCTGTCCAACGCAGCCAGTGTTCGGGTGACGCGCCGTCGCCGTCCATCGTGAACAAGTACGTCTCATGCGGCACGGAGCAATGGGTTGCCAGCATGCGCCACGCGCCGTCGATGCACAGCAACTGGGCATTCTCATAAATGCCGTCAAGCTGCGCCTTGCCGATCAACCGCCAGTCATTTCCACCCAAAGCAGATGCGACAGCGACCGGATTGCCGACTTGCCGCTCTTTCCAAGTTAAATAGTACCGCCCCTCCGAATAGGCCAATACAGCGTCAATGGACCGCACGCCTTCGGTCAGCATCGGCGCCAGGCGACGCACGTCGCTCCAGTGCATCAGGTCCTGCGACTCTGTATAATAGAGCTGATTCGGTTGGCCCGGCACATCCCCCCACGCATTGAAAGACAGCACGTACCTGCCCTCGGCCTGCAGGATGCTCGGCGAGCAGAACCCGCCTACGCCTTGCTCCAGGCCGTCCCAATCCATGAACGGTTCCGAATAATGAACAAAATCCCGCGTCGTCACTCCGACGATGTGCGTACGGAACGGCTCAAGCGCAAAAGCCGAAAAGTACAAATAAAACAGCCGCTGCTCCTCTTCATAATAAACGCAAACATCCTTGACCGACCAATGCTCATAGCCAAGGATCGGATTGGCCAGCCCGGGCCAGTCGATAAACGGCCGATTCTGCTCCACGCCTTTCCCTCCCGAAGCCTGTTACTCCTTCGAATTCTGATGCTCCTCGCGAAATTGGCCCGGCGTCATCCCTTCCATCTTGCGAAAATACCGAATGAACGTAGACGAGCTCTGGTAGTTCAACTGTTCGGCAATATCCGCCACCTTCATATCGGTATTCCGCAGCCAGTCCTTCGCCTGACGCAGACGGAACCCGGCCAAGTAATCGCTGAAGCTGTACCCGGTCTCTTTCTTGAACACGCGGCTGACGTACACCGGGTGGAAATTCAGGCGGGCGGCGCATTCCTCCAGCTGCAGGTCGCGCTTGTACTCCTGCCGGATCATATGCATCAACGACTCTGTAATATTGACGGATTTCGCATGGCGCTCGGTGTCAAGCACCTCCATGATCGGCTCCAGCACTTCCCGGTTCAGCCAATTCGCCGCTTCCTCTACCGTGCCCTGTTCACGCACATGATCAAGCAGAGTGCCGACGCCGAACAGTTGCCTTGCCGTTCTGCCCGAGGCGTGCAGCAATTCAATGACGTGTGACAACAGTTCGCTGATCGCCAGTTGGTATTCGAGCGGCGAAGGGTCGCGCGCCACCACCTCGGTCAGAAACTCATGAAGCGCGCGCGCGGCTTCCTGCCGATCCGCGTTGCGGACCGCATCCAGCAGCCGTTCCTCCACCTGTCTCGGGAACAGGGCCGACGGCTGCTCCCTGGCCTCGATTTCATCGATGAACAAGATGACATCGGCGCCCAGATTGATGCGGTAATGCAAGGCTGAAACGGCTTCTCCGAACGCTTCCGGCGTATGCAGCAAATGACGGTACGGTCTGCTGATGCCAATGCTCACGCTTACCCCCAGCACGTTGGAAATATGCTTCTTGAGCTTATCCGCCCAATCTTCCATCTCCGCATGCAGATCATCGGCAGGTATCGTATCGCTAAGCAACACCGTTGCCGAGGAGCGGTCCAGCGTGATCGGATCCAGCCGCTTGTTTGCAGGCAATATTTCGCCGACGATATTGCTGATCGCGAACAGCAGCAGATCGTAATCTTTCTTCTCATAGCGCGTTCCGTCCAATGTGTCGATCTGCACCGCGATGGCCGTCAGCCATTGCCAGGATGGGGCGATCCCGAGCAGCGGCAGCTTCTCCTGCAATTCGCCCGCGGAGATTCTGCGCAGGAACAGTCGCAGCACCAAATAGTGATTGAGCTGAACCTGCTGCTGCTTCAGCTCTCCCTCCAGTACAAGCTCGTTCTTGAACATGCGGCGGAGCCGGTCTTCGATATAGCTGAACTCGTCATCGGCCTTCTCGTCCTGTTCCTGGCGGGACAGCTTGCGCACGGATTCATAAAGCTTTCGAATCGGCAAGTAGACGCGTCCGGATGTCCAGTAGGCGAAGGCGGCTGTCAGTCCGATAATCAGCAGGGACGTGTATAGTGTAAACATGCCGATCTTCCGCGACTCCGTCGTAATATCCTTCGCCGGGCTGAACGACAAATAGTACCAGTCATTGTAAGTGGATTTCGTGAACGTAACGGAATAAGACTCCCGGCCTTTATCGGCTAAGAAATGACCGCTTGTCGCCCCGTTCAGCTTTGCCGCGAGCTGATCCACAATTGCAGGGTATGCATCGGCAGCTCCGGCCTGGCCCTGGGCAATCGGCGCAAACTCGCTGTTCAGCACGACAACCTCGCCGATCAGATTTTGCTTGGTGACCAGATCGGCGAATCGGGAATAGGACATTTCCAGAACAAGCAGTCCCTTTGGGGATTTCAGATTCAATACGGTCGGCAGCTTGCGCACATACATGATCTTATCGTCGCGCTTGAGCCAGAAGGCCGGCTCGTCGCGTTCGCCATAGCGCTCAAATCGCTGCCGCTCCTCGGGCGTCTCTTCCAACCGTATGAACCCGTCATTGCCCATCGTCCAGCCATAGTCCAGATTGACCATCGTCGCATTCGTAATGCCGAACTGCACGAACTGCAAGCGATGCAGCTCGGTCGACAGCTCGCGCAAGATATCGGCGTCCCGGAATGAGGTCACTTCGTTCAGCGCGGACGATGTCAGTCCGGAGCTGATGAATTGCGTTGTCAGATGCTCCACCGACATCAACAGATGCTCGATGGACATCTGTGTCTGGGACAGTACCTGCAAATTGCCTTCGTTCACTTTCTTCTGCAGCGCATTCGTCGATTGATGATAGGACAGCAGCCCCAGCACAACGACCGGTACGACGCCAATCAGCAGGCTGTGCCGCAAAATCCGCCACAAATATCCCGGTAACATGGACAAGTTCCTCCCCGGACATGAATGCATGGCTCACCCGCATCCGTCATCATTTCTGTTATCATACCACTTTGTGATGATGACCAAGGAGGAACTTGCCGCGCACAACGGATGTCCGTTAACCGTTAGCCTTGGCAAAATCCTCGGCGTACTCTTGAATCACTTTCTCTCCGCCGGCCTTCAGCCATTTGTCGATCTCGCTCTTGAATCCGTTCTCGTCGATCTGGCCCATAATGAACTTCACTCTGGCGTCTTTGATAATATTGTCCAGTTGGGCTCCCTTCTCCGTGTAAGTGGCCGAGAACAAGGGCAGCGTCGGATTGGCGACGGCCAGCGACTCCCTCTCTCTGTTGGATTCATTGGCCTTGACCCGCAGCGGATCGATATTGCCCTCTTCTTCTTTCACGTCGCCGTGAACCTTCATCTCGCGGTACGGCCTCACTTCCGTATCGTACAGCTTGCTGTCAATAAACTCCTTCTTGCCGTCCACGATCTTGTAATGCTTCCCTTCAATGCCCCAAGCGAGCGCGGTGGCAGCCGGATCATCGGCCAGCGCGTTGAAGAAACCAAGAATTTGCTTCAATTCCGCTTCCGTCTTCACGCTGGATTTCGGAAACAGGACCATTCCGTTATGACCCGGACCCGCAAATTTTACATCGCCATGCGCGCCCTTCAGCAATCCGATAAAGTCGGTTTCGGCGCCCGGAATCGTCTTCTGCAGGGAGACGCGGCGCGGAACGGTATTCAGGCTGACATCCAGCTGCATACCCGCTTTTCCTGTTTCGAACGCGGACACCCACTGCGTCTTCTCCGTCACGGCAAAGTCCTGATTGATCAGCTTTTCATCATACAGCTTCTTGTAGAACTTCAATGCGTCCACGTACTCACCCGTCATAAAATCCGGCGTGAACTTCCCGTCCTCAGCCTTCCAACCGTTCGGAGCGCCGGACGCTTCCAGAATGATGTCGAACAGATTCATGGATTTATAGTCATTGGCGCCCAAGGTGTCATTTTTGCTATTGCCGTCCGGATCATTATGGGTAAAAGCCTTTAACACTTCATACAGGCTGTCGAGATCGGTCGGCTCCGCCAGTCCCAATTTGTCCAGCCAATCCTTGCGATAGATCAGCCCGTCTCTCACCAGCGGACGTACGCGAGGCAGACCATAGGTTTTGCCGTCAACCGAGATGTTCTGATAGATGATGGGATTGATCTTGGCCAGATTCGGGAATTCCTGGATGTAGGGACCGATTTCCCAGAACGTCTGATTGCGGATGGCATTCTGAATGGACGGGTCCACCATGACGCCCATCGCTTTGGGCATCTGCCCGGAAGCGATCGTTACATTGATTTTCTCTTTCGCCGCAGCGGAAGCCAGCCATTCGAATTCGAGCTTGACTCCTGTCGCCTCCTCAAGCAGCTTCTGCATCTCGCTGTTCTTTTGCGGCGGTTCCACTGAAAGTTGTCCCATGAAAGACAATACGAGCGGCTCCTGCGGCTTCTCCGACGGCGGCTGCTGGCTGTTCGGTGCGCTCGAACCCGGTGCAGGCGAAGATGCCGAATTCGATTCCTTGCTCGTACCGCAAGCGCTTAATAACAGAATGCAAACAAGAGCCAATACCGATATTTTTACTTTCAGACTCATTTTTTCCCCTCCATGTCGTTCATTCTCATTTATTTGAAAGAAACGAGCTTGCGGCCGCGAAGCCCGGATCCCTTCAAACCGGTGTTGTGCCTTGGCGCGACTTTCGCGCTCAACCTTTGACCGAGCCCAGCAGTACGCCCTTCGTGAAATGCTTCTGCAAGAAGGGATAGACAAGCAAGATCGGAATGGTCGAAATGACAATGACCGCCATCCTGATGGCTTGCGGTTGAATGATGGTTTCCTGATCAAAATCAGAGGAATCGCCGAAGTTGCCTTGGGCCATAATGACGATTTGACGCATCAGCACCTGTACCGGCCACTTGCTCGCATCATTCAGATACAAGATTGCATTGAAGTACGCGTTCCAGTGGCCCACGGCATAGAACAGCGAAAATGTCGCGATGGCCGGCAAGGAAAGCGGCAGCACGATCCGCACCAGAATCTTCAAATCGTTGGCGCCGTCGATTTTGGCCGACTCTTCCAAGCCATCGGGAATTTGCTGAAAGAAGTTTTTCAGCACAATCAGATTGAAGGCGCTGATCGTGCCGGGAATGATCAATGACCATAAGGAATCGATCAGCCCGACGTCCTTCACGACAAAATAGGTCGGGATCATGCCGCCGCCGAACAGCATCGTGAACAGCACCAGCAAGAGCAGCGGACTTCGTCCGATCAAGGTTTGCTTCGCCAACGGATAGGCCATCAGCGAGGTGAAAACGATATTGACCAGCGTCCCCACGACCGTAACATAGATGGACACGCCAAGGCTGCGAACAAAAGTGTTGGTCGAGAAAATATAGCGATAGCCATCCAATGTGAACACAGTAGGCAGCAGCGCTTCCGTCGCAGAGAACGAGGAGACGATCACATACAGAAACGGCAGCACCGTCGCGATGGCGACCAGCGCAAGCACAGTGTAATTGAGGATATCAAATGCCTTCTCCCCGCGGGTACGATGCAGTTCCATCAGTATACCCCTTCCTCTCCGAAGCGCTTGGCCAGCCTGTTGGCGCCAAGGACGAGCACAAGGCCAATCGCCGATTTGAACAAACCGACCGCCGAGCTGTAACTGTATTGTCCTTGGGTTAACCCAAGCGTATACACATAAGTGTCAAACACTTCCCCTACCCCGCGGTTCATCGCATTCAGCATCAGGAAGATTTGCTCGAACCCGGTATCCATAAACTCTCCCAGCCGCAAAATCAGCAAGATGACGATCGTGCTGCGAATGGCGGGCAAAGTAATATGCCATACTTGCCGCAGACGGCCGGCTCCATCCATGCGCGCGGCTTCATAGAGCTGCTGGTCCACGCCGGACAGCGCCGCCAGGAAGATGATCGTGCCCCAGCCCGCTTCCTTCCAGATTCGCTGCCCCATGATCAGCGTACGAAACCAATCGGAGCTGAGCAGAAACTGCACCTTTTCCAGTCCCATCAGAGCTAAAAGTTCGTTAATTAAGCCGCCCTCTGTCGTGAACAAGATATAAAAGATACCGACGATAACTACCCAGGAAAGAAAATGGGGAATGTACACGAGCGTCTGAATGGAGCGCTTGTACAGATCGGACCGCACCTCGTTCAGCAACAGCGCAAGCACGATCGGCAAAGGGAAGAAAAACACCAGATTATATACGGCAAGCAAAAAGGTATTGCGGAACAGCATCCAGAAGCTGTCGTCCGTGAACAAAGTTGCAAAATGCTGCAAACCTACCCAATCGCTTCCCCAGATCCCGCGTGTAGGCTGATAGTTTTGAAAAGCCATCAGCAGCCCCCACATCGGTCCGTATTTGAAGATTAAAAAGAACAACAATCCAGGTAAAATCATCAGGTATAGCCAGCTGTCTTTGCGCATCTGCTTCAACATCCATTTATATCTTCGGCCTTGTCCCTTAGCGGCTCTCGCCGACAACGTTGTCTCCAATCCCGGGCCTCCTCTCCTCCGTGAATAACTTTATTGTAGGGAGGCCCGCAAATTTCGGTCAACATGCACGGGATAACTTCATGCTCGCTTGACGCGCTCCCGTTGCGCTTCCGTGCCCGAGATAAGGTGCATAGGCACCAGGCAACCTGCCTCTGACAGCATTCACCCCAAACGCAGCAAAGACCGGCTCAGCAAGATGAGCCGGTCCTTTTTGCGGTATGCCGGAAGCGCTTCTACATAACCATGCACGATTCAACCTATTCGTCGGATCCCTCGCCGCTTGGGCCGAATTTTTCCGCCTTCTCCTTCACCGATCGGTAAACGCCTTTGTATCGTTTGACATCTCGCTGAATGCGATTCACTACCTCAAGAATGCGCAATTCTCCAGCCCGTCGATGCAAGTAGGACCAGTCCAATTCATCGTAGTGTATCCCCATCATCCGCAGCGCCCATTCCCTCGCATCCTGGTCTTTCGTGGCGTCGAATCGCATAGTCCGGTCAAGAATAACATCTTCGATTCCGACAACAACGATCGGAAGGCCGGTTTCCGGGACGATCATCTCCCGCATATGCTGTTCCGAATCTTCCATCCTTCCTGATGGAAATTCAATATAGATATCAATGGCAGAATGATAATAATCTTTACCTATCTTAACAAATCCGAGTTCCGTCATAATGGCTTTATAACCATCGACGTCCTCCGATTTGAGGTCGATGTCTACAGTAGCATAGCGGCCTTTGGTATACAATGCAACAGCAGTACCGCCAACAAGAACAGGTTCGAAGAGACCTCGATCCGCAAAAGCTTTCGAAACTACACTGCAAACTGCCAATCGCCTGTTCAACTCATTTGGAATGGACGCCGCTTGATTCAAACGCTTCATACATTCATTCACGCCCAGCCCTTCTTTCCGCTCTCGACTTGGCCAACGGGAACTCGCCAGGACGGATTTCGCTGCGGATCTGCTCGATCTCCATGGCCAGCACCATGGCTCGCTTCAGTCGGCTCCGCTTCTTGGTGGACGGAAGATTCGGGATGACCGCATCGCTCAAGAAGAAAGTCGCCTCGGCATCCTGTCTGTTTAAATAATCGGCCACGGTACCTGACTTGATCGCCTGTCGCTTTCCCATCGTCATTTCGCCCCTTCCTGATCATCATGTTGTTCGTACACGAGTTGTTTCTCTTATTATACACAGGAAAAAGGACCGCTGGAAATGCGTTTGCATCCCGTCGATCCATAGGATAAGTATGCGTATGGCAAACAAGGTTACCGATTCAGCAAACTCCCCACGTACCGCAGCAGTTCGTTCGCACACACCGGGCAGTAGCCGTGCTCGTCGATGAGCCGCTTGGTCACCTCGTTGATGCGCTTGAGCTGGTTCTCGTCCGGCGTCTTCGTCGAAGTCGTAATTTTCACGATGTCCTTCAGGTCCGCGAACAGCTTCTTCTCGATCGCTTCCTTCAGGCGCTCGTGCGTGCTGTAATCGAACTTGCGCCCCTTGCGGGAGAACGCCGAGATGCGAATCAGAATTTCCTCGCGGAACGCCTTCTTCGCGTTCTCGGATACGCCGATCTGCTCCTCGATCGAACGCATCAGCCGCTCGTCCGGGTCCATTTCCTCCCCTGTCAGCGGGTCTTTGATTTTCGCCCAGTTGCAGTACGCCTCGATATTGTCCAGATAGTTCTCGAACAAGGTGCGCGCGGACTCCTCGAAGGAATAGACGAACGCCTTCTGCACTTCCTTCTTGGCCAGGTTGTCGTACTCCTTGCGCGCCACGGAGATGAAGTTCAGATTTTTCTCGCGGTCCTCCCGCGTCAGCGAAGCGTGCTGGTCGAGCCCGTCCTTGAGCGCGCGGAGCACGTCAAGCGCATTGATGCAAGGCATGTCGTGCTTGATCAGGGCGCTGGAAATCCGGTTGATGACATAGCGCGGATCGATGCCCGACATGCCTTCTTCCGGGTACTCGTTTTGCATCTCCTTGAGGTCGGTTTCTTTATATCCCTCCACTTCCTCGCCGTCGTACATCCGCATTTTTTTGACCAGGTCCATCCCTTGTTTCTTCGATTCCTTCAGCCTGGTGAGGATGGAAAAAATGGCGGCGGCGCGCAGAGCGTGAGGAGCGATGTGCACATGGTTCATGTCGGATTGGCCGATCAGCTTCTGGTAAATTTTCTCCTCCTGCGTTACCTTGAGGTTGTAAGGCACCGGCAGGACGATCATCCGCGATTGCAGCGCTTCGTTCTTCTTGTTCGCGATAAACGCCTTGTATTCGGACTCGTTCGTATGAGCCACGATGAGCTCGTCGGCCGAAATGAGCGCGAACCGGCCCGCCTTAAAGTTGCCTTCCTGCGTCAGCGACAGCAGGTTCCACAGAAATTTCTCGTCGCACTTGAGCATTTCCTGGAACTCCATCAAGCCGCGGTTCGCCTTGTTGAGCTCCCCGTCGAACCGGTAAGCGCGCGGGTCGGACTCGGAGCCGTATTCGGTAATTGTCGAGAAATCGATGCTGCCCGTCAGGTCGGCGATGTCCTGCGACTTCGGGTCGGACGGGCTGAACGTGCCGATGCCGACGCGGTTGTCCTCCGAGATGAGCACCCGCTCGACCGGCACTTGTTCGATGTCGCTGCCGAATTCGGTTTTGAGCCGCATCTGGCAGGACGGGCACAGATTGCCTTCGATGCGAACGCCCAGCTCCCGCTCCACATCCGTGCGCAGCTCGCTCGGAATAAGATGCAGCGGTTCTTCGTGCATCGGGCAGCCTTTGATCGCATACACCGCGCCCTTATCCGTCCGCGAGAATTGCTCCAGCCCTTTCTTCAGCAAGGTGACGATCGTCGATTTCCCCCCGCTGACCGGCCCCATGAGAAGCAGGATTCGCTTGCGGACGTCGAGTCTGCGGGCGGCCGAGTGAAAGTATTCCTCGACAAGTCGTTCCATCGTCCTGTCCAGTCCGTAAATTTCCCGTTCGAAAAACTTGTATTGTCTGGCATTCCCCGAATTCTCCACACCTTGCGCCACAATCATCTCATAGACGCGGGCATGAGCCGTCATCGCCGGCGCGGGATCGCGGCGCAGCAATTCGATATAGTCCCTGAACGTTCCCGACCAGCTCAGCTTCTCACTCTCGGCCCGGTAATCCGCGATCCGTCTGAATATGTCCATCCCGCTTCCTCCTTGCTCTGTTGTCTGGCGCTGTCGCAAGTATTACAATCCTATGCGGCCATGCTGACGAAGTTGCCCCTATTCCCCAACTCAGGCATGATATAATGTGTTCGACAAGCATGGAAAGAGGGGCATTCGAGTGGCTGTCGTCCGCGAAACGGAACTTTATCCGCCGGTGAAAAATTTTTTTGAAATGCGGGGCTGCGAGGTCAAAGCGGAAGTCCGCGGGTGCGATCTGGTGGCGGTGCATCCGGCAGACCAGGCGATGACCATCGTCGAGATGAAGCGCATCTTCACGCTTCCGCTGCTGCTGCAGGGCGTCGACCGACAGAGGACCGGAGCGTTCGTGTGGCTGGCCGTCGAGCGCAATCGCGCGAAGCGCGGGGCGCACAACCAGCGATACCATGAGTTGACTGCGTTGTGCCGCAGGCTGCGGCTCGGCTTCATGACCGTCACCTTCTACAAGACCAAGCCGCCGGTCGTCGAGGTATGGTGCGAGCCCGGCATCGCGGTGGCCATGGCGGGCGCGGCGAGCTCTGCCGGCGCATCGGATGCGGCCGGCATGTCTCTTGGGGCCGGTGCGATTGGCGTGCCCGGCGCATCAGGTGCGGACGGTGCGATTGGCGCGCCTGGTGTGACAGATCAGGCGGGAGCGGCTGCAATGGTGGCTGCCGAAGCTGCCGGGGCATACGGCGATGACTTGGGGGCGGCGCCGGTCGCGCGGCGGTCGCGCAAGGCAGCCGACCGGCTGATGCGGGAATTCGCGGGACGCAGCGGCGACTACAACACGGGCGGCAGCACACGGCGCAAGCTCGTAACCGCCTATCGCGAGCGGTCGCTCCAGTGCGCGCTGGCGCTGCATTGCCACGGGCCGTCCGCGCCCAGGCAAGTTCGCGACTGGACCGGCTGCGCCAATCCCGGCACGCTGCTGCGCGATAATGTATACGGTTGGTTCGCCCGCGTGGAGAAGGGCGTCTACCGGCTGACGCCTGCTGGCGCGCAAGCATTGCGCGACTATCGGGAAGTCACCGAAGTATGGGCTGCGCGTTTGCCGTGGGCCGCACATTGGGACTCCGGCAGCGAATCAGGTACAGCGTCTCAATCGGGCGCGGAACGGCCAAGGAAATCCTGAACGGTATCGAACAGCCGTTGCACCCCCTGCTTCATCTGCCGTTCGTCGGTATCCGCGAACGTCAACCGAATCGTATTGGGCTTCGGATCGACCGCATAAAATGGCGATCCGGGCTGGAACATCAAGCCCCTCAGCCAGGCGCCGCGCAGCAGCGCCTCCCCCTCCAGCCCTTCAGGCAGTGTCAGCCACAGATGCATTCCGCCGTCGGGCTTGCGCCAATGCAGCCCGGATAGCGGCTGCTGCGACAGCAGACCGGTAATCTGCTCCATGCGCGCGCGGCAGCGGATCCGAATCATGGCGGCCTGCTCCGCCAACGGCTGATCCGCCAGCAACTCCGACAATGCCTGCAACTCCAGCGGCGACAAGACCAGGCTGCCTGTATCGACAAGATCATCCGGTTCCGGGAACCACCTGCCGAGCGTCTTGGCAGGTCCGAGCGCCCACCCGAATTTCATTCCCGCCACCAATCCGGGAGGCAGTTGGCCAAGAGATACGACACCTGGCTCGATAAGCGAATTTGCGCTGTAGCCGTGGACGGCATCATCATAAACAAGAGGCTCCTGTCGGTCATCTCGCAGCATCAGAACACCCGCGTCGAGGCACGCGGCGGTTATCGCTTGCGCTCGCTGCCGCGGCCACGCTCTGCCTTCCGGATCGGAGCAGGCGGGAGCTGTATAGACCAGCCGTGGCTTATACCGGGCAATGGCGGCTCGCAGCGCATCCGGATCCATGCCATGCATATCGCCGGCCACCGCGCCAATCTGCAGCCTCGCCTTGCGGAAGATTTGCAGCGCCGATCGCGATGTGAGCCGGTCGACCAGTACGACGTCCCCGGCAGTCAGCGATTGCCGGATTAACCTTTGCAAGACGGCGTCTGCTCCCCTGGCCATGATCAAGCTTGCCGAGCTTCGCTGCGGCTTGCTTCTCCAAAGCCAATCCAGGATGACCGATTGCAATCGGTCGACCTGCTGCTGCGACATCGCCAAGCCTGAGGCGCCCGCGCCGCAATCGGCAGCCTTGGCCAATCTTTCTTCCCATTCCGAGGCAGGGATCAACCCCTCTCTCGGCCAGCCTCCCATCCAGTTGATGATCTTGGTCATGCGCTACCTCCTGACCAACTTGACGTCTGTCACTATCCTATGCGGGGGAAACGCTCCGATGTCCTCGCTGCCTTCCCCGCTTCGCCGGGCCGACGGAATGCGAGCGTGTTCACAACAGAGCAATCGCTTACGGATTTTAACGGTTTAGAAATTATTGCATTTAAGCAACAATTCTCCTCCTCAACTACGAAGGACCGCCGAATTATTGCATTCGAGCAACAATTCAGCCGACTTTCTGCCACACCTCCATTATTCGCTTGATTTATTGCTCGAACGCAATAAAAATAGTTATCCCAACCGTGAATCGAGACTTTTATTGCTCAAAAGCAACAACTATGGATTGTGCACCATTTAGGTGATGGCGGCAGGCGGCGAAGGCACTTATTTCGTAAGCGATTGCCCTGGTGTTCACAACATTTTACGTTTTCTTTTTGCTAAGGGTTGGGTATAATAGAGGCAGTTAAGCGGAGGTGTGCACAATGTTCCTGGCGGAAGCGACCGAACGGTCGATCGAACTCTTCAACATGTCCGGAAAATTCTGGGTTGTTGTGGTCGTCGCGGCTTTGTTCCTTGGCGCGATCCTGACTTCGTCGTTCAACGACGATAAGACCAAAGGACTTTGATTGGAACTGAAATAAGCCAGGCTCGCCTGTCGATCGGGAGCCTGGCCTATTTCTTTTCGTGCCCGTGCAAACAATCGCCCGCAGCTCGCGCCTGGCGGCATATCGGGCGATCTTTGTAACGTGCAAAATCCGCGGGCTTACAGACCTTGCATGTCCTTCATGCAAGCAGCGCATACATACCGTTCTTTAAATTCTCCGACGCCTTCCATCGACGAACAAAACACGCAGCGAGGGCGATAACGCTCCAGGATAATATGGTCGCCTTGCACCAATATTTCCACTGGATCCCCTTCGTTCATCTGGTAACGTTTACGCAATGATTTGGGCAATACGATACGACCCAATTGGTCGACTTTCCGGACTACGCCTGCAGGTTTCAAAATCTGTTCCTCCCATTCCATGGCATTTCTAGCTAGTAAGCTGAAACCTTTTAGCCAATCTATATGTTTCGATAACGATCGCCGATTTCCTTCTTACGACTTTATTTTCTTAGTATCTTGCAAATTTCGACATAACCGACGAATAGATGAGGAACGTGCATGAAATGTCAAACACGATCCCAAACTTACTCCATGGCCGCAAATCCCGTCTGCCGAAGCGCTTCATAGACAACGATGGCAGCCGTATTCGCCAGATTCAACGATCGGACTTTGTCCGTCATGGGCAACCGCATGCAAGTTTCCGGATGTTGATCCAGCAGCGACTGGGGCAGTCCCTTTGTCTCCTTGCCGAACACGAAGAAATCTCCTTCGCGGTATGCAAAATCGGAATAGCGCTTGCTCGCTCTCGTACTGGCAAAGAAGAATCGGCCATGCGGGTGCGCCTGACCGACCTCCTCGAACGAATCGTAATACGTAATATTCACGGCATACCAGTAATCCAAGCCCGCCCGTTTCAGGATACGGTCATCGGTCGAAAATCCAAGCGGACGAACCAGATGCAGATGGGTGCCGGTCGCCGCGCAAGTCCGGGCGATATTGCCCGTATTGGCGGGAATCTCCGGCTCCACCAGCACGATATGAAACGGCATGGCTCCCTCACCTTTCATCCCGCTTAGCCGTTGCGCTGCCGGAAGGACTGCATGAAATCGGTCAGTGCACGAACATGCTCAAGCGGCACCGCGTTATAGATGGAAGCCCGCAAGCCGCCGACGTCGCGATGGCCCTTTAGCCCGACAAAGCCGTTTGCTGTCGATTCTTTGACGAATTGCTGCTCAAGCTCCTCGCTGGCCATCCGGAAGGTGACGTTCATGATCGAACGGCTGCCCGCTTGCGCGCACCCTTTGTAGTAGCCGTCGCTGCCGTCGATTGCCTGGTACAACAATTCCGCCTTCTGACGGTTCACGCGCTCGACCGCCTCGGCTCCGCCTTGCTCCTTCAACCATTTGAGGACCAGATTGACCATATAGATGGCAAATGTAGGCGGCGTATTGTAAAGCGAATCCTTCGAGGCATGCGTCTTGTATTGCAGCATCGTCGGGACGGTCAATTCCGGTTTGCCGATCAGATCTTCCCGGATGATGACGATCGTAACGCCCGACGGCCCGAGATTTTTCTGCGCGCCGGCATAGATCAAGCCGAACTGGGCAACGTTCAGAGGACGGCACAAAATATCGCTGGACAAATCGCCGACAAGCGGCACCGATCCCGTATCCGGATAAGTCGCCCATTGGGTTCCGCCGATCGTCTCGTTGCTGGTCAGATGCACGTAAGCGGCATTTTCCGGCACTTGCAATTCGCCCGCATCCGGAACCCGCATGAAGCTGTCGTCTTCCGAGGATGCGGCAATCGCGACATCGCCGAACAGCTTCGCTTCCTTGATCGCCTTCGTCGCCCATGCGCCCGTATTGACATAAGCGGCCGTGCGCCCTGGAGCAAGCAAATTCATCGGCACCATGGCGAATTGCGTGCTGGCGCCGCCTTGCAGGAACAGCACCTTGTACCCGTCCGGAACCTGCAGCAATTCGCGCAGCAGCGCCTCCGTCTCATAATGTACGTGGTCGTAGGATTTGCCGCGGTGTGACATCTCCATGAGGGACATTCCGGTTCCCTCGAAATCGACGAATTGCTCCTGCGCCTGCTTCAACACTTCCAGCGGCAGCGCAGCGGGCCCGGCATTAAAATTATAAGCGCGGCTAGCCATGAAATTCCCACCTTCGTTTTCAATCATGATAGGCTTATCATAACAAAGGGAATCCGCCGGGGCAACAGAAGATAGACACATATTCCGTGAAAAATGTGTTATTTCCGAACGAATGAGGTGGTTTTGGTGGATAATCTTCGTCTTTTTGTCGGAATTGGTCTGCCGGAGAATATTATAGAACGGCTTACTCTCACTCTCGGCCGAATGAAAGCGGAATTGCTCTTTCGCAAATGGACGCATCCCGCCGATCTGCACATTACGCTGCATTTTCTCGGGGATACGCGATATGACCAACTGGATGCCCTTCGTGCCGTTATGGCGGGAGCCGCTGCCGCAACGCCTCCGGTGCGGCTGGCGCTGACCGCGCCCGGCACGTTCGGCCCGCCGCACGCGCCGCGCATTCTGTGGCTGGGCGTCGCCGAGCGCGACATGACGGGTAGCGGTGCGACGGAGAGTGCTGTCAAATCGTCTGTCTCTTCCGCATCCATCGTGACGGATAAGTCCGGCGAGAGCGGTGGATCTGGCGGGTCTGGCGGGTCTGGCGGATCTGGCGGATCTGGCGGGCCTGGCAGGCTGCGACATTTGCACGCAGCGCTTTCGCCTGGCCTCGCTGCGGCTGGCTTCGCGCTGGACGAGCGGCCGTTCCGTCCGCACTTGACGTTGGCGCGTCAAGGCGGTGCTGGCTGCGACGAAGAGACAATGCATGCGGTATGGCTGGAAGCTGTTGCGATCGCCGCCGAGAACGGCGAGAGCGAGCCCTTCTCTTGGATCGCTGACCGGGTTACACTATTTCGTTCTCACCTGGGCCGCCGTCCCAGCTACGAAAGACTCGAGGAGTGGCAGTTTACGGCGCTGTAGCCGGGTTTTGTCCGCTTACGGCGGTTGGTGGGTGCACCGCGATGCTGTAGCCGGGTAACATCTGCTTGCGGCGGCGGGCGGGTGCATCTGCGGTGCTGTAGCCGGGTTTCATCCGCTTACGGCGGTTGGCGGGCTCGTCCGCGATGCTGTAGCCGGGTTTCGTCCGCTTACGGCGGTTGGTGGTGGGGGCGTCTGTGGCGCTGTAGCCGGGTAACATCTGCTTACGGCGGCGGGCGGGTGCATCTACGGCGCTGTAGCCGGGTTTCGTCGGCTTGCGGCGGCGGGCGGGTGCATCTGCGATGCTGTAGCCAGGTTTCGTCCGCTTACGGCGGTTGATTGGTGCGTCCGCGGTGCTGTAGCCGGGTTTCGTCCGCTTACGGCGATTGGTGGGTGCGTCCGCGATGCTGTAGCCGGGTTTCGTCCGCTTACGGCGGCTGGCGCGGCGCTGTAGCCGGGTTTCGTCCGCTTACGGCGGTTGGCGGGCTCATCCGCGATGCTGTAGACGGGTTTCGTCCGCTTACGGCGGTTGGTGGGCTCGTCCGCGGTGCTGTAGACGGGTTTCGTCGGCTTACGGCGGTTGGCGGGCTCGTCCGCGATGCTGTAGCCGGGTTTCATCCGCTTACAGCGGTTGGCGGGTGCATCCGCGGTGCTGTAGCCGGGTTTCGTCGGCTTACGGCGGCGGGCGGGTGCATCCGCGATGCTGTAGCCGGGTTTCGTCCGCTTACGGCGGTTGGTGGGCTCATCCGCGGTGCTGTAGCCGGGTTTCATCCGCTTACGGCGGTTGGCGGGCTCGTCCGCGATGCTGTAGCCGGGTTTTGTCCGCTTACGGCGGTTGGTGGGCCCGTTCGCGATGCTGTAGCCGGGTTTTGTCCGCTTACGGCGGTTGGTGGGCTCATCCGCGGGGCTGTAGCCGGGTTTCGTCCGCTTACGGCGGTTGGCGGGCTCGTCCGCGATGCTGTAGCCGGGTAACATCTGCTTGCGGCGGCGGGCGGGTGCATCTGCGGTGCTGTAGCCGGGTTTCGTCCGCTTACGGCGGCTGGTGGTGGGGGCATCTGTGGCGCTGTAGCCGGTTTTTTCCCGCCAACCTCCCATCCTCCAGCCTACTTGTCCAGCGCCGCCCCGATCCGCCTGACCGCTTCCGCGAGCGTCTCCTCCGGCAAGTGTGCGAACCCGAACAGCGCCGATGCCGGGCCCTCGCCATGCCACCAATATGACGAACCGTCCGCCCAGGTAACGCCAAGCGCTCCCGCCTCCCGTTTCAACCGCTTATATGCCTCCGCTTCGCCGCGCCAGCGCGCGAACAGTTGCAAACCCGCGTCCGACGGATACAATTCAAAGTCGTCACCGACCGCATCTTGCAAGGCAAGCCGAAACGCTGCCAGCCGGCGGCCGATCGCCCGCTGCATGGCGCGAAGGTGCCGGGCATATCCGCCTTCCGCCATGAACCTTGCCAATGCCCGCTGCTCCATGATTGCGGAAGGATGCGGCTCGATCCAATATTTCGCCCGTCGGAACGGCTCCGCCAGCGCCTGCGGCACGACCGCGTAGCCGATGCGCAAATCCGATGCGATCGTCTTGGAGAACGAACCGAGATAGACGACCCGCCCTTCCCGGTCAAGCGTCTTGAGCGGCTCTACCGGACGGCCGCCCCAGCGGAATTCACTGTCGTAATCGTCCTCCACGATATAGGCTCCACGCTCGGATGCCCACTCGATCAATTGCTTGCGCCGAGCCGGGGATAACACGGCACCTGTCGGGAATTGCCTGCCCGGAGTTACGAACAGCAGCCGCGCGTCCCACGGCTGCGGCACGATCCCTTCCGGGTCCGTCCTTGCCGGCACCGGCAAGCCGCCGGCGGTCCGCACGCCGCGGACGATGCCGGCATAGCTCGGGTTCTCGATGACGACCGGGTCTCCCTCGCGGACAAGCAGCATGCACAGCAGCGCGATCGCCTGCATCGAGCCGTTCGTGATCACGACCTGGTCCGGGGTCGTCGCGATTCCCCGTTCGCGAACCAGATGCTGCGCGATTGCTTCCCTGAGCGGCATATGGCCCTCGGGCACGAACGCGTCTTCATACTGTCTGCCTGCGAATCGACGCACCTCCTCGTACATCACCCGCTTCCAGGCATCCGTCGGGAACAACCCGGCATCCGCCAATCCTGGATTCAGATCGATCTCGCTCGCTGCCCCGCCGTGGCGATCCGGCACTTCGGACAGCCGCATCGCCCACGGCGCAAGCACAGGCACAGCTTCATCCGCACGCTTGCCAGGCGCGCGCAGAACGGCTGGCGCATAAGTCACATAAGTGCCGCTGCCGGTGCGCGCACCGACATATCCTTCTGCCGCCAGCATCTCATAAGCGATATTGACCGATCCGCGCGACAATCCGTACCAAGCCGCCATGCCGCGCGTCGAAGGCAGTCTGGCGCCGCCCGGGATCGCGCCGGTTACGATCGCTTCCCGCAGCGCTTCGAACATCGCCGGCGTCTTTTTCCCGATTGTCTCATAATGACGCTCATACCGCTGCAGCAGCCCCGTTTGAAACACGAACTCCATACGTCCCTCCAACTCCCCCGCGCATCCAACTATAGAATTGGTCTATTAAAATTAATATGAATTGGCACTTTTCATTTGTCAATATACAATCTATGATAAAAAACAACTTCAAACCGACCTACCCTGTGGAAAAGAGGAAGCGAACATGAGAAGAAAAGAATTCGACATGGCGGGTGACCGCGAGGAGGCCGATGCGTTCCTGGCCGAGATGACGCACGGCTTTCTGGGCACGATCGGGCCGGACGGATGGCCGGGCATTACGCCGCTCAATTACGTCTATCACGCGAACGCAATCTATTTTCACGGTTCGCGAATCGGCGAGAAGATGGCATCCATCGCCGCCGATCCGCGGGTGACATTCAACGTCGCCAAGGAGTTCGCCATCATCCCGTCCTACTTCACGGACCCGGTGATGGCCTGCCCGGCTTCCGCCTACTTCAAATCCGTGTTGATCCGCGGCCGCGCGCACGTCGTCGAACACCTGGAGGAGAAAGCCGCAGCGTTGGAATCATTCATGCGCAAGCTGCAGCCCGAGGGCGGATACAAGCCGATCGCCGCGGACGACCGCGAATACATTCCCCGTTTGAAGGGCGTGTCCGTCGTACGAATCGATATCGAAGCGATGACGGCCAAGTTTAAGTTCGGTCAAAATATGAAAGAAGACATGAGAACGTCCGTCATGCAGCAGTTGCACGATCGCGATCGTCCGCTCGATGCCGAGACGGCGGCCCTGATGCGGCAATATTGCCCCCATGCCGCTGCAGCCAATCCGCGTACAGACGCCTGAGAAGCCCCCATTTCCACACGCGCGACCGCACAGGAAAACTGTCGAAGGTTGGAGAAACTCGTCCGTGCCCTTTTCTTCCAATCCTGATATAATAGGGACAACGATCAAGAGGAGGCACGGGTATGCCCTCGCAAGCGCCTATGCAACAGTCGGACAGATTGAAATCGCAGGATCATGCTCCTCGCACGCACAACAGCGCTAACTCCGGACATTCGCCCGGGAGCAGCCCGATCGGCCAGTATATGAATCTGCAGCAGCTCGCCGGCAACCGGAACGTTGGCGCGATCATGCAAATGCAGAAGGGTGACAAATCGACCAGCGGAGGCTCTTCCGGGTCTGGTTCAGGATCCAACTCCGGTTCGGGGTCTGGTTCAGGGTCCAACTCCGGATCAGGGTCCGGTTCCGGAGGCGCCCCCTCATCCGTTCCGCAGCAGACGCCCGAACAGACCCGCAAGGAGAAGCTCGAGGAGGAGCGCGACATTCAGTCTCCTGAGATCGCCAAGACGCTCTTCGAAAATTCGATCGAGCAGACCGGCGAGCAGGCGCTGGCGTTCCTGAGCAAGGACAGTTCGGCCGGCGAACTTCGCAGCAATCTCAAGAAGGCTGCAACCGCCGCCGTCGACAAGTCCATCGACAAGAAGAAGGGCTATAACAAACAGGAAAAATCGGACGCCAAACAATACTCGGGCGCCAACGTGGACGACGCCGGTATCGTGAACGCGTCCTTGAAGCGTTATGCCGACGAGATCGTCCCCACGATCCTTAAATCCGACAAGAAGTCCCGCTTGGAGAATGCGGCCAAGGAAGGCTACGACAAGACGAAGCCGGAGCCGAAGAAGCCGCTCGACAAGCAGCTTGCATCCGCCAAGGCGCAGGCGCAGAAGAACGCCCAGTCGGAAGCCGCGAAGATCGTCAAGGACGCCGTCGCGCAAACGAAGAAAACGATGACGGACCAGATCAAACAGGATGCCTCTTTCCTTGACAGCAAAGTAGATGTGGGAAACTTGGGCGAGGAAGAATTGGAACAGCGGCAAGACGTCGACGATTCGCTCGTTCAGGAAGAAGACATCACGGCGGTTTATAAAGACAAGCTGTTCGAGCCGATCAAGCAAGAGGTCGTATCGAAGCTTGGCGTCGGACGCGGCGCTTGGAGACGCTCCAAAGAGCTTAACGAATTCCGGCAAAAGATGAAGGACGCGGCCAGAGAGCAAGCGAGAAGCGACATCGATAATCAACTGGATTCCAACGCGCTCACCTCAGGCAAAGGCGATATGGGCAAAGCCTATTACGGCATGATGGCCAAAACCGAAGCCTACTCGCTGTCAAAGGAATCCGTGGACGAGACGATGACGCGCAAAGCCGAAGAAATCGTCAAGAAGGTCCTCCCTTCCCGTCCAACACGCAAGGAATTGAGGGATGCGGCCAAGACCGCCTCCTATGGAGTCGCCAGGAAATCCCCCGCGGAGGCGAAGAAAATACGCGAGTCCGCGGTAGCCGGCGCCAAGACCAAAGCTTCCGAAATTTTCAAGGTCAAACAGAAAGAAGCGGTCAACGAAGCGCGCATCATCACGAAGGGAGACAAAGAATCTTCCACCGGTCCGGACATTCAGAAGCAGAACGAGCTCTCCGGGAAAGTAAAGGACCAGGTGAAGAAAGACGATATCGGCGGCAGGGCAATCAAGCAAGCCGTCGAAGCCGACAGCCTGAACAGCGGGCTCGGCAAAATCGGGAAAATCATCGACGTCTCCACACCGAACAACGGCGATTCCAGCGGCTTTGAATTTGAATTGAAAATTCCTGTATCTCACGGCGCCTATGTGCTGTTCGGGCTATCGGGCGAAGCGGAACGGGATGACGGCGAATTGACGGTAAGCTCGGAAATCACGTTCGGCGCCGGATTTACCACCTTCGGACTGGATGCCAATTTCCGTGTCGGCTTGTTCCTGGAAGGCCAAGGCAATGATTCTGCCAACGTCATGAACCTGATATCCTACGGTTTATACCGGCAGATGCGCATCGTAGCGCCTGCGGCTGCCGATTATTTCTGGGGCCAAGGCGGCAAATCGGGCATGAAAGCGACCGAAGAAGCCGAGTTATGGGCAGCCATGATCGAAGATCAGGATATGAAAGGCGACAACTACGTCGACGTTGGCTTAACCACGAAATTGCAAGGAGAAGTCAACGCGAAAGTGGCGAAAGCAAGCGGAGAGATTGGCTACAAAAAGCTCAACCGCTTCGACAAGCAAAGAATTGAAGAGATGAACGGCGGTCAATCCGGCGCCTCGACCGATCGAGCGAAGCTGCTGGAGAAAGCCAATGCGTTAACCAAAGGACAAAGCCGCCACGTCCTTGAGCTCGGGGCGGAGGTCACGGTTAAACTTGGCGGTAACGACGTCACCTTCTCGTTCGAAGGCTCTGCGGTCAGGGAAGGCGGCATTTTAAGAGAGATCGAACTGAAGGCGTCCGGTTCAATTCCGTTCCAGTTCGGAGAAGAAGGCGCGGACTGGGCTAAAATCACCTCCAAATTGGTAACGCCGGCGACAGGCGTGCTGAAAAACCTGGTCGGCGCTATTCAGAACAAATGGGGCAGCAAGAAGAAGCCGGATAACAGCCTTGGCGCCAAATCCGGCGGAGCATTGCTCGATATCGGCACCGACAGCTTGTTCCTCACGCCTCAATTCGAGGAGATCGGCGCCGGATTCGCAGAGAAGCTCCAGGGAGAAGAAACGATCAATGACACGGTGCGGGGCTGGCTGACCGGAGATTCCAGCGCGAGTCCGATCGAAACGGCGAACAAGATCGCCACCTCCAGCTCGCTTGTATTGTCCCTCAGCTTCAGCAAGGAATGGGACAAGAACAATGTGCCCAAGGAATGGGAGATTGCTTTCGAGGTCAGTCAGAACAAGAAGCTCGAGGTCGATGCCGAAATTGCGAAAATATCGGTGGAGAAATCCAAGCGATTGGGCAAGTTTACACTGGGCAAAGAGAACGGCGGAAGCGTCGAACCCGGATTCGAGCTTTTCGGCGTCGGCACAGGCTGATCCCTGATTCCAGAGAGAAGGAGGCTTCCCGTACATGGCCGAATTTCGCAAGCCGGCTGGAGAATCCAGCATGAAAGCGAGCACGCCGATCGCGTTTACGACGCTGACGAATGAGACGCTGGAAGCGCGGCTGCTGCAAGTCGACTTCCGCAGCGAAGCCGAATCTTCCGCATGCGAGATTACTTTCGAGATCGGCAGCGATAACTACGTACGAATCGTGGAAAATGAATGGTTTCATCTGTTTCGCCACATGAGCGGGGAAGCGCCGGCATTCGAAGCGGACCAGCCGTTCGAGGTCCGTGCGGCTTTGCGTCCGAACCTGGCGATCCTGTATGCGAATGATGGCGGCGACGCGGAGGACGTGTTCCGCTCTCTGTTCGAGCCCGAGAAGATTGATCGCGATCGGGGATTCGTCCCGCTCCGGCTTACGGAATGCTGGATGGCGATGGAGATCAAGCAGCAGATCGCGTTGCCGGAATCGTTGCAGGGCAGCGGGACGCTGAAGGCGGGATACCGGACGAGCTGGTCCGAGCAGTCTCAGGACGAAGCAGCGTCCACCCTGCAGGAGCGGATCGAATCCTTCCTGCAGTTGAAAGGCTTGAAATACGAGAAAGTCGATGAGCATATCCTTCGGCTTCGTTTCATGACCCGCGACGGCAATTGGACCGGCCTGATCCATCTGGCCGAGGAAGACGGCCATTGCACAATCTATTCCGTACTGCCGGACCCAGTCCCCGCCAGGCACCGCCTGTCAGCGGCTGTCGCCTTGATGAATGCGAACTATGATTTGACAAGCGGCAATTACGAGATGGACGAAGAAGACGGCGAATTGCGGTTTCGGACAACGGTATTCCTTGGCAGCACGCACGATGCCGCCGAATTCGGCGCCGTACTGGCCGAACACTTGGAGCAAATGGAGTACGATCTGCCGACGATTCTTCAATGGACGGCCGACAACAATTGAACGATACAGAATGTTTTGGCTTGCAATAAGACCAGCTTGACAACTGAAAATTTACTGTATAGTATTGGATAATTAGGATGAGAGAAAAAATGAAAACGATGAATGAACAAGATATGCTACATTTCGTTCAGAGAGGGATGTTTTGGTGTAAAATCCCACGAAACTTAGTATATTGCCGGTTCAGGAGTGCGGTTAATACCCGCCGGTTTGACTCGTTATAGTCAACAAGAGCAGATTGTTTCGCTATGTGTGAGGACAATAACTTGGGTGGTACCGCGATTAAAATCGTCCCAATATTTGGGGCGGTTTTTTTGTTGTAAAAAATCGGGATGGAACGGGGTAATATTGATGAAATTGTATACATCCGATGAAATTAGAACGAAGTTTATTCGGTTTTTCCAAGCCAAGGGTCATGCCGTCATTTCAAGCGCTTCTGTTATACCGGATAACGATCCGACAGTTCTGTTTACGACAGCTGGCATGCACCCCCTGATACCGTATTTGCTTGGAGAAAAGTATCCTTCTGGAACGAGGCTAACCAGCATTCAGAAATGCATACGTACTGTTGACATCGACGAAGTCGGTGATGATACCCATTGCACCTTTTTTGAAATGATGGGCAACTGGTCGCTGGGCGATTATTTCAACCAAGAATCGATTGCGTGGAGCTGGGAGTTCGTCACATCCCCCGAATGGCTCGCAATTCCCAAGCAAAAAATTGCGGTTACTGTATTCGGAGGGGATGCTGACGCTCCTCGCGATCAGGAGTCGTATGACATTTGGCGTGAATTAGGTCAAAATGAGAAAGAAATTTTCTTCCTGCCCAAAGCCGATAATTGGTGGGGCCCGGCAGGTCAAACAGGTCCTTGCGGTCCCGATACAGAAATTTTCATCATTTCGGATAAAGAACGTTGTGGTCCTTCCTGCTCGCCAGCCTGCGGTTGTGGGCGTTATATCGAATTCTGGAACAATGTCTTCTTGCAATACAACAAAAGGGCAGATGGCCAGTTTGAGCCGCTTGATCAAAGAAACATCGATACGGGAATGGGCTTAGAGAGAGTATTAATTGCATTGAATGGTGGAACTGTCTACGATAGCGATCTATTTACTTCGATATTCGCTCAAATTGCAGAATTGTCGGAGGCGACATATGCAGATCAGCCCAAAGCGTATCGAATCGTTGCGGATCATACCCGGACGGCCGTATTTATCCTGGGCGATACGTATGGCGTTACCCCGTCTAATGTCGACCAAGGATACGTACTGCGCAGATTAATTCGTCGGGCTCTTCGATTCGCAATGGAATTGGGCATTCAGGAAGGAAATTTGGCAAATGTCGCTAACGCAGTAATTGAGAAATACGAGCTCATATATCCGGAATTGCAAAGGAACCGCGATAAGATTATTCGGGAGTTCCGAGCGGAAGAAGCTCGTTTCCAGAAAACACTCTCGCAGGGACTTCGCGAGTTCGACAAGCTTACGATTTCGTTGGGGAATGGTCAATTAGATGGCAGAGCGGCATTCAAACTTTACGATACGTACGGGTTCCCCATCGAACTGACGATAGAACTGGCAAAAGAGCGTTCTATCGTCATCGATCTGGAAGGATATAAAGAAAATTTTCAGAAGCATCGAGAATTATCCCAAGCTGGAGCAGCCCAAAAGTTTAAAGGCGGCTTAGCGGATCATTCAACGCATACAGCTAATTTGCATACGGCAACTCACCTTCTGCATGCTGCATTACGAAAGGTGCTCGGGGAAGAGGCAGCACAAAAGGGCAGCAATATAACGGCTGAGAGGCTGCGTTTTGATTTTTCTTTCCATCGCAAAATGACGGAAGAGGAAATCGCGGCAACCGAGAACTTTGTCAACGAAGCGATTGCCGCGGGGGTTGAAATTATCTCCGAAGAGTTGACGCTCGAAGAAGCGCGGAACACTGGAGCTATTGGGTTGTTCGAGAGCAAGTATGGTCAAAAGGTAAAGGTGTATTCGATGGGAAAATTCTCCAAAGAGATATGTGGAGGTCCTCATGCAGCGAATACGGCAGACCTCGGTACTTTTAAAATTGTTAAGGAAGAGAGCTCGTCGTCCAGTGTCAGGAGGATAAAAGCAATACTTGAGAACCTCCAGGATTAAGCTCTCTCGGGTTTATCCCCTTATCGTTCTGCTTGCACGAATTCGACGAACCGCCCGACCACTTCATCCACGAATCGGAGCGTCGCTTCATCTGCCAATCTGCCTGTCGCCGCATCGAACTTCTGGGCGGCGCCCGCGATCAGGATCTCGTTGCCCGCGGGAGGCAGCAGCCTGGCTCTCATCCCCGCGAGCACTTCCCGCAGGTGAAGCTGGGCCCGGATCGTGCCCATCTGCCCGGTCGATGCGCCAGCGATCATGACCGGCTTGCCGATCATGACCTTATCGACCCGCGACAGCCAATCGAGCGCATTCTTCAGCACGCCCGGCACCGACCAATTGTATTCCGGCGTGATCAGCATGACCCCGTCCGCATCCGCTATCGAACGGCGCAGCTCCCGCACCGGCTGCGGCGCATCTTCTTCTTCGTCCTGGTCGAACAGCGGCAAGGAACGGATATCCGCAACGGTCAGCGCGAACTTGTCCCGATGTCTCTCCCCGATCGTGGCCGCCAATTGCCTATTGTACGACAGCTTCCGCAAGCTGCCGACCAGTACCGTTATTTTCATGAAAAAAGCCTCCTGTCTGATCTGGACGAATCTTCATCACGTGAATCCGCGACTCCTCTTACATCATAATGACTGGCCTGGCAGAACGCAAATCGCAGCCTCGCTGCGCAAGGAAGCCCATGACGCCTGTCGGCGCATGGGCTTCCTCACTGTTGCCTCTGTTCAGTTCTTGCGGCGAGGCGATACACGCACGCTGCCGTCGGACAACACCGTTACGGTGCCGGACGCCGACTCGATCTCTCGAATGGCCCAATGAGTGGACGGTACGTCCTGCCAACTGGAAGCCGAAACGCCAGCGACAGGCCGTTCGAGCAACTGATTCAGCACGCGTACCGCTTCTGCGCGCGTCAGCTTGTTATTCGGCCCGAAGGTGCCGTCCGGATAGCCTTCGAGCAGCCCTGCTTGCAGAACCTTCGCGATCGCTTCCGCCGCCCAATGCCCCTTTACGTCTGCAAAGGCATGAGCTTGGGCTTTGTCTGCATCGGCAGCCGCGGTGGCCGGCAGCAGCCTGGACAAGATGCTCGCCAGTTCGGCACGGGTAATCGCAGCCTCGGGGCGGAACAACCCTTGGTCGTCTCCGAGCATCAGCCCGGAACGCTGCAGGGAGGCGATCGCTTCCGCTGCCCAATACCCTGGCTTGATATCGGGATACTCAACCAACTGCGATCCCGTTGCGTCTGCTCCTGCCGCATTGCCGTCAATGCCAAGCCGATGCAGGATGGACGCGAGCTCCGAGCGCTTGATCGATTGCGACGGGCGGAACGTGCCGTCCGGGTAACCGGAAATATAGGGCTCCAACGTTTCCGATATCACTGTGTCAACACTATTCAGTCGAACGATCGTGAACGTGCTGAATTTGTCGACGACGACCGCAATGCCGATCGGGTTGCCTTCCGCATCGTAGCGGATTTCTCCGGCGGCAAGCACCTTGTCGCCATCGCTGTGCTCAATATAGACTGCCAGCTCCGACAGCATTCGCGCGGCTGCCGCTTCATCCTCCGGCAGCGTCAGGCCGGTCAACGGGAACAGCAGGCTCGCCTTGAACCCGGAGGAGTTCGTCTCGATCTTGACCGGGCTTCCGATCACGGAGACCGGCTCGCCGTTTGCGGCTTTCAGCACCAATTCCGCTGTCAGAACCCGCGACTCCACTTCGCTGTGCTCGTCGCTGTCGACGATCGGAATGACCCGGAAATACGCATCCTCTCCCCCGTCGCCGAGTTGCCGGAGCGAATCGGTCGGCAAATCGATCACCGCTTCGGGCAACACGATTTGCAGCGACATGCTTCCGTCGGCAAGCAAGTTCAACGATTCGCCGCTCAAGCTGATCACCCGTTCATCGGCCGGATCGTCGGGCAGATCAGTCACGTGGATTTGCGCAACCTTATCCTTGTTCTGAGCGGATTTCGCTATGATTTGCTTGGCTTTGGACGCATCCATCTTCACCGTGTCGAGCTTGCTTCCCGTCGACGTACGCGACCGCACGATCGGAATTTGATCCGTCCAGTCGCCCGTGCCGCCCGTAATGGTCGACTGACGCACGTTCGACGACTCGCTTAATCGCGTAACATCGATCGAATACGTTTGTGAAGCTGCCAGGTCGGCAGACTCTACTTGTACGATGACCGTATTTTCTCCTACCTTCAGTGAAGACACGAATCTGCCGCCGCCCTGCCGGGAAACTCCCGCGACCGTTACTGTCGCCAGCGGATCGTCTGCCTGGGCTGTAATCACGACGCTGCTGTCTTCGGTTTTGACCTTCGTGCCATAACTGTACTTATAAGCGCTGAAGGTCGAATTCAGAATGGTGTCCGCTTCCAGACTCGTAAGCAACGGCGGCTGCGCGGGCGTCGCCTTCTGACGTACAACAGTCAATGAATACTGGCGTATACTGTCATCCTGCGCGCGAACCTCGATTTCTACGGTCAGGCCGTCCCCAATGAGCGGGAGGCTGACAGGGGTTCCCGTCACGGCCTGGTCGTTAACCCGAACGACGGCTTCCGCCTGCTGTGCGACCGGCAGCAGAGAGAAGGTTGCAGTCGCATTCGGTACAATCACCTGATAGCGGGACTCGCCCGGGTCGAAATCGGATAACATCACCGCACCGGTCGTCGTGATGCCGAGCTGCTGCAGATCGGCATTGCCGTTGGCCTCGCGCCATACGACAACCTGATAATTGCGCGTTTCCGAGCCGTCCGGCGACACGACAGTTACCGGTATGCGATTCTCGCCCACCTGCAGAGAAATCGGCTGGGAAGCTTGGCCGTTCTGCACCGCCTGCTCATTGACCTTGATTCCCGACCCTGCCATCAATGCTCCCGGGGCCAAGGTTACGCTCTCCACCGTATTGTCCGCATGAACATCATAGACGGCTTCCGTTCCTGCGAAAGGTTGCGCCTGCAGTGTTTCACTCGTCTGCGATTTAAGCGTCAATGCGCTTAGCAACGCGATGCTTGAGCCTGTACCGATTGCCAGCGAATACTGCTTCTCCGGGCCGCTGCCAGCCGGTTTCACGCTCACCTGCACCGTTCGCCCTCCCGCGGAGACGTCAATCTCGACATAGCCTTGTGCCGAAAGCGAACGCCCGTCAATCGTCACCGTAGACGAAGGCGCCATAGGCACTGCATAGACGCGCACCCGATTCGTTGCGGCGACCGCCTGATACTCCGTTATGCCGAATTGATACGGCTCCGTCATCGTCGCGTCTCTGGTCGTCAGTGCGGCAAGATCGCCGGAATCGTCCACAGCGCTTCCGTGAACGTTATTCAGCACCTCGAACCCGTAATCCGTCGTATTGCCCGCTTCGTCGGAAGCTTGTATCACAAGCTGAATCCGATCCGGATCCGTACTGCTGTCCCATGCCAGCGGCGCGTAGTAGACGAAGCGGCCCGCATCGTCGAGCGGCACGACGACCCCGTCGATATCCAGCTTCACTCCGGCTTCCGTTTGCCCCACGATCAGCACTTTGCCGGTCGTGTCTACCGTGCCGTTCAGCGAGATCGGCGCGCCGGTCTCATCATCGCCGCCGGATGCGATGAGCAGCGGCGCCGTGCGATCGATCGACAGCAAGCCATACGCGACGCTGCGATCGCCGCGATCGTTCAGCGCTTCGATGCGCACATTGTACGCCCGTTCCGGCAATTCGCTTGCTCCCAGCAAATCATTCAGCGCGAATGAAGAAGTGCCGTTCGCCGATACTGCCACGCTGTCGAAACTTTGATCGTCGATCGTCAAGGTCAACATAGCCGCCTGATCCGACGCCACTTCAAGCGTCGCCTGATTGGCCGCTGTCGACAGCAGCGTTTGCTCACTGCCGTCATACGCATTGAAAGTGCGAGCGGCTGTCGGCGATGCTCCCGCATCGAGCGATAGCGTCAGTTGGGCTGGCTGCGGCGTTGGCAGCGCCACGCCAACAGACTCGGACAGCAGACTCGCCGTCGCCCGTCCGTCCCGCTGGCCGATTGCCGAGACCGCAATCGTGTAGTCGCCGCCGATCGCAAGGCCGGAGACGACCGCTTGCTGGGTGCCCCCCGCCTGCGAATCGATATCCATTATTGGCGTTGCAGGCGCGGCGCCCGCGCCTTCGCCGACCCAAATCCGGTATCGTTCCACTGAGCCGGATACGGAAGCCCATTGCAGCGTCACTTCGCCGTTGCCCGTGGACAGCACCTCAGGCAGGGCAGGAGTTGGAAGCATATAAGACGACTTGACTTCCACCGTACCTTCCGCGATCGCGAATGCCGGCGTTCCGTCCGCGCTTGTTGCCACGACTGCCAAATAGTAAGTGCCGGGAATCGTCAAGGCCGGAATATCGATGACGGTGTTGCCCGAAGCCGCCAACCCCTCCGCCAGCACCTCGCCGGAATAAGCATCCCGATTGTCCGTCAGCACGAGCGTTACCTCGGTGTCGGCAGCGGCGTTTTCCGTTGACCATGTCACCCGAATGCGATTATCCGCTCCGGCAACCAGCGCCGTATCAGCCTGAACGGTCGGCAGCGGAATCAGCTTCTGAATTTGCAGATCGACCTTCTTGGCATTCTGCACCGTCCACTTGCCTGCCGGCGCATCCAGCAGCGATACGTACAGCATATCCCGTCCGTCCTGCGCCGGATTCGGCGTCTGAACCTGAGTCTGATCCAGCGGGTCGCCGCCTGTTGCCGGGCCAGGCATCCGGTCTGCAGCCGGCTGCAGGTAGGCGTTGCCGCCCGGGTCTGCGAAATTCAGCGTATACGGCTTGCCGTCAGGCGCAAGGATGATTGTATCGGCATTGCCGCCGCTGACGGACAGCATGTAGTCGCCTCTCTCCGCCAGTTCGAATTTTTTGGAATAGCGGCCTTCGTCAAGCAGCGGCTTGATCGATTTGAATTTCCTGCTTGTCTTGTAGGCGATAACACTCGTATAGCTGCTGCTTACCGCCTTCCACTGGCCCTTGAGCTCGGTATCGCTCAGCCAGAAGGTCATTTTCTGCTGCGCTTCGTCGAAAGCGACGTTCATGCCGCTCTTGTTCGGATCGGGCTGAAGGCTGTAGGCGTTGCCGTCCGGCATGTACAGCTTCGTGTTCGCATTCGCTCCGTATACTTCGACGATGGCCTGACCGTTGTCGATACGGCTCATTTCGAAGACGGTTGGATAAGCGCCTTGCTGTATCCATTGCTGCAGCTCTGCTGTCGTCGTTTGCGCAGGCACCCGGTTGATCTCCACTTCCGGGCTTAAGTCCGCGCCGATCAGCCAAGTTCCTGTTTCGACTGCATTCAGCAGGATTTGACGGTTGTCATGTGCATCGAGAAAAGCATTCCAATCGGGCTGAACATTCGACGTTTGCAATTTGTAAGGCCGTCCATCCGGTTTATAAAGGATGACTTCGCCCGGCACGGACTGCACGGACATGGCATAAGCGCCGCGCTCCTCGACAATCAGAGCGGTAACCGGACGATCCGGCGTTTGCAGCCATACGTCGGTCAATTGCCCGAGCGTCAGCGACGGGTTCGCGAACAGCAATTCATGAACGCCGATCCGGCTGCTGCCGTTCGTGGCAATCTGCCAGTTTCCTTCAGACAGCGTCGCACGGAGGAATGTCGTATCCGAATCCGCATCGTAAGCGACGCCCGCCTTCACCGGATACATCGTATCCGGCTTGGCCGCAGAAGCGGCCGACAGCACGGCCGATCGCTGATCGCCAGTCAGCGCAATCAACGCTTCGTGGGCACGTTCCGCTTTGAAGCTGTAAGTCGTTAGCCCGCTCGACGCGTTCACCTGCGCAGACATCGACGGCGTTCGATCGACTGAAGTCAATTGTCCGTCGACGATTCGCGCGTTAACGGCGATCTCTGCCGAATATTCCGGCTGGAATGCAAGGCCGACCGGTGTCAGCTCGTACACTTTTATGAGCTCCCCGGTTGCCGCTGCCAGGTTGTTGGCCAAATTAAACTGCTTGAAGTCAAAGGACTTCATCCAGTCATCGGCGGATGCGATGGAGAAGGCTGACGGATCGAAATTCGCCTTCGGTTCGTCAACCGCCGCAATGTTGCCGGGCAATCCGGTGTTCGGCAGGAACAGGAAGATTTCCTCCAGCACATCGCCCAGAGGCGCGGTCTTTTCGAAGAAGTCGTTGACGTTGTTGATGAAATCGAGCCCTTTTTCCCACCATGATTTCTTCGGGGGTTCGGCTTCCACTTCGAAAAGAATCGTATTGTTGCTGAACGTATACGACACTCTCGCTGCAATGCCGTTGTGCTTGAGCATGCCGATCATCTGTTTCTCGTTCACGCTCAGCACGACATCGCGAACAGTCGCTCCGCCAATGCGCGGGATGCCCTTGGGCACATAGACGGTCGCCTTGACCGCGCCGTTATAGCCCTTCCCGTTGAAGGAATAAGCGCCTATAACCCCTTTAATAACATCGAACGCATTAATATTGCCTTGCGCCAGAAAGCCTTGCGTGGAGAAGCCCTTCAATCCGGCCTTTGCCGGATCGACGACGGCCTGCAGGTTCATCTTGTTGATCGCCAGCCAGTAATAATAGGCAATGCCGCCGGCTTCAAAGCCGTATGGCGTCAGGCTGACATCGATCGAATCCGTCCCCAGCAAGTTGAACTTGTAAGCAACCGTCGGATGCTTAAGCTGCGGCACAATGACGTCGGCCACGGAGCCGGTCACGCTGATTCGCTGGGGAATCTGCGTCTTCCCTGCCAAGTTGTCCGCACTGCCGAACAAATAGTTGACCTGAAGGCCCGTAGAAGCCAGTTTCTTCTTGTCGAACATGCCAAAGTTGATGCCGTCAAGACGTCCCTGCTTGATCTTCATCTGCATATCGAAGCTGATATTGGTGCCAGGCAAGCTGCCCTTGCCATTCACTCCGACATAGGGGATGCGGCTGTCGATAGCGAACTCGGTGTCTTTGACATCGATTGGACCGGCTTTAAACGGCTTGTTCATCGTATAAGTGCCGGTCAGATCGAAGCGATTGCGACGGAACTGCAACTTATCCACCGGAATGGTGCTGGAAATTTTCTGACTGCCGACACTTATCCCGAGCTCCAGCAAGCCGGTCAGATCGAGCCCGCCATTCACAAATGTAAGCTTGCTGATCTTCACCGGCATATTCAAACGCAGGAAATCGGCCGTTGCTCCGCCGGTCGTCTCAAACGAGAACTGATCGGAAGTAAACGTGAACGGGCCGTCATGCAGCGTGTAAGAAGCATTCGCGCCATCGGTGCCGCCGGTGACAAACAGCCGGCCGTTGCCGGTAATGACCGTGCGGGACGGACCGGACTGGTCCACGACAAGACTGCTGCCCTTGAACAGGATGGTCTCGTTGATCGTGACGACCTCTGTCGTATCGGTCAGCCTGTATACGCCCGGATTCGTAGGATCTTCGGTGAAAGTCCCTTGCAGCGTCAGCTTATTCAAGCTGTTCGCGTCCGAAGTGCTGGCTACGTTCACCTGGGGGAAGTTGCGCGGCTTGTAGAAATCCGCATTGATCAACTTCAGACCGTCGGTGAATTCCTCCTCGTCCAGATTGCCAAATACGAAATCCTCGAAATAATTGTGCTCAAGATGCACCTCATAATTGCCTGGGGGCAGTTGTTCATCCCAGGTCAGTTCCAATTGCCGGGCATCGATAACATTGACATCCAGCGGATAGACGGCGCCATCCTTGTCCTTCAAATAATAATCGATGCCGTCTTGCGGCTTGCGCAACAGGTTGGTGACGCTCTCCCCGAAAGCCACGATCCGCTTTTTATCCTGTACATGCAACACGGACGGCCCAACGCGATCAAAGCTGATGTGCGGCGGCAGCACGCTCGGATCGTTTTCTAAAATAAACTGCTTGACCTCGGTGCGGGCGGTGCCGATTTCATTGGTTGCAAATGCGCGCACCTCATACTTCTGCTGCCATTTGAGGCCCGATAGCGTAATGTTGAAAGAGCCGGTCGCTTGCGGATTAGCCCCGTCAACCGTTTCAACCGTCCATTCCTCTTGCGAAGGCCCTTCCGTGTAAGGGCGATATTCGATGCCGCGCGAAGTGACCGGCTTGCCGCCGAGCGAGTAGACGCTGGCCACCACGCTGACCGTGTCGTTGACATGGTTTGGATCCAATTCGATGTACGGGTCGTCTGTCCACTCCACGCCCGGCTCGGACGGCGGCGTGTAGCCGTACACCCAGGTCTCGCCCATCGTCATGGCAGGAAGCGACGGTGTCGTGGGGTCTCCGTGTATGAACAAATAATCGCGATGACCGCCGAACATGATAAAGTTGGTGCCATCGAACGCCATGCTCGCATAGCTGAGCGGAAAGGGGACTTTATTTGGCCAAAGCTGAACCTTGCCCGGGTATGCGCTATCGTCAACATAGGCGTCATGCTCTGATCCCTGTTGAGAAATTCTCTCCCATTCTCCATTCTTCCAGCCATAAACCAAACTGCCTCTCATATTCGGATACATTCCTGAGGGCAGCTTTAAACCCGGCACCAGCACCGCGTTCGAGTGCACATAATCGCGTTCTCCGCTGACGAACACGACTCGGCGCCCGTCATAGGCCATCGCCTGCCCCCAACGATCGTAAGATTCCGGGCCCGGGGCGGAGCTCCAAGCCTTATTCGCGCCATCCCAACTCCACCAGCCGGCTGAGCCGACGAGATGGGTAATCGTATTGACCGTGCCGGTGCCGCCAGCGGTGTAATCCGCCGTGATCGTTCCCGTTATGCCGCCGTACAGCACAGCCGTCTGCCCGCCGGCGAACGTCATCCGCCCGTCGTACACGGCAGGCGGAGACTCGACCGGCGCAGCTTCCGTCCATTTGGAGCCATCCCATAACCACGTATCTCCAAGCGCTGTCTTCTTCCCTCCGACAAGCGAATAACCGCCGAACAGCACCAATTGAAAGCCGTCGTAAGCGATCTGCGCGCCGGCGCGTGCCGAAGGCGAATTCGCAAGCCCGGTGACTTGCGTCCATGCGCCCGCATGCCCGTCCCACAACCAGGTGTCGCCCTTCACACTGCCGTTATTCTCGGCTCCGCCGAACAACAAGACACGCTCCGACGCAGGGTCGTACGCCATCGCCGCATGACTGCGTGCGGACGGCTTCGCGCCCGGCGTCGTCTCTACCAGCCAGCTTTTCTCGAAGCCGTTCCAGGCCCAGGTGTCAGACAGCGCGCTGCCGCTACTGTCCACGCCGCCGAACAAGACGACACGACGGTTGATTTCATCGTACGCCATCGCGGCCGCTTGCCTGGCGCTCGGCCCAAGATGGCTGTCGATCCTTTCCCAGGTATAATCCGCCAACAGGTCCGATGGCGTATCCGTCTGAACCCCAAATGGCAGCACATTGCCGCCTGATCCGTAGGTACTGTCCACTACCGTGTCAGAAGAGGCCGCGAATCCGTCGCCTTCCCCTTCCGCATAAGCCGGTTGGCCCCATCCGAACAATGCGGGCATTCCCTGCAACAACATGGCAACCACAAGCAGCTTGGCCAATCCCGTCTGCCATCGTTTTCGCACGATCGTTCCTCCTTGGCATAATTCCATTTTTATGTAGTACGACAACAACCGACAGCATTCTTTACCATTTTACATACACTCACTGAACGCAGAATAAACAAGCCACCCCCGCACCCGTTGGAAGGTGGGGATGGCTTGCTCTGAACTTGTCCCAACGACGGAATCTGCTAGCTCATCTGCGCCATGAACGCTTCGATCTTCGGATCCGGACCGATGCCATGATTCTTTCGAAGCAGTTCCTTTATTACGCGATACTGCTTCAACGCTTCTTGCTTGCAGCCCAACTGGCTGTATAATCGAATCGCTGCATAGTGAATATCCTCCCTGGCGTTGTCAAGCGCCAATATCCGGTTGAAATAGGCCAGCGATTCGGTCGGCCGATCCTGTGTCAGGCAGCGTCTGGCCAGCTTCTCCATGACCTCTATGTAATCCCGTTCAGCTTTGTGAGCGATCCCTTCCGACCATTCATACGATTTGCCTGCAAGCAACCTCCCCTCATACAGGGCCTCCGCTTGCCGGAGCAGGTTCTCGTGCGGTTCCGGATAGAGCCGGATCTGCTTCATTAAGGAATCGAATTCATAGAGGTCGCAGAACATCCCGCCGGCATCGACTCGAATCTCTGATTTTCCCGTCTGAATGATTCTGTTCGATTCGTCCTTGTCTATTGTTTTTCGAATATAGTACAGTGTCGAATTCAGGTTCTTCCATGCTTTAACCGGCTCCAGCCCGCTCCACAAGGTTTCGACAACTTCGTCCCGGCTGACGGTTCCTTTGCAAACCAGATAGGCAAACAGCTCCTCTGTCTTCGGACTGCGCAATTTGATCGGTTGAGGCCCCTGGCCCCGAATGCTTATCGTCAATCCGTCGAACAGACGCGTTTCGACGGCAGGAGCGGCATCGTGATCGGTATCCTGGTTCACACTGTTCCATCTGACGATTCTGTCCAACGTTCTGTTCAGACGGGCTGCCGTCACCGGCTTCAACAAATAATCGACCGCCCGCACATCGAAAGCCTGGACGGCATACTCGCTATACCCGGTAACGAACACCAACCGTATGGATTCATCGAGCGCTTGCAATTGGGAGGACAACGTCATCCCGTCGACCTCCGGCATCGAGATGTCCAGGAAGGCGACGTCGACCCGATTCTCTCGAGCGAACGAGTAGGCTTCCTTCGGATCGAGAAAAGTATGGCAAACCCCGATCTCGTCGCTCTCGGCCAATAGCCGATGCAATCGCTGCACAGACAACCCTTCGTCATCTACAATTATCGCTGTCAACAACAGTCTGCCCTCCCGACCGGCTCGACCGCTCTCGTCGGCACCGTGAACGAGACGGTCGTCCCGACGCCTTCAATGCTGTCCAACTGGATGCTCGTCCCATACAGCAGCTTGATTCTCCGGTTAATATTCCACAGACCGACGCCCTTCCTGTCCCGAACCTGATCCGGATCGAGCAATTCCTTGCGCACGTATTCGTTGATGCCTTTGCCGTTATCCGCCACTTCGAACCGAATCCCCGCTCCCGGCAGCTCTTTTGCGGAAATCCGCACTTTTCCTCCGACAAGCCTGGACATCAGCCCGTGCCTGATCGCATTCTCAACCAACGGCTGCAAGCTAAGCGGAGGTATGCGGACATTCCGGTCCGCATCGATTTCATACTCCACCTGGAGCCGCCCGCCGAAGCGCGCCTGCTCGATGCGGACATAGGCTTCAACGAGCTCCAACTCATGGCTCAGCGGCACCAGCGCGTCGAGCTGCTTAAAATCGAAGCTGCTTCGCAAATACTCCGACAGACTGAGCGTCAATTCCTCCGCCTTATGAGGCGCATTGATGCATAAAGTGGCAATGGCATTCAAGGCATTGTACAGAAAATGCGGCTTGATCTGCGAACGCAAAAAGGCGATTTCCGCATTCGCGGCGTCTCTGACCGAAGTTTTCAGCCGGGTCAGGCTGCGTACACGCGCCAACAGCTCTTCCGCCTCGAACGGTTTGCCGACGAAATCATTGGCGCCGAGCTCCATCGCCTGCTTCACGTCCGACGTCCGGTTCCTCGCAGTGAGCATCAAGACCGGCAGCTCGAATGGAGTGAATCGTCCTCTGATCTTCTCCAGCGTCTCGAACCCGGACATGCCCGGCATCATGATGTCCAGAATAACCAGATCGTAGCCCGGATTGCGCTCCAGTTCGTCGAGCGCCGCTTGCCCCCGATTGACGGCAACGATCGGATGCCCTTCCAGCTTGAACAAATTGATCATGGATTGCAGGTTCGCGTAATCGTCGTCAACGACCAGAATCGGCTCATTGCCGCCCTCTGCGACGCGAAGCGGATACACGGCCGATACGCGGGCAGGCGCGGAGCCGTCAGGCAGCGGCGGGTTGCCGTCAAGCGCCTGATGCGGAAAATCGGGCTTGACGACGGCAGGCAGGACGCCTTCCTTGCGGGGCAGCGTGAATGTAAATACCGATCCGCCGCCCGATACGGCTTCCACCGCGATCTCTCCGCCGTGAAGCTCCACCAACCGTTTGGTAATGCTGAGTCCAAGACCGGTGCCCTCGTAATTCCGGGTGTCCGACGCATCCGCTTGCTCGAAAGCTTGGAAGATCTGCTGCTGCATGTCTTGCTCGATCCCGATCCCCGTATCCCGGACGATAATGCTCATCTTGTCCGGCGTAAGGCTGGCATCAATTTCAATCGCGCCGCGTTCGGTGAACTTAATCGCGTTTCCGACCAAATTGTGCAAAATTTGTATCAACCGATTGCCGTCCGCATAAGCAGCAGGAAAGTCGACCGGGATGGCGTTGACCAGCTCGATCGGCTTGCCTCCTAACAAGAATTCATGCATGCGCAGTACGGAATCGGCGGTTTCTCTCAGATTGACGCTGCCCGGATGCAGCACGATGTCCCCGTGCTTCAGCTTGGCGTAGTCGAGCAACTCGTTAACCATATGGCTGAGCCTTCTGCCGCTGCCCATAATGATGGACAAGTTATGCGCTTGTCGTGCCGTGACCGGCCCCTCTACCCCTCTAATCAACGTATCCGTAATACTGACGATCGCATTGAGCGGCGTCTTCAACTCATGCGACGTGGTGGAAAGGAAATCGTCCTTGATCTTGTCAACCGCAATCAGCTGGTTCTTCATCTCTTCTACCGTTCGATAAGCTTCGAAGAACCGAAGGACAACATAAAAGACCATGATGACGTTGAAGATGAACAAGTAGACGTTCGCGATTATAAAGTTTTCTTTGATGGACGTGGCGAACAGCAAAATGTCCAGAGAGTACAGATTGATCGTCAGAATGGCCATAAACAGCAGCAAATCTTTGAGTCGATGGTTCGGCGGACCTTTGATATACAGAGCGATGCTTTTCACCAACAGCCATATCAGCATGATCTCGTATAGAGGAATCACGTAGAGCTGAAACGTCGTATATCCCCGAATGGGCGAAGCCGCCACCAGAATGGCGAATCCGACGAGAATCGCCGTAAGCGCCTGCAGCAACCGCACCGGAATGATCTTGGGTTGCAGTGTATAGAATAGCCACGACGCCGCAATCAGGCAGACCATTGAAATGATATCTTTCGCCCTGTAGACGACATCGAATGGCATGTCGGGCAATATCCGCAGCAAGGAACGTTCGCCCATTAATCCGTGGTACGCAATATACAACAAGCAAATCGCCGCAAATCCGAGCAAGCTGTAATCCTTGACGCGATATAGCGCCGCAGTCGCAAAGCAGATCAGGTAGATGAGCGCCAGGACGCCCAAAACGGCCAGCATGCTGAATTCGCTCGTCATGCTTCCCTGCTGATATGCGATTAAGGCAGTTTGTTCTCCAAAATACAAGGATGCGGGTATTCCTGCGTTGAAGTAATCAAAGTTCGCAACCTGAATGATGATTTCGACGTCCCCTTGCTGCACCGGGAACAGTCCGAGCTGCGGCACATTGCCTGGCTTGTAATTCACTGCGCTGTCGGCGGGAGCGCCGTCTTCGAGCAGCCGGAGACCATTCACATAAACTACGCTGGAAAAGCGAATATTTTTCTTTTCCAACGCAAATACACCGCCCACTGGCACATGCTTAAGCAGCATCCGGTAGGTGGCGAAGCCGTGGGCAGGCAATAGCTGTCCGTCCACGACTTTCCCGTTCCATCTCGCGGGCACTTTCATGTAGGCGGTGTTTAATAGATTTCGTTCGTTATTCTGAAAGTCGGCCGGGGTCAGCAAACGCTGCCAGTAAAATTCCCATTCTCCGTCAAGCTTGATTCTCGGTTGCCGCGTATAATCCCAAGCTGCCAAGTCCATGATGCCTTTGCGAACTTGAAGGTTGTTCTCTTGCTGTATGTGGGTCAGGAGCATCGACAATGGGATAAGCGATGAAAAGATCAACAGGATGAGACCGATGAGCATGGATCTCTTAAGCAAGATGTTCACCTTCAGTAATTTGAACCATACTTGTCACATATTCGACACGATCCGCCTGATCCCTGCTCACCGATTCATTTTTGCATGTTCGAACGAGCATCCTCCACGCTTTCCGCCAGCATGGCCGCATACGCTTCCGCCCCCGTCCGGGTCGGATGAACGCCATCCTTGCCGAAATATTCGTCCTTTCCGGCGCTAAGCGCGTACCAGTCAACGAGGGTCACATTGTCGTAAGCGGATGCCGCTGCCTTCAGCTTATCATTGACGCTGTCCTGCCACTTCTTCGGCACGCGGGTCGTGACCATGAGAATGCTCCGATCTTTGCCCAGCAGTTCGAGCAGATAAGTCAGGCTCTTGTCGGAGAAAGTCCCGTTCGTCCCCAATTCGACAATCACGATATCCCCCAGCTTCCCGGCCTTATCTAGGGCTTCGACCGTATCGTCCGCATGCGACAGCTGTCTGCCGATTTTGCCGTCCATGACTGCGCCGGGCAGCCGCTTCTCCAGGTAGGACTCCACGGCAAGAAGGACAGAATCGCCGATAATCGTTACCCCTTTGCCGGAGACGGGTTCCACTTTCGCTTCGCCTTCCGCGTCCGCCTTATCTTCGCCTTTCTCAATCGTATTCGCGCGGCCGTTTCCGTTGCCGGTCGTCTCTGTTTGCGCTTCTTGATTCGAGTCGCTGCTGCGCGGACCTTGGCCGGCATCATTCACGTTCTTCTCTGCCGTCCCGTTGCCATGGGAAGCTGCCGAATTTCCCCCTTCGATAGCATCGTCCGGCTTCCAGCCGACGGTCTGACTGTCCAACGGTACAGGCCCCGGCTTGAGAGCGGGCAGGACAATCGATATCGCAACAGGAACCTTGGGCTTGGAGACATCCGGCTCTTGCTTGGCCGCAACTACGCTTGCCGAATCCGTCAGCCCCGCCCCGCCGCACGAGACGCACATCGCCAGCGCAAGTCCCGTCGTCAACAAGGCAACAGCCGGCTTTCTCTTCCTTTCCTTGCTCATGTCCGCCCCGCGGCTCGCTGCCTGACTGTCTCGCCGCTTGCCGCCGCGCAAGATCGGCTCCTCCACCAGCTTCCACGACAGCGCGGCAAGCACGAAGCTGGCCGCAACTTGCAGCAAAGCCCGCGTCAGGTGGAATTCGCCTGTATTCACGACCGGATTCGTCAGCACAATGACCGGATAGTGCCATAAATACAGGCCGTACGAACGGGCGCCGATCCAGCGCAAGGACTTCGCGGACAGCATGCGCGCCAGTCGGCTTGCCGGATGCGCGAGCACCGCGACGACGATCGCCGTCAACACCGAGAGCAATGCGAGCCCGCCGCGGTACACAAACGGGTCGTATTCGCTCACTTGAACGACCATATAAAGAATCGCTGCCAACGCACCTGCGCCGATCGCGTCGAGTACGACTCTCCTTCCCTGCGGCAAGGCGGCGGCAAGCTTGCGGCTCGGCCAGACGACCGCGAGCGCCGCGCCGATCAGCAGGCCGAACACGCGCGTGTCGCTGCCGTAGTAGACGCGGCTCGGATCGGCGCCCGGCGAATACAGAAGTGCCATGAGCAGCGCCGAGGCGGCTGCACCCGCCAGCATCCATGCCGCCGCCCCGCCTCTGCGGGGGACGAATCGCAGCAGCACGAGCAGCGCGATCGGCCAGACCAGGTAGAATTGCTCTTCTACCGCAAGCGACCAATAATGACCGAAGGGCGAGGGCGGTCCGAAGCTTTCAAAATACGAGACTTGATGGTAAATCAGCCACCAATTATTCACATATGCAGCTGCCGATCCGATATCCCCGGCCAGGTCCCCGAGTCGCGACGGATCGACGATCGCCAGCCAAGCAGATACCGCCGCCGTCGTAAGGAACATTGCCGGCAGCAGCCTGCGGGCTCTGCGCAGCCAGAACGTCTTCAGATCGAGCCTGCGCTCCTGCTGCCACCTGGCGATCAATTGATCCGTGATCAGGTAGCCGGACAGGACGAAGAACACGCCGACGCCCAGAAACCCTCCCGGCAATTCGTGCAGATCGAGATGGTAGGCGATCACCGCCAATACCGACAGCGCCCTCAGGCCGTCGATGCCCGGCATGTAACGATTTTTCCCTTGCGTGTTCGCGTTTGTAGTCATGCCAGCGGACTCCTTCTTTGTTGTGAATGCGCTTACACCAACATTTCCTGTCAAATAGGCCGTTCGGGCTTGTCGGGGCTGAAACGTCCGCTGACTTGCAGATATCGGGGTGATATCGGGGGCAGTGGCTGTTCGTTATAAGCTTATGCATAATAGACGGAACATAGGCCGATAAGGTTCACGGTTTGGGACAAGTTTCAACAAAAAAAACGTCCGGTAAGAAGCCTTTGCGTCGATGTGTTCAGGCAGCGAGAAAATTATACGACAACATGCCCTGGCAGAGCTGTGTCCTTCCGTTGTACAAGGAGAACACGCCCGAATCGGGCGTGCTCTCGTCAAACATTCCATTCCTGCAACCATAATCTAAAGCCCCAGCTTGTGTCCCTTCTCCAGACGCACGATCTGCTGCTCGCCCTCGTCCGCCAGTTGACGGAACTGCTCGATCGTCTCGCGCATCTTGGGCAAAGCCTCCTGCTTGTAGGCACTGATGGAATCCAGTGCCGAAAGCACGTCGGTGAACGCCTGCTTCATCGTATCGACCGAGATGCTCGATTCCAGCGCCTGCTTGTGGATCTCGGCGCCTTGCTCTTTCAGCATTTTCGAAGTGCCGGCAATCAGTTCGTTGGTCGTCTGGTTAAGCAGCTCGATCTTCTTCAGCACGATCTTCTGGTTGTAGAGCGCGCTCGCGACCGTCACCGCCACTTTAAGCGCCGAGATCGTCACGTTCTTCGCTCGGTCCACTCCGCGGATCAGTTCCTTGTTGTTGCGCATGACGACTTCCATCGCCATGATGCCCTGCTGGTTCACGACGATCATCTGCTGCAAGTCCATCACCCGCTGACGGAGCGGAAACAGCACTTCCTCCGTGATGAAGCGAATTTTGTCTTCCGCTTCGCCGCGCGCCTTGGCCGCCGCAATTTGCGTCTCGATGGACCCGTCCATCAGCGTGCCCAGCTCGATTTCCTTCTGCAGTTTCTTCGTCAGGTCGCGCAATGTTTGCTGCTCGATTTCGAGTGTCGTATTGTCGTTCTTGAGCGTCGTCTTTCCCTTGTCCAGCGAGACGACGATGTCGCCGATGACTGCATCCGCCTTCTGAAACCGTAGAAAGTAAGCACGCAGCGGGTTGAACAGCTTGCCGAGAAAGCCGCGCTTGGCGAAATCGATCGCGCTCGGGTCCAGGTCCTTAAGCTGCGTATGCAGCTCGGCCAGCCCTTTGGCCACTTGCCCGCCTTCATCCCCCGTCTTGGACAGATTGCCGACCGACACCTGCAGCAGGTTGTTCTTGCCCGACGACGATTTCATCGTATCCATGCCGAACGTATCGATCGATTGCAGAATTTCCTTGCGCTTCTCCAGCGACTCGATGTCCAGGTCCATGATCGTCTGCACGTTGGCGTCCGCGAGCGCCTTCAGCTCCGCAACTTCCGCGGGAACCGGCTTGACCTCTTCTTCGATCGCTGCTTTGATTTCTTCCGGTTTCACTACTTCCATGGAAAATGACATCCTTCATCCGCCTCCTGATTGGTTCGTGCTTAGTGCGACCGCATTTACATCTGAACGTTGAACAGGTTGCCGATCTTGTACACCACGTCGTCCGAATCCGCGTTGATGCTGGCCGCTTCGTTGATGCTGGAGATGCTCTGCAGCGCCTTGATATTCGCATTGTAGCCGATTGTATAGATCGGTACTTTATAGGTCTGGATAATGCTCTTGATGTCATCCAAAGAATGGCCTTCATTCGTCTCCCCGTCGCTCAGGACGAAGATCAGCGGCTTCACGTCCGGACGAACGGCGATCTCGTCTTCGAGCATCTTGAGCGCGACCGCGATGCCGTCGAACGTCGCGGTGCCGCCGGCCGCTTGCAAGCTCTCTACCGCACCGACGAACATCGACTGCTGGTTCGTGTCGAACTTGCCGATCGGCAGTTGAATCGACACATCGCTCGAGTAAGAGACAAGGCCGATGCTGTTGTCTTTGCCGAGAAACTTCTGTCCGCTAAGGAGCGATTCCTTCAGCCGGTTCAGCCGCTCGCCCGCCATGCTGCCGGATACGTCAGCGACGAACACGGCCGCGATCGGCTTGCTGCCGTTCTTCTTCTCCTTCCACACCTTCTGGGCGGCGATCAGCGTGCTGCCGTCAACCTCAGGCAGCTCCGACTGGTAATCGTCCAACCCGTTGAAGCCTTTCTCCTTCGCGGCTTGCTGGTATTTGTCCTGGGAGACGAACTCCGCGAACTTCTTGATGATGTCCAGCTTCTCCTGCGGGACATCGCCCAGCGCATACAACGGGCTGTCATGCCGGACGCCGAACGGCGTGAATTCATAGCCGCTCTTCAGATCCGAAGCGTTGACGAGCGATTGATATTCCAGCACGAACCCGTCCAGCGCGCCCGATTTGGCGGCATCGCGCATCTGCAGCGTCGTCGAAGCGATGAACGGGACGTTGGCCTGGAATTTCTCGAAACCTTGGACGGCGGTCTCGCCGAGCACATTCGAGCTGTCGAACGTGGTTAAGGCCGTGATCAGGAAATTGAGTCCTGTCGAGCTTGCGAACGGATCCGTGTAGCCCATCGCGAACTCATTATTCGCGATCGCATCCGTCACTGTTTTGACATTCACCGAACCGTACTTCTCCACCAGCTCGTCGTGTTTCTTTTTGGAAATGACGATCCCCGGCACGTTGCCGGCAAGCCGCTTGGCCACCAATTGCGTCTTGACGCCGCCCGCCTCGACCATCTTGCCCCATAGCTCATTGGACGGCGTGTAGGCGTCCGGAATGTATTTGCCGGAACGAATGTAGTCATACGCAGTGCCTGAAGCGATGTTGCGGATTTTGACGGAGGCGACCTGTCCGCCGACTTCGATGTTCGCCTGATTGAACGCCGCCGCGACTTCCGTCAGCCAGCCGTCCACACCGGTGCCCGATTTCTCCGTCGACGAGAATATTTCCACGTAATGATTCGTCGTATTGTCAACCGTGACCGGGAACTTGTCGATGTCCGGCAGCGAGCCCGCTATGTCGACCGGGTTCAAGTCAATTTGGCCCTTGATCGGTTCCTCGGTCGTGACCGAGATTTTCTTGTACACCTTGCCGAGCTGCTTGGCCGCATCTTCCACGGAAACTTGCTTGTCGGATTTCCCCAAATTCGAAGTCAGATCGACGCCGTAATAGACGATCCCGAACACCACGGCCACCAGGATGATGGATATGAGGAAAAACTTTCCTTTACCTGACATACTGTGCACCTCTATTGCTTATAGTATTTGGTCTGCCTAATTAACGAGTCTATTTCTTGCATGCACGGCATATGCTCGATCGCATCCGGATCCATGCTGTCCAGACGGGATATTTCCAGCAGCAGTTGATCGAGCTTGAGCAAAATCTCCTCATTCGTGCCGACAGAGCCGTGAACGAACGCCAGAAACTCGTTGTACATATCGATCTTCTGCTGCATAATCTCCTGCTTGAACGGCGTCGCCTTGCGCCGCATGACCCGATCAAAGTCCGCTTCGTCGAATACGTTCAGCCGATTCAACACGCTGCGCAAGTTAAGGTAGAAGAGGCGCTCCACTTCTTCTATAGTGGACACGAACTTCTTGAAGCTCATCTCGCCCGGATCGAATCGCTGGTGGAGCACTTCCATGAGCGTAGCTTTCTTCTTGTCGATGCGGTCAAGCTGCTCGAGCGCGATCCGGATATCCCCTTCCAGCGCCTTGACTCTGCGGAATCGCAATAATGCCGCCTCGTAATCTTCCCGCGTCCGAATCTCCTTGACCGGCACGGCGGCAGGCCTCGCGGACAAGATAGAATAGCAGCCAAAGATCAGGACGAGCGCGCTCGCGAACAGCAAGGTGATGCCGACAGCCGTATCGAATGCGCTGCCGCCGATGGCGATCCCGATGAATCCGGGCGATAGCACCAGGATGTTGACGATGGCTACGCCGATGAGCAACGCGAATAATTTCATGGTTTTAGCGGAAGACACCGCGACACCCCCTTGACACTTATAAGAAAATACGTGAATGAATCGAAAAAGTGGCAACAAATTTGGCGGAACTTGTCTCATAAGAGAATTCGACAGATTCGGCTGATATCCTCTTGATGTGATTAGTTCGAATTCCCGAAATCTCGGATGAAAGCCTCGATATCCTTACTCTTAACCCTCTGGCCGCAACAAAACTTATACTTTTTCCCGCTATCGCATGGGCATGGCGCATACGCATCCGTTAATTTCAAGCTGTTCATCAAGACGTAGGTAAACTCACCCAGTTCCTCTGGCCGGCCGACTTTAGTCTCCACAGGAATGCCAAATTTCAAACCGATCATCGATATGCTCTTCGCCCGCTCTTCCGAAGCCGCCTGTACCTGGATTGCTCTGTGTTTCCCCTGTTGACGATCAGTCTTATTCATCGCCTGTTCCTGGATTGGAATTTCGTCTTTCTTATGATGCATGTACATCTCGGCCAGAGGGTAGAAGCTTTCGATTTCATTCGGGTCGAGCTCCATATCGAGCATTCGCAGCGTGCGATTCTCTTGATCCGCAGCCACTTCCCTCTGCGTTGCCCGCAATGTCATCTCATCCTGAGAAGGTATTAACGGGATTGAATTGTCGTGCAAATGCATATCACAAAGGTGCCGCAAGCCATTCGCCAGCAACTCCCTTAGCTGTATCGCTTCCATTCGATCGTAATTAGAAGCATGTACAAGCGTCATTCTCGAATGGTACGCCGCCTCTTCCAATGCCTTCGTTTGAAACAACAATATACCTATGGAGAAGTGCGATTCCACTTGCGCAGGGTCGATTTGAAGCGACTTCTCATATGCTGCTATCGCCAGTTCAGGTCTGCCGCCTTGATAATAGAGATTACCCAATCGATTCCAGCGATAGGCGTCCCCGTCATCCTTCATTAATATGGACAAGTATTGATCTTCCGCATCCGATGTCCAACGCGGAGTAGACCCGTCGTAGAGTCTTATTAATCCCGCGGAAACTCGCGGATTTTCGCGATGCGACTCCGATAACACCATGGCCATTATTTTAAAGATGGCAAATTTATCGTGGAATTCCCACTTGCCCGCTCCGTTGCAATGCTTGCATCGAAAATACCCCGTTGCCTGTATATTCTCCAGCGCACTTTCGTAATTCGGTTTATCGGCGGACATGGTAGGATCCACATTTTCTATATTGTAAACAATCAATCCCAAATCGTATTTCCCTCTATGGCCGCAATGCCCACAGATCAGATCGTATGGGTTAGTCGCTCGACCTTCGATCAGGACGCGGCGTTTCTTCTCCATTAATTGAACATACTTGCCCGGAAGCATCGAAACATCCGGATTGTCCGGAATATCGGACAGCGGTTGCCCGGTCAATGCTGCGATCAACCTCGGGTTTACTTCATACTGCGCAGTTGCCATTCTCAATATGTTCCTCTCCATTTTTAATCGGCGATACAGATGAATATCGGCAATAGCATTGCTCGCGCTTGTCGATATTGCTGAGTACGAGAAATCGCAAGCTTCAACAAGTCTGTCAGGAAACACCCGTTCTGAAACTTCGACGCGAAAGCCGTCGCTTCCTGCCTGTTCAGCAAAAAAGCCTTTTCCTCCACAACTGGCATCCATTATGAATGATTATTGCTGCTTTCATTTTGACTTGAACTCATTTGACAACCCGATCTCCGTATTGTATTTTACTATTATGTTAATTAACCAAACGGAATATTGGCTGTGAAAGGAGCCCCTCCTTCTCATGATTCCCACCTCCATTCAGACCGCTGACGATAAACACTCAGACAAGCTCGACCTGATCTTCGGCGCGCTGGCCGATCCGACACGGCGAGCGATTCTGTCCCGCTTAAGCCGGGGCGAGGCGACCGTGAACGAATTGGCGGCTCCGTTCGACTTGAGCCTGCCTGCGATTTCCAAGCACATCAAGGTGCTGGAGAAGGCCGGGCTTATCTCGCGCAAGAAACAAGCCCAGTGGCGCCCCTGCTCCATCGAAGCCAGTACGCTGCAGGAAGCGTTCGACTGGATCGATCACTACCGCCGCATCTGGAACAGCAGCCTGGACGGTTTGGACGCCTACTTGCACAGGCAGGCGGATGAACCTTTAAGCGACAAGAAAGGAGCGCGGGCATGAATATCGCACAGCGAACCCATGTGAACGTCGCAAAACGTGAAGTAACGTTCATCCGCACGTTCGACGCGCCGCAAGAGCGGGTGTTCCGGGCTTTCGCGGAAGCTGACGCCGTCAAGCAATGGTGGATGAGCGAGAGCTGCAGGATCGTCTATTGCACGATCGATTTCCGCCCGGGCGGCGTATGGCACTACTGCCTTATCGATCCCGATGGGCAGGAGCATTGGGCCAAAGCGATCTATCGGGAAATCGTCGAGCCGGAGCGGATCGTCTACGTCGACGGTTCATCCGATGCCGCAGGCAACGAGGTGGCCGGCTTGCCGCCAGGGCTGACGACCGTCACGCTCGACGAGGTGATGGGCATGACGAAGCTGACCGCGCACATCCGATACGCCACGGACGCCGATCTGGCATCGGTAGTCGCCAGAGGCATGCTCGAAGGCTTCCGGTATTCGCTTGATCTGCTGGAGAGAAGCTTGGCAGATGCTTAATTGATAGCAAGCATGGCACATCGGTTCCGAAGTAACATTATTCAAACTCTCTAACCGGGTTTTGTCCGGTTGGAGCGTACATGTGGCACAGCGGCGGTGCTGCAACAGGGTTTTGTCCGGTTGCAGCATATATGTGGCACAGCGGCGGTGCTGCAACCGGGTTTTGTCCGGTTGGAGCATACGTGTGGCACGGCGGCGGTGCTGCAACAGGGTTTTGTCCGGTTGGAGCGTACGTGTGGCACGGCGGCGGTGCTGCAACAGGGTTTTGTCCGGTTGGAGCGTACATGTGGCACGGCGGCGGTGCTGCAATAGGGTTTTGCCCGGTTGCAGCATACATGTGCACGGCGGCGGTGCTGCAACCGGGTTTTGTCCGGTTGCAGCATATATGTGGCACGGCGGCGGTGCTGCAACAGAGTTTTGCCCGGTTGCAGCATACATGTGGCACGGCGGCGGTGCTGCAACAGGGTTTTGTCCGGTTGGAGCATACATGTGCACGGCGGC
>Ga0222419_100221_pt1 | contig 87719 bp, 84 predicted proteins | sample 1B20Ametagenome_FD_182474 | JGI IMG/M metagenome (GOLD analysis project Ga0222419, IMG submission 182474) | Enriched microbial communities from leaf-cutter ant dump, University of Wisconsin, Madison, United States - 1B20A (version 2) | ecosystem: Environmental > Terrestrial > Nest > Insects nest...
GCGGAACGGAACGTCACAAAGCGGCGTCGATGAGGGCGGCGAGCTCTGCGGGCGCCGTCTCCTGGACGTTGTGCGTGGCCTCGACGGAGATGACGCGCGCATCGGGGAGACGGCGTGCGAACTCGGCGGCGTCGGTCTCGCTCACGAATCCTCTGGTCGCCCTGACGAGGGTGAGCGGTGCGGTCACGGCGGCGAGGTCCTCCCAGCCCGTCTCGTGCAGCGCGGAGGGGGATGCCGCGGGGCCCGGCTCGTGCGCTGCGAGGGCCTGCGCGGCGAGGTGGGCGAAGTGGTGCTTCCACTCGACGCGCCCGTCCGGTCGCACGCGCGTGTTGAGGAACACGCCGCGCTCGGTCTCCGGACGCGTCCCGCCGAAGCCGAGGGACATGGCCTTGTCGACGAGCTCGTCGCGGGTGGCGAAGTCGGTGGGGCCCTCGTAGAACGCGCGCAGCGCGGCGGGGCCGGCCGAGACGTCGATGCCGGGGGTGATGTCGATCACGATCACCGCGGAGACGAGGTCGGGGCGCGATGCGGCGAGAGCCGCCGCGGTGAGGCCGCCGAGCGACTGGCCGACGACGAGCTGGGGCCGCGCGGTCCACCTCTCCAGCGCGACGGCGACGTCGGCGGCAAGAGGGCGGGCGAGGTACCGGGCATCGCTGCGCCAGGAGGAGTCGCCGTGCCCGGCGAGATCGATCGCCAGGAGCGGGCGCCGCAGCGCGAGGGCCGTGGTGTCCCAGGTGTGGGCGTTCAGACCGGCGCCGTGCAGGAGGGTGACCTCGGGCTCGCCGGCGCCGTAGCGCAGCGCGCTGAGCATCCGGCCGTCGGGCAGCTCGAGGTTCAGCCGCTCGGCGCGGGGGAGCTCGACGCCGAGCGCCTCGGCCTGTGCGGGAAGATAGCTGAACTCTCTGGTATCGATCGCCACGTCCATATTCTGCTCCTGCGCATGGACTCCGGCGAAACCGAGGCGCATATTGTTCAGCATGATCCGGTCAAGCTTGAGCATAAAGAGAAGGACATTGCGAATTTAGATGTATTTCTGCTTTTCGAGGGGTGATCGGAGTCCGCGGACCTCCGGCGCCTCGGCGAATATCATGGATGCATGAGCGAGACGCGAGTGCACCTCTCCAAGACCGAGCCGGCCGCCTATCGCGCGCTGGACGAGTTCTCCAAGACCGTCGGCGAGATCTGCAGGGCGAACGGCATCGACGATCGGCTCAGGGAGCTGGTGATGATCCACTGCTCGCAGCTGAACGGCTGCGGCTACTGCACCCGCATCCACGTCGACCGCGCGACCAAGGCCGGGCTGGACGTCGACGAGCTCATGCAGATCGCCACCTGGCGCGAGAGCGGCGTGTTCACGGATCGCGAGCGCGCTGCGCTGGAGCTCGCCGAGTCGTTCACGTTCATCTCTGAAGAGGGGGTGTCCGATGAGGTCTACGACCGCGTCGGCAGCGTCTTCACCGAGAAGGAGTACGCGGCGCTCAGCTGGGTGTGCGTCTCGATCAACGCCTTCAACCGGATCGTCATCGCCGGCCGCTACCCGGTGCCTCCGCGCGCAGCGCAGCCGCAGGCATGACGATCCTCGAGATCGAGGGCATAGCCAACGTCAGGGACGTCGGCGGGATGCCGGCGCGCGGAGGGCGGATCCGTCCGGGCGTCCTGCTGCGCTCGGGGCAGCTGTCCACCGCCACGCCTGCGGGGGCTGAGCAGTTGCGCCGCCGGGTCTCCCGCATCGTGGATCTGCGCGACGGCGAGGAGGTCGCGGCCGAGCCGACCGAGATCCCGGGGCCCGAGACCACGCACCTGCCGCTCTTCCTCGGATCGGTGCGCTCGTTCTTCGAGGCGGACACGAGTCTCGACGACCTCTATCTGCATCTGCTCGAGGAGAGCGGCGAGCGTCTCGTCGAGGCCCTCCGCATCGTCGCGGCGGGGGAGCCGACGCTCGTGCACTGCACGGTCGGCAAGGACCGCACGGGTGTGACGGTGGCGCTGGCGCTGGCTGCCGTCGACGCCGACCGCGAGGCGATCATCGCCGACTACGCGCTCACCGAGTCGCAGCTCCCGCCCGAGCGTTCGCGACGGATCGCGGCCTACCTGCGGGCGCAGCATCCCGAGGCCGTGCACGCCGTCGCCCTGGCGACCCGCTCGCCCGCTCCGGTCATGCGCGCGCTCCTGGACCGGGTCGACGAGCGCTGGGGCTCGGCGGCGGAGTATCTGCGGGCGAACGGGATGACGGATGCCGAGCTGGCGGCCCTCCGCACGGCGCTCGTCGACGAGGGCGAGGTCGAGCGGGCGCAAGGTTAGGCAAGCCTTGGCTGGGTGCTATGATGAGGGAATCATGAGCATCTCTCTCGACACGGTCAGCACCCGCTCTCAGCGGCGTGAGGCTCGTCGACGCTCGCACCATCTCGTGACCGCCGACGAGAACTCGCTCACGGAGCTCGAGGTCTTCGTCGCCACGCTGCCGATGTGCGCATCGGGCCGGATCTTCATCGAGGTGCCGGACGCGTCGGACATCGGTGTGATCGATGCGCCGAGCCGGATGACGGTCACCTGGCTGGCGAGGGGCAGCCGTTCCGGCGCTCCCGGCACCGGTCGGCTGTGCGCACCCGGTCAGGCGCTCGCGCGTGCGGTCTGCGCCTGGGCCGACGAGGTGATGTGCGACGACGAGATCGAGACGCATGTGACCCTGCTCGGTGGCTTCCTGGGCACGGCCGACATCGTCGAGCACCTCACGGACTCGCTGGGCGTCGACTCCGGCGCGATCGCCGTTCCGGAGCGCTTCGGCCTCCTGCCCGCCTCCCGCTGATCTTCCCGCCTCCGCTGATCGTTCCGACGTCAGCGGCTGCCTCGGGTCCTCGAACCGGTCGACGAGCGCACGTAGTTCCCGTCCTCCAAACCCGCCTCGATCTCGAAGCGGTTGCGCAGCGGATCGCGGCCGGCGAACAGGTACAGCACCGGCATCAGGAACCCGTACCGCAGCCACTGCGCCTTGTGCACCGCCTCGTGTCGGATCACGGCGTCGCTCGGCCGTGCGTCTCCGGTGAGGAAGCATCCGCCCACGCACACGCCGCCACGGTTGTAGGTCCAGCTCGGCATCCCGCGGAAGATCCACAGCCCCGCGCGCCGTTCCACGGGGCCGGTGCTCCACAGCGATCCCCACAGCCATCCGATCGAGGTGCCCCACCAGTAGCCGATGCGACTGACGGGCGAACGCAGCAGGAACGCGGGGATGCGCCGGTCGAACCGGCGACCGCGATCGAGCGCGGCCGCCGCCTCGGGGCGCCAGTCGGCCGTCACGCCACGGCGCCGACGAGTCGCAGCAGGGCGCCCAGATCGTCGACGGCGTCGGCGGGCGTGCGCGGAGCGAACCCCGAGATGGTGGCCCCTGCCAGCGGCACGCGGTCGCGGAGGCGACGGATCGCCGCGCTCAGCGACGCCGTCGTGACACCGAAGGGGGCGGCGTCCGACACGCCGGCGAGCTCGGACGGGTCGAGCACGTCGACGTCGATGTGCACCCACACGCGGGCGGCTCCGGTCGCGGCGACCGCATCGGCTATGGCATCCGCCGACTCGAGGTCCGCGGCGCTCACCAGCGTGAGCCCCTGCACCTGCGCGACCTCGGCCTCGTCGAGGTTGCGCATCCCGACGGCGACCACGCGCTCGCGGGGGACACCGGGATCGAGCGCGAGCTGCGGCTCGCCCTCGCCGATCAGTGCGCGCAGCGCCATGCCCGAGAACGCGCCGGACGGAGACGACTCGGGCGTGTTCATGTCGGCGTGCGCGTCGCACCAGACGACCGCGAGGTCGTCTGTGCCGCCGGGAAGTGCGGCCAGCGCCGCGACGGTGATGCTGCAGTCGCCGCCGATCAGCACAGTGTCGCCGGTCATCGCCTCGGCGACGAGCTCGCGCGTGCGCAGGAGCGCGCTCAGCCGCCGCACACCGGTGCCGAGGGACTCGCCGGCTTCGACGGGGACGTCGAGCACGGTGGTCGCGGCCCGCGGCAGGTCGCCGGCGATCGCCGAGGCTCCGTCGATGAGGAGCATGGCCCTCGTGGCAGGGGAGCCCTGCCACTGCGGGACGACGAGGAAACGCACCATGGGTGCCTCCAGATGAGGAGAGAGCGGATGCCTCGGACAGAGCAGTCCGAGGCATCCGCGGGGTGTATCAGGAGCCTTCGATGGCCTGGCGCGGAGCGGCGTTGCCGCCCGCCTTGAGCTCGGCGAGACGCGCCTCGACCTCGGTGAGCTCGCCGAGGTCCTCGAGGCTCTCGAACTGCGCGTCGAGGCTGGAAGCCGCGAGCTCGGCCTTGCCCTGGGCGAGAGCCTCCTGGCGGCGGACCTTGTCTTCGAAACGGCCCAGCTCGCTGGTGGGGTCGAGGACGTTGATCGAGCCGATCGCGTCCTGCACCTTGGTCTGCGCCTCGGCGACCTTGGCGCGGGCGAGCAGCTCGCTGCGCTTGTTCTTCAGCTCGCCGAGCTTCTCCTTCATGCCGTTCAGGCCGGTCTTCAGCTTGTCGACGATCTCGGTCTGCGCGGCGATCTGCGGCTCGGCGGCGGAGGCCTCGCGCTCGGAGCTGATCTGACGCTGCAGCGCGATCTTGGCGAGGCTGTCGAACTTGTCGGCGTCGGCCCCGTTGCCCGATGCGCGCATCTCGTCGGCCTTGCGGCTGGCGGCCAGCGCCTTGTTGCCCCACTCGGTCGCCGCCTGCACGTCTTCCTCGTGGTCGCGCTCGAGCAGGCGCAGGTTGCCGATGGTCTCGGCGATCGCCGATTCCGCGTCGGCGATGTTGTTCGTGTAGTCGCGAACGAGCTGGTCGATCATCTTCTGCGGGTCTTCCGCGGAGTCGAGGAGCGCGTTGATGTTCGCGCGGACGAGGGTGGAGATTCGTCCGAAGATGGACTGCTTGGTCATGCGGGTTCCTTTCAGAGGGTCCTGATCGAGATCTTCACTTGTGCGCCTATGGAAATCAGAAGCGTCCGCCGCCGGACCGGCCGGAGCGCCCGCCCCCGCTGGACCTGCCGCCGCCCCCGCCGCCGCCGAATCCGGAGCTGCGGAATCCGCCGCCGCCGCTGGAGCGCCAGCTGCTGCTGCGGTGCGACGAGCCTCCGCCTCCGCCTCCTCCTCCGGAGAGCAGCCCGCCGATGATGCCCCCGAGGATGTCGCCGCCGAGTCCGGAGTCGCGGGAGCCGCCGTAGGGACCGCCGCCCCAGCCGCTGCTCCAGCCGGTGTCGTAGGAGGACACGTCGGACTGGGCGGAGGAGTAGGCGGATCGGGCGAGATCGAGTGCGCTGCGCGCGGCGGACAGCGCCTGCTCGGCACTCGTCGTACGCAGGCTCTGGGCCTGGCTCAGCGCCGCCTCGGCCTGAGCCAGTCTCGTCCGCGCCGTGCTGCCGATGCCGCCTCGCCGGGTCTGGATGAAGTCCCTGGCCGAGCGGATCTCGGAGTCGGCCTGTGCGAGGGTCTGATCGAGGAGCTGCTGGGCGCGCCGTGCGCGTTCCACGCTCTCCCGGCCCTGCGCGATAGCGGCGTCGATCTGGGCGTTCGCAGCGGTCAGCGCATCGAGCACTCGCTGGGGGTTGCGCGACGAGCCGCCGAGACCCGCCTGGGCGAGCTGCAGCTGCTGCTGGGTCGCGGCGACAGCCTGGGCGATCGCGCCCCCCGCGTCCGGAAGCTGCTGGGCGGTGCCGATGTCGCCCTGCAGCTCGGCCACGAGAGCCCGCGCCTGCGTCTCGATGGCGGCGAGCTCGGAGCCGAGCGTCGTGATCGCCTGGACCAGCTGGGTGGCCTGCGCGACCGACTGCTCCGCCGTGCGGATCGCGAAGGCGGCGGGGCCGCTCTGCGACCCGGCGATCGCCTGGGTCGCGGCCTCGATCGACCGATCGGCGAGCTCGGCGCGGTTCTGGGCCTGCGCCGGGTTGTCGGCGACCGACGACAGCGCGGCCTGGTCGTATGCGGCCGCGAGGCCGGCGAGAGCAGGGGCCGCTCCGGCGAGCACGGGCTGCAGCGCGGCTCGCTCCGCGCGCACGCGCTCGAGCTCCTGCGGCGCGTTCTGCTCGAGTTTGCGCAGGGCGTCGAAGGCCTCGGTGTTGTCGTCGAGGATGTCGTCGATCTCGTCGCAGAGCTGGATGATGCGGATGTGCCAGGCGCGGCGGTCGTGGATCGTGTCCTCGATCTCGTCGTCGAGCTTCTGCTTGAGGTCGAAGGCCTCGGACATCTTCGCCTTCGCCGCGTCGATCACAGCGGTGAACTCGGCCGTGGCGCTGTCGCCGAACTGGGCGACGGCGAAGCCGAGCTCCTCCGTGCTCGAGGTGAGGGCGTCGTCTGCCTGGACGAGGGCGGCGCCCGCCTGCTTCTGCACCTGCTCGTCGGTCATGCTCGAGAACGGGTCGGCGGGGTCGGGCTTCTCGGGCATGGCGCCCCGTCTGCGGACCTCGGCCCTGCGCCGGGCTCGCGTGACGAGGACGACGACGAGCCAGATCAGGAGCGCCGCGACCACGATCGCCGCGATGACGAGGAACACCCGCATCGCCCCGGCGCCGCCGTCGCCCTGGATCTCGTCGGCCGCGAGCATGATCGCCCCGGCCCAGTCGTCCTGCGCCAGCAGCGGCTGGATCTTCTCCTCGATGTCGTCGAGCCTGCTGTCACTGAGCGGGCCGCCCTGGGCGGCGGAGATGTAGTAGCTGCGCCCCTCTGTGGCGATCGCGAGCAGATACTGCTCAGGACCGAGGTTGTTGTCGTCGGCGACCTTGTCGGCCCACTCGACGTAGTCGGACGGAGAGGTGAAATCGTCGACGAGCACGACGAAGAGGTCGGCGGTGGAGTTCTCGGTCAGGGTCTGCAGCCGCGCCTCGACCGCCTGCTTGTCGGAGGCGCTGAGCACCCCGGCGTCATCGGTGACGTAGCCCTGCCCGAGCCGGACGGGATCGGTCGCCGACGCCGCAGTGGCCGTGAACAGCCCGGCGAGGACCGCCATCATCACCGCGGCCAGCGCGAGCCAGCGAGTCTTCATCCGCATCCCTCCGACCGGCAGCCGTGCCCCCATGGGACGAGTCTATGCATACGCGCCGACACGCGACAGCATCCGCGCGCGGATGGGCGTTCGCCCTCAGCGCAGACGCATACGCTGGAGGGCATGGACGACAGGTACGGATCGGATGTGCTCGCCGCCGGGTGGCGGGAGCGCGCGGCGAAGCCGGTGCCGGAGGTGCCCGCCGAGAACGATCTCGTGGTCGAGGTCGCCGAAGACGGATACTGCGGAGCCGTGACCAAGGTGCAGGCCGGCACCGTGGAACTCGAGGACTGGAAGGGGCGCAGGCGCCTGTTCCCGCTGGGCGGCGGATTCCTCATCGAGGGCAGGCCGGTGAAGCTGGTGCCGCCGAAGGCGCGCGCGCAGGGGCCCCGGCGCACGGCGTCCGGCTCGTTCGCCGTCGCCGATCAGCGCGCCCGCGTGGCGCTGCCCAGCCGCATCCTGGTCGAGGGCAAGCACGACGCCGAGCTCGTCGAGAAGGTCTGGGGCGCCGACCTGCGGGTCGAGGGCGTCGTGGTCGAGTTCCTCCAGGGAGTGGACCTCCTGGACGACCTGCTCGCCGCCGAGCCACCCAGCGCCACGCGGCGCTACGGCGTGCTCGTGGACCACCTCGTGCCCGGATCCAAGGAGTCCCGTATCGCGGATGCCGTCGCCCGCGGCCCGCACGGACGTCATGTGCGCATCGTCGGGCACCCCTTCGTCGACGTGTGGCAGTGCGTCACGCCGAGGGCGCTGGGCATCGCCGGATGGCCGGAGATCCCCCGGGGGATCGAGTGGAAGGTCGGCATCTGCCGGGCGTTCGGCTGGCCGCACGAGGATCAGGCCGACATCGCCCGGGCCTGGCAGCACATCCTGTCGAAGGTGCGCACCTATCGTGATCTCGAGCCCGCGCTGCTCGGGAGGGTCGAGGAGCTCATCGACTTCGTCACAGCCCCCTGATCCCCTCGCCGACGACCCGTCCTCCCCGGTGCGCAGGTGCGGCCCCGGGTACGCTGGAACGATGCCCGAACCCCGCACCTTCCGCGATGAGCCGGTGTCGTTCGTCCGCCGCAGCGGCCGCATGTCCGACGCACAGGAGCGCGCATTCGCCGAGCTCTCCGCTCGTTACCTCCTCGACGTGCCGCGAGACGTCGCCTGGACCTCGGTCCATCCCGACGCACGTCTCGACCCGGTGTCCGAGTTCGGGCGCGAGGCCGACCTGTACGTGGAGATCGGCTCGGGGCAGGGACACGCCATCGTCGCGGCGGCCGCGTCGCGGCCCGGCGACGACTTCCTGGCGGTCGAGGTCTTCCGCGCCGGGCTCGCACGCACCATGCTCGACGCCGACCGTGCCGGGGCGCGCAACCTCCGCGTCGTCGAGGCGAACGCACCCGAGGTGCTCTCCTCCTACCTGCCCGAGGCCGCGGCCGCCGAGGTGTGGATCTTCTTCCCCGATCCGTGGCACAAGAAGAAGCACACCAAGCGCCGGCTCGTGCGCGACGGCTTCGGGGCCACGGCGGCGCGTGCGGTGAAGGACGGCGGACTGCTGCGGCTCGCGACCGACTGGGAGGAGTACGCGCTGCAGATGCGGGAGGTGCTCGACGCCGATCCGCTGTTCGAGCGCGCCTTCGAGGGGGACTGGGCCGACCGTTTCGACGGCCGGGTGATGACGGCCTTCGAGCGCAAGGGGATCGCGAAGGGGCGCGAGATCCGCGATCTCGCGTACCGACGCGTCGCGCGGGCATGACGACGGGGCATGGCGTCGCGGACGTCCGGCCCGCGATCGCGCCCGCGCTGCTCGTCTGCGCCGCCGCCCCCGCCTTCTTCGTGCTGCAGACCGCCTGGCTCGGATGGGCGCTCCTGACGGCGGGCATCCTCCTCGCCTGGCTCGTCGAGCGACGCCGCACGGCCGTGCCCGACCGGGTGGTGAGCATGGGCGCCAGCCGCGAGACCGCGCGGGAGATCGGCATCCGTCGAGCGCCCTCTCTCACCCGCGACCTCTCGCTGATCGCGCTGGGACTGCTGATCGTCAGCATCATCCCGCTGGCCGCGGAGCTCGACGACCTGGCGATGCTGCGGTTCACGCTGGCGCTGGGCGGGGCCGTGGCCGTGCCCTATGCCGTGTCGCGGTACGTCTTCCGGGACAGGGCGATCGGCTTCCCCTGGCGCGCCCGCCGCCGCTGGGGTCTCCTGCAGTGGAGCTGGCTCGTGGCCGTCCTGGTGCTGGGCTGGCTGATCCTGCCGTTCTACTTCATCACCAGCGGGGTCTATCAGAACTGGCCGGTCGTGGACTCGCCGGAGCTGATCGCCCGGCTGTTCGTCGGGGTCGGTGCGGTCGGCATCTGGGACGAGCTGTTCTTCATCTGCACGGTCTTCGCCCTGCTGCGCCGGCACTTCCCGGACGCCCTCGCCAACCTCCTGCAGGCGATCGTGTTCGTGTCGTTCCTGTGGGAGCTGGGGTACCGGGCCTGGGGACCCGTGCTGACGATCCCGTTCGCGCTGCTGCAGGGCTTCATCTTCCTGCGGACGCACTCGCTCGCCTACGTGGTGACGGTGCACCTGCTCTTCGACGCCGTCGTGTTCGCAGTGCTCGTGCACGCGCACAACCCCGGACTCCTGCCGATCTTCCTCGTCTGAGTCGCCGGCGGTGGCAGAATCGAGCCATGCTCATCGCCGGACTCGTCCTCGCCGCGGCCGCGGCCGCCTTCCACGTCTTCATCTTCGCGCTCGAGTCCCTGAAGTGGACCGAGCCCGAGACGCGCAAGATCTTCGGCGTCGCCACGGAGGCGGACGCCGTCACCATGAAGCAGCTGGCGTTCAACCAGGGCTTCTACAACCTCTTCCTCGCCCTCACCACCCTGCTCGGCGTGGGCCTGGTCATCGTCGGCGCGTCGACCGTCGGGCTGACGCTGGTCTTCGCAGGCACCGGCATGATGCTCGCGGCGGCGCTGGTCCTGGTGCTCTCGGACCGCACGAAGGCGCGCGCGGCGCTCATGCAGGGCACGCTGCCGCTCCTCGCCGTCGTCGTGACCGGTATCGGCGCGGCGATCAGCTGAGCGGGACGACCGGCTGGCGCAGGATGGTGCGGCGCCGCGCCGGGTCGCCCCTGCGCGGATCGCTGAGGTAGATCTCGTGATGACGCCCCGTCATCGCCAGGGCGTTCTGCGGGATGAACTCCTCGTGCATCCGGGCGAGCAGCGGCGCCTCGTCGTCGAAGGCTCCGACGTGCAGGGTCTGCACGCAGAGTCCTTCGGCGAGGGTCTCGAACCGGACCTCGCCGACGCGCGCCGAGGGGTCCTTGGCGGATGCCCGGGCGAGCGCCGCGTCGAACATCGCGCCGTCGATCCATTCGGGCTGGAGGATCATGAGCGTCCACTGCCAGAGCGACTTGTCGCGGGCGCTGGTGAACGAGGAGGCGTCGTCTGCCCACCACAGGCCCTCCAGAGGCATGACGACGTAGTCGCGTCCGAGGATGTTCCGGCTGGCGAACTTGATGCCGTACGCGATCGGGTACAGCGCCTCGATCGCGGTGCCGAACTGCGGGGAGCTGTTCGGGTCGCCGTGCCCGTCGATCATCAGGTACCGCTGCTCGGGGACCTCGACGATGCGGAGCTCGCCCTTGCGCGCCCGGTAGCAGTCCAGCGACTTCTTCAGGTCGGTCTTGGCCGTCATGAGAGCAGTCTGCCCTCGGAGCGGCGTACGGGGTGACATCCCCGCCGGCACGCGGCACACTCGATCCATGGCCGACTGGGTGCTGCACGTGGACATGGACCAGTTCATCGCCGCGGTCGAGCTGCTGCGCCGACCGGAGCTCGCCGGGCTCCCGGTCATCGTCGGCGGCCGCGGCGACCCCGCCGAACGCGCCGTGGTCTCCACCGCGTCGTACGAGGCACGGGCCTACGGCATCGGATCCGGGATGCCGCTCAAGATCGCGGCCCGCAAGGCCCCGGAGGACGCGGTTTTCCTGCCCGTCGACCGCGAGGCCTACGAGTCCGCATCGCAGGATGTGATGGCCGCGCTGCGCACCCTGCCCGGCGTCGTGCTCGAGGTCGTCGGCTGGGACGAGTGCTTCCTCGGCCTCTCGACCGCGGACCCCGAACAGGCGGCAGCCGAGGCCCAGGCCGCCGTGTTCGAGGCCACGGGGCTGCGCTGCTCCGTGGGGATCGGGGACAACCGGGTGCGGGCGAAGATCGCGACCGGGTTCGGCAAGCCGGGCGGGGTGTTCCGGCTCACGGCGGAGAACTGGTTCGAGGTGATGGGGGAGAAGCCGACGCGGGATCTGTGGGGAGTGGGGTCGAGGGTGAGCAGGCGTCTCGCCTCGCACGGCGTCGACACGGTGCGTCAGCTCGCGGATGCCGACCAGGCGACGCTCGTCGCGGAGTTCGGCCCGCGGATGGGCGTCTGGTACCGCGAGCTGGGGGAGGGGATCGGCCCGGTCCTCGTCGACCCCACGCCCTGGGTCGCGCGCAGCCACAGCCGGGAGACGACCTATCAGCAGAACCTCGTCACGACGGAGCAGGTCGAGGCGGCGATCCGGGTCCTCGCCGGCAGCGCCTTCGACGACTGCGCAGCCGAGGGCCGCCCGGTCGCGCGCGTGCATCTCAAGGTGCGCTATGCGCCGTTCGAGACCAGGACCTCGGGTCGCACGCTTCCCGCGCCGACCGAGCGCCGTGACGAGGTGATCGACGCGGCGCTCGCTCTGGGTGCCGCTCTCGACCATGACAGGGAGGTGCGCCTTCTCGGCGTCCGTGCCGAGATGACGATGCCCGACGACGGCGATCCGATCGAGCGCACTCCGGTCCGCGGCCGCATCTGATGCGAACCCGAGCGCGCTCGAGGGCGGGGATCAGTCGCGGATCACCGCAGCCACGGCGCTCACCTCGATGAGGGCGCCGGGCACGCCGAGGCCTGCGACGATCGCCGCGGTCACGAGAGGCGGGGCTCCGTCGCGGGCGAGCTTCGAGGCGACGGCGCCGTAGGCCGCGCGCAGGTCGGCGCTCTGGTGGATGAGGACCGTCCAGCTGATGACGTCTTCGAGCCCGGCGCCCGCGGCCGCCAGGGCGACCCGGGCGTTCTCGACGGCGCGGAGCGACTGCTCTCCGGCATCCGCCGAGACGACCGCACCGGTCTCGTCGACGCCGTTCTGTCCGCCCACGTAGACGGTCGTCGCGCCGGGCGGGACGACGGCGACGTGACTGAACGCAGGACTGACGACGAGACCTGCGGGCTGCATGAGTGTGATGTCCATGAGCTCAGTATGGGCAGGGCGTCGGACATCGGGTCCGACTGCTGTGTCCGCTCAGAACCTCAGCAGCACCTTGCCCACGCGTCCGGGGGCGTGGCTGGCGCGCATCGCGTCCGCGGCGTCCGCGGCGTCGAAGACGCCCTCGACCGGCAGGGTGAGAGTCCCGTCGCCCACCCTCTGGATCAGCTCGGAGAACAGCGCGCCCCGGGTCGAGGGGTCCATCGTCTGGATGACCCTGCTGCCCCAGAACCCCTTCACGGTCGCCTGTCTGAAGATGACGTCCCCGGAGGCGATCTCCATGACGGGGGAGTCCATCGCCCCGAACGCGACCAGGGTGCCGTTCTCGGCGAGCAGGGAGAGGACGTCTCCGGCCGATGAACCGCCGACCGAGTCGACGCCGGCGACGATCGGCGCTCCGCCGGTCAGCGCGGCGACCTGGTCGCGCCAGTCGGGCTGATCCGTGGCGACGACGTCGCCGATGCCCTGCGCACGCAGCTCGTCCACGCCGGCCGTGCGGCGCACGAGGCCGATGACGCCCACGCCGCGCGCGGCGCCGAGCTGCGCCAGCATCCGTCCGACGGCGCCGTTGGCCGCGTTCTGCACGATCCGGTCTCCCGGCTGCACGTCGAGGAACTGCAGCAGGCTGATCGCGCTGAACGGCATGGACACGAGCTGGGCGGCGACCTCGTCCGGCAGCGCCTCGGGCACCGGGATGAGCCCGGCCGCCGGGGCCACGACGTACTCGGCCCAGGCCCCGAACGTGCCGCCGGTCGCGACCCGCTGGCCGATCGTCAGACTCCGGACCCCCTCGCCGAGCGCGTCCACGACTCCGAGCGCCTCGGTTCCCGACGCCGCCGGAAGCTCCGGCTTGTAGCCGTAGGTGCCGCGGATCGTCCAGATGTCGTGGTTGTGGATCGGGGAGAGCACGATGCGCAGGCGCACCTGACCCGGCCCGGGTTCGGGGAGCGGGCGATCCTCGAGGGTCAGGACGTCCTCGGGCTCGCCGAAGCTGCGATGGATGAGTGCGCGCATGGTCCTGCTCCTCAGTCGTCCGAGACGGTGATGTCGACGTCGATGTTGCCGCGGGTCGCGTTCGAGTACGGGCACACCCGATGGGCGGCGTTCGCGAGCTCGACGGCCTGGGCGTGGGGGAGATCGGGGATGACGACCTCCAGCTGCACGGCGAGCCCGAAGCCGCCGTCGCCGTTCGAGCCGATCTGCACGCGCGCGCCGACGGAGGAGTCGGCGATCGCGACCTTCTGCGCGCGGGCGACGGTCTGCAGCGCGGAGTGGAAGCAGGCGGCGTAGCCGGCGGCGAAGAGCTGCTCGGGGTTCGCGCCGTCGCCGGAGCCGCCGAGCTCCTGGGGGACGGCGAGGGTGAGGTCGAGACGGCCTTCGCTCGTGGCGACGCGGCCGTTGCGGCCGGCGCCGGTGGCGAGGGCCTCGGCGGTGTACAGGGCTTCCATCGTGCGGATTCCTTTCAGTGGGCGCTGTTCTGCAGCAGGGAGGTGAGCTCCTGGAGCTCGGCGATCAGGCGGCGGCGGTGCTCATCGTCGCGGATGCCGGCGAGATCCGCGATCTGCGCGCGGATCGGCGCGAGCTCGGCGCGCAGCCCCTGCCCCTTCTCGGTGAGCTGCACGGTCACGACGCGTTCGTCGGCCGGGCTGCGGGTCTTCGTGACTAAGCCGTTCTGCTCGAGGCGGCGGACCAGAGGCGAGAGCGTGCCGGAGTCGAGCTGCATCATGTCGCCGAGCGAGCCCACCGTCTGCTCGCCCTCGTTCCAGAGGATGGCCAGCACGAGGTACTGCGGGTAGGTGAGCCCCCAGGGTGCGAGGAGCGTGCGGTAGGCCTGCGTCGTCGCGCGGGCGGCGGAGTACAGGGAGAAGCACACCATCTCATCGGTCACCGGCATGCAAAGAGTATTGCACGCAATTCAGTTGTGCACAATTTAATAGAGGAGAAGCGACCACAGAGGGGACGGCGGTGTGCATCGGCGGGGCGTGTCGGCTCGGCCGACGCGGCGAGATCGGCCGCCGGACACGGAAAGAGGCCCGCCCACTGGACGGACCTCTTCACGAAACGTGCCCCCGGAGGGATTCGAACCCCCGACCTACGGTACCGGAAACCGGCGCTCTATCCCCTGAGCTACGGAGGCGCACCGAACGACAATATCACTGGTTGGAGGTGCTCTCCGACCCACCCGCCACGGTCACCGGCGCCGCGCCGAGCTCGGCGAGGTCGGCGGCGAGCCTCTCGGCCAGATAGCGGTGCCCCGCCGTGGACGGATGCTTGCGCCCGAAGTCCACGTCGATCACGTCGAGGTAGTCCGCCTCCGTGATCCAGTCCTCCGCGACGGGGGAGATGTACCACCAGCCGCGCTCGGCGGCGAGCTGGGCCAGATCCGCGTCGATGCGGGCCGTCCCCGCCCCCACGGGCAGCTCGTGCGGAGCCGGCCCCAGGATCACGATCTGCGCCTCCGGGTACACGGCGGCCATCGCGTCCCATGCGGATCGCACGGCGTCGCGATAGCCGTCCTCGCCCTGGTCGCGGTCGTTGATCGATCCCTGGATGATCACCAGATCCGGGTCGAGGGCGGGATCGAGCGCGGCGATGCGCTCGCCGAAGGCGGGCCCGTCGAGCCCCGGCTTCAGATAGCCGCTGCCGCGGACGCCGCTCACGGTGGTGGTGCCGTCGATCAGGTCGGCGAGCACGTAGGCGTATCCCTCCGTGGGCACGGTGGCGGCGGATCCGTACGTCCAGGAATCGCCGAAGACCAGGACGGACGGATGCGCGGGAAGCACGAGCGGGGCGGGAGCGATCGTCACCGTCTCGTCCGATCCGGCGCCGGCGATCGCGGCCGTCGACGCCGCCGGGGTCCACGGGCGCCACACGCCCAGAGCGACCGCCGCGAGTGCCAGGACGACGACGATGACGAGCGCCGCGGGCAGTGCGCGGCGGTGGCGGGACGCGGCCTTCATGGCATGACTGTAGATCACCGCATCCGCAGTGCAAATTCCGGTGCCGTGACGCGCCGTAAACTTGAGAGCCTATGAACCCTGAAACGCTCGCCCACGCCCTTCTCGCCGTCCTCGCCCCCATTGCCGCCGAGCGACGTCCGGGCGAGCCGCTCGGGCTCGCGGCGTCCGACATCCTCTTCGAGCGGCCCCGCAACCGCGATCACGGCGACTGGGCCTCGAACATCGCCATGCGCCTGGCCAAGCCGCTCGGAACCAACCCGCGCGAGCTCGCCCAGCAGATCGCCGACGGCCTCGCCGCCGTCGACGGCGTCGCGAGCGCCGAGGTCGCCGGCCCCGGGTTCATCAACATCCGACTCGACGCCGCAGCCGCCGGCGCGCTCGCCAGGACGATCGTCGAGACGGGCGACGCATACGGTCGCAACGACTCGCAGCAGGGCGTCAGCGTGAACATCGAGTTCGTCTCGGCGAACCCGACCGGCCCGCTGCACATCGGCCACACCCGCTGGGCGGCGCTGGGCGACTCGATCGTGCGGCTGCTGCTCGCGAGCGGCGCCAACGCGGTGCGCGAGTACTACATCAACGACGCCGGGGCGCAGATGGACCGCTTCGCCATCTCGATCGTGGCCGCCGCCAAGGGAGAGCCGACCCCCGAGGGCGGCTACCCCGGCGAGTACATCACGACGCTCGCCGGGCGCGTGCTCGGCGCGCGCCCCGATCTGCTCGGACTGCCCGAGGACGAGCAGCTCGTCGTCGCGCGCGACCTCGCCTACGCCTACCAGCTCGCCGAGATCAAGGCGTCCCTCGAGCGGTTCAACGTGCCGTTCGACGTCTGGTTCTCCGAGCGCGAGCTGCACGCGAAGGGCGAGGACGGCACGAGCCTCATCGATCAGGCCGTCGACCGCCTCCGCGAGCAGGGGCACGTCTTCGACGAGGAGGGCGCCGTCTGGGTGCGCACCACCGACTTCGGCGACGACAAGGACCGCGTCATCCGCCGCTCGAACGGCGAGTACACGTACTTCGCCGCCGACGCCGCCTACTACCTGAACAAGGGCGACCGCGGCTTCGAGAACAAGATCTACCTGCTCGGCGCCGACCACCACGGCTACGTGCACCGGCTCAAGGCCGTCGCGGGGGCCGCGGGCGACGACCCGGAGAAGAACATCCAGGTGCTGATCGGCCAGCTGGTCTCGATCCGCGGGGCGCGCCTGAGCAAGCGAGCAGGCAACATCATCGAGATGGACGATCTGCAGGCCTGGATCGGCACCGACGCGCTGCGCTACGCTCTCGAGCGCTCGCCCGCCGACTCGCCGCTCGACCTCGACCCCGAGCTGCTGCAGAAGCGCACGAACGACAACCCGGTCTTCTACGTGCAGTACGCCCACGCGCGCACCCACAACGTGGCCCGCAACGCGGCCGACTCCGGCGTGGATCGCAGCGAGTTCGCTCCCGAGACGCTCACCCACGAGACGGAGGCCGCGCTGCTCGGCGCGCTGCAGGAGTTCCCGCGCATCGTGGGCTTCGCCGCCGAGGTCCGCGAGCCGCACCGGGTCGCGCGCTACCTCGAGGAGCTCGCCGGCCTCTACCACCGCTGGTACGACAACTGCCGTGTGATCCCGCTGAGCTCCGACCCAATCGAGAGCGTGCACCGCACCCGGCTGTGGCTGAACGACGCCGCCGGACAGGTGCTGCGCAACGGGCTCGAGCTCCTCGGCGTCTCGGCGCCCGAGCGGATGTGACCTCCGCGCCCGTGCGACAGGATTGAGCGATGAGCGACGACAACCCGACCCTGCCGTATCCCGGGACCGACGGACAGCATCCGACCCTCGTGATCCCGGGGGAGACGGACACCGCGCCTCGCGCCCCTCGCCGCCGCCGGTGGCCGTGGGTGCTGCTGATCGTCGTCGTCGTGCTCGCCGCGCTCGCCGTCGCCGGCGAGTTCCTGGCCAGGGCGCTGCTGCCCGGCGTCGTCCGCGGCATCGTGATCCAGCAGCTCGATCTGCCGTCGGACCAGCAGCTCGACGTGGATGCCGAGGGCATCCTGCTCCCGCAGCTGATCTCCGGACGGCTGGACGCCCTCCACCTGTCGACGCAGTCGGTGACGATCGAGGGGATCACGGGCGCCGCGGACGTGACAGCGCGAGGGGTCCCGCTGCGCGGGGGAGACCTCGACGGCGCCAGCGGCACCATCAGCATCGACGAGTCCCAGTTCACCCAGCTGCTCGCCGGCACCGACCTGCCCATCGACCAGGTGGCCTTCGACGCACCGGACGTGACCGTCAGCGGCAGCGTGCAGGTGCTGGCGCTCAGCATCCCCGTCTCGCTCACGGTGACCCCCGGCGCCGCCGACGGCGCTCTGCAGCTCACGCCGCGGAGCATCAGCATCGGCGGGGTGGTGGTCGACGCCGACCAGGTCCAGGACACCCTCGGAGGCATCGGCTCCGAGCTCACCAGGACCCAGAGCATCTGCATCGCCGACCGCCTGCCCGCCGGTCTCACGATCACGGGCCTCGAGGTGAAGGGCGCGGCCGCGATCATCGACATCGACGTGGACGGCGCGATCGTCACGGACCAGCGGCTGCAGCAGCCGGGGGTCTGCGCGGACCGCTGAGAGGTCAGCGCCGCGCGATGCGGCGCGCGAGCCACTCCGGACGCTGCAGCGGGATGCCGTGACCGCACCCGGGCACGATCTCGAGCCCGCTCGCCGGGCGGAGGACGCGCAGACGCTCCGCCGACCGTCGCATCAACGGCTTCTCGCGCTCGCCGACGAGCAGGAGCGCCTCGCCGGGGAAGTCCGGCCAGGCGGCCGGCGGCTCGAAGCGCACGTTCTCGCCGACGGAGGAGATCAGGGTGGACCTGCTCAGGGACGCCGAGGTGCGAAGGTACTCGCCCGTCAGACTCTCCGGCACGAAGAGGGCACGGGCCTGCGCTCGTGCGAACCATTCCCGACGAGCGAGACCCGCCGTCGACGACAGCAGCGCGAGAAGAGGACCGGGGTGCCGCAACGGCACGGCCTGGGCGCTGATCGCGATCACGCGGTCGACGAGGTCAGGACGACGCGAGGCGAGCAGGATCGCGAGCTGCGCGCCGAGCGAGAAGCCGATCACCGTGGCCGGCCGGTCCTCGACCTCGAGCCTGCGGGCGAGCCCCTCGACTGTCTCGTCGTGCGAGGAGTACGCGCTCGCGTCGGCCGGGCCGCCGTGCCCGGGGAGATCGGGCACGATCGGGCGCGCTCCGTCGTCGAGCCCGGCCAGCACCGGCTGCCACATCCACCCGGCGACCCCGCCGCCGTGCAGGAACAGCATCGGGGCCGGATCGGCGTGCGGGCGCGACGCCGTCACGGGCGCTCCCCGCCGTCGCCGCGCTGAGCCCGCGCCGAGTCCTGCGCGGCGCGCAGCGCCTCCGTGGCGATCGCGACGTCGACCTCGGCGCGCTGGACGCGGCGCGCCTCGAACGTGGTCGCCCCGAAACGGGCGCGGATGCGGTCGCCGCGCTCCTCGTGCGAGGTCACGACGTACGCGCACGCGACGAGCATCACCTGCGCCGACAGGTTCAGCCAGATCAGGAGCGCGAGCAGGGTCGCGAACGATGCGAGCAGCGGATTGCTCGACGCGCCGCCCACGAAGAGGCCGGAGAGCTCCTGCAGCACGAGCAGTCCCGCGCCCCCGATCAGGGCGCCGCCCCACAGGGACCGGGCGGACACGCGGACTCCCGAGAGCAGGCGGAAGACGACCGCGATGAGCGCGGCGTCGAGGGCGAACACCACGAGCAGCGACAGCAGGCGGATGCTCCATGCGGCGACAGGGGAGTGCGAGGGGAGCCCGAGCATCCCAGCCAGCCACTCGATCCCTATCCTGCCGGCGATCGTGAGGAACGCCGAGAGCACGAAGGACGCGCCGATCGCGACGGCGAGGAGCAGATTGCGCAGGATCACCCACACCCAGAGCACGTCGTCGTGCGCGGTGCCCGCGATGAGGCGGACCGCCGTCCGCAGCGACCCGATCGCTCCGAGCGCGGCGCCGACGAGTCCGACGAGGGAGACGATCCCCGCGATCGAGAGCGAGACCGGCTGCCGGAGATCCTCGGTCTTCACCACCCCCTGCTCGCCGATGAGCCCCGGCACCGCCGTCTCCACGGCATCGACGATCGCCTTCCACGCCACGGGGTTGCCCGCGAGCCAGAGCGCGGCCACCGAGAAGCCGAGCAGCACCCCGGCGAACACGCTGAAGAGCGCGCGGTAGGTGATGCTGTCGGCGAGCATCGGCCCGCGGCGCTCGGAGTACAGCAGGAGGGCGCGGACCGGCTTCAGGCTCAGCGCCCAGCGGATGATCGTCGCCGCGATCCGCTGCAGGGCAGGCGGACGCGCGGCGTCTGCGGGATGCGGATCGGTGCTCGTCACGCCCCCACCCTACGAGCTGGGAGGCGCACGGCCGAGGGGCTTGACGCGGCGCGTCACCATGGCGGAGGCGGCGGCGCAGGTGCCCTAGAATCGGGTCAACCTCGTTGTGCGCGATCCCGCCCGAGATTCATCCACGATTGGTGCTCCTTGCTTTCCCCTGTCGATTCGCTCGCCCCGGAATGGCTCGTCGTGCCCGACGACCCCAACGACCTCGTCGCCTCGGTGTGGCCGGCATCCGTCTCCCGTGACGCGGACGGCGCGCTCGAGATCGCCGGCATCCGCGCGACGACCCTCGCGCAGACGTTCGGCACGCCGCTGCTCGTGATCGACGAGGACGAGGTGCGCTCGCGCGCACGCGCGTTCCGCCTCGCGTTCGAGGCCGCGGCGTCGGACCACGGCACGACCGCGCAGGTCTACTACGCGGGCAAGGCGTTCCTGTGCACCACGATCGCCCGCTGGGTCGTCGACGAGGGGCTCCGCGTCGACGTGTGCACCGGAGGAGAGCTCGAGGTCGCGCTCGCCGCAGGCGTCGCGCCCGCCTTCATCGGCTTCCACGGCAACAACAAGTCCGTGGGCGAGCTCGAGCGCGCGGTCGAGGCCGGGGTGGGGTCGATCATCGTCGACAGCGCCATCGAGATCGAGCGGCTCGCCGCGATCACCGCCCGCACCGACCGCACGCAGCGGGTGTTCGTGCGCGTGATCAGCGGGGTGCACGCCGAGACCCACGACTTCCTCGCCACCGCGCACGAGGACCAGAAGTTCGGCTTCCCGCTGGCGGATGCCGCCGAGGCCGTCGCCCGCATCCGCGAGATCCCCGGGCTGGAGCTGGCCGGTCTGCACTGCCACATCGGCTCGCAGATCTTCGGCGTCGCAGGATTCCGCGAGTCCGCGGAACGCGTGCTCGAGCTGCACGCGCAGCTCCTGGAGGGCGGCCCGGTGCCGCAGCTCAACCTCGGCGGCGGCTTCGGCATCGCCTACACGCGGGTCGACGACCCCACTCCCATCGAGACCCTGGCCGGCGAGATCGTCGCGGCGGTCGCCGAAGGGTGCGCGGCGCGCGGCATCGAGGTGCCCGCCCTCTCCTTCGAGCCGGGCCGTGCCATCGTCGGCACTGCCGGGGTCACGCTCTACGAGGTGGGCACGACCAAGGACGTGCAGCTCGAGGCCGGCGTGCGCCGCTACATCAGCGTCGACGGCGGGATGAGCGACAACCCCCGTCCCGCGCTGTACGGCGCACAGTACTCGGCGCGTCTCGCCTCGCGCGCGGGCGTCGGCCCGGCCCAGCTCAGCCGCGTCGTCGGCAGGCACTGCGAGTCGGGAGACATCGTGGTCGATCACGAGTACCTGCCCGCGGACCTCGCACCCGGCGACCTGCTGGCCGTGCCCGCGACCGGCGCCTACTGCGTCCCGCTGGCGAGCAACTACAACCACGTTCCCCGTCCACCGGTCGTCGCCGTCCGCGACGGCCGCACCCAGGTCATCGTGCGCGGCGAGACGATCGCCGACGTGCTGGCACGCGACGCCGGGATCGACCCGGCATCCGTCGCCGACAGCGGACGCTGACCGCGCGCCGGATCGCCGGCGCAGAGACACACCTCCGAAGGAGCCCCCATGACTGCTGAGTATCGACGACTGCGGGTGGCGCTGCTGGGCGCCGGCGCCGTCGGGTCCCAGGTCGCCGCCCTGCTGCTGCGCCACGGCGACGAGCTGGCCGACCGCGCCGGCGCCTCGCTCGAGCTCGCCGGCATCGCGGTGCGCGACGTCGACGCACCCCGCGACGTCGAGCTGCCGAAGGAGCTGTTCACGACCGACGCCGAGTCCCTCGTGCTCGGGGCCGACATCGTGATCGAGCTCATCGGCGGCATCGAGCCCGCCCGCACCAGCATCCTGCAGGCGATCGGCTCCGGCGCCGACGTCGTCACGGCCAACAAGGCGCTGCTCGCCACCCACGGGCCCGAGCTCTTCGAGGCGGCCGACCGCGTCGGCGCCTCGGTCTACTACGAGGCGGCGGCCGCGGGAGCCATCCCGATCATCCGGCCCCTGCGCGACTCGCTCGCGGGCGACCGCGTCGTGCGCATCATGGGCATCGTCAACGGCACCACGAACTACATCCTCGACCGGATGGACACCGAGGGCGCCGACTTCGCCGAGGTGCTCGCCGATGCGCAGCGTCTCGGCTACGCCGAGGCGGACCCGACGGCCGACGTCGAAGGCTACGACGCCGCGCAGAAGGCGGCGATCCTCGCCAGCCTGGCGTTCCACACGACCGTCCCGCTCGATGCCGTGCACCGCGAGGGCATCACCTCGATCACCGCCTCGATGATCGACGAGGCCCGCGCCGCCGGCTTCGTGATCAAGCTGCTCGCCGTGTGCGAGCGCATCGACGTCGACGGCGCCGAGTCGATCTCGGTGCGGGTGTATCCGGCGCTCGTCCCGCGGACGCACCCGCTGGCCAGCGTGCACGGCGCCAACAACGCGGTGTTCGTCGAGGCCGAGGCCGCAGGATCGCTGATGTTCTACGGAGCGGGCGCCGGCGGCGTCCAGACGGCCTCCGCCGTGCTGGGCGACGTGGTCTCCGCCGCCCGCCGCCACATCGCCGGCGGTGTCGGCGTGGGGGAGTCGACCAGGGCGAACCTGCCGATCGTGCCGATCGGGCACGTGACCACGCGCTACCAGATCACCCTCCAGGTCTCGGACGCCCCCGGTGTCCTCGCCGCGGTCGCGGGCATCCTCAGCGACGGCGGCGTCTCCGTGGCCACGGTCGTGCAGACCGTCGAGGGCGAATCGGAGCCCACCGCGCGCCTGATCATCGGCACGCACCGTGCCACCGAGGAGGCGCTCAGCGCCACCGTCGCCGCGCTGTCCGCGAGCGCGGTCGTCGAGCGCGTGGTCTCGGTGCTGCGCGTGGAAGGGGAGTGACCGTGGTGCTCGGCCGCACCGTCGAGGTCACCGTCCCCGCGACCAGCGCCAACCTCGGCCCCGGTTTCGACACCCTCGGGCTCGCGCTCAGCGTGTACGACTCGCTGCTGGTCACCGAGCTGCCTGCCGGCGAGCTCGAGATCGAGGTCACGGGATCCGGCGCCGAGGAGATCCCGCGCGATGCGTCGAACCTCATCGTGCGCACGATCGCCCACGTGTACGCCGACCTCGGCCGCGAGGCGCCCGGTCTGCGCATCGTCGCCGAGAACGGCGTGCCGCACGGCCGCGGGCTCGGCTCGTCGGGTGCGGCGGTCACCGCCGGCATCCTGGCAGCCAAGGGGCTGCTCGCCGGCGAGGAGGAGATCGGCGACGCGGACCTGCTGCGACTGGCCACCGAGCTCGAGGGCCACCCCGACAACGTCGCCCCTGCGCTGTTCGGCGGGCTCACGATCGCCTGGATGGGCGAGAACGGCCCCCAGCACAAGAAGCTGCTCGTGCACCGCGGGGTCTCGCCCCTCGTGCTCGTTCCCTCGTACACCATGTCGACCTCGAAGGCGCGCTCGCTGCAGCCTCCGCACGTGTCGACCGAGGACGCGGTCTTCAACGTCTCGCGTTCGGCGCTCCTGATCGCGGCGCTCATGCAGAGCCCCGAGCTGCTGCTCGACGCCACGGCCGACCGGCTGCACCAGGACTACCGCGCCGAGGCGATGCCCGAGACGCAGCGTCTCGTGCAGGCGCTGCGCAGAGCGGGCTTCGCCGCGGTCGTCTCGGGCGCGGGCCCCAGCGTGCTGGTGCTCGCCGACGGCCCGGGGAGCCGGCAGGACGCCGTCGAGGTGGCCGCGCAGGTCACCGACACCCCGTGGGAGGCTCTGCTGCTCGCGGTGGACGTCCGTGGTGGTACAGTGGGGGAACGAGCGGAGGGCTCCACGTGACTGCGTGAATCTGGCCCCATTGCAACTCTGCAGGACCCGCACGCGAACCCTTCAAGCACAGCTCCTCTGAGAGTCCTGTGCCAAGGCAAGGCTGACGCCGAGCGCCAGCCCGTGCGATCGCGCGCAGCACCCGTTGTGCGCGGAACGCTCATGTCTCCGAGACCAAAGAGGGAGTACTCGTGGAGAATTTCTCCGAGACCCAGAACGACTCGTCCGTAGCGAACGAGAACGCGGCACCCGCCGCCGACACCGCCGTCGCCGAGGCGCCTGCGGCGCCGGCCCGCAAGCGCGCGCCGCGGCGCGCCACCACCGCCACCGCGGCGGCGAAGGCGGAGAAGACGGCCGAGACCGAGGCCCAGGCTCCGGCCGCGGCTCCTGCTGACGAGGCGCCGGCCGAGGCCGCGCCGAAGGCGAAGGCCCCGCGTCGCAGCCGCGCCAAGAAGACGGATGCCGAGACGGCGGAGGCGCCGGCTGCCGAGGCCGCCGCCCCGAAGGCCGACGCCCCGGCGGCTGAGGCCCCGGTCGCGGACGCGGCCGAGACGCCTGCCGCGCCCAAGACCCCGCGTCGCCGTGGCGCGAAGAAGCCCGTCGAGACTGCTGAGGCGCCGGCAGAGGCTTCCGCGCCCGCCGAGTCCGCTGCGGCTCCCGCTGCGGAGGCCGCGCCCGCGGAGAAGCCCGCCGAGGCGCAGGCCCCGGCCGACGAGACCGCGGCATCCGCTCCCGAGCAGGGCGACGGCGGCGAGGAGCAGGGCGGCCGAGGCCGCAGCCGCAGCCGCAGCCGCAACCGCGGACGCGGTCAGAACGGCGGCGGCCAGAACGAGGGCTCGCAGCAGCAGAGCGCTCCGTCCGCCGACGACGACCAGGCCTCGGCGAACGGCCGCAACCGTCAGCGCAACAAGCGTCGCGGTGCGAGCACGGCCGACGAGTTCGAGACCGAGATCGGCGAGGACGACGTCCTCATCCCGATCGCCGGCATCCTCGACGTCCTCGACAACTACGCCTTCGTGCGCACCACGGGCTACCTCGCCGGTCCCAGCGACGTCTACGTCTCGCTCGGACAGGTCAAGAAGTACAACCTGCGCAAGGGCGACGCGATCGTCGGCTCCATCAAGCAGCCGCGCGAGGGCGAGCAGCAGGGGCGCCAGAAGTACAACGCCCTGGTCAAGGTCGACTCGGTCAACGGCCTGTCGGTCGACGACGCGGCCACCCGGGTCGAGTTCGGCAAGCTCACCCCGCTCTACCCGCAGGAGCGTCTGCGTCTGGAGACCGCGCCCGAGAAGCTGACCCAGCGCATCATCGACCTGGTCGCGCCGATCGGCAAGGGACAGCGCGGACTCATCGTCGCGCCCCCGAAGGCCGGCAAGACGATCGTGCTCCAGCAGATCGCCAACGCGATCGCGATCAACAACCCCGAGGTCCACCTCATGGTCGTGCTCGTCGACGAGCGCCCGGAAGAGGTCACCGACATGCAGCGCTCGGTCAAGGGCGAGGTCATCGCGTCGACCTTCGACCGTCCTGCGGAGGACCACACGACCGTCGCCGAGCTCGCGATCGAGCGCGCCAAGCGCCTCGTCGAGCTGGGCCGCGACGTCGTCGTGCTGCTCGACTCGATCACCCGTCTCGGCCGCGCCTACAACCTCGCGGCTCCCGCCTCCGGCCGGGTGCTCACCGGCGGCGTCGACGCCTCGGCGCTGTACCCGCCCAAGCGCTTCTTCGGCGCCGCGCGCAACATCGAGAACGGCGGATCCCTCACGATCCTCGCCACCGCTCTCGTCGAGACGGGCTCGAAGATGGACGAGGTGATCTTCGAGGAGTTCAAGGGCACCGGCAACAGCGAGCTGCGCCTGTCCCGCCAGCTCGCCGACAAGCGGATCTTCCCCGCCGTCGACGTCAACGCCTCCAGCACGCGCCGCGAGGAGATGCTGCTGTCGGCCGACGAGGTCAAGATCACCTGGAAGCTGCGTCGCGCCCTCGCCGGTCTCGACCAGCAGCAGGCCCTCGAGGTCGTGCTCGGCAAGCTCAAGGAGACGCACTCGAACGTCGAGTTCCTCGTGCAGATGCAGAAGTCGATCCCGACGCTGCCCGCAGGCGGTCACGACAACAACATCCGCTGAGCGTCGACGCCGTGTTCGAGTCCGTACAGTCCCTGATCGACGAGCATCGCCGGGTCCAGGAGGAGCTCTCCGACCCGGCGGTGCACGCCGACGCTGCACGGGCGAAGCGCGTCAACCGGCGCTACGCCGAGCTGTCGAGGATCGTCGCCGCCCACGACGCGTGGGCGGCGGCATCCGACGACCTGGAGGCCGCTCGCGAGCTCGCCCGCGAGGACGAGGCCTTCGCCGCCGAGGTCCCGGCGCTCGAGGAGGGCGTGCAGGCCGCGCAGGAGAGGCTGCGGCGCCTGCTCATCCCGCGCGATCCCGACGACGCGCGCGACGTCATCATGGAGATCAAGGCGGGGGAGGGCGGCGCCGAGAGCGCGCTGTTCGCCGCCGATCTGCTGCGCATGTACGTGCAGTACGCGGCCTCCAAGGGCTGGAAGACGGAGCTGCTCGAGCGCAACGAGTCCGACCTGGGCGGGTACAAGGACGTCCAGATCGCGATCAAGGGATCCTCCAGCGACCCGGCTCAGGGCGTCTGGGCGCACCTCAAGTACGAGGGCGGCGTGCATCGCGTGCAGCGTGTGCCCGCGACCGAGTCGCAGGGGCGCATCCACACCTCGACCACCGGCGTGCTGGTCTTCCCCGAGGTCGACGAGCCCGAGGAGATCCAGATCGATCAGAACGATCTGAAGATCGACGTGTTCCGCTCGTCCGGCCCCGGCGGTCAGTCGGTCAACACGACCGACTCGGCGGTGCGCATCACGCACGTGCCCACCGGGATCGTGGTGTCGATGCAGAACGAGAAGTCGCAGCTGCAGAACCGCGAGGCGGCGATGCGCGTGCTGCGCGCCCGGCTGCTCGCGAAGCAGCAGGAGGAGCTGGACGCCGCGGCATCCGACGCGCGCAGGTCGCAGATCCGCGGCATGGACCGCTCCGAGCGCATCCGCACCTACAACTTCCCGGAGAACCGCATCGCGGACCACCGCACCGGGTTCAAGGCCTACAACCTCGACCAGGTGATGGACGGGGCGCTGGAGCCGATCATCGAGAGCGCGATCCACGCCGATGAAGAGGCGCGCCTCGCCGCTCTCGGCCAGGACTCCTGAGGGACCTCCCGCACCGATATGCTCGGGGGCGTGATCACGCTCCTGTTCCGCTCCCTGATGTACCTCGTCTCGGCGGGGATCGGCCTCATCGTCGCCGATCTGCTGCTCGACGGCTTCCAGATCACCTGGTCGCACTGGTGGGGCTTCGTGATCTGCATCCTCGTCTTCGCGGTGCTGCAGAGCGTGCTCTCACCGTGGGTCGCCAAGATCGCGGACCGCTACGCACCCGTGCTGATGGGCGGGATCGGCATCTTCTCGACTCTGATCTCGCTGATCATCGTCGTCCTGCTGCCCATCGAGGGCTTCCGCATCGACGGGGTCGTCTCCTGGCTGCTGGGAGCCGTGATCGTGTGGCTCGTCACCGCTATCGGCAGCATGCTGCTGCCGCTGATCTTCCTGAAGAAGAAGGTCCAGGGCGCTCGCGGGCGCTGATCAGATCGAGTAGTCGGGCGCCGACAGCAGGTGCGCGATGTTCTCGCCGGGCACGCGCGAGCGCGCCTTGGCCGGGATCCCGGTGAGCACGGAGTTCGCGGGGGCGTCCTTCGTCACCACCGCGTTCGCGCCGATGGCGCTGCCGGCCCCGATCACGATCGGACCGAGGATCTTGGCGCCGGCGCCGACGACGACGCCGTCCTCGAGGGTCGGATGCCGCTTGCCGGCGTCGCGCGTGCGTCCGCCCAGCGTCACCCCGTGATAGAGCATCACGTCGTCGCCGATCTCGGCGGTCTCGCCGATCACGACGCCCATGCCGTGGTCGATGAAGAAGCGGCGGCCGATGGTCGCACCGGGGTGGATCTCGATCCCGGTCAGCCAGCGGGCGACCTGCGAGCCGAGACGTGCGGGGAAGCGCAGACCGCGCACCCACAGCGCATGGTCGATCCGGTGCGCCCAGATGGCGTGCAGACCGGGGTAGAGGATCGCGATCTCGAGGCCGCCGCGGGCCGCGGGGTCGCGAAGGCGGGCGGATGCGACGTCTTCGCGCACCCGCCCGACCCATCGTGCGACGGGCTGAGGAACCCGGCCGGGACGCGGCATCAGTCCTCGCGCAGGTCCTCGAACAGCGCGGTGGAGAGGTAGCGCTCCCCGGTGTCGGGGATGACGACGACGATCTTCTTGCCGGCGTTCTCCGGGCGGGCGGCGACCTGCAGGGCCGCCCACGCGGCGGCGCCGCTGGAGATGCCGACGAGCAGACCCTCCTTGGCGGCGAGAGCGCGGGAGGTGGCGATGGCGTCCTCGAACTCGACCGTGACGACCTCGTCGTAGACGGTGGTGTCGAGGATCGGGGGGACGAAGTTCGGGCCGATGCCCTGGATCTTCGCGGGGCCGGGGGTGCCCTGGGAGAGCAGCGGCGACGCGGTCGGCTCGACGGCGACGACCTGCACTCCGGGCTTGCGCTCCTTCAGCACCTGGCCGACGCCGGTGATGGTCCCGCCGGTGCCGATCCCGGCGACGAAGATGTCGACCTCGCCGTCGGTGTCGCGCCAGATCTCCTCGGCGGTGGTACGACGGTGGATCTCGGCGTTGGCGGCGTTCTCGAACTGGTGGGCGAGGATGGCGCCCGGGGTCTCCGCGGCGATGCGGTCGGCCTCGGCGACCGCGCCCTTCATGCCGAGGGCCGGGTCGGTGAGCACCAGCTGGGCGCCGAAGGCCTTCAGCAGGACGCGGCGCTCCTTGGACATGGATGCGGGCATGGTCAGGATCACCTGGTATCCGCGGGCCGCGCCGACGAGCGAGAGGGCGATGCCGGTGTTGCCGCTGGTGGCCTCGACGATCGTGCCGCCGGGCTTCAGCGAGCCGTCCTTCTCGGCGGCGTCGATGATCGCGATGCCGAGACGGTCCTTGACGCTCGATCCGGGGTTGAAGTACTCGAGCTTGGCGAGCACCGTGGCGCCGACGCCCTCGGTGACGTGGTTCAGCTGGACCAGCGGCGTGTTGCCGAAGGCGGAGGTGATGTCGGAGTGGATGCCGGGCATGGAGGAGCCTTTCCTGAACGGGGTGACTGGGGTCAGCCTAGGGGAGCGGGCCGCCCGCGGCGGATATGTGACACCGCGTTGCGCTCTACGCTGGGAGCATGCCCGTGAACACCATCGCCGCGCTCGTGCGCGCCGCCGCGCTCCGGCTCGCCGAGGCCGGCGTGCCCGACCCGCAGGTCGACTCCGAACTCCTCGCGGGCCATGTGCTCTCGATGGGACGGGGCGAGGTCCAGGCGGCCGTCGTGCGCGCAGACGCGGTCTCCGACCGCGACGCCGCCGCGTTCGAGGTGCTCGTGGACCGGCGCGGCGCCCGGGAGCCGCTGCAGCACATCACCGGGACCGCCCCCTTCCGCCACCTCGAGCTCGCGGTCGGACCCGGCGTGTTCGTCCCTCGGCCCGAGACCGAGACCGTGGTGCAGTACGCGATCGACGCGCTGCTGAGCGTCGCCGACCCCGAGCCGATCGGCGTCGACCTGGGCACGGGCAGCGGCGCGATCGCCCTGGCCATGGCCACGGAGGTGCCGCATGCGCGCATCTACGCGGCGGAGCTGTCGCCGGACGCGTTCGGCTGGGCGCAGCGCAACGCCGAGGGCGTCGCCAACCTCACCCTGGTCAACGACGACCTCGCGCACGCCTTCCGGGAGCTCGACGGGACGGCATCCGTCGTCATCTCCAACCCCCCGTACGTCCCCGACGCGGCGATCCCCCGCGATCCCGAGGTGCGACTGTTCGACCCGGCCATGGCGCTGTACGGGGGAGAGGACGGCCTCGACGTCGTCCGCGTCCTCAGCGGCCGCGGCCTCGAGCTGCTGCGCTCCGGCGGTCTGCTCGTGATCGAGCACGGGGAGCTGCAGGGAGAGCAGATCCGCAGCATCCTCACCGCGGACGGCTGGCGTTCGGCGTCGACCCACCGCGACCTCACCCTCCGCGATCGCGCGACCACGGCGATCCGTCCGTGACCGGCGGCGGCTCAGCGGCCCCCGGCTAGAATCGATAGGTCATGACTACGATCTTCGACTGCGCCGACGAGGCGCAGCTGCTCTCCGGTATGCGCCACGCGCGGCAGGCCGTCGGCCGCGGCGAGCTCATCGTCATCCCCACCGACACCGTCTACGGCGTGGCCGCCGACGCGTTCTCGCCGACCGCCGTGCAGCGGCTCCTCGATGCCAAGGGCCGCGGTCGCGACCAGCCGCCGCCCGTGCTGATCGGAGCGGCCGAGACCCTGGTCGCCCTGGCCGAGAGCGTCCCGGAGCCGGTGCAGCGGCTCGTCGACGCGTTCTGGCCGGGAGGCCTCACGATCGTCCTGCCGGCGCAGCCCTCGCTGGTCTGGGACCTGGGCGAGACCAAGGGCACCGTGGCGGTGCGGATGCCGGAGGGGCGGGTCGCCCTCGAGCTGCTCGCCGAGACCGGTCCGCTCGCGGTATCCAGCGCGAACCTCACCGGGGAGCCGGCGGCTCTGACGGCCGCCGACGCCGAGCGGATGCTGGGCGACAGCGTCGCGGTCTACCTGGACGGCGGCCCGAGCGGCGAGGGCGTCGCGTCGACCATCGTCGACGCGACCTCGCTCGTCACGCGCGGGGGAGAGGGACGGACCGGGACGGTGCGGATCCTCCGTCAGGGAGCCGTGAGCCGCGCGCAGCTCGAGGAGATCCTCGGCGAGCTGCTCGAGACGGATGCGGAGCCCGAGGCGGACGGGGATTCGTGAAGCAGTATCTCTTCACGATCTTCCTCACCGCCGCGATCACCTTCGCGCTGACCGCGGTGGTGTGGCGGCTGAGCCTGCGGTTCAAGCTCTATCCCGGCATCCGCGAGCGCGACGTGCACAAGACGCCCACTCCGCGGCTGGGCGGGGTGGCGATCTTCCTCGGCATCGCCGCGGCGTTCGCGGTCTCCGCGTTCAACCCGTTCTTCTCCACGATCTGGGTCCCGCCGCAGGCCATGTGGTCGATCCTCGGCGCAGCCGTGCTGATCGCGGTGATCGGAGTGGTCGACGACCTGTGGGACCTCGACTGGATGATCAAGCTCGGCGCCCAGTTCCTCGCCGCCGGAGTCATCACCATCGGCGGCGGTCTGCAGATCCTGTCGCTGCCCTTCGGCGACATGCTCGTCTTCTCCAGCTGGCTCAGCATCACGATGACGATGTTCGCGATCGTCATCGTGATGAACGCGGTGAACTTCATCGACGGCCTCGACGGTCTCGTCGCCGGCGTCTGCCTGATCGCGAACGGCGTCTTCTTCGCCTACTCCTACATCGTGACGCGCGACTCCGGCGCCTCCAGCTTCTTCAACCTGTCCACCTTCCTCGCGGCCGTGCTGATCGGCGCCTGCCTCGGGTTCCTCCCCATGAACTGGAGTCCGGCCAAGATCTTCATGGGCGACTCCGGCGCCCTCGTGCTGGGACTGCTGATGGCGACCTCGGCGATCTCCCTGACCGGCCAGCTCGACCCCTCGGTGATCGACCCCGAGCGCATCGGCCGCTCGGGACTCCTCGGCGCGTTCATCCCGATCCTGCTGCCTCTGCTGGTCGTCCTGCTGCCGCTGCTCGACTTCGGCCTCGCCGTGCTCCGCCGTATGAGCGCCGGCAAGTCGCCGTTCTCTCCCGACCGCAAGCACCTGCATCACCGGATGCTCGATCTCGGCCATCGCGACCGCGACGCCGTCCTCATCTTCTACGCGTGGACGGCCGTCATCTCCCTCGCCGTCCTGCTGATGTACGTCGGCGCCCGCGAGGACTGGCCGGGGCAGTACCTGCCCGGCGTCGGCTTCGGCGTCGTCGGCATCGCCGCGTGCCTGGTGATCACCCTGAACCCGACCCGTCGCCGCCGGAGCGCCGCGGGAGCCCGACCCGAACAGACCCCTGTGGAGCCCTGATGAGCCCGAGTCCCGTTTCCAGCACGCCGATCCTGCGACGCACCCTGATCTGGTCGGCGATCGCCACCGGCGTCCTGGCCGTCATCGCCGCCGCCGTCGGCTTCGTCGTCGCGCAGGGGCAGGGCCTGGTCAGCGGCCTGCTCGGCGTGCTGCTCGCCGCGCTGTTCCTCGCGATCACCGGGCTGAGCATCCTGATCGCGAACCGCTGGTACGGCGACCCGCTCTACGTGCAGCTCTTCTTCGCGATCGTGCTGGGCGGATGGCTGCTGAAGCTCGGCGTCTTCGTCGTCGTGATGATCCTGCTCGGCGGCGCGTCCTGGATCCATCCGATGGTCTTCTTCCTGTCGATCGTCGCGGGCGTCCTGATGTCGCTCGTGATCGACGTCCTGGTCCTGAGCCGCATGCGGCTGCCGAGCGTGAGCGACACCTCGCTGCCGACGGAGGTTCCCGAGGACAGGGCTCCGGGCCAGGCGGATCGCGCGCCGGAAGGGCCCTCGGAGGGCGGCGGCGCGTCTTAGGACACCCTGGGTTTCTGATAGTGTTGACCTGTGCCCGCCGCTCGTCCGCGAGCGCTTGCGCTGTGAAGCACACCGACCATCGTCGCCCCGGTTCTGACCGGTGCCCCGAAGCTGGAGCCCGCGCTGTTTAATCTTGCTGCGACCCTGATGCCACGACTCGCCTCCGACGGCGAGTTCCACGGACCTTCGATCGACGAGTTCTTCCCGGAGATCCTCTTCAACGCCTTCGGGGTGATCCCGGTCCACAGGATCCACCTCGTCCAGTTCCTCTCGGTCGTGGCGATCGTCCTGATCCTCGTGCTCGGCACGCGGAGGATGAAGGTCGTCCCCGGCCGCTTCCAGAGCGTCGTGGAGATGGGCCTCGGCTTCGTCCGCGGCGGCATCGCACACGATCTGCTCGGACGCAAGGACGGCGACCGGTTCCTGCCGATCCTCACCACGATCTTCTTCATGGTGCTGTTCATGAACATCACGGGCATCATCCCGTTCCTGAACATCGCCGGCACGAGCATCGCGGCGGTGCCGCTGGTCCTCGCGGTCATCAGCTACGTGACCTTCATCTACGCCGGCATCAAGAAGAGCCCGGGCGGGTTCTTCAAGAACGCCCTGTTCCCGTCGGGCGTGCCGTGGCCGGTGTACTTCATCGTGACGCCGATCGAGTTCATCTCGACGTTCCTGATCCGTCCGGTCACCCTGATGCTCCGACTCATGATGAACATGGTCGTCGGCCACATGCTCCTGGTGCTGTGCTTCTCGGCCACCCAGTTCTTCTTCTTCACCGCGGGCGGCGGCTGGGCCGCTCTCGGCGTCGGAACCCTCGCCTTCGGCGGCGCGTTCACCCTCTTCGAGGTGCTGGTCGCCGTGCTGCAGGCCTACGTCTTCACCGTCCTCACCGCGGTCTACATCCAGCTCGCGGTCGCAGAAGAGCACTGAGCGGGTCGGCAACTGCCTTCCCACCCAACGAAAGGAAAAACCCGTGGACGCTACTACGGTTCTCGCTGACATCAACGGTCACCTCGCGGCGGTCGGCTACGGCCTCGCGGCGATCGGCCCGGCCATCGGTGTGGGCATCGTCGTCGGCAAGACCATCGAGGGCGTCGCCCGTCAGCCCGAGCTGGCCGGCCGCCTTCAGGTCCTCATGTGGATCGGTATCGCCTTCACCGAGGCGCTTGCGTTCGTCGGCATCGCCGTCGGATTCATCCCCTTCCCGTAATCCGCACCGACTTCTGAAGGAGACAGGATGCTGAACGCTCTTGTCACGAACCTCGCGGCGGAGGGCGAAGCGCACAACCCGCTGATCCCCGCGTGGTACGACATCATCTGGTCGGCGCTGTGGTTCATCGTCATCCTCGTCGTCGTGTGGAAGGTCGCCCTTCCGAAGTTCACGAAGATGCTCGACGAGCGCTCCGCTGCGATCGAGGGCAACATCGCCAAGGCCGACGAGGCTCAGAAGCAGGCCGAGGCCGCGCTCGAGGAGTACACCCGTCAGCTCGCCGAGGCGCGCACCGAGGCCGGTGAGATCCGCGAGGCCGCCCGCGAGGACGGCAAGAAGATCGTCGCCGAGGCGAAGGACGCCGCGACCAGCGAGGCCGCACGCATCACCGCGACCGCGCACACGCAGATCGAGGCGGAGCGCCAGGCCGCTCTGGTCTCGCTCCGCAGCGAGGTCGGCACGCTGGCTCTCGATCTCGCCGGTGGCGTGGTCGGCGAGACGCTGTCCGACGACGCACGCGCAGCGGCCGTAGTCGACCGGTTCCTCGCGGACCTCGAGGCGGCCAAGTAATGGGCAGCGCGACCACTCAGGCACTCGCGGCATCCACTGAGGCGCTTGCCGCGGCCTCGGGCGTCGGCATCGACACGGCGCGGGAGCTCTTCGCCGCCGCACGCGCGGTCGGCGACTCGTCGCAGCTGAGCGGCGCGCTCGCTGACCCCGCGGCTGCGGCCGCGGCACGACAGAACGTCGTAGCGGCGGTGTTCGGCGGGTTCTCCCAGAGCGCTCAGAGCGTTCTGAAGGCCGCCGTCGCCGAGCGCTGGTCGTCGGCCGCCGATCTCGTCGACGGCATCGAGGAGCTCGCGATCCGCGCCACGGCGATCGCCGAGCCGCAGAGCGACATCGAGGGGGAGCTGTTCGGCTTCTCCCGCGTGATCGCCGCGAACCCCGAGCTGGAGCTCGCCCTGGGCAGCCGTCTCGGGGGCGGAGAGGCCAAGGGCGCGCTCGTCGAGCGGCTGCTCGCCGGCGGCGCCAGCACCGGCTCCACGCTGATCGTCACGTCGCTGGTGCGCCAGCCGCGTGAGCGCCGGGTGCGCCAGCTGCTGAGCCGTGCGATCGCCATCGTCGCCGGCCAGCGCGGTCGCGTCGTCGCCACGGTGCACAGCGCTGCACCGCTCAGCGACGCGCAGCGCACGCGTCTCGGCGCCGCGCTGTCGAGCCGTTACGACGGCGAGGTCTCGCTCAACGTGGTCGTCGACCCCGCCGTCGTCGGAGGACTGCGCGTGCAGATCGCCGATGACGTCATCGACGGCAGCATCGCCGCCCGTCTCGCAGACCTTCGCCAGAAGCTCGCGGGCTAACACGACTTCGCGCGGGGAACCGCGCACCCAGATACAAAGGGAAGACAATGGCAGAACTATCGATCAGCCCCGACGTCATCCGTGACGCGCTGAAGGACTTCGCCGCGGCATACGAGCCCACCGGGGCTGCGGCGACCGAGGTCGGCACCGTCATCGACGCCGCCGACGGCATCGCCCACGTCGAGGGACTGCCCGGCGTCATGGCGAACGAGCTCGTGACGTTCGCGGACGGCACCAAGGGCCTCGCCCTGAACCTCGACGAGCACGAGATCGGCGTGGTCGTCCTCGGCGACTTCACCGGCATCGAGGCCGGCCAGGAGGTCACCCGCACGGGTGAGGTCCTCTCGGTCCCGGTCGGCGACGGCTACCTCGGCCGCGTGGTCGACCCGCTCGGCAACCCGATCGACGGCCTCGGCGCGATCGCGACCGAGGGAGTCCGCGAGCTCGAGCTCCAGGCTCCCGGCGTCATGCAGCGCAAGAGCGTGCACGAGCCGATGCAGACCGGCATCAAGGCGATCGACGCGATGATCCCGGTCGGCCGCGGTCAGCGTCAGCTGATCATCGGCGACCGCCAGACCGGCAAGACGGCCATCGCGATCGACACGATCATCAACCAGAAGGCCAACTGGGAGTCCGGCGACGTCAGCAAGCAGGTCCGCTGCATCTACGTCGCGATCGGCCAGAAGGGCTCGACCATCGCCTCGGTGAAGGGCGCGCTCGAGGAGGCCGGCGCCCTGGAGTACACCACGATCGTGGCCGCTCCGGCATCCGACCCCGCCGGCTTCAAGTACCTCGCCCCCTACACCGGCTCGGCCATCGGCCAGCACTGGATGTACGGCGGCAAGCACGTCCTCATCATCTTCGACGACCTGTCGAAGCAGGCCGAGGCCTACCGCGCCGTGTCCCTGCTGCTGCGCCGCCCGCCGGGCCGCGAGGCGTACCCGGGTGACGTCTTCTACCTGCACTCGCGTCTGCTCGAGCGCTGCGCGAAGCTGTCCGATGAGCTCGGCGCGGGTTCGATGACGGGCCTCCCGATCATCGAGACGAAGGCCAACGACGTCTCGGCGTACATCCCGACCAACGTGATCTCGATCACCGACGGCCAGATCTTCCTCCAGTCCGACCTCTTCAACGCCAACCAGCGTCCGGCGGTCGACGTGGGAATCTCGGTCTCGCGGGTCGGCGGTGACGCTCAGGTCAAGTCGATCAAGAAGGTCTCCGGCACGTTGAAGCTCGAGCTCGCGCAGTACCGCTCGCTCGAGGCGTTCGCGATGTTCGCGTCCGACCTCGACCAGGCGTCGCGTCGTCAGCTCTCGCGCGGTGCGCGTCTGACCGAGCTGCTCAAGCAGCCGCAGTACTCGCCGTACCCCGTCGAGGAGCAGGTCGTCTCGATCTGGGCCGGCACCAACGGCAAGCTCGACTCGATCGAGGTCGAGGACGTGCTGCGCTTCGAGCGCGAGCTCCTGGACTATCTGCGTCGCAACACCAAGGTTCTCGACACGCTGCGTGAGACCAACGTCCTCGACGACGACACAGTCGCGGAGCTCGAGAAGCAGACGGATGCCTTCATCCTGGAGTTCCAGGGCGGCAAGGGCCACGCCATCGGCGCCCCCGGCCACGAGGAGCACGCTGCAGCCGAGGCTGAGGACGTCAACCAGGAGAAGATCGTCAAGGGTCGTCGCGCGTAAAGCGTGAGGTACTGACACATGGGCGCTCAACTCAGGGTCTACAAGCAGAAGATCTCCTCTGCTCAGACGACCAAGAAGATCACGAAGGCGATGGAACTCATCGCGGCTTCGCGCATCCAGAAGGCGATGGCACGCGTCAAGGCGTCCAGCCCCTTCGCGCGGGCCGTGACGAGGGCCGTGTCCGCCGTCGCGACGCACTCGAACATCGACCACCCGCTCACCCGCGAGCCCGAGAACATCCGCCGCTCCGCGGTGGTGATCTTCACCTCGGACCGCGGTCTCGCCGGTGCCTTCAACTCCCAGATCCTTCGTGAGGGTCTGGAGGTCGCCGAGCTCCTGCGGGAGCAGGGCAAGGAGCCGGTGTTCTACCTGATCGGCCGCAAGGCGGTCGGCTACTTCCAGTTCCGCGGCCTGTCCGCGGCCGCGGAGTGGACCGGCGACACCGACACCCCGTCCTTCCACACCGCGGAGGAGATCTCGGCCACGCTGCTCGAGGCCTTCACCCGCGGGGGAGAAGCGGGCGGCGTTGACGAGATCCACCTTGTGTTCAACCGCTTCGTCAGCATGATGACGCAGGAGCCGGAGTCCGTGCGCCTGCTTCCGCTGGAGATCGCGGAGGCCGACGACTCCGAGGCGGGCAACACCGTGTACCCGCTCTACGAGTTCGAGCCGGATGCCGAGACCGTGCTGGACGCGATCCTGCCGGTGTACATCCAGAGCCGCGTCTTCAACGCGCTTCTGCAGTCGTCCGCTGCCAAGCAGGCGGCGACGCAGAAGGCGATGAAGTCGGCCAGCGATAACGCCGACAAGCTCATCACCGACTACACCCGTCTGCGCAACAACGCGCGTCAGGCGGAGATCACGCAGCAGATCGCGGAGATCGTCGGCGGCGCCGACGCCCTCGCGTCGAGCAAATAAGACCATCAGGAAAGAGACGAAAATGACCAACACCGCAACGGCGACCGCGGTCGTCGGGCGCGTCGCACGCGTCAACGGTCCGGTTGTCGACATCGAGTTCCCGCACGACTCGATCCCCGACATCTACAACGCGCTGAAGACCACGATCGCCATCGGCGAGGAGTCCACCGAGATCACGCTCGAGGTCGCCCAGCACCTCGGCGACGACCTCGTCCGCGCCATCGCGCTGAAGCCGACCGACGGCATCGTCCGCGGCCAGGAGGTCCGCGACACGGGCGAGGCCATCTCGGTCCCCGTCGGCGACGTGACCAAGGGCAAGGTCTTCAACGTGATCGGCGAGGTCCTCAACGCCGAGCCCGGCGAGACCATCGAGGTCACCGAGCGCTGGCCGATCCACCGCAAGGCGCCGAACTTCGACCAGCTCGAGTCGAAGACCACCATGTTCGAGACCGGCATCAAGTCGATCGACCTCCTGACCCCCTACGTGCAGGGTGGGAAGATCGGTCTGTTCGGAGGCGCCGGCGTCGGCAAGACCGTCCTCATCCAGGAGATGATCCAGCGCGTCGCGCAGGACCACGGCGGTGTGTCGGTGTTCGCCGGTGTCGGCGAGCGCACCCGTGAGGGCAACGACCTCATCCACGAGATGGAGGAGGCGGGCGTCTTCGACAAGACCGCGCTCGTGTTCGGCCAGATGGACGAGCCGCCGGGGACGCGTCTGCGCGTCGCCCTCTCGGCTCTGACGATGGCGGAGTACTTCCGCGACGTGCAGAAGCAGGACGTGCTGCTCTTCATCGACAACATCTTCCGCTTCACGCAGGCCGGTTCCGAGGTCTCCACGCTGCTGGGCCGCATGCCCTCCGCCGTGGGCTACCAGCCGAACCTCGCCGACGAGATGGGCCTCCTGCAGGAGCGCATCACCTCGACGCGCGGTCACTCGATCACCTCGCTGCAGGCGATCTACGTCCCGGCCGACGACTACACCGACCCGGCTCCGGCGACCACCTTCGCCCACCTCGACGCCACGACCGAGCTCTCCCGTGAGATCGCGTCGAAGGGTCTGTACCCGGCCATCGACCCGCTGACCTCCACGTCGCGCATCATGGACCCCCGCTATCTGGGCGAGGACCACTACCGCGTCGCGACCACGGTCAAGCAGATCCTCCAGAAGAACAAGGAGCTGCAGGAGATCATCGCGATCCTCGGTGTCGACGAGCTCTCCGAGGAAGACAAGATCGTCGTGGCACGCGCCCGTCGCATCCAGCAGTTCCTCTCGCAGAACACCTACATGGCGAAGAAGTTCACGGGTGTCGAGGGCTCGACCGTCCCGCTCAAGGAGACCATCGAGTCGTTCGACGCGATCTGCCGTGGCGACTTCGACCACGTCGCCGAGCAGGCCTTCTTCAACGTCGGCGGCATCTCCGACGTCGAAGAGGCGTGGGCGAAGATCCAGAAGGAGAACGCCTGACCATGGCGCTGCATGTCAGCCTCGTCTCCGCCGAGGCGGAGGTATGGACGGGAGAGGCGAGCCTCGTGGTCGCCAAGACCGTCGAGGGTGAGATCGGCTTCATGACCGGCCACGAGCCGGTGCTGGCCATCCTCGCCGAGGGCCAGGTCCGCATCACCCGGGAAGACGGCACCAAGGTGCTGGCCAACGCGCAGGACGGCTTCCTCTCCATGGAGGGGAACAACCTGACGATCGTGGCCGGCAACGCGGCGCTCATCGCCTGATCGATCCGCAGTCCGAAGCGCAAGGCTCCTCACGGGGCCTTGCGCTTCGGCGTATCCCACGAGGTGTCATGAAGATCCTGCTCCCCCCGTCCGAGACCAAGCGCGTGGGCGGGACCGGGCGTCCGCTGGACGTCGGCGGCCTGGCGCTGCCCGGGCTCGCGGCCCGGCGACAGCTCGTGATCGACGCGCTGATCGACCTCGCCGCCGACGACGCGGCCGCGCGCAGGGTTCTGGGGCTCAGCGAGCGCCAGGCGGGAGACGTGGCGCACAACCGGATGCTGCGCTCCGCAGCGACCATGCCGGCTGCCGACCGCTACACGGGAGTGCTCTACGACGCGCTGGATGCCGCATCCCTGCCCCCCGCATCTCGGCGGTGGCTGGGAGCGCACGTGTGGATCCACTCGGCGCCGTTCGGACCGGTCGGCGCACTCGACCTCATCCCCGCCTACCGGCTCGCCGCCGGCACCTCGCTTCCGGGCGTGAGCGCCCTGCGCCGGCACTGGTCGGACGCGACGACGTCGGCGATCGCGGCGGAGGAGCCGTCCTTCGTGCTCGATCTGCGCAGCGAGGCCTACGTGGCCCTCGGCCCTGTCCCGGCATCCGTCCCCTCCGTGTACGTGCGCGTGGTCACGGAGCAGGGCCGAGCGCTCAACCACTTCAACAAGAAGTCCAAGGGGCTGCTGGTGCGCCGCCTCGCCGAGCAGCGGCCCCGCATCGGATCTCTCCGGGGACTGCGCACCTGGGCCGCGGCGCACGGCTTCGTGCTCCGCGACGGCGTCGAGCAGGGCGTTCTGGAGCTCGTCGTCGACGGATGACGCTCCGTAACGCGCGCAGGCGCGCTCCGCGCGGGATCGTTGCCAGCGCTAGTGCTGTGTGGGAGAGTAGTGCTTGCTCGGCCCGGGCACGGGCCGCACTAGGAGGGAAATCCCATGTCGAACGATGCAACCGGTCCCGCAGAGCCCAGCAGCGGTGATCCGACCGGCGCGGCGAACGTGCCGCCGGCACCGCCCGCAGCTCCTCAGCAGCCTGCGCCGTCCTACGGCCAGCCCGCCCCCGCCTACGGTCAGCCTCCGCAGGGCGCCCCGGCACCCGGCTACGGTGCACCGGCCGGAGCCCCGTACGGCGGTCAGCCCGCCTACGGTCCGCCCGTCCAGCCCAACATCACGATCAACCTGTGGCTGTCGGTGTTCTTCGGCTGGATCCCCGCGCTGATCTTCTTCCTCATCGAGAAGGGCAAGGTCCCCGCCAACTACCAGCGGGCGAACGCGGCGAACCTGAACTTCCAGATCGTCATCGCGATCGGCGTCGTCGCGTCCTACATCCTGATGGTCGTGTTCATCGGATTCATCACGCTGCCGATCGTGTATCTCGCGCAGCTGATCATCGGCATCATCCACGCGATCAACGTCCCGACGCAGCTCGCGGCCGGTCAGGAGGGCAAGTTCTACCTCGCCCCGAACTGGGTCAAGTAACCCGTCTCGATCGCGCAGGCCCCCGGCTTCCCGCCGGGGGCCTGCGCGCTGTCCGCGAGAGAGTCGTCTCGTCGTGACGCGGGCTGACCACTAACATGGCGTGTGCGACGCCTTCGCGCCGCGCACGGGGGACGAGAGACGTCTCCCGAGACCAGAGAAATGTGAGTCTCATGGGATACGACGGATACGGATCGGGCTATTACGCCTTCTTCGGGATCTGGGTCATCTTCGTCCTGATCGCGGTCGCGATCGGCTATGTCATCAGCTCCTTCCTGATGATGAAGGTCTTCGACAAGGCGGGGGTCGTCGACAGGTGGCGCGCCTGGGTGCCCGTCTACAACTCGATGATCTTCGTGAAGCTCGGCGACATGAGCCCGTGGCTGGTGCTCTACTGCATCGGCGGCACCATCCTGCTCAGCTGGATCGGCATCGGACTCCTGTTCGGCATCGCGCTGGAGGTCATCATGATCCTCGCGGCGTGGCGCATCGGCCTGAAGCTGCAGAAGGACTCCGTGTGGGTCGTGCTCTACATCTTCCTTCCCGTGATCTGGATGGCGATCGTCGCCTTCGACGGCTCGCGCTGGAACCCGAACATCGTCCCCGCCTCCTGGGCCGGCAACGCGTTCTTCGGCGATCGCACGGTCTGGCAGGGGATCCCCGTCCAGCCCGCGGCAGCCGCACCGGGCTACGGCGCTCCGCAGGGGTACGGTGCTCCGCAGGGGTACTCGCAGCCGGGGTACGGCGCTCAGCCGGGCTACGGTCAGCCGGTTCCGCCTGCTCAGCCGGGCTACGGCGCTCCTGCCCAGCCGGGGTACGGTCAGCCCGGTTACGGTCAGCCGGCTCAGCCCGGTTACGGTCAGCCCGCTCAGCCCGGTTACGGAGCTCCGGTCCCGCCCGCTCAGCCTCCGGTGACGCCGCCGCCGGCGTTCCCGCCGGCCGCTCCGCAGCCGCCCGCCGGTCCGCCCGCGGCTCCGCAGCCTCCCGTCGCGCCGTCGCAGCCCACGCCTCCGGCCGACCCGCAGACGCCGCCGGCACCTCCGGCGCCGCCGGCCGATCCGACGCAGCCGCCGGCCTGACCGCCTCGTACGCAGGGCCCCCGACCTCGGTCGGGGGCCCTGCGCCGTCATGCGCATCCCTCTCGCGCGATAACGTGGAGGCATGGTCATGACGCCGCGACAGGATCGGGAGTCCACTACGATGTCTGTGTATCCTGAGGCCCCCCGATCCGCCGCAGGCATTCCGGAGGCGGCACGTGGCTGAGACGACAACGAAGACGCACGGCGTGACAGCCGATCAGCGACGACTTCAGCTGTCCTGGGCCGGCGTCACCGATGTGGGTCTGCGCCGTGACACCAACCAGGACTCCTACTTCGCGGAGTATCCGCTCTTCATCGTCGCCGACGGCATGGGCGGACACGCGGGCGGGGAGATCGCCAGCCAGCGCACCGTCGCGCGGCTGGAGGAGCTGGTGTCGGCGGGGGAGGTCAGCCGCAGCTCGATCGAGAGCGCTCTCGAGCTCGCGGTGGGCGACATCGCCGCTCACCCGGAGACGACCGACGAGGGCACGGGTACGACCTTGACCGGCCTGTTCCTGGAATCCGGCGCCGATGGGACGCACTGGGTCGCGCTCAATATCGGCGACTCGCGGGTCTACCTTCTCCGAGACGATCGTCTGGTGCAGGTGACCACCGATCATTCGGTCGTGCAGGAGCTCATCACCGCGGGCAAGATCAGCCCGGAGGAGGCCGAAGGCCACCCGTACAGCAACGTGATCACGCGCGCCGTCGGCGCGAGCGAGCTCACGGCCCCCGACTACGTGTCGATCGACCTGCGCGCGGGGGACCGCTTCGTCATCTGCTCCGACGGACTGACCAAAGAGCTCACCGACTACGGGATCCAGCATTTCCTCAACGAGCATGTGAGCCCGGGGGAGGCAGTGGACGCGATGCTCGCCGCAGCCCTGGAGAACGGGGGGCGTGACAACGTGACCCTCGTCGTCGTCCAGGTCGACGACGACTCATCCTCCACCGAGGAGCAGTCTCAGGCCTGATCTCGCGATCCTCGGGGAAACCTGGGGACAGCCGCGATCCGCGAGCGGCGGATGGTGTGCACTGTCGGTATGGACTCCCTGCCGATCACCGTTCCCGCAGCGCCCGCCGAGGCGAAGCGTCCTCCTGTGCCGTTCGTGGCGGCGCTGGTCCCTATCGCCGGCGGAGCGGTCATGTGGCTCGTCTCGGGATCGCTGTTCGCGCTGTGCTTCGCCGCTCTGGGACCGCTCATGATCGGAGCCTCGCTGATCGACGGCGCCCGTTCCCGGCGCAAGGCCCGGCGGATCGCCGCAGCAGAGGACGAGGAGGCCTGGAGAAGGGCGGAGGCAGAACGCGAGCGCAGGCACGGCGAAGAGCGGGAGCTGCAGGATCTGCGCCATCCCGATGCGGCATCGGCGCTGCGGCGACCGCCGCTGCGCGGACCGGAGGGAGCGGATGCCGCCACCATGATCGTCGTCGGCAGGGGAGCGGGACGCAGCGAGCTGCGGGCCTCAGGCGGAGACGGCGAACGGGCGAGGGCGTTCCAGTCGCTCTGCGCCGTTCTCGAAGACGCGCCCATCGCCGTCGCTCTCGGAGGCGGACTGTGCCTGCGCGGAGCGTCGCCGATGGTTCTCGCCGTCGCACGCGGACTCGTGGTCCAGCTCTGCCTGCGCTTCGGATCGGCGCAGATCGCCATCGTCGGCGACCGGGCGGCGCAGTGGGGTCTCGACGGCTTCGGCGGATCGTTGCGGCGCGCCGCGATGACGATCGGCCTCGCGCGGATCGGCGACCCTCGCCCGGCTGCGAGGGCGATGATCTGGGTCGGCACGCCATCGGACGAGATTCCCGAGGGCGTGACCACGGTGATCGACGTGGTCGAGCCCCGCCGTGCGTCGCTGCGTACGCCGCACGGAATCTCCGAGGTGGCGGTGGAGGGGATATCGCTCGCGCAGGCCGTGACCATCGCCACGACCAGGGCGGAGGCCGAGGAGGATCTTGATGCCCTCCCCGACGCGGTCGCACTGGGCGAGCTGGGTCAGGGGCGCGGCCGGCACGGCCTCCCGGCGGCGATCGGACGGGGCGCGCGCGAGGAGCTGGTCGTCGACATCGTCGAGGACGGGCCGCACGCCATCGTGACCGGGACGACGGGCACCGGCAAGAGCGAGCTGCTGGTGACCTGGGTCACCGCGATGGCATCGCGACACGGACCCGATCGTGTCGTCTTCGTCCTCGCTGACTTCAAAGGCGGCACCGCCTTCGAGCCGCTGCGGGATCTTCCGCAGGTGGCGGCGGTGATCACCGATCTCGACGACGCGGGTGCGCGCCGAGGCGTCTCCAGCCTCACCGCAGAGCTCCGGCGGCGCGAGGCGATGCTGGCGGAGGCCGGAGTGCGCGACGTCCGCGAGTCCGATCTGCCCAGGCTCGTCATCGTCGTCGACGAGTTCGCCGCCCTGTTGCAGGAGCACGCGGATCTCGGAGCCGTGTTCACCGACATCGCCGCTCGAGGACGGGCGCTGGGCATGCACCTCGTGATCGGCACGCAGCGCGCCTCCGGCGTGATCAGGGACGCGCTGGCGGCCAACTGCCCGCTGAGGATCAGCCTGCGGGTCGGCGACCCCGCCGACAGCCGGACGGTGATCGGGACGGATGCCGCGGCCGAGCTGCCGGGAGGGCCCGGCTCCCGGGGACTCGCCCTCGTCCGCCGCCCGCAGGATGCGGAGCCTGTGCCGGTCCGGGTGGCTCTCACCGGGGCCGCCGACCTGCGGGCGATCGGCACGCGATGGTCCGCTGCGGCACCGGCACGCAGCCCGTGGCTGCCGGCGCTGAGCGAGCGGATCCCTCTCGAGGGACTCCCGGCTTCCGCGCCCGGAGAGCTGGTGCTCGGCCGGGCGGATGAGCCGGAGCGGCAGCGTCAGCCGTTGCGCACCCTGCGGATCGGGATCGACCGAGGGCTCGCGGTGCTCGGGGCGCCGGGTACGGGCCGCTCATCCGTGCTGCGTCTGCTCCGGCGCCAGCACCCGACGGCGCTGTGCATCCCCGCCGATCCGGAGGCCGCGTGGGACGCCGTCGCCGCGCTGGCCGAACGACGAACCGCCGCCCCGGATCTCGTGCTGTGCGACGACATCGATGTGATGCTCGCAGATCTCCCCGCCGATCACTCCGCGCTGTTCGCCCAGCGCTGGGAACAGCTGCTGCGGGGGTCGCCAGGCACGACCTTCGTGCTCACCGCCGCCAGAGCGTCGGGCGCGGTCGGGAGGCTGATGGACGCGTTGCCGCAGCGCGCGCTGCTGCGCATGCCCAGCCGGGTCGAGCACCTGGCCGCGGGAGGAGACTCCGCGTCGTTCGATCGGGACCGCGCGCCGGGGCGCGCGGTCATCGGCGAGCATCCGGTCCAGTTCGCCTGGGCGGACCTCGTCGAGACCGATGCGGAGGACGTGGCCGGCCCTGCGCGCTGGTCGCCCTCGGCCGCCCTCACCGCCGTCGTCACCTCCGGTCCACATGCGGCCGCGCGTGCGCTGCGAGACGCGCATCCGCGCTGCGAGGTGGTGCTGGTCCCCGCCGAGCCCGAGACGGCGGCCGAACGACTGATCCTCGTCGCGGACGCCGACACGTGGCAGCGCAGCTGGCAGCTCTGGCAGCGGGTGAGGTCGCAGGGGGAGATCCTGATCCGGGCGGAGTCGCCGTCGGATCTGCGCCAGCTCGCAGGCGTGCGCGAGACGCCGCCGTTCGCGCAGCCTCATGCGGGGCGCGCGTGGTCGCTGCGCGAGTCCGGTCAGCCGCGGCGGGTGGTGCTTCCCGAGCTGGCGCCGAGATGATCCGGCGTCACAGGAGCGGGCTCACCCGGATCGCGCCGACGTCCTGGCCGCCGCCCTGCACGGCGAGAGGGAGAGCCGCGACGAGGTCGGCGACATCGGCGTCGGCCAGGGCGCCCGCGCGTGCGAGCAGTGTCGCCGCGATCAGGGTGCCGGCGCGCGTGGAGCCGTCGAGGGTCTTCAAGGCGACAGTCGCGCCGTTCGGGGCGACCATGACCATGATGCCCTCGGCGCCGTACTTCGCGAAGACGCCGAGCTTCTCGGTCGCGACGGTGTCGGGGCGGCCGGGGCCCTCGATCGTCCACGGATTCTCACGGACGGCGCGAACCAGCGATCCGGCCACTCGATGCAGAGCGAAAGGCGATCGCTCGGAGGCGCTGCCGATGCGGTGGATCGCCCTGGCCAGCCCGGTGAGCGTGATGGCGTGCACGGGCGCGCCGCAGCCGTCGACGGCGGTGTGCGCGACCTTCTCGCCGGTCAGCCGCTCGACCACCTCGCGGATGTGCACCTGCAGCGGGTGCGCGGCATCGAGGTACCCCAAGGTGGGCCATCCGGTGGCGACGCACGCGCGGAGCATCGCGGCGTGCTTGCCCGAGCAGCCCATCCGGATGCGGGAGGGGGCGCCGTGCTCGCGGACCAGCTCGTCGCGGGTGGCCGAGTCGCCCGGCCAGGACGCCGGGCATCCGAGATCGTCCTCGTTCAAACCGCCCTGAGTGAGGATGTCGCGGACGACGGCTGCATGCCGGTCGGTGCCGACGTGACTCGCCGTCGACAGCGCCAGCTGCTCGCCTTCGAGAGGAGCGCCGGCTGTGACGCAGGCGACGGCCTGCAGGGGCTTGAGGCTGGAACGGGGGAGCACCAGAGCATCCGCGTTCCCGTGCCTGGCGACGACCTCGCCCTCCGGAGAGAGCACGACCGCGGCGCCCGCATGGCGGGACTCCACGAATCCGCTCCGCTCGACGACGGCGAGTTCAACAGCATCCTGAACGGTGAAAGTCTCCAGCACCTGCCAAGACTACCCGGCGACGTCCGGCCCCGGTGGCAGACTGGAGCCATGGCAGACACGGCTCTCGGAGAGCACCGCTACGCACTCACGTCGACCTGGACCGGCAACACCGGGACGGGAACGAGCGGATATCGCGACTACCGCCGCGACGTCACTCTCGAGGTGCAGGGCAAGCCCGACATCCTCGCGTCCAGCGACAAGCCGTTCCGCGGCGATCCCTCGCGCTGGAACCCCGAGGATCTCCTGCTCGCCTCGCTGTCGGAGTGCCATCTGCTGTCGTACCTGCACGCGTGCGTCACGGCGGGCGTGATCGTCGTCTCCTACCGGGACACGGCATCCGGGCTCATGCGCGAGGACGGGCGCGGCGGCGGCTCCTTCGTCGAGGTGATGCTGCGGCCCGAGGTGGTGGTCGCCGAGGCCTCGATGATCGAAGCTGCGGAGCGTGCGCACGCCCAGGCCAACGAGTGGTGCTTCATCGCGAACTCGATGAACTTCCCGGTGCGGCACGAGGCACGCGTCACCGCCGCGGAGTGACCGCCGCGGAGTGACCCCAGCGGCGTGACCTCAGCGCCGCTCGTGCGGAAGCGCCTGCTTGATCTTCTCGATGGCGCCCTGCGCCGGGGCCTCGTTGTACGCGCCGGCGAGCTCCTGGCCGGAGAGCGCGTGGATCGCCGACATGATCTCGTCGGTGGCGAGACGGCGGGCCTTGCCGCTCGACGCGGGCCCGTGCGACGACAGATCGAGGGGCGCGCCGAACCTCACGGTCACGCGCTCCGTGAGGGCCGGCATCTTCGCGCCGACGGGCATCACCTTGTCGGTGCCGATCAGGCCCACCGGGACCACCGGGGCGCCGGTCTGCAGAGCGAGGAAGGCGACCCCCGTGCGTCCCTTGTAGAGACGGCCGTCGGTCGAGCGGGTGCCCTCGGGGTACAGCGCGACGGCGAGGCCCTCGTCGAGCAGCTGGCGCTGGAGGTCGAGGGCGTCGAGCGCCGCCTGACCGGCCCCGCGCCGCACCGGGATCGCGCCGATGGACTCGAAGAAGGTCTTGCTCAGCCAGCCGGATGCTCCGGTGCCCTCGAAGTAGCTGGACTTCGCGAGGAAGTGCACCGGACGGGGCGCGGCGACGGGGATGGCGATCGAGTCGATGAACGACAGATGGTTGCTGGCGAAGATCACGGGTCCCTTGCGGGGGACGTTGTCCTTGCCCTCGATGCGCGGGCGGTAGATCAGACGCGCCAGCGGGCTGATCAGGCTGCGGCCGAGCGCGTAGGTGAACCCGGCATGACGAGGCGTCGCAGTCTCTGCGGGCGACGGTTCCGGCTCCACGGACTGCTCAGAGGTCATCAGAAAAGGCTACCCCGCGGTGCATGCCGTGATCGGAATGAGATCCCGGTGGGTCGTCGTTCAGCGCGGACCTAGGCGGATGAGAGAAGATGGGGTGTCCCACCCCCGAATCCGAGGTCGTCAACTGTGCGTATCCGCTCCCTAAGCATCCTGTCCGCCGTCGCCGCCGCGACTCTGCTGCTGGCGGGGTGCTCGGGGTCGACGGCCCCCGACTCCACCTCGACGCCGTCCGCCGAGGCCAGCGTCGATCTCTGCAGCGCGGCCGCGGCCTCCGGCGAGGCCTCGGACAGCGTCACCGTCGACGGCGGCTTCGGCGAGGTCTCCACGGCGACCTTCGAGCTCAACCAGACCTTCGACGCGATCCAGCGCACGGTGGTGACCGAGGGCGACGGCGACGCGATCGCCGATGGCGACTACGTCCGCTACGCGCTCAGCGCCTTCGACGCCACCACGGGCGAGCGCCTGGGCGACGCGGGCTACGCCGAGGACGACATGCTCCCGAACCCGGTGGCGGCGGACTCGGCGCTCGGCCAGATCCTCGGCTGCGCGACGATCGGCACCCGCCTGGCCGTCGCGCTTCCCGGTTCGGACAGCTCGAACCCGGCGTTCTACATCGTCGACGTCCTCGGCGTCACCCCGCTCGCCGCGTGGGGCGAGGACCAGCCGGCCGTCGAAGGCATGCCCGAGGTGACGCTCGCCGACGACGGCCAGCCGAGCGTGACCCTTCCGGACACCGACGCTCCGACCGACCTGAAGATCTCGGTCCTCAAGGAGGGCGACGGCCCCGCCGTCACCGCGGGCGACACCACGCTGCTGCAGTACTACGGCGTCAGCTGGAACACGGGGGAGAGCTTCGACTCCTCGTGGAAGAACGGCGCTCCGATCTCGATCGACGGCAACACCTACGTCGAGGGCTTCATCCAGGCGCTCGAAGGGCAGAAGGTGGGCTCGCAGATCCTCGTGGTCATCCCCCCGGCACTCGGCTACGGCGAGGGCGACATCAACGACAGCGATCTCACCGGCCAGACCCTGGTCTTCGTGATCGACATCCTCGCGAACCAGAAGGCCGTCACGCAGTGACCCCGTAGGGGCCGAGGACGTGCCATAGGCTGACGGCATGCGTCGCATCATCGTCCTCGGCTCCACAGGCTCCATCGGCACACAGGCGCTCGACGTCATCCGTGCCAACCCCCGCCGGTTCGAGCTCGTCGGGCTCGCTGCGGGGTCGAACGCCCAGCTGCTCGCCGAGCAGGCCGCACGGTTCCGCGTGGAGGACACCGCGCTCGGCGCGGACGCCGCCGAGCAGCTGGTGCGCGATGTCGACGCCGACGTCGTGCTCAACGCGATCACGGGGTCGATCGGACTCGGCTCCACCCTCGCAGCCCTGAAGGCCGGACGCACGCTCGCGCTCGCCAACAAGGAGTCCCTGATCGTCGGAGGCTCGCTCGTGAAGGCGGCCGCGGCCGAGGGGCAGATCGTCGCGGTCGACTCCGAGCACTCCGCCCTCGCGCAGGCCCTGCGCAGCGGAACCCACGACGAGGTGCGCAGGCTCGTCGTGACGGCATCCGGTGGTCCCTTCCGCGGTCTCACCCGTGCCGAGATGCTGGACGTCACCCCGCAGCAGGCGCTCGCGCACCCGACGTGGAACATGGGACGGGTCGTGACGACCAACTCTGCGACGCTCGTGAACAAGGGCCTCGAGGTGATCGAGGCGCATCTGCTCTTCGACATCGACTACGACGACATCGACGTGGTGGTGCATCCTCAGTCGATCGTGCACTCGATGGTCGAGTTCGTCGACGGCTCCACGATCGCCCAGGCCTCGCCTCCCGACATGCGGCTGCCGATCTCTCTGGCCCTCGACTGGCCGAACCGCGTCGGCGGCGTCGGACGTCCGCTCGACTGGACAACGGCGACGTCGTGGACCTTCGAGCCCCTCGACGACGAGGCGTTCCCCGCGGTCGCGCTGGCGAAGTCGGTGGGGCGTGCGGGGGCGACCTTCCCCGCGGTCTACAACGCCGCCAACGAGCAGGCGGTCGACGCGTTCCACGAGGGGCGGCTGTCGTTCCTCGGCATCGCCGACACGATCGCCCGCGTCGTCGACGCCCACGAGCCTCCCGCGGTGCTGACCGTGGAGTCGCTCGCCGACGCCGAGCAGTGGGCGCGCCGCAAGGCCGACGCCCTGATCGCCGCCGTCTGACGACGCGGGCCGGGCCGTCAGTCCTCGGGCGGGTAGGGGACCGGCCAGTGCGAGTCCGGCACCGGCCAGCCGGCCGCCTTCAGAGCGCGGCGGGCGAGCTCTCGGGCGGAGTACGGGGTCCGCACACCGCGGATGTCGCGGTAGTCCTGGTGCCCCGGGCCCGCCCACAGGATCGCGTCGCCCTCGCCGACGAGTGCGACGGCGGCGACGATCGCCTTCTCCGGCGGCGAGTACTCGTGGATCTCCGCATCCGGCCGCGCTGCGCGGGCGCCCTCGACCAGGGTCGCCCTGATCGAGTCCGGGTCTTCGAAGCGCGGGTGGTGGTCGGTGATCACCAGGATGTCGCTGCCCTCGACGGCGGTGCGCGCCATGTCGTACCTCTTGCTGGCGTCGCGGTCGCCGTCGGCGCCGAACAGCATGAGCACGTGGCCGGGGGTGACCCGCCGCACCGCTGCCAGCGTCTTCTCGAAGGCGTCGGGAGAGTGGCCGAAGTCGACGAAGACGGCGGGTCCGGTCTCGCCGGATACGAGCTGAGTGCGCCCAGGGAGGTACGCGCGGATGCCGCCGTCGCGCTCCAGCGCTGAGGAGATCCGCTCCCAGGCATAGCCGCCCTCGAGGAGCATCACGATGGCGAGCGCGGCGTTGGCCGCCATGTGCGGGCCGATCACCGGCACGGTCGTGGTGAGCGTGCCGGCGGGTCCGCTCATCGTGAACGTCGTGCCGGCGGCGCGCTCCTCGTCGATCGTGACGACCCAGTCGGCGCCGGCGGCGGCCTCGGGATCGGCCGCGATCGAGGGTGTTCCGACCGTGACAACGGGGACCTCAGCGCGCGCGACGACGGTCGCCCCGGACGGCGAGTCCAGGCACACGACGGCTCGGCGGGCGCGATCGGGGCGGAACAGCGGCAGCTTGGCCTCGAAGTACTCCTCCATGTCGGCGTAGTCGTCGAGGTGGTCGTGGCTGAGGTTGGTGAACCCGGCGACATCGAAGAGGATGCCGTCGACACGGTGCCGCGAGAGCGCCTGCGCGCTCACCTCGACGGCCACGGCCTCGACGTCGCGCTCGCGCATGAGTGCGAGGAGGGCGTGCATCTCGGACGCCTCGGGCGTCGTCAGACGGGACACGATGATCTCGCCGGCGATGTGGCGCTCGGCCGTCGACGACAGCCCGGTGACCACGCCGATCTGGTCGAGCACACCCGCGAGGAGGTGCGACACGCTGGTCTTGCCGTTGGTGCCGGTCGTGGCGAACAGCAGGGGGAGCCGGTCGTCGGCGCCGGTGCCGTACACCCAGGCGCTGAGCGCACCGAGGATGCCTCGGGGATCGTCGACGACGATGATCGGGAGTCCGGCGGATGCGGCGATCTCGGCGCCGGCCGGATCGGTGATGATCGCGACGGCGCCCTTCTCCGCGGCGGTCGCCGCGAGCTCGGCGCCGTGGCGGTTCACGCCCTGGATCGCGACGAACGCCTCGCCGGGGCGGAGGTCGGCCGTGGCGAGGGTGATGCCGGAGAGGGCGACCCCGGACAGATCGCCGCGCACCTCACGGGCGAATCGGGTGGCGAGTTCGGACAGCTCGCGCCTGGGCGGGTTCGCGGGGCGGAGCACGGGAGGCAGGCTCGGTTGTTGTTCAATCGACATGTCCCGTCCATGTTCTCACGGCGACGCCCGGATGAACGGTGCGACTCGTGTCCGCCCCCGCCGCACGCGGGCGGCGGGGGCGGACGGACGAGGTCAGGCCCGGCGCCGGTACGCGAGGACGGCGACGACCAGGGCGGCGAGCCCTGCGGCGAGTCCGGCGCCGCCGAGGACGGCGCCCAGCGGGTCGGATGCCGGGGCGGGATCGGATGCCGCGGCATCCTCGTCCTCGTGTCCTGACGCGCCGTCGTGTCCGCCGTCCTCCGCCGGTGCCAGGGTCACGACGGGGGCGGGGTTGTCGAGGCTGTGCGGATCCTCTCCGTCCGCCGCGACCTGGGTCCACTCGGTGCTGCCTTCGACGCACGTCTGCACGACCGGGAACACGAGCGTGTCGGGGGTGTCCTCGTCCGTCCCGATCGCCATGCTCACGGCTCCCCGCAGGTCGTGCGGGACGGGTGTGAGCGCCGTGTAGGTGACGGCGCTGACGAGGCCGTCGTCGCCGCGCTCGACGTCGATGCTCCAGTCGCCGTCCACAGTGGGGGCCACCGAGGAGAGCCCCTCGGGCATCGTGACGCGCAGAGACGTGGTCGGCGAGTCGTCGCAGCCATGGGTGAACGAGAAGGTGAGCACACCGTGTCCTCCCGCGGCGATCTCGTCCGGTGAGACCGTGACGTGGGCGCTGGCGGCGAGCGGCGCGGCGATGGCGATGAGGGCTCCTCCGATGAGCCCGGCGGTGATGGTGGTGGTGGAACGCATGATGAGTACTCCTTGATTGCCTGTGGTGCGGGCGCGCGGAAGAGCGCGAGGAACCCGCGGGAGGACGGCGCCCGTGCGGGCGCCGGTGCGATCAGGAGAGGATCGGAGGGCCCCGGCGGGAGACGGCGGCGCGGTGTGCGGCGTCGACGAGAGGATGCCGGTGCGACACCAGCGCCGCCGGCCGCCGGTGCTCCGCGGGAGCGGAGGAGGCGGCGCGCAGCAGCAGCGCCAGCATCCAGCCCGCGATGCCGCGCACCAGGGACTCGCCGTGCCAGAGCAGGGCGGTGGTCGCGACCGCCGCGAAGACGTGCCCCGCGATCATCGCGACATCGGGGAGAGCGGCGGCCGAGACCGTGCCGAGGCTCAGGAGGCCGTGGTGATGGCCAAGCTCCAGGTGGCCGCCGGTCGGCGCCCCGAGCAGCTGGAAGACGACGTGGAACGCCGCCTGGCTCACGAGGACGGTGAGAGCCACCCGGGTCTTCGACGCACGCGAGCCGATCAGCAGCGCAGCGAGCGGGAGGAGCAGGACGGCGACGGCGAGCAGCAGCAGCGGATGCGGCGCCGCGCCGCCGGCGAAGGTGTGCGAGAGGGCCGCGAGCAGAGTGGCCACGGAGGACGCCGACGCCGCGCGCAGAAGTCGCAGCTGGCGGGTGGTCACGGATCCCAGCCTACGCGGTGTGGGCGGATTCCTAGGCAGGGGCCACTAGCGTTGGCGTGTGGAAACACTGCTCTATCTGGGCGGCATCCTGTTCATGCTGATCGGCCTCGGCCTCTCCATCGGCCTGCACGAGATCGGCCACCTCCTGCCTGCGAAGCTCTTCGGCGTGCGCGTCGGCCAGTACATGATCGGCTTCGGCCCCCGTGTGTGGTCGAAGCGCATCGGCGAGACCGAGTACGGATTCAAGCTGCTGCCGCTGGGCGGATTCATCTCCATGTCCGGCATGTACCCGGCGTCGCGCAACTCGGGACCCGCGAGGGGCGTCTTCCGCACGCTGGTGCAGGACGCCCGGTCGGCGAACGACGAGACGATCGCCGAGGGCGAGGAGGACCGCGTCTTCTACCGGCTGCCGGTGTGGAAGCGCGTCGTCGTGATGCTGGGCGGGCCGCTCATGAACCTCATCCTCGCGACCGTCATCTTCACGGTGCTGGTGTCGGGGATCGGCGTGCAGCAGGGCACGACGACGATCGCGTCCGTGAGCGAGTGTGTGCTGCCGTCCGGCTCGACCGCGACGGAGTGCACGGCGGACGATCCCGCCTCTCCGGCCGCCGAAGCCGGGATCCAGCCGGGAGACGTCCTCGTCTCCATCGACGGCACCGCGGTGTCGGACTTCGCGGAGGCCACGGCCATCGTCCAGTCCTCGCCCGGGAAGCCCCTGGACGTGGTCGTGCGCCGGGACGGCGCCGAGCAGTCTCTGACCGTCACGCCGATCGCCGCGCAGCGTTCGATCACCGACGCCAGCGGGCAGCCGGTGCTCGACGCCGAGGGGCAGCAGGTGGTGAAGACCGTCGGCTACGTGGGCATGGGCGCGCAGATGGGGTTCGTGCAGCAGCCGCTGACGGCGGGACCGCAGATGGCCGCCGACAGCGTCGGCCGCGTCGCCTCGCTCATCGTGAACCTGCCCGTGAAGCTGTGGGATGTGGGGGTGTCCCTCGTGACCGGCGGCGAACGCGACCCCGACGGGCCGCTCAGCGTGGTCGGCGTCGGACGACTGGCCGGCGAGGTGGCGGCGACGGACGCGCCGATCCTGAACCGCTTCTCGGTGCTGCTGGGACTGCTCGGATCCCTGAACGTCGCCCTGTTCGTCTTCAACATGATCCCGCTGCTGCCCCTCGACGGCGGGCACATCGTCGTCGCGCTGTGGGACGGAGTCCGACGGGCCTGGGCGAAGGCGTTCCGTCGACCGCCGCCCGCGCCGGTCGACGCGACCAGGCTCGTGCCGCTGACCGTGGTGGTCGCCGTGGTGCTGATCGCGATGGGCGCGCTGCTGCTGGTCGCCGATCTGTTCAACCCCGTCGATATCCTCGGGGGCTGACCCTTCGGGGATCGCTGATCAGGCGAGCGCGTGCGCTGCCAGTCGCTCCAGCGTGCGGATGCCGTCGCGCGACAGGATCGACTCGAGGTGACCCTGCACAGACGCGAAGCGCGTGCCGCGGAGGGCGTACACGTCGCCGGTCGCGGCATCCGCGGAGACCTCCGCAGGGCCGACGGCCGTGGTGCCGGGGGAGACCCGCGCCGTGAAGGTGTTGTAGAAGCCGATCGACGCGTCCTCCCCGAACACCGGGACGGCCTTCTGCAGTCCCTGGTGCGGCGCCGTGAGCGGGGCGAGCCCGATGCCGAGGCGGTCGGCGAGGATCTGATGGCTCAGGCACACCGCGAGCAGCGGCGCTCCGGCGTCCAGGCGGCGCGCGACGACCTCGCGCATGCGCGCGATGCGGGGGCTCTCCTGGTCGCGCGGGTCGCCGGGACCGGGGCCGGCGACCACGAGATCGGCGGCGTCGATCGCGGCATCCGTCACCTCGCTCCATGCCGAGATGGTGACGTCGAGCCCGAGGTGACGCAGCTGATGCGCGAGCATCGTCGTGAAGCGGTCCTCCGCGTCGACGACCAGCGCGGTGCGGCCGGTGAACGGACCGGTGAAGTCCTCGCCCTGCGGGTTCAGCCAGAACTCGGCGAGGCGGGCGTTGCGCGAGGACAGCAGGGCCGCGACCGTCTCGTCGCCGGCGAGCGACCGCGGCGCGGCGGGCTCGTCGGCGTCGCTGCGGGCCTCGGCGACCCGGTCCCGCTCGATCGCGCCGATCGCGCCGAGCACGCCCGCGGCCTTGCCGTGGGTCTCGCTGACCTCGCCGAAGGGGTCGGAGTGCCGCACCAGGGTGGCGCCGACCGGAACGCTGAGAGCGCCGTCCTGCACGTACACGGTGCGGATGAGGATCGGCGCGTCGAGGTCGTGACCGCCCTCGGGGTTCGGGGTGAACAGCGCGGCGACGCCCGAGTAGTATCCGCGCGGTTTCGTCTCGTGCCGCCGGATGACCGCGCACGCGTTCTGCATGGGGGAGCCGGTGACGGTCGGGGCGAACATCGTCTCGCGCAGGATGTCACGGGGGTCGAGGCGGCTGCGGCCCCGGAGCATGTACTCGGTGTGGGTGAGCCGCGACATCTCCTTGAGATGGGGGCCGGTGATGCGCCCGCCGTCGGAGCAGACCGCGCTCATCATCTTGAGCTCCTCGTCGACGACCATGAAGAGCTCCTCGGTCTCCTTCGTCGAGGAGAGGAACTCCACCAGGGTCTCCTTGGTCGCGCCTCCCGCCGGGTGGCGGAAGGTGCCGGAGATCGGGTTCATGGTGACGACGCCGTCGCGGGCGACGACGTGGGCCTCGGGGCTCGCCCCGACGGCGATGTGCCCGGGGGTGACGACCGCGAAGGTCCAGTAGGCGCCGCGCTCGTGCGTGAGCAGCGCGCGGAACCAGGTGAGCGCGGCGGTGCGGTCGTCCACGTCGATGCGTGCGGTGAAGTCGCGGCGGATGACGAAGTTGGCGCCCTCGCCGCGGCCGATCTCGTCGGCGATCACGCGCTCGACGATCGCCGCATACTCCTCGTCCGCGATGTCGAATCCGTCGTCGTGCAGGGGGACCGCGGTCGACGGGAGGGCGTCCAGCAGCTCGGCCGTCGGCACGTGCAGGTGCTCGTCGACGACGATGCAGCGCAGGGGGGCGCCGTCGTCCTGCGCGACGAAGCCGCGCTCGCGGACCTGACGGTAGGGCACGAGGGCGAAGACCTCGCGCGGCGTCCCGTCGATCGTCAGCGGGATGTCGGCGAGGAGGTCGACGTCGACGACGTCTCCCGTGAGCAGCTCGACGGAGTCGGCCCCGTCGCGCGCGATCAGCACGAAGGATGCCGTCGGGTCGGCGCTGAGCTCGGCGAGGCGTGAGGGGGTCATCGATGTCTCCTGTGCGAGGGATCGGGCGCGGCTCAGACGAAAAAACCGCCCCTGAAGGCGGTCTGGATTCGTGGGAACGCGAACACACCGCCTAGGAGGCGGGCCACCACGTGCGGTTCGCGAGCATGTGGTGAAAACTATCACACCGCGGGCTCGCGGAACGGGCTCATGACGAGACGCCGCCATCCAGCCCGCGTCCATGCGGGCGGCGTAGTCTTGAGGAGTGCCAGCAGTGAATCTTGGGATGCCGAAGATCCCCGATGTCCTCGCCCCTCGTCGCAAGTCCCGTCAGATCAAGGTGGGCAAGGTGCTCGTGGGCGGAGACGCCCCCGTCAGCGTGCAGTCCATGACGACCACGAAGACGACGGACATCAACGGGACGCTGCAGCAGATCGCCGAGCTCACGGCATCCGGCTGCGAGATCGTCCGGGTCGCCGTCCCCTCGCAGGACGACGCCGACGTGCTGCACATCATCGCCAAGAAGAGCCAGATCCCGGTCATCGCCGACATCCACTTCCAGCCGAAGTACGTCTTCCAGGCCATCGACGCCGGCTGCGCCGCCGTGCGCGTGAACCCCGGCAACATCCGCAAGTTCGACGATCAGGTCGGGGCCATCGCGAAGGCGGCGAAGGACGCCGGCGTCTCGCTGCGCATCGGCGTGAACGCCGGGTCGCTCGACGCGCGGCTGCTGCAGAAGTACGGCAAGGCGACCCCCGAGGCCCTCGTCGAGAGCGCCGTCTGGGAGGCGTCGCTGTTCGAGGAGCACGACTTCCACGACTTCAAGATCTCGGTCAAGCACAACGACCCCATCGTCATGGTCAAGGCATACCGGCTGCTGGCCGAGCGGGGCGACTGGCCCCTGCACCTCGGCGTCACCGAGGCGGGGCCCGCCTTCCAGGGCACGATCAAGAGCGCGACCGCGTTCGGCATCCTCCTCGGCGAGGGCATCGGCGACACTATCCGCGTCTCGCTGTCCGCCCCGCCCGCGGAGGAGGTCAAGGTCGGCCACCAGATCCTGCAGTCGTTGAACCTCCGCGAGCGCACGCTCGAGATCGTCTCGTGCCCGTCCTGCGGCCGCGCGCAGGTCGACGTCTACACGCTCGCCGAGAACGTGACGGAGGGTCTCAAGGACATGACGGTCCCGCTGCGGGTCGCGGTCATGGGCTGCGTCGTGAACGGACCGGGAGAGGCACGCGAGGCCGACCTCGGCGTCGCATCGGGCAACGGCAAGGGCCAGATCTTCGTGAAGGGCGAGGTCATCAAGACGGTGCCGGAGGCGGACATCGTCTCCACCCTGATCGAGGAGGCGAACCGCATCGCCGACGAGATGGGGCCGGACGCGCCGCTCGGCGCCGCGCAGGTCGTCACTGCATGACGACGATCACGGTCGAGGGTCTCGGCGAGCGTCACATCGTCGCCGAGCGCGCGACGCTGATCGCCCGCGTGGCCATCGCCCACGCGAACCGCGACAGATCGATCGACCTCGGCGCCGCTGTCCATTCGCAGGTCGCCGGGCGTGCGGCCAGGCTGCGTGAGACGGGCGCCGCCACGTGGCATTCGATCGACGTGCTGACGACGAACGTGCGGGTCTGGACGGACAAGGACGGCAAGAAGCATCAGGACCACGTGACGAGCGGCAGCGTCCGCATCAAGCTCGGCCGCCTCGATCTGGTCTCGGACGTCGTCGCGGAGCTCAGCGCCATGGGCGCGAGCGTGTCGACCGACTGGGCTCTCACGGAGGCGACGCGCATGCACGCGACGCGCGAGCTGCGTGTCGTCGCCGTGCGCGACGCCCGCGCGAAGGCCGACGACTTCGCGGCAGCGCTGGGCGCGACCGTGCGCAGCGTCGCGACACTGCGCGAGGCGAACGGGCAGGCTGCGGCGGCCGCACGCGGTGCGGCCGGCGGCGCGCGCGACGAGCTGACGATCCCCGAGATCACCGTGCGCGTCGCGGTGACCGGCGAGTTCGAGACCGACTGACGACGATCACACATGAGGAGACGATGATGTCCGCACCCGCTGTCCCCGCGCCCGTGCAGGCGCTGATCGACGCGATCAACACCGCCGACACCGAGGCGTTCGTCGCGGCGTTCGCCCCCGACGGGTTCGTGAGCGACTGGGGCACCGTGAAGTCCGGTCCCGAGGGCGTCCGCGCCTGGGCCACGAGCGATGCGATCGGGGCGGGGGCGCGCATGACCGTGCTCTCATCCGAGACCGACGGCGACACGACGCGCATCCGCTTCGAGTGGTCGAGTCGGGTCTTCAACGGCGAATCCGACGGCGTCTTCGTGGTCGACGGCGGCAGGATCGCCAGCTTCACGATCCCTCCCGCGCACTGAGCGCGATGCATCCTTCCGGTCGATCCTCAGGAGTCCCATGCCCTCGTCCACTCTCGTGACCTTCGCGGAGGGCGCCGTCGACGGGGTCGGCACCGTCATCCGCGTGGAGCCGACCACGGCCGGCTCGGTGGTCGTCGTCGACGCGACGCCGTTCCACCCCGTCGACCACACCTGGCCGGACCAGCCCGGTGACGCAGGCTCGATCTCGATCGGCGAGGCGAGCGCGAGCGTCTCGGAGGCGGTGATGGCCGCGCTCAGCGCCGACGGCGAGTTCGCCGTCGGATCGGAGATCCCCGCGAAGCGCGGGACGGAGGGGTGGACGTGGCTCGTCGCGCACGCGCTCGAGGAGCAGGCTCCCGAGTGGCTCGTGCCCGGAGCATCCGTCCGGCTGACCGTCGACGGATCCCGGCGGGCCGGGCTCAGCCGCGGCCACACCGCGTGCCATCTCGCGTCGCTCGCCCTCGACCTCGCCGTCGCGGATCTGTGGCGCAAGGACCCGGGGCGGGATGCTCTCGGCAGCCCGGATTTCGAAGGCCGCGCGAATCAGTCGAGCCGGATCGGCGAGGACGGAGCCGTCGACGAGTACCGGCTGGGCAAGAGCCTGCGCAAGGCGGGGTTCGACACCGAGACCTTCGCGGGCACGCTCGCGGATCGCGAGGCCGCCGTCAACGCGCAGCTCGCGTCATGGGTCGCGTCGGGCGCTCCGAGTCGCATCGTCGCCCAGGGGCCGGCGATCGTCGATCGGCGCACCTGGGTGTGCGAGCTGCCCGACGGCACCGCCGAGATCCTGTGCGGAGGCACGCATGTCGCTTCGCTGGCCGAATTCGCATCGATCACCGTGTCCCTCGACCTCGGCGATCCGCAGCTGCTCGTGATGACCACGACGGTGGTTCCGGCAGGCTGAGTCACGGAGCGAGCTCCACCTTTCCCTCCGAGATGTCGGCGCCGAGAACCTTCAGCCGCACGACGCTGCCCGCTTTCGTGCCGGCGGGAACAGGAGCGGATGCGGTCACCGCCGGCTCCGCGATCTGAACGGCGGCCCGGTCGTCGTGCACGGAGATCACCGTCGCCTCGACGGTCGAGCCGACCAGAGGCGTCATCAGCGCCGCCTCGACGCAGTTGATGGTCGCGGAGTCGAGCTGCGCTGCGCGGCGCCCCGACTCCTGCATCAGGGACGGCAGCGAGGCGAGCGAGTCGCGCGCCCAGCCGGGGATCTCGCGGCCCTCCGACACGGCGAGGCAGATCGCGAGGGCCCAGCGGTCGACGAGCCGGCGCAGGGGAGCGGTCGCGTGGGCGTAGGGTGCGCCGATGGCGGCCTGCATCGTCTCCGCGGGAGGCTCGCCGTCGAAGGCGACGTAGCCGGCGCCGCGGAACAGCGTCGCTGCGGCGTTCAGGATCGGGAGCGTGAGCGGGTCGGAGCGGTCGAGGCCGCGCAGGTAGTCGCCGTACCGACCGGTCGTCCAGGGGCGTCCCAGCGCCTCGGTCTGATGACGGAACTCCTCGAAGTCGGCGTCGCCGGGCTGGGGCATGATGCGCAGGATGCCGACGCCGGCGTCCAGCATGAGCGAGGCGGCGGCCATCCCCGTCATGAGCGACAGCTGGGCGTTCCAGTCCTCGACCGGCAGAGGCTGACGTCTTTCGATCGCATAGGTGCCATCGGCGGCCCGTACGACCTCTTCGTCCGGGACGTTCAGGCTTGCGCCTCCCCGCTGCTGCTCCTGCTGGATGCGCAGCCTGCCGATCTCCGGAAGGAGCGCCGCAGGGCCGTCTTCGCTCCGGTCGAGCGCCGCCTGCGTCGAGACGTAGTCGAGTTTCGCGTGTGAGCGGATCAGCGCACGTTCCAGTCTGAACGCCGACACTGCACCTGCTGAATCGAGATCGAAGGTCCACACGAGAGCAGGTCGATCGACGTCCGGGAGGAGCGAGGCGCGGTCCTCGCTGAGGAACCGGGGATGCAGGGGGATCGTGCCGTCCGCCGCGTAGAGGGTCTGTCCGCGGCGGCGGGCCTCCGCATCCACCGCGCCGCCAGGGGCGACGAAGGACGGGACATCCGCGATGGCGTATCGCACGGTATAGCCGTCGCCGTCCCTTTCGAGGTGGAAAGCCTGGTCGAGATCCATCGAGCCCGCCGGGTCGAGCGTCGCGAATGCGAGGTCTCGCAGGTCGAGCTCCGGTTCGGCGGCCGTCGTCCGCTCCGCCTCGGCGAGGACCTCCGGGGGGAATTCCTCGGGCGCCGCCAGCTCCTCGCGCAGTTCGGACAGTGCTGCGGCGAGCTCGGTCTGCGCGGCTGACGGGGCGACGTGGGATCGGCGCTGAGGCATGGCTCCACCCTACGGCGACGGCTCCGCTCAACGGATCAGCATGCTCGTCAACGCATCAGCATGCTCGTCGGCCATCGCGGTGCCTGTCTGCCGGGTGCGTCGTCGGCCATCGCGCGTCGCGGTCGCTCAGAAGGGCGGCGGGTCGTCGTCGCCGGGCTGCACAGTCGTGTTCGGCGGCGGAGGCTCGTCGAGGTAGACGCGACCGGTGGGGCTGGTCCAGGCGAAGACGCCGTCGTGGAGCTGTTCGACCTTCCAAGGCGTCTGGTGCTTGGTCACGTGGTGGCGACGGCATAGCGCCCCGAGATTCCGAGCCTCGGTGGGCCCACCGGCCGCGGCGTCGATCGTGTGGTCGAGGTCGCAGTCGCGTGCGGGGTGGCCGCAGCCGGGGAACCGACACCGCTGATCCCGCGCGAGCAGCCATCGACGCAGTTCTGCGGACGGGCGGTACCGGTCGACCGCGAGGATCGCGCCGGTGATCGGATGCGTGAGCACACGGTCCCATCCGGTCGCGTGACCGGCCAGGACGCGGGCCGTGGTCGGGTCGATGGGGACCCGCCCGTCCAGTTCCGCCGGCGTGTCGTCCGAGCCCAGGAGCGCCGTGACGGGAACGGTGATCGACACGGCGCCGGTGATGTCGGTGAGCTGCGCATCCGGGTCATGACCGGCAGGCGTTCCGGTGAGGAGAAGGTCGAGGGCGAGATCGGCGCGGAGCTCATCGAGACGCCGAGTGTCGTCGGAGTCCGCTCGAGCTGCGGTGCCATCTGCGACCGCGATGCCGAGGGCGGTGAGCCGGTCGTAGGCGCCGTGGACCAGCGCAGCCGGTCCGCGCAGACCGAGCACGGCCATCCCGTCCCTCCGGTCGTCCACCCATACGCGCCGCTGCCGCCGGGCTGCCCGGTGCCTGGCCTCCATCGTGCGACGCTGGAACCGTTCCGCGATCCGACGCGCCATCCGCCCCACCCGGTTCGGCGAGGTGTGCTCCGCGAACCCGATCAGCTGCTCCGCGTAGGCGTCCCGCGCGGCCGAGTCATCGAGATGCGCACCGGCATCGACGATTACCCGGGCGTGCGCGGCGCTGATGCGCCCCGCACCCTGGGCCCGCCACACGGCCGGGAACCCGGACACGACGGCCTCAGCCTCGCTCATCCGCCGCTGCACGGTGCGATCGCTCGCCCGCAGTGCCGCAGCGAACTCGGACGCGACCGCGCGCCCGGCGAGCTCCATCGCCTCTGCTGCACGCGAATCGGACACCGGCTCCTTCGCAGAGGCGCTCGCCGCGCCAGGATCGGCGCCGGCGCGCACGGCTGTCGCCTCCTCCTCGCGCATCGCGGCGATGGCATCCGCCCCGACCTCCATCGCCAGGCGCGAACCGAGCGCGAGCAGCCCGTCCTTCACCGCCAGCAGCTGGCCGATCGTGCGATCGACCTCGACGAGCGTCTCGGTGACCGCACCCAGCGTCGTCACCTGCTCCTCGCTCATCTCGACCGCAACCGTCATGCCCTCATCATGCTCGGGGGCACCGACATCACCGGCCCGGATCAGCACTGCGCGGATAGCCTTGCGGGATGGTCGATCGACGTCATATCCGGGTCAAGGCGATGCTGGTCGCCCCGAACGCGGAGGGAACGGCGCACGCGGTCAGCCTCAACACGGCCACGGCGGAGAACCCGCGCGGCTATCACCGTCTGATCGGCGGCAGCGTCGAACTGGGTGAGACCCATCGCGCGGCGGTCCAGCGAGAGGTGCGCGAGGAGCTGTCCGCGACGATCCACGATCTCCGCTGCCTCGGGGTGGTGGAGAACATCTTCCGGATCGACGGCGAGACGGGGCACGAGATCGTCTTCGTCTACACGGGGCGCCTCGATCCCGAACCCGCCCCTGCGAACGCCACGCTCATCGAGAGCGACGGATCGGTGCTCCCGGTCGTCTGGCGCTCCTTCGACGACGAGGGAGAGCCGCTCCCTCTCTACCCCGCCGAGGCGAGGGCGTTGCTAGGGAACCGCTGACCACGTGAGATCTCCTCATCGGATGCCGGAAGGCGACCTGACCAGACGCGACGACGGGACATCTGTCGTACGACGGGACTAGCGTTGAGGGCATGACCACCGCAGCCAAGGCCCAGGCCCTCATCGAACTCTACGAAGCCCCCGAGATCCTCCGTGTCGTGAACGTGTGGGACGTCGTCGGCGCCCGCGCCGTCGCGGCCCTTCCCGACACCAAGGCCATCGCGACCGCCGGGCACGGCATCGCCGCCTCCTTCGGCTACGACGACGGCAGCACCCCGCGCGACGTCATGATCGACATGGTCGGACGGATCGCGGCATCCGTCGACGTCCCCGTCACCGCAGACCTCGACGACGGGTACGGCGACGCGGGCGAGACCACGCGCCTCGCCATCGCGGCCGGCGTGGTCGGCGCCAACGTCGAGGACCGTCTGAAGCCCCTCGCCGAGTCGGTCGCCGCCGTCGAGGCGATCGTGAAGGCCGCCGAGGCCGAGGGCGTGCCCTTCGCGCTCAACGCGCGCACCGACGCCTTCGTGCGCGGAGGCGGCCGCCCCATCCAGGAGAGCGTCGCGGACGCGATCCAGCGCGGACGCGCCTTCCTCGACGCCGGCGCGACCGCGGTCTTCGTGCCCGGCATCCTCGACGCGAACATCACCAGGCAGCTCGTCGAGGGCATCGGCGAGCGCAAGGTCAGCGTGATCGGGCTGCCCGGCGCGCTCACCGCCTCCGCGTACGAGACGCTCGGCGTCGCCCGCATCTCCTACGGCCCGCTGCCGCAGCGCGTCGCCCTGACCGCGCTGCAGGAGCTCGCCGCCGACCTCTACGGCGCCGGCGTCATCCCCGACGGCCTCCCCGCGCTGAACTGACGCGCGCGAGAGACGAGCGTCCGCAGGCAGGCTCAGGAGCCCGGCGCAGGCTCGGGTATCCGGCGTTAGTAGAATCGTCCCGTGGTCACTCGTCTCTCGAACTTCTTCCTCCGCACTCTCCGTGAAGACCCGGCAGGCGCCGAGGTCGCCAGCCACAAGCTGCTGATCAGGGCCGGCTACATCCGACCGCAGGCGGCGGGCATCTTCGCGTGGCTGCCTCTCGGTCTGCGCGTCAAGGCGCGGATCGAAGCCGTGATCCGCGAGGAGATGACGGCGGCCGGTGCGCAGGAGGTGCACTTCCCGGCCCTCATGCCGCGGGAAGCATACGAGGCGACGGGCCGATGGGACGAGTACGGCGACCTGCTGTTCCGGCTCCAGGACCGCAAGGGCGGCGACTATCTGCTCGCCCCCACCCACGAGGAGGCGTTCACCCTCCTCGTCAAGGACCTGTACTCCTCGTACAAGGATCTGCCCCTGACGATCTACCAGATCCAGGACAAGTACCGCGATGAGGCGCGCCCCCGCGCCGGCCTCCTCCGCGGACGCGAGTTCACCATGAAGGACGCCTATTCCTTCGACTCGTCGGATGCCGGTCTCGACGCCAGCTACATGGCGCAGCGCGACGCCTACGAGCGCATCTTCCAGCGTCTCGGCCTGGAGTACGCGATCGTGCAGGCGGATGCCGGCGCGATGGGCGGTTCGCGCAGCGAGGAGTTCCTGCACCCGACCCCGGTCGGAGAGGACACGTTCGTCCGCAGCGCGGGCGGCTACGCCGCCAACGTCGAGGCGTTCACCACGGCCGTCCCCGCGGCGGTCGCCTTCGACCCCGATGCCGCGCCGGTGATCTTCGACTCGCCGAACACGCCCACGATCGACACGCTGGTCGCGCACTGCAACGCGCATCTCGACGGCGAGTACACGGCCGCGGACACGCTGAAGAACGTCGTCCTCGCCCTGAAGCACCTCGACGGCACCCGCGAGCTCGTGATCGTCGGCATCCCCGGCGACCGCGAGGTCGACGAGAAGCGCGCCGAGGTCGCCTTCGCCCCCGCCGAGGTCGAGACCGCCACGGCGGAGGACTTCGAGAGGAACCCGCTGCTGGTCAAGGGGTACATCGGCCCCTGGTCTCCGACCGGCGCCGTCCTCGGCGAGGAATCGGCCACCGGCATCCGCTACCTCGTCGATCCCCGGGTCAGCGAGGGGACCAGCTGGATCACCGGCGCCAACATCGACGAGAAGCACGCGCACTCGGTCGTCGCGGGCCGCGACTTCGCGGCCGACGGCATCGTCGAGATCGCGAACGTCCGCGCAGGCGACCCCGCTCCCGACGGATCCGGACCCGTCGAGCTCGCCCGCGGCATGGAGATCGGCCATGTCTTCCAGCTCGGCCGCAAGTACGCCGAGGCGCTGGGCCTCAAGGTCCTCGACGAGAACGGCAAGCTCGTCACCGTGACGATGGGCTCGTACGGCATCGGCGTCACCCGCATCCTCGCGATCATCGCCGAGCTGAACAACGACGACAGGGGCCTCATCTGGCCGGCATCCGTCGCGCCGTTCGACGTGCAGGTCGTCGCCGCCGGGCGTGATCAGGTCGCCTTCGACGTGGCCGCCGACATCTCGGCGCAGCTCGAGTCCGCGGGGCTCGACGTGCTCTACGACGACCGTCCCAAGGTGTCGCCCGGCGTGAAGTTCGGAGACGCCGAGCTCGTCGGCGTGCCGAAGATCGTCATCGTCGGACGCGGCGCGGCCGACGGCCAGGTCGAGCTGTGGGATCGTGCCACCGGCGACCGCGACACGGTCTCCGTCGCCGACGCGATCGCACGCCTGTCGCGTCGCTGACATCGACCTGACAGGCGCGGCGTCACCGCGGAACGGTCACCGCGGGAGATCGCACGCGAGAGCCGTGCGGGCGTAGGAGAGGATGTTCTCCCGGTACGTCTCCGCGCCGTGCTCGAGCCCGATCAGGGGGTAGAGGTCGTAGGCGTCCTCGAGGGCGACGATGTTCCGGGCGATCACGGTCAGCTCGGCCGTCGGACGGAAGGCGCCGGTCGCTGCGCCGATCTCGATCGTCGAACGGTAGAGCCCGACCTGGCGCTCCACGATCGATCGGTGCAGCGGACGGTACTCCGGCCGCTCCCTCAGCAGCGGGATGCTCTCGTAGGCCATGCGCAGGTGATCGCTGATCTCATCGGGCACGCCGGCGACGACCAGCGCGACCAGTCGTCTCGCCGGATCGGGCTCGCTCTCGGCGATCATCCGCCGCTGCTCGTACATCTCCTCGAGCACGCCCTCGACCGTCGCGTACATCAGGTCGTCGAAGCTGGGGAAGTAGTAGAGGACGCTGCCGGTGCTCACCGAGGCCTCTGCGGCGACGGCCCGCACGTTGGTCCCTCCGATCCCGCTGCGCCGCGCCACGCGGCGGGTGGCGGAGATCAGCTCTGCGCGGCGCGCGGCGCGCCCTCGCTGGTCGGCCACGTGCCCTCCCTCGTGCTTGACCCTCACTCCTCGTCGGGGACGAGCATGGTGAGTTCAGCATAGTGGCGGGGGCTGCGCGCCCTGAGTACGAACCCGGCGACGATCCCGGCGAGGAAGAGCAGGGGAGTCGGTGCGAGGAGGGCGAGGTTCACGGGGCCGGTGAGGCCGGTGACGAGATCGAAGTTCATCGCTATCAGCACCCATCCGACGATGAGTCCGAGCGCGCCCAGCGCGGGCGCGACGATCACCCGCCATGGGCTGTGACCGCGCCGGTCGCGCAGGAAGAACCCGACGACGGCGATGGCGGCCACAGCTTGGGCGAACACCAGTCCGGCCACGCCGATCGAGTACACCGGCAGGGCGAAGCCGAGGAACGGGTCGGCGCCGCTGAGCAGGGTGACCACGATGGCCGCCAGGGAGAGGAAGGACATCGTCATGCTCGCGTGATGCGGGGCCTGGGTGGCGGGCTGGGTCTGCGCCAGCCATGCGGGAAGCAGCCTCTCGCGTCCCATCGAGAACAGGTAGCGGGAGCTCGCGTTGTGGAAGGCCAGGAGGCAGGCGAAGAAGCTCGTCACGATCAGCACCCGCATCGCGACTCCGGCCCAGGCGCCGAGGTACTGGTCGCCGGCATGGAACACCATGTCCTGGAAGTCGTCCCGGAGGGCGAGTTCGAGCACGCCGTCGATCCCGAAGGCGACGGTGAGGATCCAGAACGTGAAGGCGTAGAAGACCGCGAGGAAGGCGATGGAGATGTAGGTGGCCGCGGGGACGGTGCGCGCGGGGTCCTTCGCCTCCTCCGTGTAGATGGCCGTGCTCTCGAAGCCGAGGTAGGCGCCGAAGCCGAACACGAACAGCGCCCCGCTGCCCGCGGCGAAGAACACGTTCTCCGGGGCGAACGAGGCGAAGGAGATCGGCTCGGGGCCGCCCTGGGCGAGCACGGCGACGGCGAGGACGAGCAGGATCGCGACCTCGGCGGTGAGCAGCACCGCGAGCACCTTCGCGCCGACGTCGATCTTGCGGTATCCGAGCACCCCCACGATCACCAGCGCGAGAACCGCGTAGACGGTCCACGGCAGCTCGATGCCGAAGAGGGCGGCGAAGGTCATCTCGCCGAAGAAGCCGACGAAGCCGTAGAAGCAGATGCAGAGAGCCGCGTAGGAGAAGATCGTCACGAAGACGATGCCGATCCCGATCGGCTTCCCCAGACCTCGGGCTCCGTACACGTAGAAGGCGCCGGTGTTGCGCACGTAGCGCGACATGGCGGTGAAACCGGAGGCGAAGAGGATCAGCACGACGCCGCTCGCGAGCATGGCCCCCGGGCCGCCGATGCCCGCCAGGCGGAAGTCGGTCGCGGCGGCGCTGGCCACGACGGTCAGCGGTGCGGCGGCGGAGACGACGAAGAAGACGATCGCCCAGACGCCCAGACGCCGCTGGGCGAGCGTCGTGGTCGTCGTCGTGATCGGTGCGGACACGGGATTCTGCTGAGACATCTGCGGCTCCGGAATCGGTGAAGGTCGGCGGTACGCTTCTTTGAACAGTGATTCAAAGCCCTTGCGGGGTGAAAGTCAAGATAAAAGTGGCAAATGATGATTAGAATCTGAACATTCGTTCATAGTGGATCGGAGTGAGGATGACATCGCAGGCAGCACAGGGAGAGCGGAGGGTCGCGACCCGCGCACGAGATCTCGGCATCCCGTTCCCGGGGATCAGCGGCCGGTACGGGGCGCTGACCGACGTGCCGGGCGTGGAGGTGGGCTATCGCACCCTGATCGAGGGGGAGGGCCCCCATGCCGTCCGCACCGGGGTGACCGCGATCCTGCCGCGGGGGCGCAGGGGAGTGGGAGTCCCGTGCGCCGCAGCCGTGCACTCCTTCAACGGCAACGGCGAGCTCACCGGCCGCTCCTGGATCGACGAGTCGGGCTCCCTCTCGATGCCCATCGGCATCACGAGCTCCCACTCGGTCGGAGCGGTGCACAGCGGCATCGACGCCTGGGTGGCGCGCACCGCTCCGGACGTGGCCGCGCAGTGGATGCTGCCGGTGGTCGGCGAGACGTGGGACGGGTACCTGAACGACATCAACGGCAGGCACGTCACGCCCGCGGAGGCGGAGGCCGCCCTCGACGCGGCGTCCTCCGGGCCGCTCGCCGAGGGCAGCGTCGGCGGCGGCGTCGGCATGAACTGCTACGGCTTCAAGGGGGGAACGGGAACCGCGTCGCGGATCGTCGCGCACGGCGAGGACCGGTTCACGGTCGGGGTGCTGATCCAGGCCAACTTCGGATCGAGGACGGAGCTCCGCCTCGGCGGCGTGCCGATCGGAGCGCGGTCGAGCACCCCCAACCCGATGGAGGACGACGACTGGTTCCAGCGCGAGCGCGAGCGGGGGCGCGCTCCGGGCGGCGCGGGCTCGGCGATCGTCGTGATCGCGACGGATGCTCCGCTCCTGCCCGGGCAGTGCGCCGCGCTCGCCCGTCGCGGTGCGATCGGCCTCGGTCGCAGCGGCACCGCGGGCGGTCACTTCTCCGGCGACATCATGCTCGCGTTCTCCACCGCCAACGAGGGCGCGCTGACCTCCTCCTTCCCGGAGTCCGATCGGGCCGAGTACGAGACGATGCGCCTCGTGCCCTGGGGGCGGATCGACCCCTTCCTCACGGCGGTGGCCGAGGCCGTCGACGAGGCCGTGTGGAACGCCCTCGTCGCCGCACGAGACATGGAGGGCCGCGACGGGCATGTCAGCCACGCGCTGCCGCACGAGCAGATAAGGGCCGCCGTCGCGCAGATGAACGGACGCTGACCGGCGGCGTTGCGTCGTCGCCCCGACGTCGGACGTGACACGCTGGAGGCATGACCGTGGAACCGCTGCCCGCGGCGCTCAGCGCCGAGATCAACCGTGTCCTGGACGATGCGGGGGTGCATGCGGATCGTCGGCTGGTGATGCGGATGCTGCGCACCGCGGTGCTGCTGGGCGAGGACGGCACGAGCCGCCTCGACCTCAAGATCGCCTCCGCCGCGCTCGCCGAGATGCGCGACGCCTTCCGCCTGTTCGCCCCCTACGGGGACATCCCGAAGGTGACCGTCTTCGGGTCTGCGCGCACCCTGCACGACGATCCGCTGTACGTGCAGGCCAGGGACGTCGCCGCCGCGCTCGCCGCCGAGGGGTGGATGGTCGTCACGGGCGCGGGGCCAGGCATCATGCAGGCCGCCGCCGAGGGTGCGGGCCCCGCACTCTCGCTGGGGGTGTCGATCCGGCTGCCCTTCGAGGAGAAGGCGAACATCGTCGTCGAGGCGTCGGACCACGTCGTGGCGATGAAGTACTTCTTCACCCGCAAGCTGATGCTGATGAAGGAGTCGCGCGGGTTCATCTGCCTGCCCGGCGGCTTCGGCACCCTCGACGAGATGTTCGAGCTGCTCACCCTCCAGCAGACCGGCAAGGCGGAGCCGATGCCGATCGTGCTCCTCGACGAGAAGGACGGCACCTTCTGGAAGGGCCTGAAGCGCTTCATCGACGAGGACCTGACCCCCACGGGGGTCATCTCCGAAGGGGACTTCGATCGCGTCGTCATCACCGACTCGATCGAGACGGCGACGGCCGAGATCACCGGCTTCTGGCGCAACTACGACTCGCTGCGCTGGGTCGGCCAGACGCTCGTGCTGCGGCTGAAGGCGGAGCCGACGGATGCCGACATCGACGACCTGAATGCGCGATTCGGCTCGATGCTGCTGTCCGGCCGCATCGAGCGCAGCGCGCCGCTCGCGCCCGAGGTCGACGACCGCGACCAGCTCGAGCTGCCGCGCCTGACCCTGCATCTCGACCAGCGCCAGGTCGGCAGCCTGTTCCGGCTCATCGACGCGATCAACGCGCTGCCCTCCGCCGGCGGGCTCTGACCGACCGCGCCGGCGCCGGCCGGGCGATGCCGCTGGGCCGGCGTCGTCCGGTATCCTGGACGGATGCCCGCGGGACCATTGCGCGAGGCGAGAGCTGAATACGGAGGCGTCATGGATATCGAGCTGAGTCTGCTGCGTGGGATCGAGAAGGAGAAGGCGATCCCCTTCGACGAACTCGTGTCGATCATCGAACAGGCCATCCTGACGGCCTACAACAAGCACGTCGCCGGAGACGGACCCGCCCCTGAGGGCGTGCGGGTCGACCTCGATCGCCGCACGGGTCACGTCGCGGTGCTCCAGGCGGTCACGGACGACGAGGGCGCCGTCGTCGGCGAGGAGGATGCGACCCCCGACGACTTCGGCCGCATCGCCGCCTTCGCCGCGAAGCAGGTCATCAGCCAGCGTCTGCGCGACATCGCCGACGACGCGGTGCTCGGCGAGTTCCGGGGCAAGGAGGGCGACATCGTCGCCGGCGTGATCCAGCAGGGCCCCAACCCCCGCATGATCCACGTCGACCTCGGCTCCGTCGAGGCGATCCTTCCTCCCGAGGAGCAGGTCCCCGGCGAGGAATACACCCACGGCTCCCGCGTGCGCGTCTACGTCACCAGCGTCGCCAAGGGGCTGAAGGGTCCGCAGATCACGGTCTCGCGCACCCACCCGGGCCTGGTCCGCAAGCTGTTCGCGCTCGAGGTGCCGGAGATCGCCGGCGGACTCGTCGAGATCGTCTCGCTGGCCCGCGAGGCGGGTCACCGCACCAAGATCGCGGTGAAGGCGAACGACCCGGCGATCAACGCCAAGGGCGCCTGCATCGGCGAGCTCGGCCGCCGCGTGCGCGCCGTGACCGAGGAGCTGGCGGGGGAGAAGATCGACATCATCGACTACAACCCCGAGCTCGCCGCCTTCGTCGCCAACGCGCTGTCTCCCGCCAAGGTCACCAGCTCCTTCATCCTGGACGCGGGGACCAAGGCCGTCCGCGCGCTGGTGCCCGACTACCAGCTGTCGCTGGCGATCGGCAAGGAGGGGCAGAACGCCCGCCTGGCGGCCAAGCTCACCGGAGCCAAGATCGACATCCAGCCGGACAGCATCCTCGACTGATCCGCTTCCGGACTCGCCCTGCCGGCGGCAGGCCGGGGTGAAACGCAGGTGTAAGATGGAACCCGTACGAACGTGCGTCGGCTGTCGCACGCGTGCTCCCCGCTCCGCTCTTCTCAGGGTGGTGTCCCAGTCCGGCATCCTCGTCATCGATGAGCACGCCGTGCTGCCGGGAAGAGGCGCGTGGCTGCATCCGACTCGGGAATGCATGGAAGCCGCTCTGCGGCGACGTGCTTTCGTGCGAGCACTGCGCGTGTCCGCTGTGGACACCCAGACCATCGAACAGTACCCACTCAAGAACGAGGGCTGAACGGCTATGGAAACAAAGTGAACGGCTCGAAATGAGACCCGTCCGCGACTGATGGTCTGTCCTGTCTGGGCAGACCGACCCCAGACAGGAGAATTGTGGCTGGTAAACCACGCGTACATGAGATCGCCGCTGAACTCGGCGTCGACAGCAAGGTCGCACTTGCAAAGCTCAAGGAGCTCGGCGAATTCGTCAAGAGCCCCTCTTCGACCATCGAGCCGCCGGTGGCGCGCAAGCTGCGCGCGGCGATCGAGGCCGACGCCTCGCTGAAGCCGGCGGCCGACGCCGCTCCGGCTGCGAAGCCCGCGGCCAAGCCGGCATCCCCGGCTGCCGCGAAGCCCGGCGCGCCCGTCCCCGGGCCGAAGCCCGGTCCCAAGCCGGCCGCTCCGGCGTCCGAGGCGCCTGCGCCCGCCGCCCCGGCGGCTCCGGCCGCAGCACCCGCTGCTCCGGCCGCCGCTCCCGCGGCCAAGCCGGGCCCTGCCGCTCCGAAGCCCTCGGGCGACGCCGCTCCCAAGCCGGGCGCCCCGCGTCCTGGCAACAACCCGTTCTCCTCGTCGCAGGGGATGGGGCAGCGCCCCGCGGGCCCGCGTCCCGGCAACAACCCCTTCGCCTCGGCGCAGGGGATGGGCCAGCGTCCGACCCCCGGCAACATCCCCCGTCCGCAGGCGCCGCGACCCGGCGCACCGCGTCCGGGCGCCCCCCGTCCCGGTTCCCCCCGGCCCGGCGCCCCGCGCGGCGGTCAGGGCGGTCGTCCCGGTGCTCCGTTCCAGCAGCGTCCCGGCGGCCCCGGTCGTCCCGGTGGCGCAGGCGGTCCTGGTGCCGGCCCCGGCGCACGTCCCGGCGGCGGCTTCGCCGGTCGCCCGGGTGGCGGCGGAGGCCGTGGTCGTGGTCCCGGCGGCGGCACCGCCGGCGCCTTCGGCAAGGGCGGCGGCAAGAGCAAGCAGCGCAAGTCGCGGCGGGCGAAGCGGCAAGAGTTCGAGATGCGGGATGCTCCCGTCGTCGGCGGTGTCAACGTCACCCGCGGCAACGGGGAGACCATCCGGATGCGCCGTGGCGCGTCGATCGCGGACTTCGCCGACAAGATCGAGACGCTGACCGGTTACACCGTGCAGCCGGGAACCCTCGTCACCATCCTCTTCAACCTCGGCGAGATGGCCACGGCCACCGAGTCGCTGGACGAGGCGACCTTCGAGGTCCTCGGCGCCGAGCTCGGCTACAAGGTGCAGATGGTCTCGCCCGAGGACGAGGACAAGGAGCTCCTCGAGGGCTTCGGTCTGGACCTCGAGGCCGAGCTGGAGAACGAGAGCGAGGACGACCTCGAGATCCGTCCTCCGGTCGTCACCGTCATGGGCCACGTCGACCACGGCAAGACGCGCCTGCTCGACGCGATCCGCAAGACCAACGTCATCGAGGGCGAGGCCGGCGGCATCACCCAGCACATCGGCGCCTACCAGGTCTGGACCGAGCACGAGGGCATCGAGCGTGCGATCACCTTCATCGACACCCCGGGTCACGAGGCGTTCACCGCCATGCGCGCCCGTGGTGCGCAGGTGACCGACCTCGCGATCCTCGTGGTCGCGGCGGACGACGGCATCATGCCGCAGACCGTCGAGGCTCTGAACCACGCCCAGGCGGCGAACGTGCCGATCGTGGTCGCGGTGAACAAGGTCGACAAGCCCGAGGCCAACCCGGCCAAGGTGCGTCAGCAGCTCACCGAGTACGGTCTGGTCGCCGAGGAGTACGGCGGCGACGTCATGTTCGTCGACGTCTCGGCCCGTGCTGGCACCGGCATCCAGGACCTCCTCGACGCCGTCCTGCTGACCGCCGACGCGGGTCTGGACCTCACGGCCAACCCGAACAAGGCGGCGCGCGGCGTCGCGATCGAGGCCAAGCTCGACAAGGGCCGCGGTTCGGTCGCCACCGTCCTCATCCAGTCCGGAACGCTGCGAGTCGGCGACGCGATCGTCGCGGGCACCGCATACGGGCGTGTGCGTGCGATGGCCGACGAGAACGGCGAGCAGGTCCTCGAGGCCTACCCGTCGCGTCCCGTGCAGGTGCAGGGTCTGAACTCCGTGCCCCGGGCCGGCGACGTGTTCATCGTCACCGAAGAGGACCGCATGGCCCGCCAGATCGCTGAGAAGCGTGAGGCGGTCGAGCGCAACGCCCAGCTGGCCAAGGCCCGCAAGCGGATCTCGCTCGAGGACTTCACGCGTGCTCTCGAAGAGGGCAAGGTCGAGACGCTCAACCTCATCATCAAGGGCGACGTGTCGGGTGCCGTCGAGGCGCTCGAGGAGTCGCTGCTCAAGATCGAGGTCGACGACTCGGTGCAGCTGCGCATCATCCACCGCGGTGTCGGCGCCGTGACCGAGTCCGACGTGAACCTGGCCACGATCGACAACGCGATCGTGATCGGCTTCAACGTGCGTCCCGACGCCAAGGCCCGTGAGGCGGCGTCCCGCGAAGGCGTGGACATCCGCTTCTACTCGGTCATCTACAACGCGATCGACGAGATCGAGAACTCCCTCAAGGGCATGCTCAAGCCGGAGTTCGAAGAGGTCCAGTCGGGTGTCGCCGAGATCCGCGAGGTGTTCCGCTCCTCGAAGTTCGGCAACATCGCCGGTGTCATCGTGCGGTCGGGGACCATCACGCGCAACGCCAAGGCCCGTGTCATCCGCGACGGCGTCGTCATCGCCGATGGCCTGGCCATCGAGTCGCTGCGCCGGTTCAAGGACGACGTCACCGAGGTCCGCACGGACTTCGAGTGCGGTATCGGCCTCGGCAAGTACAACGACATCCAGATCGGCGATGAGATCGAGACCACCGAGATGGTCGAGAAGCCTCGCGGCTGATCGGTTCCGATAGCCTGTGGGCGTCCTTCTCTCCGCGACTCGCGAGCGAGTCGTGTGAGACGAAGGACGCCCGAAGGCTTCTGAGAGGGAGACAACAATGGCTGGTGAACGACAGGCACGTCTGGCTGACCGCATCCGCGTGATCCTCGCCGAACGACTCGAGAAGGGCCTTCGGGACCCGCGTCTCGGGTTCGTCACGATCACCGACGTGCGCGTCAGCGGCGACCTCCAGCACGCCTCCGTGTTCTACACCGTCCTCGGCACCGAGGAGGAGCGCATCGCCAGCGGCGCCGCGCTCACCTCGGCGACCGGGATGCTGCGCAGCGAGGTGGGGCGTCAGCTGAGCACCCGGCTGGTGCCGACGCTGGAGTTCATCCCCGACGCGCTGCCGGAGACCGCCGACCACATCACGGCGCTGCTGCGTGAGGCGCAGGAGCGCGACGCCGAGGTGGCCAAGCTGGCCTCCTCGGCCTCGCACGCGGGCGATGCGGACCCCTACGTGCGCGCGGACGACGACCGCGAGGACTGAGACGGTTTGCTAACCTCGGCTGTGCGGCAGCGTTCTCCGCACAGCTGAGGGGGGATCAGCATAGACGTTTCCAGTGCGCCGGGACCGGTGCTCATCACGCCCGGGTCCGTGGCGGGGCTCCTCGACGAGCTCCGCGCCCACGACCTCACCTGCGCCCCGCACGTGCTGGTGCGCATCATCGCCCAGCTCGCCGGCGACGTCACGGCGATCCGCGACGTGATCGCGAGGCTGGACCCGCCGACCCGGTTCGGGCTGCGCCCCCTTCCCTCGCCGCTGCCCATGGTGGCGTCGATCGAGGTGAGGTACGACAGCCTCGAGCTCGATGACCGCGACCGCGATCTGCTGCTCGCGGTGTCGCTGTGCCTGGGCGACGAGCTCGAGCCGCTGCTCGCCTTCGACGGGAGGATCGCCGACGAGCTGATGCTCAGCGCGATCGGCCCGCACCTGTCGCTGCGCGCAGGGCGGGTGCGGTTCGTCGACCCGCTGCTGGACATCTGGGTGCGCTCGGTCGCCGACTCCGCCACCGAGGCCTCGGTGCACGAGCGACTGTTCGCGATCTTCGCCGCGCGCGGCGATCGGGTCAGCGCCGACTGGCACCGTTCGCGGGCGTCGCTGCGCGGCGTCCCGGACGCCGCACCCGAGCTGACGCGCATCGCCCGAGAGCTCTCCGAGGCCGGGCATCCCGCCAGGGCGCTGCAGCTGGCCGGAGAGGCGGCGGCGCACGCGATGGGCGTGGATCTCGACGAGGCGCGGCTGGTCGCCGGCGCATCGGCGATCGCAGCGGGATACGCGACGGAGGCTGCCGCATGGCTCGGCCCGCTGTTCCCCGACGGATCGGAGCGGTACCGGCTGCAGGGGCTCAGCGCGCTCGTCATCGCGCAGGCCCATCTGCAGGGCGCGGTTCCGGCGATAGACCCCGGCGCGTTCCGCCCGAGCACGGACGACCCCGAAGACTGGTACTCCTGGACCCGCGCCGCCTCGTTCGCGGCGGTGCTGTGCGCGGAGCGCGGCGACCGCCGCGGGATGCGGACGTGGCTCTCCGCGCTGCGCGACGGATGCGCGAGGGTCGGAGCCGAGCGCGAGCTGCGCGATCCCGTCGTCGCCCTCAGCTGGCTGCTCGCGGGGGAGCCGGACATCGACGACGTGGACGGGACCGGTCCGCTCAGCGGCGGCATGCTGCGTGCGCTGCGCGCGGCGATGGACGGCGACATCGATGCCGGGCTCCGCCTGATCGCGGTGGGCGACTCGGGCCTCGGCGCCGAGGTCGACCCCTTCGTCGCAGGATTCGAGTACAGCCCGGTCGTGAACGCCTACCGTGCGATCGTCGAGGTGCTGCTGCTGACGTGGCGCGGCGACATCGGCGCGGCCAGGGAGCGTCTGATGCGCGCGGCGATGGAGCTCCCGATCGCGATGCCCTTCGCCGGCCTCGGGGTCGTGCTCGCCCGCCGGCTCGACCTGGCCGTCCTCGGGCGCATCGGGCCGTTCGGCGACGCGCTCACCGCAGCCCTGCCTCCGGCGGTGAGGCTGGAGCCGCTGGTCGATCGGGCGGTGGAGGCGCATCTGGCCGGGTCCTTCGAGGAGGCGGTCTCGTTCATGAAGCTGTGGGTCGATCGCGGAGCGCCGCGGACGACGCTGTCCGTGCCCGGTCTCGACGAGCTCGCGCCTCAGAGCGAGGACCTGTCCGCCGCGGGGATGGTGGCGCCGCCCGAGATCCGCGAGGCGCAGCGGCTGCGCTCGCGGATCGCCGGCACCCCCGATGCCCGCTGGCGCGCCGACCGCGACGAGATCGTCGCGGCGACGCGTGCGCTGGCCTCGCCCTTCGCCCGGGCGAGGGTCGAGTCGATGCTCGGCGTCCGCGCCGTCATCAGGAACGAGCTCGGCGAGGCCGGTGCGCATCTGCGCACGGCGCGCCTGCTCTTCGAGGCGGCCGGCGCCGATGCCTGGGCCCGGGCCGCGGCCGCCCGTCTCGAGCGCGTCGAGCAGGAGGCGTCCGGCGGCGGCGACGCGCGCGACTCCCTCGCCGCCTGCCGCCTCGCCTGGGCGCCGCTGCTGACGGCGCGCGAGCTCGAGGTCGCCATGAAGGTGGTCGCTGGCAGCCCCAACAGGCAGATCGGAGACGAGCTGCAGCTGTCCGTCCGCACGGTCGAGGTGCACCTCGGTCGCGTGTTCGCCAAGCTCGACGTGCGAAACCGGGTGGAGCTGACGGTGCTGGCGCACCGCACCGGCCGCTATCTCTGAGCGCTCAGCGGGGGAGCGTGAGCATCTCGCCGTCCGCCTCGGCGAGTCCGTCGGCGATGAGCGAGTCGATCGCCCTGTCCCGCTGCTGCGGATCGGCCCAGTCGGGCAGCACCGAGCTGAGCAGGACCGCGCCGTCGGCGGACTCGCGCAGCATCCGCAGCACCGCCCCTCTGGCCTGCCGATCGGACCCCTCGAACGCCGCCTGGCGGCGCCTGGTGTCTCCCGTGTCCGGTCGGCCGGCCGCGACCCACGCGCAGTCGTGCAGGAGCGGGCAGACCTCGCAGCGCGGCGACCTCGACGTGCAGACGGTGGCGCCGAGCTCCATGGCGGCGGCATTGAAGACGGCGGACTCGGCGTCGGACTCCGGCAGCAGGGACTCGAGCAGCACGAGGTCCCGACGCGACGGCGGAGCCGGGTGGGCCTGCCCCAGCACGGCACGGGCCAGGACGCGCCGGGTGTTGGTGTCGACCACGGGATGCCGGTCTCCGTACGCGAACACCGCGACCGCCCTGGCCGTGTAGTCGCCGATGCCGGAGAGCGCGAGCAGCGCGTCGACCTCTCGCGGAACGACGCCGCCGTGCCGATCGGTGATCTCGATCGCGGCTCGGTGCAGCCACAGCGCCCGGCGCGGGTAGCCGAGGTTCGCCCACTGCTGCACGACCTCTGCGGGGGTCGCTGCGGCGAGATCCCGCGGCGTCGGCCAGCGGGAGAGCCAGGCCTCCAGATGCGGGATGACGCGGTTCACCGGGGTCTGCTGCAGCATGAACTCGCTGACCAGGGTGCCCCAGGCGCCGTAGTCGCGAAGGAATCGGGGTCGTCGCCACGGCAGATCGCGTGCTGCGCGGCGGTACCATTCCGACAACGGCAGCTCTCGCTCGGGGAAGGCTGACGTCGAGGGCACCTCGACAGCCTAGGCGAATCGTCCGTGACGACCGGAGGAGGACGAACATGAACATACGGCAGCGCAGCGCGATCGCCCTGATCGCGGGGCTCGTCCTGACAGCGAGCACAGCATGCTCCCCGCAGGCGGTCGACTCTCCGTCCACGCCGAGTGCATCTGCGACGGACACGCCGACGCCGGGGCCGGAACCGACGACGGAGCCGACCGCCGACCCCGCCGACCCGACGACCTGGATCATCAGCGATACGGGTGTCGGTCCCATCGAGATCGGCGGCCGGCTCGCCGAGACGCTCGCGGAGCTGCCGGCGACCTGGAGGAACGACGAGAACTGCTCGTGGACGGCGTGGTGGAACGCCGAGGACGCGAGCTACGGCGTCTTCTTCGTGCGGGGGATCGAGAGCGAGGACGCGCCGATCGCGGAGATCTCGGTGTACACCTCGTCCGAGTCGCCCGCGGCGGTGCCCTCTCCCGTCACGGCGGAGGGACTCGGGATCGGCGCGACGAAGGACGAGGTGCTCGCGGCCTATCCCGGCGCCGTGGAGGGGACCGCAGCCGTCGGATCCGGCACCTGGTTGCAGCTGCCGGGGGAGTCCGAGGCTCACGTCTTCTTCGAGTATCGCGAAGGGATCGCCGGGGCTTCGGACGTCGTCGTGACCACGCGCGACCAGCCCGCCTACGAGGTGTGCGGCTGAGATCCGCCGGCATCGTAGGCTGGTGGGATGGTCGCGCCCGGCATCCTCCTCGTCGACAAACCCGCAGGCCTCACCAGCCATGACGTCGTCGCCCGCACCCGTCGTGCCTTCGGCACGCGCAAGGTGGGACACGCCGGCACGCTCGACCCGATGGCGACGGGGCTCCTCGTGATCGGGGTGGAGGGCGCGACGCGTCTGCTCACCTACATCGTCGGCGCCGACAAGACGTACGAGGCGACGATCCGGCTCGGCCAGACCACGAGCACGGACGACGTCGACGGCGAGATCCTGACGCGGGCTCCTGAGCACGCCTGGGCGGAGGTGGACGAGAGACGGATCGACGACGGCATCCGCGCGCTCACCGGCGACATCTCGCAGGTCCCCAGCTCGGTGTCGGCGATCAAGGTCGACGGCCGGCGCGCCTACGACCGGGTGCGCGCGGGGGAGGAGGTCGTGCTCGCGGCCCGCGAGGTCACGGTCTCGCGCTTCGAGGTGCTCGACCGCCGCGATGCGGAGGGAGCGATCGACCTCGACGTGATCGTCGACTGCTCCTCCGGCACCTACATCCGCTCTCTCGCCCGCGACCTGGGCGCCGGTCTCGGCGTCGGCGGGCACCTGACGGCCCTCCGGCGCACGAAGGTGGGCGACTTCGACGTCGCGGATGCCGTGGGCCTCGACGGTCTCGACGGTGCGCAGCCGATGACGCCGGCCCAGGCGGCGTCCCGCGTCCTCCAGCCCCTGGAGGTCACGGCCGTCGAGGCCCGTGATCTCCGGCACGGCAAGCGCCTCGAGGGCCAGGCCCCGCGGCTCCGGGGCGCTCTGGCCGCGGCCATCGACGACGAGGGGGTCCTCGTCGGCGTCGTCGAGAGGCGAGGCGCCGACCTGAAGAGCGCCATGAACATGCCGGAGGTCGCGCGATGATCCTCTGGTTCACCGTCGTCCAGATCGCTGTCGCCGTCGCGGCCGCCGTCCTCTGCGTCGGCGTCGGTCTCGCCGGGCGCCGGCCCAGCGATCTCACCGTGGGCGCGCTCGCGCTCGTCGAGCTGCTCCTCATCGCGCAGGTCGTGGCCGCGATCATCGCGCCCCTTGCCGGCAATCCGCCGACGGGGGATCTGCTGGAGTACTGGGTCTACCTGGTGTCGGCCGTCCTCCTCCCGGTGGGAGCGGTGCTGTGGGCGCTGATGGAGCGCAGCCGGTGGAGCACGGTGATCCTCGGGGTCGCGGCTCTCGCCATCGCCATCATGCTGTGGCGAATGCAGGTCATCTGGACGATCCAGATCGCCTGAGCGTGAAGCCCCCGGCGCCTCGCGGCGATTAGGATGGGTCAAGCTATGAGCACCTCCGCCCCCTCCTCCCGGATGACCGGTATCGGCCGCGTCCTCGTCATCGTCTACGCCGTGATGGCGCTCGCGGCGACCGGCCGCAGCTTCGTGCAGATCGTCCGCCGTTTCGACGAGGCGCCGCTGGCGTACACGCTGTCGGCTCTCGCCGCCGTCGTGTACATCCTCGCCACTCTGGCCCTCGTCCTCGCGAAGAGGCGCGGCTGGTACACCGTCGCGTGGATCGCCATCGTCTTCGAGCTCACCGGCGTGATCGTCGTCGGCGCGCTGAGCCTGCTCGTCCCCGATCTGTTCCAGCACGAGACCGTGTGGTCCCTGTTCGGCCGCGGCTACCTGTTCATCCCGCTCGTGCTGCCGGTCTTCGGGATCTGGTGGCTGCGGACGCACAGACCGGCACCCGCACCCGCCGAGCCGGCCGAGGTCGCTGCGTGATCGTCTTCCGCGGCCCGGAGGAGGTGCCGGCCGACTTCGGCCCCTCCGTCGTGGCCATCGGCAAGTTCGACGGCGTGCACGCCGGTCATCGTGCCGTGATCGAGCGGCTGAAGCAGGATGCCGCGGCATCCGGATCCCGTGCCGTCGCCGTCACCTTCGATCGCAACCCGCTCGCGGTGCTGCGCCCTGATCTCTGCCCCGAGAACGTCGTCACCGTCGAGCGCAAGCTGGAGCTGCTGGGCGAGCTCGGGCTCGACGCCACCCTGCTGCTGACCTTCGACGCCGAGCTCGCGGCGCGCTCCGCCGAGGACTTCGTCGTCGACATCCTGGTCACGGCCCTGCACGTGTCCACCGTGCTCGTCGGCGAGGACTTCCGCTTCGGCGCGGGCGGCGCCGGCACGCCCGCCCTGCTCGCCGAGATGGGGCCGCGCTACGGCTTCGCCGTCGAGCTCGTCGACGACGTGCACCTGCCCGGCTCGGACCGCCGGGTCTCGTCGACGTGGATCCGCGAGCTGCTGATGGACGGGGACGTCGCCGGCGCCGCCGCGGTGCTGGGCAGGAACCCGGACGTGCGCGGCGAGGTGGTGCACGGTCTCAAGCGCGGGCGCGAGCTCGGCTTCCCCACGGCCAACCTCTCCACGATCACCGATGCGTTCGTCCCCGCCGACGGCGTCTACGCCGGCTGGCTGATCGATCACGACAGCGGCATCCGCCATCGGGCGGCGATCTCTGTGGGCACGAACCCGACCTTCGACGACGTGCTCGTGCGCCAGGTCGAGGCGCACGTGATCGGCGAGACGGGGCTCGACCTGTACGGCCACGACGTCACGGTCGAGTTCGTCGAGCGGCTGCGCGGCATGGTCGCCTTCGAGGGCGTGGAGAAGCTGAAGCTGCAGATGACCGACGACGTGACCGACGCCGGGCGGGTGCTCGACGCCCGCTCGCTCTCCCGCGGACGCCCCGTCGGATGAACACCGCGTGTCCGGTTGTGCCGTCGCCGGAGCGGATGGCGTAGACTGGCGCTCGGTTCCCGGTGATCCTCGCAGGTCCTACATGCGTCGACGGGCACCGGTACTACCGTCCGCACGGTCCTGGCTCGCGCCACACGCGGACACCGAAGACGGCTCCGGCATCCAGCGGATGCTGTGGCCTCCACGCTCAGGAGGAGCATGCCGACCACGGCAACCGCCGCCACGCGGCGCAGGAAGACGTCTCGTCGCGATGACGAGGCACCGCTGATCCCGATCCTCGCGCGCAAGGTCCGCGAGATCGAGGCGAAGTCCCAGCGCGGCAAGCTGGGGCCCACGAACCGGGTGAAGTTCCAGGTGATCGCCTTCCTGGTGCGCGAGGAGCGCGCCAGGGTGAAGGCGGACGCCGAGCTCGGCGACGCCGCGCGCGCGGAGCTACTCAAGAGGCTCGACGGCGTGGCGACCATCCTCGCCAAGACCGCGGCCAGGGACACCTCGCTGATCCAGCTGCTCGAGGCGGACCAGGCGACCTCGCCGGTGGCGAGGCGCATGCGCCGGGACTGGCTGCTCGAGTCGGGCGCCGAGCTCGCCCCCGAGGAGCTGATCATCGCGGACGTCGTCCCGGTGCAGGCCCCCGTCGTGCCCGCCGCCATCGCGGAGAGGCAGGTGACGCCGCCGTCGGTGGAGTCGCGCCAGCTCGCCAACCCGTTCCTCGCCCCCGACCTCACGCCGCGCGCGACCACGACGCCGCGTCGCAGGCTGGACGGCTGGGAGCTGATGGGGCCGCTGTACAAGGCGTTCGAGACCGGAGCCGGGGGAGCGGCGGCGAGCATGGAGCTGCCGCCCGCGCCCGAGTTCGACCATGTGTCCCCCAAGGGGCTCGAGGTCATGGTGCACCAGTCGCGCTTCCTCGAGGCCGTCCGCGGCGGACACCGCAGCTTCCTGCTGGCCGACGAGCCGGGACTGGGCAAGACCGCGCAGTCCGTGCTCGCGGCATCCGTCGCCGGCGCCTACCCGCTGCTCGCCGTCGTGCCGAACGTCGTCAAGATGAACTGGGCGCGCGAGGTCGAGCGGTGGACGCCGCAGCGCCGTGCGACCGTGATCCAGGGCGACGGCGACGACATCGACGCCTTCGCCGACGTGTTCATCGTGAACTACGAGATCCTCGACCGGCACCTGTCGTGGCTGGCGTCGATCGGGCTGCGCGGGATGGTCGTCGACGAGGCGCACTTCATCAAGAACCTGTCGTCGCAGCGTTCGCAGAACGTGCTCTCGCTCGCCAACCGGATGCGGGAGCGGACGCCGGGCGGCAATCCGCTCATGCTCGCCCTGACCGGCACCCCGCTGATCAACGACGTCGAGGACTTCGACGCGATCTGGCGTTTCCTCGGCTGGACGAACGGCGAGAAGCCGGGCCCGGAGCTGATGGAGAAGCTCGACGCGACCGGCTTCACACCGGCGGACAAGGCGTTCTACCCGGAGGCCCGCGACGCGGTGATCTCGATGGGCATCGTGCGGCGCAAGAAGAAGGACGTCGCCGCCGACCTGCCGGACAAGCTCATCGCCGACCTCCCGGTGCAGCTCGACGACGAGTTCGGGCGCAGCATCCGCCAGGCCGAGCGCGAGCTCGGCGAGCGGCTCGCGGCCCGCTACCGGCGGATCATCGAGGCCCGCGCCTCGTCGGCCGGGGCCCTGAGCTCCTCGCGGGGGGCGTCCGGCGAGATCGACGACGACATCGTCCGTCTCGTGGCCCAGAACGAGCTGGAGGAGTCGAAGGCGGCGGGCACCGGGGGAGACAACGTCTTCACGATGGTCCGCCGGATCGGCCAGGCGAAGGCCCAGCTGGCGGCCGACTACGCCGCTCAGCTGCAGCGCTCCGTCGGCAAGGTCGTCTTCTTCGCCAAGCACATCGACGTCATGGATCAGGCCGAGGAGCACTTCGCCTCCGCCGGCATCCGCTCCGTCTCGATCAGGGGCGATCAGACGTCCACGGCCCGCCAGCAGGCGATCGACGCCTTCAACGGCGATCCCGACGTCGGCATCGCGGTCTGCTCCCTGACGGCAGCGGGTGTCGGCCTCAACATGCAGGCGGCCTCGAACGTCGTGCTCGCCGAGCTGTCGTGGACGGCGGCCGAGCAGACGCAGGCCATCGACCGCGTGCACCGCATCGGTCAGGACGAGCCGGTCACGGCGTGGCGGATCATCGCGGCGCACACGATCGACACGAAGATCGCCGAGCTGATCGACCAGAAGCAGGGGCTCGCGGCCCGTGCGCTGGACGGCGAGGCGATCGACGACGCGGCGGGCGAGCCGGTGCAGCTGGCAGCGCTCATGCACCTGCTTCGCGAGGCGCTCCGGGCGGCCTGAGAGGGGCTCTCCGCGCAGCCTGAGAAAGGGCGTTAAGAATCTCGATTCTTAACGCCCTTTCTCGTCGGAATGTGCAGAGAAGGCGAACTTCCGTCGTCTCGTCGGGAATGAGCGGCAAGATCCACGGTTTTCGCCGCCTCGAATGGCGCTGGGCCGATCGGGAGCGCTAGTGTCGAGGCAGGCAACGTCGCCTGCATCCCTCCCATCTCCCGAACGTCTGAGGCAAGCATGAAGATCGGCATCCTGACGAGCGGCGGCGACTGCCCCGGACTCAACGCCGTCATCCGCGGCATCGTGCTCAAGGGCACCACCACCTACGACCTCGAGTTCGTCGGCATCCGCGACGGATGGCGCGGCGTCGTCGACGGCGACTTCTTCCCGCTCACGCGTCACGAGGTCAAGGGCCTCTCGAAGGTCGGCGGGACGATCCTGGGCACCAGCCGCACCAACCCCTACGAGGGCGAGCGCGGCGGCGCCGAGAACATCGCCAAGACGCTCTACGGCCACAAGATCGACGGCATCATCGCGATCGGCGGAGAGGGGACGCTCGCGGCCGCCGACCGTCTCGCGAAGGACGGCATCAACGTCATCGGCGTGCCGAAGACGATCGACAACGACCTTCGTGCGACCGACTACTCCTTCGGCTTCGACACGGCGGTCAACATCGCCACCGATGCGATGGACCGGCTCCGCACCACCGGCGACTCGCACCAGCGCTGCATGGTCGCCGAGGTCATGGGGCGCCACGTCGGGTGGATCGCCCTGCACGCCGGCATGGCGGCCGGGGCGCACGCGATCCTCATCCCGGAGGTCCCGCAGACCCTCGAGGAGATCACCGCGCTGGTCACCAGCGCCCACGACCGCGGTCGCGCACCGCTCGTCGTGGTGTCGGAGGGCTTCAAGCTCAGCGGCATGGACGAGGCCTACAGCGACAAGGGGCTCGACGCATTCAACCGCCCGCGCCTCGGCGGCATCGGCGACCAGCTCGCCCCCGAGATCGAGCGCATCACCGGCATCGAGACGCGCGCGACGATCCTCGGCCACATCCAGCGCGGCGGTTCGCCGTCGGCCTTCGACCGCGTCCTCGCCACGAGGCTCGGCCTGCACGCCGCGGACGCGATCGTCGATCGCGCCTGGGGGCAGATGGTGGCGATGCAGGGCACCGACATCGTGCGCGTCCCGTTCGCGGAGGCGCTCGGCGAGCTCAACACCGTGCCGCGCGAGCGCTACGACGAGGCGGCGGCGCTGTTCGGCTGATCGCCGCCGCACGACAACAGGTGAAGGCGACGCAGGCCGTCAGCCGGCGATCCCCAGCACGTCGAGGATCCAGGCGAGCTCGAACGCGCGCTCGCGCCAGGAGTTGTAACGCCCGCTGACGCCGCCGTGGCCGGCGACCATCTCGCACTTCAGCAGGACGTCGGATGCTCCGGCCTCCCGCAGCGCCGCGACCCACTTCGCCGGCTCCACGTAGGCCACGCGCGAGTCGTTCAGCGAGGTGACCGCGAGGATGCGGGGGTACTCGACGCCCTCGCCGATGTTCTCGTACGGCGTGTACGACTTCATGTACTCGTAGACCTGGGCGTCGTGCAGCGGATCGCCCCACTCGTCCCACTCGATCACGGTGAGCGGCAGCGACGGGTCGAGGATCGTCGTCAGGGCGTCGACGAAGGGCACGGCGGCGAGCACGCCGGCGAACGTCGACGGGGCGAGGTTCGCGACCGCCCCCATCAGCAAGCCGCCCGCGCTCCCGCCCTCGGCCACCAGCCGGTCGGCGGAGGTCACCCCGGTGGAGATCAGATGCTCGGCGCAGGCCACGAAGTCGGTGAAGGTGTTGCGCTTGTGCAGCAGCTTGCCGTCCTCGTACCACTGCCTTCCCATCTCCCCTCCGCCGCGCACGTGTGCGACTGCGAAGATCACACCGCGGTCGAGCTCGGAGAGCCGCGCGACGGAGAAGCCGGGGTCGATCGAGTGCTCGTACGAGCCGTATCCGTACAGGTGCAGCGGCCGCGTCTCGGCGCCCGGGTCGCCAAAGGAGCGCTTCCACACCAGCGAGATGGGCACGCGCGTGCCGTCGGACGCCGTGGCCCAGGCGCGCTCCTGGCCGTAGTCGGCGGGGGAGTAGCCGCCCAGCACCACGGCCTGCTTGCGCAGCACCAGCTCCCGCGTCGCGAGGTCGAGCTCGTAGACGGTGCCGGGGGTCACGAACGAGCCGTATCCGAGGCGCAGGAACGGCGAGTGCCACTCCGGGTTGCCGCTGACTCCGGCCGAGTACAGCGGCTCGTCGAAGGCGACGTCCTCCAGGGCATCGGAGGCGTAGTCGAGCAGGGCGACGCGCTCGAGCCCCTCGCTGCGGTACTCCACGGTCGCGAAGTCGCGGAAGGCGTCCATGCCGAGGATCCGCCGCCCCGGGGTGTGCGGCAGCACGACGCGCCTCTCGCCCTGCGGATCGGATGCCGGCACGGAGACGAGCTCGAAGTCCAGCGCGTCCTGGTTGTGGAGGATGTACAGACGGTCCTCGCCGTCGACGACGGCGTGCTCGACCGAGTACTCGACGCCCTCGGTGCGCGGCCAGACGATGCGCGGCTCGGCCGTGAGATCGCCGCGGAGGTCGACCAGATACTCCTCGCTCGTGATGCTCGAGCCCACTGCGATCATGAGATACCGGCGGCTGCGGGTGATCCCGGCGCCGAGCCAGAACCTCTCGTCGGTCTCGTGGAACAGCGTGACGTCATCGGCGACGGGGGTGCCGATGCGGTGCAGCCACAGCCGGTCGGGACGCCAGGCGTCATCGCGCGTCGTGTACAGGATGCCGGTGCCGTCGGGAGTGAAGAAGGCGGCGCCCGTGCCGGGGATCTCATCGGGCAGCGTCTCGCCCGTGACGAGGTCGCGCACGTGCACGGTGTAGAGCTCGTCGCCCTCCACATCCGTCGACCAGAGGAGCCTCGTCGCGTCGTCCGTGGTGTCGAAGGCTCCCAGGGAGAAGAACTCGTGCCCCTCCGCCTCGACGTTCCCGTCGAGCAGCACGACCTCGCCGGGCACGGCCGTGCCGGGTTCGAGGACGGGGGGAGTCCAGTCGTCGGGGGCGGCGGCGGTGCGGCAGTGGATGCCGTACTGGGCCCCCTCCTCGGTGCGGCTGTAGTACCACCAGTCGCCGCGGCGGGTGGGCACCGACAGATCGGTCTCCTGCACGCGGCCCTTGATCTCCTGGAACAGCCGCTCGCGCAGCGGGGCGAGGTGCGCGGTCTCGGCCTCGGTGTGGGCGTTCTCGGCCTCGAGGTGCGAGATCACCTCCGCGGAGTCCTTGTCGCGCAGCCACTCGTACGGGTCCTCGAAGGTGTCTCCGTGGTGGGTGCGGGGCTCGGGGCGGCGGGCGGCGATCGGTGCATCAGTCACCGTTCCACGCTAGTCCAGGTCGAGTTGACCGGTCCCGGCCCGGATGGGAGGATTTACCGGGGCCGGTTAACGGAAGTCAAACCCACGATGAACTCTTCGTTCGTCACGTCGATCACGTCGACATCACCTTCTTCCTCAACGACCGAAAGCGAACGGTGGAAACCGCAGCCCTCATCGTCGTGCTGGTGATCGCACTGGCACTGTTCTTCGACTTCACCAACGGCTTCCATGACACGGCCAACGCGATGGCCACCCCTATCGCGACAGGGGCGCTCAAGCCCAAGACCGCCGTGCTGCTGGCGGCCGGCCTGAACCTCGTCGGCGCGTTCCTGTCGACCGAGGTCTCGCAGACCGTGTCGCACGGCATCATCCGCGACGACGGCGTGTCCGACGCCTTCCTGCCCATGATCTTCGCCGGCCTCATCGGCGCCATCACCTGGAACATGCTGACCTGGCTGCTAGGGCTCCCCTCGAGCTCCTCGCACGCGCTGTTCGGCGGCCTGATCGGCGCGACCCTCGTCGGCGTCGGCGTGGGCGGGATCGACTTCGGCGCCGTGCTGTCGAAGATCGTGCTCCCCGCCGTCATC
>Ga0222419_100223_pt1 | contig 86666 bp, 73 predicted proteins | sample 1B20Ametagenome_FD_182474 | JGI IMG/M metagenome (GOLD analysis project Ga0222419, IMG submission 182474) | Enriched microbial communities from leaf-cutter ant dump, University of Wisconsin, Madison, United States - 1B20A (version 2) | ecosystem: Environmental > Terrestrial > Nest > Insects nest...
ATACAGTAAATTGACGTAACTTTATCTCCTGTGAGCATCTCAACTGAATTTATTTAAGCTTCGTAACTCAAATTTATTCATTGATGCTCACTCTTAAAAAACTTCTTTTAACTAGCAACTTGGGTTATATAGTTTATAGATCCTTCTTTCGTCAGGATGACAAAGAAACGCACATAATGCACAACGGGTTATATTCTTTATCCTAAAGTCTAATTTTTTCTCTTTTTCCATTAACCAATACCTCCATCTCTTCTCCCTTATTCCCCCGCATTTTGTAGTCTATCACGGTTCCGTCTTTCCAAACAATATCAACGACAACATTCCCTCGAGCTTTTAATCCTTTGACGTTTCCATCTTTCCAAGCATTGGGCAAGGCCGGCAACAGGTGTATGTAACCGTCATGCGATTGGAGCAACATTTCTGCTATCCCGGCAGATCCGCCAAAATTGCCATCAATCTGAAAAGGTGGATGCGCACAGAACAGGTTCGGATAGGTCCCTGCACCAGCCCCTCCATACGTCACCTCATCCTTAAATGCCGGTTTTAAAAGTTGCCTCAGAATTTCCAATGCGTGATTGCCATCGTGCAGACGTGCCCAAAACAAAATCTTCCAGGCCCTTGACCACCCTGTCCCCTCATCACCGCGGACTTCCAAGGTCTTCCTTGCAGCATCCGCCCATTCGGGCGTACTTACGGGAGAAATAAAATTGGCTGGATATAAGCCGTATAAGTGGGAAACATGCCGATGCTTTGGTTCGACTTCTTCGTAATCTTCTAACCACTCCATCACGCGACCCGATTTGCTGACCACGACCGGTGGAGGGAGTTGTTTCATATCCGCAGCCAATGCCATGGCAAAACTGTCCTGCAGGTTCAGTATCTCATTTGACGACATCACAGCTTGGTACAATTCCCGTACGATTTGGTTATCTATGGTCGGCCCCATCACCACGGAAGCGTGCTTACCATTTGGTAATCTAAACCCATTTTCGGGAGAGACCGATGGCGATGTCACTAACCAGCCTGTCTTGGGATCTTTGACCAAGGTCGCCTTATAAAATACTGCAGCACCTTTTAGAATAGGATACACATCTGCCAAATAGGCCTTGTCTTTGGTAAAAAGGTAATGTTCCCACAAATGATTGCACAGCCAACCAGATGCTGTACTTGATCCCCACGAAGCCTGTTCTCCCGGCGCCGAATAGCCCCATACATTTGTCATCATATAAACCACCCAACCCGGTGCATTATAATAAGCTTTGGCCGTCTTCTCTCCTTCTTTTGCAATACGCTTAATCAGTTCGATAAAAGGTTTATGGTACTCAGAAAGATTGCTGACTTCCACTCCCCAATGGTTCATTTGCGCATTGACGTTCAAATGATAATCGCCATTCCAAGGTGTTTGGATCTGATGCGCCCATAGCCCCTGCAAGTTGGGTGGAAGCGAATTGGCAACATGGGGGGCCGTACTCGACATACTTAGATATCGGCCATATTGGTAATACAATACGGCCATCGCATTATCTTGCTCGGGATGGGCATGAAACTCCCGAATCCGCACATTGGTTGGCACATCCACTTTGGAGACCTCGTCCTTGATGGAAAGAGACACCCGATTGAATACTTTGCAGTAGGCCCGATGATGATTTTTCAAAAGTTTAGCATATTTCCATTTTTTCACATCTGCCAATGTGCGATTCACCTCCCCGATAGGATCATGTCCGTAATAACTGGTCGAAGCGGCAAAATATACCCATACTTCATCCGCATTTTTGATAACGACTTGATGGTCGTATACCTGTCTGGTCCCACCTTTGGCCAATATTTTAATTTTTCCAGCAAAAGACAAACCTTTACCCCCCTTCCCGTCTGGAAGAGTTCCTGTAAGGCTGATACCTTCCTCATCTACTTTCATGTCGTCTACATGCTCTTCCCGATAGAAATGGGTAGCCAGGGAAATAGCACCTTTTTTATCAGCAGACAGCCGAACTACGCCTACATTTTGATCAAATGAGGTAAAATATTCACGTAGATAGGTGATGCCATTGGCTTTAAAAGTTGTCGTTGCCTTTGCTTGGGCAAGGTCCAACGTTCTTTTATAGTCCGTCGGATTTCCTTCAATGAAATAGAGAAAATTGAGGAAGCCGAAATTCTGAAAACAGCCATAAGGAACATCAGCACCATTCCCATAGCCCGACCCTTTTCCTTTGCAGACAAAATTTTGGTTGACTAAGGCCTCTGCTTGGTCATTTTTGCCTTCAAATAGAAACCGCTGTATCTGCCCGACACTTTTATAGGCATCATAATTATTAGGATCTTCCGGACTCCCCGACCACATCGAGATCTCATTTAAGACAATTGATTCATCCGTTATACCACCACTGGGCATCATTCCTATCTGTCCATTGCCCAAGGGAAGATATTCCTCCCACCGTTGCGCTGGCTTATCATACCAAAGCGTAAGGTCCTGAGCCAACAAAGGCGTGATGCACCACAAAAAACTACATACGGTTAGGCATCTTTGCGCGATAATTCTCATCTATATAACGTTATTTCTGCTACCGTAAACGACTGACCGATGGTTTCCGTCGGGACAAACTTGATATATTTCGTTTTCAAGGGTTCACCAAAATAGATCACTTGCTCTATCGGGTTGGCCTGAATATTGGAAAATTCGCCCTGCCGGTATGGTTTCCAATCTTTATTATTATCGCTGATCAGCAAGGTAAATTTCGTCACTATGCCTTCTTTTTGCCCATCCTGACGAGGTAAATAGCCAATAGCTCCAATGCCTTCGCTCAATCTGAAGACCACGCCTTCTCTTCCTTGGGTCAACGTGGCAAAAGTCTGCGCATTTGCGTCCATGGCTTGGGCCAACCCCTTGTTGACTACCTGGTAAGCTTTAGCTGGCAATTTTACTTTTGCTGGTACGGTTTTGTCAAATTTAAAATCTTCCTTAAATTCCTTAAACAAAGCAAAATCACTCAGTGTTGGTGCTACGGGCGCATAGAGGATGATTTTCAATTTAGATGCCTTTACAGGTTCTGTTAATTTTATCAACCGGTTGGCTCCAATACTGGTCGCTTTTGCCAGAGGTTGCCATGTGTTCTGTTGGAAAACTTCAATGACTACGCTGTCCAGCCGTTGTCCCAGTTTAATGTTTTCCCGCAGGCGGATAAGGTCAAACACCTGTTCTTTCGGCAACGTGATTTCTAAAGACGGACTATGCACATCGTCGTCAGAAGCATAATAGGAATAACGATCGTCATCTAAAAGATGTTTGGTGGAGAATCGATCAGCATTGGCCCGTATATTAGATGCGACAACGGTCGCACCAGATGCCAAATTATGGGCGAAAGTCTTTTGTAGTTTTTGTCCGAAATGAGCTAAAGATTTCACATCGTTGTCATGTAGATAGCCATCGGGCATAGGCGCCAAGCCTAAGTTCATGTTCGCACCACGTCCCACAGACTTCAGATAGATATCAAACAATTGGTCTGGGGTTTTGACACGCTCGTCCTGTTCCGGATGATAAAACCAGCCCGGCCGTTGCGGTACATCGCACTCTGCCGGAATCCAATATTCGCCTCCCCGATCTCCGGTTTCCAAATTAGAATCGTCTACCACGCCCGGTACTGGTCTGCGACCGTCCAAACTTTTGGGAGTGATCGTAGCCCAGCTGGTCTCTGCCGCATACCCCTTTTCGTTTCCTACCCAACGCATATCTGGGCCAACATCGGAAAAAATCATGGCTATAGGCTGATGTTCCCTGACAATGGGCCACGTTTTTTCATACCATTCATAATAGGTAGTGCGGTCAATAATGCGCTTCTCATTTTTACCACCGTAATATCCGTCGCCACCATTGGCACCATCGTGCCACGAAGTGAACAATTCGCCATACCCGGTCATAAGCTCTCTCAACTGTTCCCGGTAGGCTTCAGCATAAGCAGGGGTACCGTATCGCGTATCGTTTCTGTCCCATGCCGACAGATAAACGCCAAACTTCATTCCATGCGTATGTGTCGCTTCCATAAACTCCCGTACCATATCGCCTTTGCCATTTTTCCAGGGAGAATGGGCTACGCTGTAAGAGGTCGTGGACGTTGGCCAAAGGCAAAAACCATCGTGATGCTTTGCAACCGAAATTAACCCTTTAAATCCGGCCGATGCCGCCGTCTTCGCAATCTGGTCAGCTTTAAATTTTCTTGGATTGAAGAGCTGTGGATCAGCATCGCCGTATCCCCACTCCTTATTTTGAAACGTTGTCGGCGTATAATGGATCAAACAATAGGTTTCCATTTCGTGCCACCGCAACTGACGTTCGGATGGCAATGCTCCATAAGGTGCAGGTTCGGATTGTCCAAACAAAAGACATGGAAAAACAAGCGATAAAAAAAACAAACCGGATCTTTTCATATGGGATAACATAAGATACTGCTTGGTGAAAATAAGGTTTTTTATAGAAAATCGTGCATATCCTGTGTTAAAACATAACAAAATTAATGATATCATAAAAAAGATCATTGCTTGCCTATGGTAGGCTGGGTCCGTCGTCTAGATCTAATCCTCTCCATACCTCCTCCAAAAGGTGATATGTAGACGAATCAATTTTTCTAGTTTTTAAAAGTTGGCATCAAACTTTGTGTTTCCCCCTCTTTGAGGTAGGGCTGTTGTGTTTTGCATTCAATGTCGCATTTTTGTGACAATGTTGCGAACCTACGGCTCGCTTCACTTATTTTATGCCGTTATATCTACAAACCTTTTACTCCTACGGAGTATTTATTGCTGAAATCTTGGAAAAATCCCGTAGGGATTGAACATTTGTAGAAAAAACAGCAAACAATACATACTGCGCCGTAGGTGCATAACATAGAACACAACAGCCCTGCTCTTTGAGGGGGAGTGCGGTGGCCATGCGGGCAGGGAGGGGGAGGTACTTTTACATTTGACGACGTTTTTTTATCTTAACTTGACGCTTATGCAAATCAAGTTCGTGACAGGTAGCATCTTTCCCTCTCACAATGACAGATATTTTTGTCACGTACTTAAAAATGCATTACCCTTTATAACTTTTTATCGCTTGGATAATACCTTCCAAGTTCTCGTTAAATTCCAACAATTGGGCAAACACCTTATCGTCTTTCCCCAGCCCGCCATGCTTGTTGTTTTTGCGGAATATTTCCTTAATATTTTCCCAGCGTTTTCTCTCCTCGGAAGTGATCAATCCCGCCAGTTCCTTTAGTTTGAGAAGATTGCTTTCCGTATCAGTTGTCAACGTTTGCGATTCGCTTTCGTAGTGAGCCAAAATCAGGCCGTCAATTTCCTTGTCGTTCATCATTGGCACAACAGGGGCCACCAATTTGCTCATGTTCCGATAAGACCCCTGCATCTTGAACGGAGGTTCGGTCCTATAGCTATCCTGCATGGCCGCACTCTGGATATAATGCCGATTGACCTTTACGACAATATCCCGAATTTTTAGCACATGCCGAAGGACGGCGATAAAATCATCTACATCCTGTTTCAAATAGTTTCCTTCCAAATCGGGTAACTGTTCGGATCCGCTGGTCAAAAAATCAATCAAACCATAGAAATCGTTGAACGACTTGCTGGCTATTTTTTCCAGATAGGGATTTTCAATCGCCGCATTTTCCACCAAGCTGAGGTTAAACAGGTGTTCTGTATCGCCGATGACATCACCCAAATTATACACATCTGCCCGGTTAGCCAGCATGTCCGGAATCTGGAATTTTGAACCGCTCTCGGTGTACGGATTTCCGGCCATAACAACACAGAAACGCTTGCCCCGCAAATCATAGGTTTTGCTGTCACCATCAAAGATACCGTCGATCTTGCGCTGTCCATCGGCCAGTGAAATGAATTTCTGCAGAAACGCGGCATTTAAGTGTTGTATATCGTCCAGATATAGCATGACATTGTCTGCCATTTCGAAAGCCAGATTGATTTTTTTTAATTCTTCCCGTTCTCCAGATGTCTTGGCCTCCACCGGATCAATAGAGGTAATGCTATGGCCGATGGTGGGGCCATTAATTTTCACGAAGTGAAGCCCCATGGTCTTGGCTAGATATTCCATCAACGTTGTTTTTCCATACCCCGGTGGCGAAATCAGCAATAACATACCCATCCGTGCCGTTCGTTTGTTGTCTCCCGCCGCACCAAGTTGTTTGGCAAAATTATTTCCAATCAGCGGAAAATAGACCTCGTTGATCAGTTTATTCCGCACAAAGGAAGTGAGCACTTTCGGTTCAAATTCCTTGATTTTTAATTCCTTCTCGTACATCTTGGCGATTTGTTCCTTTAGTCGGCTGAAGGCTTCGAACCGAGGGACTTTCACGGTTGAGAATCCACGTAGTTTCGACATGAAATCGTGGTATTGGAGGGTTAATGAGCCATTTTGCAACACCGGATGATTGCCCCTTAAACCATCTAAAAGTATTTCGTCCTTGCCGAAGATTAGCTCATATTCGTCTTTCGGAAAAAGCAAGGCTGTAGCCGTCTCCTCGATATGCCTGCGGTAGGGTTCCAGTTCTTCCTGTTCGTCGATAAATGCATGGAGCCAGTTCAAGGTCAAATAGAAACGATCGGCCAGGGTGAATTGCTCTTGGCTTAGATCGGATTCAAAGGCCTTACGCGTTTTTTTGCTGTCCAACAACCGTACAAACGCTTGCCACAAATGATCTGCACGTTCGCTGAGCGAGAATTTACCGTATTTTGTAAATGTTTCAAACAGGTAGGAAGCAATACGCTCCGCTTCAATTCCGGCAAAATCCAACGGTGTCTGCCATGCGCCAAACTGCTTTGCCAAGCCATCGATAACCGATTGATATCGTTTGCTGTTGGGAAAGGTCTTTAACACAACGTTAGTGGATTGTATCAACGCTATTAAGCGCGTGCGATCTTCTTCAGCCAGACTGTGCCAAAAAAGTTGTGCCATAGCGCGCAGGCATGCATCGTAACGCAATAAGTCCAGCCTCTCATCCAGTTGTTTTAATGCGCTATAAAGCAATAGAGCATCGTGATTATGCACACCTTTGATGTAACTTTCTGCATAGTTTTGCTCGATACGTTGCACAATGTAGGATTCGGCTTGAAAGTCTTTCTGCTTTTGGGATGCCAAAAAGGTTTGATAAGCCAAATACTCACCGCGATATACGTCACCATTCTCAGAAACCACTTCCTGATCCCAGATATCCTGATAAGCCGTAATCTCGCTGTTCTTTACTTTCTGATAGAAACCTGTTCCTGTCAAATGGTAGTACAGCTCATCATTTCTGCGCAACAACGTAAGGCTAAGCGATTGATTGTTCACCGCAAACTTGTGCTTACCCAACGCGATAATGTTTTCCCCATCGACATACAGTTCATTTTTATCACGTAAGATGCGAAGAGCATCTTCTTGCGATTTCTTGAGCAGGTTTTCCAAGTTTTCGGCTTTGGAAATATCGTTCAATGATTTGAGCTCGGCAATCAGTTGCCGAATCTTATCGATCATCAGATCCGATGCGTAGAAGCTCAAAATCTCTTCACGCGAGGCAAAGGTTTTTGATTTGTTTTCGATATTCTTCAATACGCGAAGGCCGATTTGTTCCAATGAAGACGTCCGTTTGTTAATCTGTTCGATCAGTTGCTCACGCTTGGTGTTGAACGCTTTAATCACCTCGTCGCGTTTGTCGGCAATCTTCAGTGCGAAATCGTCAAACTCAGAAAACCTACTTTCCAGCTCTTCCAACTGCACGACAATTTTGGTGTAATATTCTTCCACTTTGTCGGCAGAAGTAGAAAGTTCCAAATAGTTGACTACAGACTGTTCCAACAGCATAAGCTGGGCTGAAAATTCGGCCACCGCTTCTTTGCTTTTCAGCGAATGGAGTTTCCGTGTAAGTTGCGCGCGGACTTCATTCAACGAAGAGAAAATAACCGAAATCTTTTCCACGATTTTGGTGGTCTGCGTCGCATCTTCGATCTTTAGACTGTTAAGGATATCAATCAGCAATTCCAATTCAGCCGATATGTTAGTATTGGCTTCCTCGATGGCCTTGGCATCGAATACTTTGGCGATTTGCTCGACCTTGTCTTTTTGTGTCTCTACTTTTTGCTCGTAAGGTACAAGGGCCTCTTCGCGCAACAAGAAAGCAACCGTTTTGTCGGACAAGTCGGCATTGATGGCTGTTAGCTTTTCCAACAACGCGTCAACTTTGGCCACATCTACGTATTTGACATTTTTCAGATCGATGACCTCGCCTTGCAAGCGACGTGCATCGGCTAATTGGTGCACCAGCTGATCCAACGTTTCTACAACGTTGCTGTTGATCGTGAAGAGTAACCCCTCCAATTTTCCTTCCGTCACTTTCAGTTGATCGGTGGCGTACTTGCGCTGTGCCTGCACTTTCACAAATTCATCGATAGCCGTATTGGCCACCTCCTTGATCTGCACCAATGGCTCACCTAAATTTTTCAGGGCTGGATCGTTTATCCAAAAATAGGAATCCAAAAGGGAATTGGACTTTTTAAGAATATCTTCGTACAGCCCTTCGTAGGAATCTTCTTTATTGACCAGCTGTATGACCTCTTGCACCTCGGCCATAGCTTGCACGATTTGTTTGTTGCCCACCTTGTACAATGGGTCTTCTCTGCGCGCAACGTTCTCCTTCAATTCGGCCATATAGGGTGTTTCCCAAATCTGTACCTGGTGATGCCGTGTGGCTTCGGCCTCGGTACGAAAATAGATCAGACTTCCATCTTTGAAAATCGTAAAGCCGTTGCAGATAATGGGCGTTTCCACCGATTGCTGGATGATGTTGTACGATATCAAAATATAGGTATTCGTGGCCGACTGCGTAAAGATATATAAGAAGTCCTCGCCGTTGGGTGATGCGATTTTCCGTAAGAAGGTCACGTCATCCAGTTGCGCATCGAATATTTTATGGATGCCGTTTTGGAGGTAATACCCATTGGAAAAAATGACACCCTGATTGTCTGGCAATAGTATGGCCGATTCGTTCAAGGATTTCAGGTTGACAACTTCTTTTGTTCGCTGGTTGAAAACATAGGCCCGAAAATCTTCCTGATACGGTTTGACACGAATGGCAATGAGATTGCCCAGATCGGCGTAGTAGTATTCTGCATCATCCAGTTGCTGGTCAATGTTTGTTACCTTTTCTGCGTAGATGCCCTTTCCCGATTCCGTATTGTCCTCAATTTTGAAGGTAATATCGCCATGTAAAGCTTCGATAAACACCTTGTCCATAATGGAAATGTGGGGGAATTTTCCAAGCCGACGATCCTCTAATGTGGTTTTCGTCCAGTCAAACTCGAATTGTGGCGGGATCTTGACATCATGTATGCTTCGATCGTCCTGGTAATGCAGTTTCCCGTCCTTAATCAACCACTTAAACGCTTTCCGGTCTTCCGCGTTCTTGCTCGTTTGGAAAATCATGTATAGGTAATTTTCCGTCCGGCGAAACTTGGAAAAAATCGAATCACGGTAATATTTGTACAGGTTTTGGTAATCGTTGATGAAATTGGGATCATTGATCAGATCCAGCGACTGGGGGACAAATTGGTTATTCTCAAACAGATAGATACTGAATACATCCTCCAATTTAATCTCGTTTTTCAGGCCGAAATGGACATTATAGCCGAAGATGCACAGATTATCGATAGCCAATATGCCACGGGCAACACAGTTGTTCTCCGTCGTGATGCGCTGATTGGCTTTTAACACAAAACTGGTTGCGTTAAAGACTTCCTTACGTGCCTGATTCAGTTCCTGTAGTCTGGCCGTAAGGTCTTCCTTCTGCACCAGAAGACGTTTCCGGATGATTTCGTAAGCTCCGGTGTCGAGGCTATTTTTGTTTGCTTTCGCTTCGTTGTTTTCTTGCATTCGTTTAGATTTACAAACGTCATGCTCCTATGGAGCATTAAATAATTGTATCGTAATTACATACATTGTGCTCCTACGGAGCACCATCCACCTGCATCTTTAATGCTACAAACGGCTTGCTCCTACCGAGCAATGTTTTATCCACGCTTTTATAAAAAGCTCCGTAGGAGCTACATGTTTATAGCCATTATGTGGACCCTATCCACGCGCGCCATAGGTGCGCAACCTTTTATTCTTCTAATGGTTTGAAAATATATTTCTTGTCAAACACGACATCAAAATCTTCCAACATTTTTAAATATTCTTCTCTAAATGTTTTCTTTTTATGATGTTCTTTTTGATTTAAAACATATTTTATTACCCGATCAAGTTGCGAATGGCTATGGCTAAACGCTCCATACCCTTCCTGCCAACGAAATGTAGCGCTACTTAATTTTTCTCTATTAACAAATTCAGAGCTATCACTTTTTACCATTCTCATCAAATCAGATATGGACTGGTTTGGATTTAAACCAATGAGCATATGCAAATGGTCGTAAGCCGAGTTTATAGCAAGCATCTTGTGTCCATTATTCTGAACGATTCCAGTTATATAGGAATGTAATTTTTCTTCCCAGCGGCTTTCGATCGCTGCCCTTCTATATTTAACAGCAAGCACAAAATGAATGTATAATTGTGTATACGTATTTGCCATAGTGTTATATCTTTTGTTGATTCAATATTAGGTATGTTTCGCACCTACGGAGCGAATGTCTAATCTATACCTATTTTTACAAACGTTTTGCTCCTACGGAGCAATTGCCCTCATTATTTTTATAAGGAGCTCCGTAGGAGCTGAATGTCTAATCTATACCTATTTTTTACAACGTTTTGCTCCTACGGAGCAATTGCCCTCATTATTTTTATAAGGAGCTCCGTAGGAGCTGAATGTCTAATCTATACCTATTTTTTACAAACGTTTTGCTCCTACGGAGCAATTGCCCTCATTATTTTTATAAGGAGCTTCGTAGGAGCTGAATGTCTAATCTATACCTATTTTTTACAAACGTTTTGCTCCTACGGAGCAATTGCCCTCATTATTTTTATAAGGAGCTCCGTAGGAGCTGAATGTCTAATCTATACCTATTTTTTACAAACGTTTTGCTCCTACGGAGCAATTGCCCTCATTATTTTTATAAGGAGCTTCGTAGGAGCTGAATGTCTAATCTATACCTATTTTTTACAAACGTTTTGCTCCTACGGAGCAATTGCCCTCATTATTTTTATAAGGAGCTCCGTAGGAGCTGAATGTCTAATCTATACCTATTTTTTACAACGTTTTGCTCCTACGGAGCAATTGCCCTCATTATTTTTATAAGGAGCTCCGTAGGAGCTGAATGTTTATAGCCCTCAGTTCAGCCCATTCACGCGCGCCGTAGGTGCGCAATCATTACCCCAATTTCTTGTTGGAAATACCCAAGTTTTTGGCTAAGCCAAACAGGGAGTTGATAAATCCCGTGTCTTCGCTATTACCGTCAGCACTTGCGGCCTGTTGCAACTTGATCAGCGCGGCAGACACCGTCAGGTTTTTGATATCAGTGGAAGACACTCCATATTTATCGGCCAATCCACGGATCTTTTCTGCCAAATCCCCCTTACCGTCCGGGCCTAATAGGGCATCTTTAATGTCCATGGCATGTCTGGAGTTGTCGATCAAGTGGTCAAAACCTTTGGAATTGGACACTTGACGGACGATATTCTCGAAGAACATGGTTTCACCACCGACGATATCAATTTTCGCTGATTTCAATGCCTCAGATAACACATCTGCCTGTGCAGTTGCAATGTCCTTTTGGATATTGATGTGCGCCAATTCGATGTCGCGCTCTTTCTGCAATTGCAGTTTGAACTCTTCGTGGTCTTTGCCCACACCATCCAATTGCTTCATGGCTGCTGCTTTTTCTTCGATACCTTTGGCTTCGGCCAGTGCCTTTTCCCGGACGATTTCGGCCTGCGCCAACCCTTCTTTTCGCAAAGCTTCGGCTTTCTTCTCGATCACCGTCGCTTCCACCGTTCCTTGCTTTTCTTCAGCTTCGGCCTTGGCAATCATCACCTCGGCTTCTGATAGACCGATAGCCGCCTCCTCTTTGGCCTGTGCTTCCGCAATGATCTTACGGGCTTCGGCTTCTTTGGCCGATGCTTCTTTCTTCGCTTCAGCTTCGATCAATAGCTCCTGTGCTTTCTTCTCGGCAATCTTACGTGCCGCTTCTGCATCGATCACTTTCTTCTCGGCTTCTTGCTCGGCGGCAATTTTAGCTGCTTCTGCTGCTTTAACGGTTGAAATCAATTTCTCTTCCGCTTCCTGTGATGCTGCAATTACACCGGCTTGCTTCTTACGTTCTACTTCACGGAACACCTCTACATCCTTCACACTTTGTTGCTCTTCAACCACGCCTTTCTCCAATTGCACACGCTCTTTGATCACGTTTTGGATAGCTTTCTTCTCTGTTTCGATAGAGCGCTCTTTGTCGATCTGTGCCAAGGTTACGATACGCTCACGTTCGGTTGCCTCCAACGCCCGATCTTTTTCCACACGCTCGGTTTCGATAGCATCGGTACGCTGTTTATTTTTCTCGGCAATGATGATCTGGCGAAGCTTGTTCTCTTCCTGAACCGCTAATTGCTCTTCCGTCGCAATGCGCACTGTTTCCGATTTCAAGCGTTCTTCCTCGCGAACCTTGGCGATTTCGGCTTCCTCGCGGGCACGAATATTGTCTATTTCCCGACGTTGTTTTTCTTCTTTTTCAGCCAATTGGCGTTCCAGTTCCAAGATGGCTTCCCGCGCTTCGACATCCTGCTTCTTGATGACCTTTTCCTCTTCCCGACGAATTAAGTTAGCGTTCATATTCTGCTTGGCCGTCAATTCGGTGATTTTCTTAATACCTTCCGAATCAAGGATATTGTCCGGACTTAAGAATTTCAAATCGGTCTGCTCCAGGTAATCAATGGCACAATCGTCCAAGATATAACCGTTTAGATCGGTACCAATGATGTTGAGAATCTCATCCCGAAATTCCCGACGGGCTTCATAAAGCTCTATGAAATCAAATTTTTTACCCACCGTTTTCAATGCTTCGGAAAATTTAGACTCAAAAATACTCTTCAATGTCTCCGGTTCGCTCGCACGGTCACATCCCAGATTTTGGGCTACGTTGATTACATCATCTACCGACTTATTGACGCGGACAAAGAATGCCACCTTGATATCTGCACGGATATTGTCTTTACAGATCAACCCGTCGTGTTCCATCCGGGCAATCTCTATCTTTTTCACGGATATGTCCATGATTTCCATTTTATGGAAAACCGGGATGACATACATTCCCTTGTTGAAGGCAACCTTAGAACCGCCGACCCCCGTCCGGACGATAGCTTTACCTTGCGGAATCTTCTTGTAGAACATGCTGAGGACCACGAAAAAGGCAATGATGAGGAATAACACGACACCAACGGCCAAAAGCACAATGCCCGTGATTCCATCTACAAATAATAATGCGTTACTGATCATGTGTTATGTTAGGATTAAATGTTAATATTCTCTAAATTGATTTCTTTTTGTACGTAATAATATTTTTTGTCGATAGTTTCCTTCGTCACCACCACATCGTCTCCATAATGCAGCTTTTCACCGTTTAAGCTTTTCACATTGAGACGGATAACATCCTGTTGGATGACAAACTCTGCAGAGCCGATGCTATCACCTTGAATAGAGGAGCGCATTTTTCCGATCCGGCCCAACAATTCCAACGCCTCTTCGCCTGTATAGCCCACCTTCTGGTAAAGCTTCACGACAGGGATAGTCACATAGTGCATCAGGAAGTAGGTCAAAATTGCTATCGGAACCAGGACTAGCACCGATTTCCAACCAAACTGGGCCAGGTTAAAGGCTAGCGAAGATGCGATGGTAATCAGCCAACCAATAAACTTAAACAAGGTCACGATCACCATCAGAGGCGCCTTCCCTATATTGATAAAATCCATAGCTTTAGAAAAGAAAGATGGTTCGGCGTTCGCCTCGTGGCTCGCATCGATATCGTCTGGAACGTCGATATCCTGAATGTCCGCTCCATCAAAATCAATGTTTGCTTCACCAAATTCAAATCCGTCGCCCAACAGCATGGTAAACAGCCAGTAGAGCAGGGAAACACCTGTCAACACCGTCATAATGGCGTTGGGCAGGGGATTGAAAAGAATGTCGAAGAGGTCTGCCATCGTTGTTTGGATTAATGTTTACATTTCTCTTTTGAAGGTGTACATCAGTTTATATGTGCTTCCGGCAGATGTGTAGCTCTCCACACAGACAAGCTCCCAGCCTCCCCTTCCATATTCATTCAGTGTTCTATCGATATCTTCCGGTGGGAATTTAGTTGACCAAAATCCTGTTGCTTCAATAATGACGGTTTTGTATTCAAATCTTTTCATATCAAAATGTTCTATGTTTTAATGGATAATTGTTTCTTAAGAAAAAGTAATAGACGATAGATCCGACAAAGGGGGCCAGAACGATTAGCACAATAAGCAAGACTTTATCGGTGCTTTTGTGTCTGAACTCTCTTTTAAACAAATCGATCAATGCGCTAACTGCAAAAATGAGGGGTGTCAAACTGACGATAAGGAATAAAAACATAAAGAATGCTTCCCCCGCCCCGATATTGATAAATAGTGTGTTCATGGCCTTACGATTTTTTTAATTGTTGTTTTAAGTTTTCCAATTCTTCGGCAACCGATTTATCTCTGTCTTGTATCTCTGTAGATTCCCGAACAGCATTTTGTTGCGCCATTTGCTCATATGCCTTGGCCATGCTTTCGCTGTCTCTGGCCTTGGTTTTCATCCGTTCAAGCATATCAATTGTACCGTGGGTGTCCATATTGGCGATGTGTTGATTGGCAAGTTCCGAAGCTTGATTTACCTTCTGTTTTGCCTTTAAAGTTGTCAATTCTTTTTCCCATTTGGAAATATTATACCGTAAAATTTCCAACTGCTGCACGATTTTCTCAATGGCTTGCCCTTGGCTTTCGATTTGGTTCTGCAACTCGTCTATCGTTATTGCCAAATCCTGTTTCTGCAACAACGCCTCTTTGGCCAATCGGTTCGCCAATGAGATTTCTATCTCACCCGCATCGCCTTTCAACAATGCCACTTTGGCTTTCTCTTCCATCTGCCTGGCCTTATCACGATTTTCATCGACCTTGTTTTCCAAACGTATCTTGGAGGCTTTTGCCTGCGCTAACTGCTCCGTCGCGTCAGCAAGTTCTTCTTTCAAGTCCCGAATACCTTGTTCGGTCATGCGGATAGGATCTTCCATCCGATCCACCCATGCATGGATTTCCGATTGCCCTATTTTTAAAAGTCTTTTAAATATATTCATAACGTGTTATTTCTGTATTAACCTTTTGAAAACTTTATTAACTGCTCGTAATATTCGCTCAACAATAATGACAATGAATTGATGGCCGCCTCGAACTCGCTGCGATCCAAATTATGGAGTTGCAATGTGTAGCGAAAAATCACTTTCTTGCCGTCCTCTGTCAGGGCAAAAGCACCGTGCACAATGTCCCTGTTTTTCATCAACAGCGCTTTAAAGGTGTCAAGATTGTCTCCCCGCAGCGTAAACAGGTATTGCTCAAAGATGATAACCGGCGATGCCACGCCGATAATCAGCTTATGGATACCGTCCTCTTCGTTACTGACCACGAACACACCATCTTTTTCGCTTTTTGAGACGATGGTCAGATCGATGCTATCTAATAATTTTTCTATTTCGCAGAAGGTCATTGCCAATTATTTTATATATTTGCTTATAATATTTGCATAAAGATATAAAATGCAAAAATATTTTGCAAAATATTTTTTACATTTTTTGAGAAAATGAGTCAGATCGGAAATAATATTAAGAAACTTAGAAAGGTCAAAGGCCTGAGTCAGCAAGCTTTTGCGGATATTTTCAATCTTACCCGTGGTAATATCTCGTCATATGAAGAGTTCAGAGCTGAACCAAAAATCGAAGTGATTTTGCAGATTGCAAAATATTTTGGCATCCCCATCGCGGAACTATTGCAAAAACAGCTTACGGTAAATGAGATCCTCAACTTTGAGGACCATTTTGAAGACAGTACTATCCCCGCCCCTACCCAAAACCTAAGCGCTGTACCTTTTATCGGGCGGGAAAGCTTCCAAAATACCGACCAAAAAATCGATTTATCCGGACTGCCCCAAATCTATTTTCCGATCTATCATAAGCAAAAGTTTTTGGCCGTAGAAAATTGTTCCTTTATTCCCCATCCATTGGTTTTTCCTTTCGAAGAGAATGCTATCCTGTTTTTTGAACCGGTAGACATTACGATTTTGCACACGCTTGATCAGCATTATGGGTTTTACTGGGTGGCTGACGATCTTTTCTTTGGGCAATATCAGGCCAAGGGCAAAGATATCGAGTTAAGACTGAACGATTGGAAACAGGCTCCCTTCACAGAAGAAAAAAAATCGTCTTTTTGGAAACTGTATGGTAAATTCGAGAAGGTGCTGTAGCAAGAGCTTTCTCTCTCACAAGTTACACTTTGTTAAACTTGCGAGAGGGTGGGACAGACTAAACTTGCGAGAGGGGTGTTTCAAATAGGTTACGCCATTTCCAATTTCAAAAACCGGGCAGTCTCATTCTTCTTTTGCTTAATCAGATCTTCCGGAACACCGGCAAACATTAACTGTCCACCGTTTTTACCGCCTTCCGGCCCCATATCGATGACCCAATCGGCGGTTTTGACAACATCCAAATTATGTTCAATAATCAAAACCGTATTTCCTCTGTCTACCAAACGGTTGATGACGCCCAATAAAACGTGCACATCCTCAAAATGTAAGCCTGTCGTGGGTTCGTCAAGGATATAGAAGGTATTGCCGGTATCTTTTTTAGATAATTCCGTCGCTAATTTTACCCGCTGTGCCTCTCCTCCAGACAGTGTTGTGGAAGATTGCCCCAACGTGATGTAGCCCAAACCTACATCCTGTAAGGTCTTTATCTTCCGATAGATGGAAGGAATGTTCTCAAAAAACTCCACAGCCTCATCGATACTCATGTCCAACACATCGGAAATTGATTTCCCGCGATAGCGCACTTCCAGCGTTTCCCGATTATACCGCTTCCCCTGACAGGTTTCACATGGCACCTGTACATCGGGCAAAAAGTTCATTTCGATAATCTTCATTCCAGCCCCTTGACAGGTTTCACAACGCCCGCCTTTGACATTAAAGGAGAAACGTCCGGGTTTGTAGCCCCTGATTTTCGCTTCGGGTAACTGCACAAACAACGTGCGTATGTCGGAAAATACGCCCGTATAGGTCGAAGGATTGGATCGAGGTGTCCGGCCAATGGGACTTTGGTCAATCTCAATAACTTTATCGACATGTTCCAAGCCTTCTATGCTCTTGTAGGGCATTGGGGTAGCCTTGGCACGAAAGAAGTGTTTGTTTAAAATAGGATACAACGTACCTGTGATCAAGCTGGATTTGCCCGAACCTGAAACACCCGTCACCAAAATCAACTTACCCAATGGGAAATCCACCGATATGTTTTTAAGATTATTGCCCGTCGCGCCTTTCAAGGAGATCGTTTTGCCATTGCCTTTCCTTCTTTTTTCCGGAACGGCCACCTGCTTGACGCCATTCAAATAACTTGCTGTCAGGGATTGGGCTTGCAGAATTTCCTTTGGCGTACCTTGAGCCACGATTTCACCACCATGCACACCTGCTTCTGGTCCCATATCAATTACATAGTCGGCATTCAGAATCATGTCCTTATCATGCTCCACTACCAAGACCGAATTGCCGATGTCGCGAAGGTTTTTCAAGGAATGGATGAGCCGTTCGTTGTCTCGCTGGTGCAGTCCGATACTGGGCTCATCCAAGATATACAACACATTGACCAGTTGCGAACCAATCTGCGTAGCCAATCGAATACGTTGCGCCTCGCCTCCGGAGAGGGTTTTGGAAGATCGATCCAATGTCAGATAGTTTAGACCCACATCCAACAAGAAACCAATACGTGCACGAATCTCTTTTAGTATCTCCGCTGCAATAGTATTTTGCCGTTCGTTCAGTCTGGATTCGAGGCCGTCAAACCATTCTTGCAAGGCGGAAATATCCATTACCGCTAATTCATGAATGTTCTTATCATCAATTTTGAAATGCAACGACTCCTGCTTCAACCGTGCACCGTGACAGGTAGGGCAAACCACCTTTGTCCGAAAATCATCAAGAATAGGGGCATCGTCTGATTGTCTGCCGTTCATTTCTTCCAACATTTTGAACAGGCCGGAAAAATGCACTTTATATTCGCGTGCTCCATAGCTCCCATAAGAAACAGTGATGGGAATCGGTTCGTCGCCACCGAACAACAGGATATCAAGCTGTTCTTCTGTCAATTTGCCAATAGGGGCCGTCAACGAGAAATCTAACTTATTGGCGACCGCCTTAATTACCTGAAATGTCCATGACTCGCGGGCAGGACCTAAAGGTACGATAGCCCCTTTCTGTATGCTCTGTTTTCGATCAGGAATGACGATATCTTTATCGATTTCAAAGATATAACCTAAGCCATCACATTTGGGACAAGCACCATATGGTGAGTTGAACGAAAATGTATTCGGTTGTGGCTCATCGTATGAAATACCTGATTCGGCATCCATGAGGTAACGGCTGAAGAAATGTTCTTGTTCCTCCTTGTTTGCGATCTTGATAATCCCTTTGGCAACTTTCATGGCCTGCATGACAGAGGTATACAGGCGTTTTTTATCGCCTGCATTGGCATATAAACGATCCACGACGATTTCAATATCGTGGATTTTATAACGGTCGGCCTGCATCTTTGGCACAAGGTCCAATATTTCACCATCTACCCGCACTTTGGTATAGCCCTGTTTGCGGATTTGTTCAAAAAGCTCACGGTAATGCCCCTTACGTCCTTTCACCACCGGAGCCAAAACGTAAATAGCTTGATCCTTGAACTCTTGCATGATTTTCTCCACAATTTGCTCTTCAGACAAGCGTTGCATGGGCTTACCAGTAACATAAGAATATGCTTCACTTGCTCGAGCAAATAACAACCGCAAGAAATCGTATATCTCCGTAATGGTTCCCACGGTGGAACGTGGATTTTTGTTGGTCGTTTTCTGCTCGATGGATATGACAGGACTCAGACCGGAGATCTTGTCCACATCCGGGCGTTCCATGCCTCCCAGAAACTGACGGCTATAGGCGGAAAAAGTTTCCATGTAACGCCGTTGCCCCTCGGCATAGATCGTATCAAAAGCCAACGAAGATTTGCCACTGCCACTTAGTCCGGTGATCACCACAAGCTCGTTTCGAGGAAAGGTAACATCGATGTTCTTCAAGTTGTGTACGCGCGCGCCAAATACTTCTATCTCACTTTGTTCAACTAAATCTACGTGGTTTTGCTGTTTCGGGGAACTCATTCTTTTTTCTGATTTTTGCAAGTTACAAAGGTACGGATTTTTAAGGGTTTATTCGAGAATATTTCTGGTAGAGAAGGTAAATGCCGCAATCGGTATTCTCCTAATAACATTGCGCTTTTGCGCTCATATTCGAGTCCGATGAATTACCATTTATGTCAAAAAAGTAATCAATCGGCAATGATCACACAGTACCTACCGGCCAACTACCCCTGCACATGTATATACCTGTGACAAAAGTCGCCATTAACATCAAAAAGCTCGACAAAATTTGCCGAGCTTCAATAGATTTATCTCATTTTTTATGACGAGCTATGGAAATTTCACCCCTCGGTATTGCGCAACATTCACCTTGGTAATTTTGCTGCCATATGTTTCATTGATGGCATCTATAAACAGATTCGCTATCAAGGCATTTCCAATCGGGGTTAAGTGTACACCATCTAAAGAAAAGGCATTGCCCGTAATAAACGATGCATTAATACCAATGCCATTATAGTTTATACCAGAGCTTTTGACACGGTTCAGATAAGCATGGGCATCTGCCAAAGCCAGCCCTTTATTCTCGGCAACTGTTTTGATGATATGATTAAACTCATTTATGCGGTTGGATATTTCTACAATTTCGTCTTTATCCAATACAAACTTATCATGTAGCGGATTTAATGGTGACAAACCATATCCGGGGATACCGTTACTGGTTTTCCCCAATGTGTCCGTTGGGAATGTCAGACCAAATAAATCTTCGTTAGTAGCTTCGCGAGCTCCTGACGAAGTGGAGATGTATACTTTGGTAAATGCGCCACCTGTAGCGGTAGAAACTCCGGCTACAATTCTTTCAGTGGTCACAGTGTTAAAAAAAGGAATTGCTGTCACATTCGGAATAGTAGCCACCACACCTTTTTGCCCGTTGGCGGTCAATGCATCTATGAAATTATTATACAAAGCATTAAACGCAGCCGTACTGGTCAATACTGTGGTAGGTGATTCTTCAAAAGCACCATTCGTAGCGTACCCCAGCACATCAACGTTGCCCAACCAAAAGCTGAAAAACGTATGGTTTCGGTTGAGAACAAAATCTGTATAGCTTTTTTGTCCGACTTCGGCATCTGGAAGCAACCGTTCTAAATACATGTTCAGTGCACCGAAAGGAGCATAGCCGGATAAATCCAAGCGCATGCCCGGTACACCAAGGTTCTCGACCTCATCGGTGTATTTCGTTAAGAGCCCTGGCCCTCTGTATGCCAAGTTTGAAGTTACATTTTCCATAGTCGGCTGGCCGTCTACAAGCGCTTTCAGCTGGATATATCCTGAGCCATTACGTTGTTCTTGCGGAAAAAAAGGAGATCTGAATGTGCCACCGCCCACACTTTGAAGCTGTTCAGCGATTAAATTAGGATAAGCGACCTGTTGTCCTTCTAAATACAAGCCTCCATCGGCATATCCGGCGGTCAAGGAATTGCCAATGGCAATATATTTGGAAAAATTAGCTTTACCCGCGGTTGTTTCTATGCCTTCAATTTCCGGGGCACAAGAGGTAATTATCGCTAATGAAGCAAAACCTATATAAAACTGTATATTTTTGAATGTTCTTTTCATGTTAATTACCATTTATATGTTAACGATACACCCGGTGCATGGATATTGGTTTTATAGGTTCCTGATAAACCGCTTGCCTCGTTTCTGACAGTGCGCTCAAGCAAGTGCTGAAATACGTACGCACCAGTAATATCCCATTTATCACTGATATCGTATGTAAAACCAACGGATCCCATGATACGATGATTATCAGGCGTTTCCGGCGAGAGGTATGAACCTCTAACAGGTGTATAAACAAATCCGGTACCGGCTCGAAGCGCCAAGCTTTCGGAAGTTTGATAATTTACGCCGACTTTACCTGAAAAAGCTTTTTCATATTTTTTGATCTGCCGTGTATCTTGCAATGCAGCGGTATTGTCTTTGTAGTCAAACACAAGTTCTTTATAGATGTCATATCCAATGAAAGTAGCATCGGTGGCAATGTCCACTCTTTCGCTGACGGGAAACGCTAAACCAAAATTGAAGGATGCAGGAAGAGGCAGCTCGGCATCAAATGTGGTATTGGGAAACAGCGCCTCCACGGCAGGTGCCACGGTAAACGTTGCATCCCCATCTTTCAATTTCGTCAATACCTTCGACCGATAGCTCAATGATATTGCTACATTATCCTCTAAGTGATAGTGTACGCCAAGATTGAACCCCATGCCGGTTCCCATGCCCGACAGGGAGGCCTGCCCAGACACGCCATTGGCGTCGGAAATAGGTATAGAACGCGACAAGTCTACAAAACCTACATTGTATACAAAGCCCCCTCCGATTCCAAAATTTTCCGTAATCTTAAAGCTTAACGTGGGCTGTATATAGATCGCCCGCATTTGCAGATGGTTTAATTCATATTTACCGGGCCATTCCGTACCCCAGTCGACTGATCCACCAAAAGGTGTATATACACCAATACCTGCTTTCCACCATGAATCGCTTGGACCAAAGGTGGCAAATACAGAAAAAGGTGGTGTGATCTTGAATTTAGTGTGATGAACGTCATTGCTATTTAACTCCCTGAAGGCAGCACGGTACATTACGCCACTGGCGCCAATCGATACAGCGTTATTTTCCATCTTGGACAGCGCGCCGGGATTGTAAAATATGGATGACTCATCCACAAAAAGAGCCGAGCCTGCACCAGACATACCCACAGCTTTTTGGCTTTGCGTGTTGACCTGTGATCCCTGCGCCCACAATAATAATGGACTGGCAAATAATAATGCGAGTAATAATTTTTTCATAGAAATATATTTTGATTAGCGCATGCGTAAACTTTATAAAAATAATATGCTAACATAGTATTTTTTTGTTCTACAAACAAATTTCTAACAAAAAATTAACACTATTTTTTTACTGTTCAGTTGCAATCCCTCATTATTTTCGGTATCTTGAAAACCTGAACAAATTAAAGGAAACAATGGCTAAAATAACATTTAAAGGTGGCGACGTAAATACGCAAGGCGATTTACCGAAAATAGGATCTCAGGCTCCTAATTTTAAATTGACCGCAGGTGACTTGTCCGAGAAGTCCTTAACGGATTTTAAGGGGAAAAAGGTGATTTTAAATATCTTTCCAAGTATCGATACCGGAACCTGCGCGACCTCTGTCCGCAAATTCAATGAAAAAGCATCTGGATTGGACAATACTGTAGTTTTGTGTATTTCAAAGGACCTTCCGTTTGCTCAAGGTCGTTTTTGTGCAGCAGAGGGTCTGGACAACGTCATCACATTGTCGGAATACAAGGACAGTAATTTCTCAGATGCCTATCAACTTAAGATTGTCGACGGTCCTTTGGCCGGACTTTTAAGCCGTGTGGTCGTCGTTATTGACGAGGATGGGAAAGTGGTCTATACAGAGCAGGTATCCGAAATCGCCAACGAGCCGGATTATGAGAAAGCACTGGCAGCAGTGTAAAGAAGCAACAGCTACAAAATAGAAAAGCAGGCTTAGCCTGCTTTTCTATTTTGTAGCTTCCAAAGCCTGTAGGATATCACCAGTAATATCGTCTTTGTCTTCAATACCTACCGATAAACGAACCGTGCCAGGCTTGATCCCCAAATGCAATCTTTCGTCTTCTTGCAGCTTGGAGTGTGTTGTTGAACTGGGATGTGTAGCGATAGATCGTGCATCACCCAAATTGGACGTATATAAAATCATTTTCAGAGCATCCAAAAACCGGAACGCACGTTCTTGTCCGCCTTTTACCTCAAAGGTGACAATGCCTCCCCCAGCTCTCATTTGTTTGACAGCCAGCTCATATTGGGGATGGGAAGGTAGAAAGGGATATTTTACATCCTCTATTTCGGGATGCTTCTCCAACGTTTCTGCCAACGCTAATGCATTGCTACAGTGCCTATCCATCCGAAGCGCCAACGTATCCAAGCTTTTGGATAAAACCCAAGCGTTAAAGGGTGACATTGCCGGTCCTGTATGGCGAATGAAAAACATTAACTGATCTATCAAATCTTGTCGGCCAACGATTACCCCTCCTAAAACGCGTCCCTGACCATCCATATATTTCGTGGCGGAGTGCAAGGACAGATCAAAGCCATATGCTAATGGTTTTTGCAGATAAGGCGTTGCAAAACAGTTGTCAATAATAAAAATGATATGCGGATGTCGTTTTTTCAATTCTCCTAAAAAGGATAAGTCAGCCAACTCCAAACCTGGATTGGAAGGCGATTCCAAGAAAAGAATTTTGGTATTAGGCTGTATGGCTTTCTCCCAAGCATCATTGTCTACTGCTTCTACATAAGAAGTGGTCACCCCCCATCGGGGGAAAAGCTGCGTAAAAAGCTGGTGTGTCGATCCGAAAATCGCCCGTGAAGACACGATGTGGTCACCACTGCTGACAAACCCTGCAAATGAGGCAAAAACCGAGGCCATTCCTGAAGAAAAAGCCAAGCCTGCTTCTGCACCTTCCATAATGCACACTTTGTTGATAAATTCAGTCGTGTTGGGATTTGCGTAGCGCGAATAGACCATGCCCGTTTCTTCATCGGCAAAAACGGCTCTTCCTTGCTCCGCACTGTCAAAAATGAAACTGGAGGTTAAATATAAGGGGACAGAGTGTTCTCTCGTTGCCGAGCGAGGGGCCTGTTCCCGAATGACTTTCGATTGATCTTGTTCCATGATGGGCAAATTTACAAGGTTAGTCTACTCTTTTTATATTTTTTTCCAATTTTTTTTGTGCAATGCACCTGCAAAAAGGAAAATAGCTTAAAGGCTACCCGAAAAGATATCAAAATTTCGCGGTTTTTTGATTGATGTCAAACTTCCTATCTTTGCAAGATGCGATTTGATGTTATCACTGTTTTACCTGATTTATTGGAGAGCCCTTTTGCTCATTCCATATTGCAACGGGCACAGATAAAGGGATTGGTGGAAATCCATGTACACAACCTCCGCGACTATGCAAACAACAAGCACAAGTCTGTGGATGACTATCCCTATGGAGGTGGTTCGGGAATGGTCATGCAAATTGAGCCTTTTGCAACTTGTATCGAAAAGTTGCAAGGTGAACGGGATTATGATGAAATCATTTACATGACACCCGATGGAGAGACATTGAATCAAGACATGGCTAATAACCTGTCCGTTCAACACAACATCATCATCTTGTGCGGACATTACAAAGGGATCGACCAGCGCATTCGGGATGTTTTCGTGACCAAAGAGGTTTCAGTGGGCGACTACGTTCTGTCAGGCGGAGAACTTCCCGCGGCCATATTGGTAGATGCCATTGCCCGATTGATACCGGGCGTGCTTTCAGACGAAACCTCGGCCTTGTCCGATTCCTTTCAAGACGGCCTACTGGATGCGCCTATTTACACCCGACCCGCCACCTGGCGAGGGCATCGTGTACCAGAAGTTCTGTTGAGTGGCCATGAGGCCAAAATTGCGGCATGGAGGGATGAACAACAATTAAAACGAACGCAAGAACGACGTCCAGATTTATTGAAAGACTAAAGAAATCATCATAATTTTGTTTTTTTATTAAAAAAGATTTGTTAAACAAAAAAATATTATAAATTTGTAGGGTAGAAAATGATACAAAAAACTTTACATACAAATTGGTGGTGGCTCGAAACAATTCGAGTCGGGAACTGATTTGGCATGTGATACCTATTCATAATCAACCAAAACCACAGTGAAAGTTGGCCCGACGATCAATCGTTGGGCCTTTTTTATGCACATTGAATAATATAGAAGACATGAAATATACGTTAAAAACGAACCACAGACAGATTCTTGCAGACACTACGACACCTGTAAGCATCTATCTTAGGCTTCGGGATTCTTTTCCGAACAGCTTGCTTTTGGAAAGCTCGGAATACCACAGCCGCGATAACAACATCAGCTATATTTGTTGTCAGCCTATTGCGGGGATTTCTTTATACAAAGGACAACTGTGCATACAACTACCCAATGAAAGCCCTGTTTTCAAACATAGTGATGAAATAAATCTGCGACAGGAAGTTTCTAATTTCAGGCAACAGTTTGCCCAAGAAAACGAAGAATATCCATCTGTTATATCGTCGGGGTTATTTGGTTATTTTACCTTTGATACCATCGAACATTTTGAAGACATCACATTGGTAACGCCCATATCAGAAAGTAGAGATATTCCTCATTTGCAATATCATGTCTACCGTTATGTCATTGCCATCGACCACTTCCGCAATCAGCTCCATTTATTTGAAAATCTATTAGAAGGAGAGCATTCGGAGTTGGAAAAAATGCTCTACTTGATACAGAACAAAAATTTTCCGGAATATACGTTTAGCATACGTGGAGCAGAATCGTCCAATATGACCGATGAGGCATTTAAACAGTTGGTCATGAAAATGAAGGAGCATATCCAACGCGGTGATGTGTTCCAAATCGTGCCTTCCCGAGCTTTTTCCACGCCATTCGGAGGGGATGAATTTAATGTCTACCGGGCATTACGCTCCATCAACCCTTCACCATACCTCTTTTATTTTGATTATGGCAACTTCAAGATTTTCGGGTCCTCACCTGAGGCCCAGCTGACCATCAAGAAAGACGAAGCTACCATATACCCTATTGCAGGCACCTTCAAGAGGACAGGCAATATGGAGCACGATGAAAAAATTGCCGAGGAGTTGAAAAACGATCCGAAAGAATCGGCCGAACATGTCATGTTGGTGGATTTAGCCCGTAATGATTTGAGTAGGCACTGCACCCAGGTTCAGGTAAAATCATATAAGGAAGCACAATATTATTCCCATATCATCCATTTGGTTTCAAAGGTGTCAGGCAAGTTGCTTCCCGATGCCAATCCTTTTGACGTAGTGGGTGATACTTTTCCTGCCGGAACCTTATCGGGTGCGCCCAAACACATGGCCTTGACCCTTATCGACCGATATGAGGGACTACAACGCTCCTTTTACGCCGGTGCGATTGGTTTCATGGGTTTTAACGGTGATTTTAACCACGCGATTATGATTCGCTCATTTATGAGCAAAGATAATGTGCTGCACTATCAGGCAGGGGCCGGCATCGTGCTGGATTCAGATCCTGAGAAGGAACTGCAAGAAGTAAACAACAAAATTGCAGCACTAAGAAAAGCCCTAGAAATCGCATCAACGCTATGATTGGATACTTGACATTTGGTCAAACACGGGTACTAACACAGTATTTTACAAACGAAGAATTATACACATTCGATGAGCAACAAAATATTAGTAATCGATAACTACGATTCGTTCACTTATAATCTGGTTCATCTTCTTCAAGAGCTGCACCAAGAATATGTAGTGATTAGGAACGATAAATTTAATTTGGAAGAGGTGAAAGCTTATAACAAGATTTTGCTTTCACCGGGACCGGGTATCCCCGAAGAAGCCGGCCTTTTGATGGAGGTGATCCGGCAATATGCACCAACGAAAAGTATTCTCGGCATCTGCTTAGGGCAACAGGCGATTGCCGAGGTGTTTGGCGGCACGCTCTTTAACATGCCGAAGCCCCTGCACGGAGTAGCCACGGATATCATTATTACCGACGAGTCGGAGTCACTGTTCCATGACTTTCCCAGAAATTCAAAAATTGGCCGTTACCATTCTTGGGCTGTGGATAAAAACACCTTACCTGACAGCCTGAAAGTCACTGCCCTCGACCCAGATGGTGTGATCATGGCCCTATCGCATCGGGAGTATGATGTCAAGGCAGTGCAATTTCACCCCGAATCAGTACTAACGACCAATGGCAAGAAACTGATGGAAAATTGGATTAAGGAATAAGGAACAAAGAACAAGGAGCAAAGAACAAAGACAGAACCTACTCCCTCTCCTTTGGGGAGGGGATAACAAAGAGCAAGGATTAAAGACAGGACATTTGAGACGAGAGACATTAGATTTGAGGCCGAAAATTCAGTATAGCATCTGACCCTTATATCTTATTATCTCATGTCTAACATCTTATGTCTAACATCTTATGTCTAACATCTCATATCTAACATTTACTTACTAATAAAAAATGACCATATTAGATAAAATTGTAGAACGAAAAAAAATAGAAGTGGCGGAGGCTAGGCAAAAGGTTTCTTTGGCCACATTGGAACAATATCCGCTTTTTGGGCGGGACTGCCATTCCTTGAGGGAGTCCATGCTGCATCCCGAGCGTACCGGGATTATTGCCGAGTTTAAAAGAGCGTCGCCCTCCAAGGGCATCATCAACAATCGTTCAGCTGTACAGGACGTGGTAAAAGCCTATCAAAAGGCAGGGGCATCTGCTGTCTCCGTATTGACTGATCCCGATTTTTTCCACGGGTCGCTCCAAGACTTAACAACGGCACGGGAAGTATTGCATATTCCCCTGCTTCGAAAGGAATTCATTGTGGACACCTACCAAATAGCCGAAGCCAAAGCTTATGGTGCTGATATTATTTTGTTGATAGCGGCCTGTCTGACCCCGGAAGAAATCAAGTCTTTTTCTGAATATGCCAAAGTACTCGGTCTACATGTGCTTTTGGAAGTGCACAACGAAACGGAATTGCAAGGCAATATATTCGACAGTATCGATGCTATTGGCGTGAATAACCGTAATTTGAAAGACTTCTCCGTCAGTTTGGATCATTCCTACGATCTGGTTGATAAAATCCCCAATCGCTTTATTAAAGTTTCTGAAAGCGGTATTTCCGATCCAAGCACTATTTGTGAACTAAAAAAAGCGGGGTTCCAAGGGTTTCTAATTGGAGAAAATTTTATGAAGACAAATGACCCGGCGCAGGCAATATTTGATTTTGTTGCACAACTGCATAACACTTAAATCGTTATCTTTGCATATTAACACGTAAAAACATGAAAGTCCATTTACAACGCAAAAACGATGCCGTCCATTTTGAAGCGTCCAGCGAATTATCATCCATAAAAGTAAACATCGACGGATCGGAAAACATCGGTGGAGAGGGCAAGGGCGTCAGGCCGATGGAATTGGTGCTAATGGCTTTGGGTTCCTGCAGTGTATTCGATCTGTATGCCATACTGAAAAAACAACGCCAAGATGTTGAAGACATACAGGTGGAAGTAGAAGGCGAACGACGCGACGAAATTCCAAATATTTTTACGAAAATCCATATAGCCTTTTCACTGAAAGGAGCCATAGATGAGGAAAAAGCGCAAAAGGCCGCAACATTGGCGGTTAAAAAATACTGTTCCGTCCATGACATGCTGGCGGCAGGAGGCGTGGATATTACCTATAGTCTAAAAATCAATTGATATCGTTTGTCCACGGTCCTTATCTACTTTCCAATAGGTAAACAGCGTAGAAAAATCCGTTTAACAACAAATGCATGACATGATTATCTCCTGCAATATGTAAATTTGTAAAAGATTACTTAATCATGATTACAAAAGAACACGTATTACATGCTTTGAGTCATGTAGAGGAGCCTGATTTGAAAAAAGATCTGGTTACGCTAAACATGATTCAAAACATCGAGATATTGCCCAACAAAATCAAATTTGATGTCGTTTTAACAACACCTGCATGTCCCTTGAAAGGACATATTGAGCATGCTTGTCGGAATGCTATCGCTCTTTTTATCGATAAAGATATGGAAGTGGATATCCGCATGACTTCTCGCGTCAGCAGTACCGAATCGGCACAATTGGAAGGCATCAAGAACATCATATTAGTATCGTCAGGCAAAGGTGGTGTGGGCAAATCGACCGTAGCCAGCAATCTTGCGCTGGCTTTGGCGCAGACGGGTGCGAAAACAGGACTGCTGGATGCCGATATCTACGGACCTTCGTTGCCTATTATGTTTGGTTTGGAAGGTACACGACCACAGTCGATCCAAACCCCTCAAGGTAAAAACAAGATATTGCCGATTGAAAAATTTGGTCTCAAGCTCTTGTCTATCGGTTTTTTCACGGACCCTAACCAACCCATCCCGTGGCGCGGTCCAATGGCCACTTCTGCTATCAAACAGCTATTCGGCGATGCACATTGGGGTGAACTGGACTATTTGGTGGTGGACATGCCTCCCGGCACAGGCGATATCCATATTACCGTCGCGCAAAGCTACCCTATTTCCGGTGCCGTCATCGTCACGACACCGCAACATGTAGCACTGGCCGATGCAATCAAGGGCATAGGCATGTACCGTATGGAAGGCATCAATATTCCCATTTTAGGTGTCGTGGAAAACATGGCCTATTTCACGCCGGCAGAACTTCCAGACAAAAAATACTATATCTTCGGAAAAGATGGCGGTAAGCGCTTGGCGGAAGAAAACAACGTGTCATTCTTGGGCGAAATTCCCTTGGTGAAAGCAGTAGCCGATGCCGGAGACAATGGCTTCCCTGTTCTTTTGGATGCAGATGAGCCGGTTGCCGAGGCGTATAAGGCTATCGCTGGCCGGGTTGCGCAAGAACTGAGTATTTTGGCAAATATGGGGTAGATTTATTAAACTACCACATCGCAGGATGGCAGTGAAAGGGTGGGATTTTTGCAGAAAAAGAAAAGCATAATCCATCTTTCAATACAAATTTTAAATCATAACACGGATTCTCCTTGTAAATATCGTAATCTCAATATATTTCCGGTAAAGATTCGAGACAGCCTCTTTTATGTTTTAGGATAGATTTGGTAATACTTGTCGAAGAGTGCGACGTGCATGAAATGTACGAGCACTGTATCAGCTAGATATACTCGGACTCAACACGGACTCATCTCGGAGACAACACGGATTGATATGCCTGCAATATCGAATCCACATCGAAGAAAGCAGGTAAATAAAGGCTTTTCACAGGCAACTTTACACGCTGTTTTTGCCGATCGCACTCACTAATTTTTAAACCCAACTTTCTGAATCCCGGAGCATTGGGAGACCTTTTACCTGCCCCCCCCTACTAATGATGAAGGGGCAAATATCGCTGCTACTTGCTACACATGTTTAGCCTTTCAGATGCATCTTTAACGAGCAGAAAGAGGACAGCAGGCGACCGTTCTCCCTTGTATCGCTCACTCGTCGCAGTGTCTTCATTACGACATCCCAAGGAATGGTTGGAAGAGGTTGTAGCAAGATGTTGCGACCTGTTTGGGAATAAAAACCAATCGTAGGGCTATAGAAAGTTACCCATCATGATTCGGGTATCGTGCAAGTAAAGGTAAGGTCACCATCACTGGTCACAATTACTCCACTAAAGCAATATCCCGTTCCACCAATCGCTATACCTCCACTCCTCACATAATAATAATCAACATCTATAAAAGTGCCATCATTAAGTCGCTTTCTAATACAACATCAATGATATTATTTGTCCCTACCACAAACTGGCAATGGAGCTCATAAGGGCTGTTCCAATTAAAAGACCACGCTGTTGTCTGGGTTTGGGGGTGTAGTTTTCTCTAAGACACTGGATGCCGGAATTGGACTTTGCATCAATAGAATTGCACCAATACAAAGTAAATTTAAAAATATTTTTTTCATGGGGCAGTCTGTTTATAGTTACAATTAGTTTCTAATATACTATTTAAAACACCATATAAAACTTCCCTACAAAAAAGGCTTTTGGCAAATTCACGCCGAGAATCAACCTATCCAATGAAGTTACGAAATACTTTTTATCTTCTGGTCTTTCAAATCGTTCAATGGCCCCACGTCCCAGCCCCGATCACTCACTTCAAAAATCAGATTATTCGGATCGATTAATAATCTTATAAGTATATGGCACAGGCAAATAATATTAGTAATCAAGCACAGGTTCTAGAAAAAAGTTTCAGTTCCACCAATACTCGTTTCGACTTCCCCTTTAAAAAACACTTCTCCTGTCGATGTTTCTAATAAATAAACATCACTTGAAATAATATAACCGGGCGAGACGCTTAAAGATAAGAGCGTAGCCCCAAGTCCTCCGGGAAGGATTTCGTACTCAATATGGTAAATTATACCATTCCGTTCCACATACCCATACCGAATATCTGATTGATTAGCAACTATCGTAGACGAAGACGATTTAGCATTGTTAGCCATCACAAAGACCATACACAATATGGTGATGACACAAAAGGCAAATATTTTTTTATAATGTTAACATTTAAAATTAATGTCATACACGGTTATCTGGTGATAGTTCTGTGCTACAATACAACCAAATAACACATAAATATAACATTTTATATAACTTATCCAAAAATCACTTCAAAAAAATATAGATATTATCATCGGTTATAGCACAATAGAGGCCATCTCTCTGAGACGGCCTCTATAATCTTACTTAAAATATTATTTATCGGCCTTTTAAGAAACGGAATTCTTCATCCATTATCGATCTAGGGCCACTAGGAACCGTATTCGGCTGAAACATAAAATACTTCACTTTTAATACTTTCGTATCCGGATTATAATAATTTTCTCCAGAAGGATCCAATTCTGCATAACGAGTATTTCCTGCAGGCTGACCATAATAATTAGTTACTGAAATAACCTCGTTCGTTTCAGGGTCAAACTCAAAGACCGGAGCAAAGGAACCATATCCAGACCATCCTCCACTATACATAGGGTACATATAGTCCCCCCAAAGAATATCATCAAACATAGCTACTTTAGTTTCTCCGATAGTTACCAATTGGATTTCATAGTCTCCATAACCGGCATCTGCATATGGAGTGGCAATATGTTCTATAGTACCACTCGCATTGTCCGTTAATGTACCAGTCCAAACATAGATTCCATCCCATTGATTTTTTAATCCTAATTGAACGATAATGGTATCAGTTAAAGCTGCACTTGGCTCAATATTACCATAGTCGGTGATCACAAAGGCAACCGCGTATTTCTGGGCAAGATCTGTCCATTTTGAGCCATCAATATTAAGCGCAGGGACTCCATACATCCTTCCGTTACCAAATTCTATGGATAATTCGGATGCTGTCCCTGTAATACCATCCCCTTGCGCTATGGTATAAAAGTCAGAAGGCAAAACTTCAAAGTCTGTTTCGTTCTCTTCATTATACTCATCGACAATGCTGTTATCCATCTTAATCTTCACCACATTCACCCCGTTCAGCTCTGCTTTGTTATGAGCTGCTTTAAACAACGTAAAGAGATTGACTTTTTGGACATTATCAAATGGGGTTAACCAATGTACCACCACATCGCCATCCGGAGTTTTGAGGAAGGTTGTGCCAGCATCTCCCATATTATCTCCTTCAAAGGATTCCTTGACGCATCCTTGTGCTAATCCTATTAACACAAAACTGAATGCGATATAAATATATTTAATAATTGTTCTTTTCATCGCTGATTGTATAATTATTTATCCCACCATATTCTAGATGACATTTCATCACCTCCATCCAAACCATTAATTGCTTCTTCCATATTTTCCCGATTGGTGTTATATTCATTTGTTCCGTATGTAAACCTTCTCGGAATTTGAGTTCCGGGGGCAGCATCAGGTGCAGGTGATAATGTTGGTACCCCAGATTTTCGCCAAATGTTCCAGCCCATTCGTCCATCAGGATAATGCGCTAAATAGCGTTGCAAAACAATTTTATTAGCGTCATTCGTTCCGTTCAACACTACTCCAGATTGTGTGAAATAGCTTGTAGGAGCTGTTTCTCCCCATTGTTCAAAAGACAACTCTATTCCTGTTCTATAAACGGCATTTTTATTCTCCGATGTCCATCCCAATTGTGCTGCTTCGGCACGGGCCAATGCTACTTGTCCTGCGCCGATAACCACGTAAGGTGCATCTTCGGTACGGAAATCTCCTCGTAGAACACGGGCAAAACCTGTATTAGCACTAGCAAAAGCCTCCGCATTTGAACGAGATAAACCATAAGGAAAACCGATATTGGAAGTTTCGAAAGCATCAGGAGCAGTTAAATCTTCCGTAGCTCCTCCAAATGCATTCTGTCGAGCATCTGCTAAACTCGAAGTGATATCTGTCAAAGTTTTACTCTGCGCATAGTCTTTACGTCCATCATATGTGTTCCGCCATGGGCTTTTAAAAACACCACCTGGAAATGCTACCGTAAAGTTCTGACTATTTTCGGCAATATAACCGTCCGAATCATTCAACGCGGCCTTAAACTCAGTGGCCGCATAGTCACTCGGTCCGGTGTATTTCTTAGAAAGCTGCAAAGCCACCAACATTCGTAAAGAGTTTGCAAAACGTTTCCAAGATGCTACATCTCCATTATAGATTAGATCCCCACGAATAAGGGAATGTCCGTCAAATGAATTTTCAGCTTCAGTTAACTTTGACAAAATACCTTTATAAATATCTTCCTGCACATCGTATTTTGGAAGGATTCCTTGCAATGACTCAGAATAAGGGATATCTCCCCAACAGTCCGTAAGATACCAGAAGATGTATTGTTGCAAAATAGAGGCAACTGCTTGCATATTAGGATTATCCGTCTCGGTATTGATAATGTTCTGCAAGTCCATCAAATGCCCAGAATAGAAACCTGTAAAATTGAGTTGCGGTTTAGAATACAATGAAGCCTCTGTATATTGTGTTTCGGAAATATACTGTGCATACAAGGCTGGTTGATAAAATGCATTAGAAGCGTATCCGGCAATACCGGAGAGCACATTCGTGAGCAATGCACTTGTAATGGGGGTCGTTGTCGCATTGGGGTTTTCATTCATATCCCCAAAGTCTCCACAACTTGAGCCCAAAACTGTCGTTGCCAATAATATATATATAAATTTCTTTTTCATTTTTCTAATTATTAAAACCCGATATTTAAGTTAAAACCAAAACCTCTTGTACCTGGCAACTGACCCGTCTCACCAGTTGAATAGGTGATCTCTGAGGGGTCAAAATCCTTAGTTGTTGCATAAATCAACAATGGATTGTTCGCCACTACAGAAAAGGTCGCTCTCTTGACATAATTACCCAAGTTGAATTTCTTTACCGGAATGTTATAACTAAATGAAAGCGCCCTTAGTTTTACGAAAGTCAAATCATAGATAAACTCATCAAAAGTTAAATTATTATACAATCCATGATAATAATCTTCGGCCTTAATATAATGCGTTACCGCAACATTGTTCTCGTCCACACCATCTACACGGACACCTCCGCCATCTTCTACATCATCACGAATAGGATTTCCCTTATCATTCAAACGGGCAGTTCGAGCGGTAAGACCAGAATAGGATCCCCACATATTCGAGAGTGATACCATTTTTCCACCATATTGAAAGTCAATATCCACTCCCAAAGAGAAATCTTTATAACGGAAGTTATTTTGGAAACCTCCTGTGTATTTCGGCAACACAGAGCCAAACTGGACTTCTGGATCATTTTCATAAAACCCGTTTTCATCTAAGATAGGAACGCCATTCTCGTTTCTCTTGATACCATTACCGAAAATCTGTCCCCATCTTTGCCCTTCAATATGGGTCAATCGTGGCAAAGTAGTTCCCCACACACCCTCCACATTGATTCTATTAGTTCCTTCTATAATTTTATCAATGTTATTCTTGATTAAGCGAGCCCAGGTCACGCTTGTTTGCCACTCAAAATCGTTCTTGCGAACTGGAATTGCTTTTAATTGAACATCCAAACCAGCACGTGATATCTTACCAATATTCGTCAAATACGAGGTATAGCCACTTGCTCCATTTTGAGATACCGAATAAGGAAAATCAACATCCTTCCCGGTCCAGTAGGTAGTTATAAGACCTAAACGATTCCTCAAGACAAAAAACTCTAATCCAATATCTTGTTGTGAGCTCACAGCTCCTTTAATATCTGGATCAACCAAAGCATCTGGAGTACTCATCAAAAAGTTACTTCCCCATTTATACTGACCAACACCATAGGCCATTCCAGGATACCGATAAGCGCCAAAGTTTGTATTATTCGTTCCAAGTGCTTTTGGAATTTCACCCCAAGAGTATTTCAACTTACCTAGACTTAACCAAGGAGCGCTATCTTTTATTAGATCAGAAAAAATGAACGATGCACCAAGAGATTTGGAAAACACTTGATTATTCTCCTTAGGCAATGTAGAATACCAGTCGCTTCTAATTGTTCCATCAATAAACAAAAAGTCTTTATAGCCTACATTGGCAACAAACATTAAAGCATTATAGCCTTCTCTTGAACGATAGTTATACTGACTAGCTTGGCTTATAGAATTGGATAGGGTAAAGAGATCAGGAACGTTCAGACCATCTACCGTTTCTCCACTATTTTCGTTAGATTCTGCTCTAAAGAAATCAGCAATCGCGTTTGCATTGATTTTGAAGTCTTGAATTTCTTTGGAATAATTTGCTCTAAACTCTATATTTTGGCGGTTGGAATAGGTATTACCTGTACCGTAATAACCTTTGGTCAACGGATTGTTACCAGAGGTTTGCAATCCACTTTCGTTCAACTTCGAACTATAACGAAAATCCCAAAACGTTGTATTTTGTTGTTTACGGAAAGTACCTGTTAGGCTTAAATCATCATAAATTTTATAGGTTAAATATAAATTACCGTACCATCTATCTCTTTGATTTACACGATCAATCAAATCATAGTAGGTATATGGATTATACCAATAGTTTCCCGCATAAAAGGCCCTGGGATTGTCTGGATTATACGAATTAGGATTCGTATGATTCCAACTGGCATAAATACCCTCGGGAGTGGTCAAGTCACGCAATTCTTTCATTATGCCTATATCCAAATCCCGGTGAAACCATTGACTAAATGCACCCGTAGATTGATTAGAATATTCGTCGTCAATTTCGCCAAACAATTTTGTGTTCACATAATTGATATTTGCTCCTACGGTCAAATGATCATTCACATTAAACTCTCCGTTTACAGTGAAAAGATTCTTTTTCAAAGACGTAGTTGGCAACAACCCATTAGTATATTGATTGGTGTAGCTAAACTTTAAGGAATAGTCTTCCGTTCCCTTCGTTACAACAATATTGTTATTTGTATTGACTCCTGTTTCAAAAAAATCACGTGCATTATTCGGTTGTGGTGTTAATGTAGCCGTTTGATAAGAACGAGCGTGTCCACCGTACCAAGCATACCAAGGGATATATTCTTGCCCAACCATACGAGGGCCCCAAGAAGCGTCATCATTATAGTCATGATAATACTTTCCGTCCAATACTTTCCACTCATCAGGGTCACCTTCTTTCCAAATGTACTGATACATGGTCTCTGATCCACCTCCTGCATAGGAATTCTGATAATTGGGCATGATATAGGCCTTATCAAACGTTGTTCCCAAATTAAGTGCAATACCAAGGCCTTCTTGCCTTTTCCCTTTTATAGTTGTAATAACAATAGCACCATTGGCTGCTTGCGAACCAAATTGTGCAGAAGCTGCAGGTCCTTGCAACACCGTAACAGATTCTATTTCATCTACACTGATATCATCATAATTCGGAAGAATAGTCCCGTCAACCACATAAATAGCACCATCATTACCTGTACTAAGTCCAGTTGTACCACGCAGTCGAATAGTATTGCTACGACCCAATGCGGCGGCTGATTGTGAACGCACTTGCAAACCAGCTACTTTACCAGCCAAGGCGTTGTTTAAGTTAGGTTGACGCGTCGTATTAATAGCTTTCGACTCTAGAACTTGAGCACTAGATGTTAACGATCGAGCAGTCTGTCGAATGCCATATGCTCCCGTAACCACCACCTCGTCCAAGGTATTATCGACACCAGCCAATTGGACATTAATCACGGATTGATTGCCGATAGTTACCACCTGAGAATTGAAGCCAATGTAGCGAAAGCTCAATTGTGTTCCTGTTGTAACATTAATGGTATAGTTACCATCGCTGTCGGTTTGCGTGCCGGTGTTTGTTCCCTGCACAAGGACTGAAACACCTGCTATAGGCGTTCCATCCCCTGCCGATGTCACCTTCCCACTCACCTGCCGACTTTGTGCAAGCGATTGCCCAACAAGGCATGCCAGCACAAAAAGAATACTGAGTAATTTTTGTTTCATGTGTTTTTGTTGTTTTAGTTATTAAATGCTAATAGTTAGTTGTGTTAAACGTTACAAACATTCTTGAGATTTGCAATAACGTTACATAGTAGACATAAATAGACTTCAAAAAAATCTGTTTAATTCTTTTCAATCTTTAGATTAAATGACAATGGACAACGCCATGTTACCGGAAACCACACCGTGAAGTCATCTGTTTGCTCAAACGTTACTGCTCATGCAAAACGTTAACCGCTTAATACCTTTTGTTTCATGTGTTTTTTGTTTTTGTTGTTTAGTTAAAATTGTTTCAAAATGGTTGTTGTACACACATCACCATCATTTGCTTACTATGCAAACATAGAAAAAAAAATATACTTTCACATTTTTTAACATATTTTTTTGAAAAATCAGCTGAGATTCCATGGTTTTTGAGCCTTTAAAGGTGTATTTGTAACAAAAAAGGAGTAAAATAGCCCAAAAAGCAATGCTCTTCGGATAACGACAATTAGCTATCCCACAATGACATGGGGAATCTCGCAGATATTTTAGTGGGTGTTTTTCTGAAATAAAATCCGAGGGTTTATGGGCACCATAGGTAACCGAGCTTACTCGTCTTAATTAACCTGCTGGAATATGCTTATAAATATCAGGCAGATTTCGGCATTGCCCATTGTAATCAAGACCGTACCCCACAACAAATTCTTTTCCTATCTCAAATCCCACATACATAATATTGTCGAATTGATGCATCAAACACTCGGGTTTCATCAAGAGCGAGCACACGGCAATACTGGACACTTGCAATTTTTCCAAAGCATCAATGGTATGCTTCAAGGAGTTGCCGGAATCGATAATATCTTCCACGATGATCACGTGTCTGTCGGTAAGGTCGATCCCCACACCAAACAGTTCGCTGATCTGTGCTTGTTCTATCCCTTGATAAGAAGCTAACTTTACAAAGGACAACTCACAAGGGATGTGCACTTCTTTCATCAGATCGGCCATAAACATGAAACAGCCATTCAGCACGCCCACAAAAACAGGATGAAGCTTCTCGTATTTCATGCTGATATCAATACCCATCAACCGAACCCGTTTTTGTATCTGTTCATGATCGATAAAAAGCTCAAATTTAAGATGGTCAATTTGGATATGCTTCATCATACTATTGTTGTTCTGTTTCCGACTCCTTGCCAAACCATTTTTCCCGGAGGCTCTTTCTTGCTCTTTCCTCTAACTCCATCGCTTTCATGATGGCCTCATGTTCTTGACGCAAATCCACGCCTACCGTGTCTGTTGCCACAAAGCGAGGTGCTGCCGGACGAAGGTGGGGTTGCACCTGCACCTGATAGAATCCATATGCTTCTGGTACCTCTTCATCCTGTAGCTGGCCCCTCTTGTTCATAATATACCCATATGTATTGAAATAGCGCTGCAACCAAGGCTTCAAGTGGCCCGTGTAATCGAAGGAGGCCAATCCTGTCTTGGGACGGGGTACGATACTCGACAAGTAAAGACTTTCCCCTATATTCAATTCAGATGGTTTCTTGCCAAAATAGTAGGATGCTGCTTCTTGGATGCCGTATACATTTTTACCCCATTCGATAACGTTTAGGTAAATCTCGTACATTCTGTCCTTGGAGACCTGTCGTGATGCTTCCATTAGCCATACCAATAGAATTTCTTCAAACTTCCGCATCATGGTCTTATTCCGGTTCAAGTAGACATTTTTCACCAATTGCATGGAAATGGTACTTGCACCCCGCTTAAAAGCCCGTTCTTTTATATTGGTGGCGATGGAAAGCTTAAAAGCTTCCTCTTCAAAACCACGGTGGTCATAGAAATATGGGTCTTCGGTATTTAGCAAAGTTTTTTTCATAATGGAGGAAACCTGATTTAGCGGGGTGAATGCTGGATTTTCGCTTCCCAAAACAATTCGCCGCATCAAGGTTGTATCTTCATATGCCTCGTAGGTAAAAGCTGTATTCATTTGTCCCAAATCAGCCTTCCCCCACTGCTTTATTCGCAGGTCGCTGTCATCCATCTTGGAAGAAAAGCTCAGATTGTCGGGGTCGTTCAAGTTAACAGAGAAGTCGAGGTCATAAGCAATCTCTCCTTCTACCTGTATGCCCTCCAGTGTTTCAAACAAACCTTTGGGAATGGCATCAAACAGTTGTTGCGCTTTGAATTTTCCGGTATGCACGGATAGGCTAACGATCTTATCCGGGTTGGGAATAAACTTTACATATGGCTGAAATTCAAACTCCTCTACTTGAATCCTACTCTTGGGATCAACTTCTATGGCCGATTTACCGATGTTGATTTGGCCTTGTGCTATGGCATTCGGCACTAAAACGTCTTCTTCGGATAGACGTGGATGTTTAACACGCAGGTTTTGAAATTCCCATCCTCCGGATAATGTCAGGGAATCCGAACTTTCCCGCTTCACCTTATGTAGGTCAAACATGATTTTGTCAAAGCTGACCCGAAGGCCAAATTTTCTCCGAAGTAGGGGCAATTCTACATTGTCTTGCTCGGAAGACACTTCCACTTTGAGTTGCTGTCGGTCAGGGTTTACCTTGCCTGCTAAGTTCCACTGTGCATCATGGTCATTTAAAAACAAACTCATCTCAAAATCGCCTCCATCAATGACCGCTTGGGGAAGGCGAATACGTTGTTGTAAGCTGTCATCACGGTAAGAAAGTTCAAAATCGGTCAACTCCATATCGCGCGGTATCTTAAAAAACACCTTTTTCATCAATCCGTCAATCAATGCCGCGTAATTAGACTCGCTATCCTTCTCGACCTTGACACTGTCCTTGTCTTTCTTTTTAAAAAGAAAATCATAATTGCTCAGGCTGTCCTGCTTCACCAATGTCACCTTAGCCTTCTTCAATTCAAGGTTTCCCACCTTCACTTCTCCAAACAGCAGAGGCCAAATCCGAATGGAAACCGCCATTTTTTCTATTTCGGCCAACTGTTCTCGATTTCTTGGCAAAACCTCGATATGGTCAAAGGTGACAGTTGCCAATCCTGTGAACCGATAGTTGCGCACATTAAAGTCTATGTCATAATCCTTTTGCAACTTCTCTTCCACTTTGACCAGGGCTTGGGTGAGCATCTTTCCTCGAACCGATAAGGCTATCGCCAATACGGTAACAAGCAATAATACGACAACACCAGCCACTATGCCGATGATTTTCCGTTGCCTTGGACTTATCTTCTGTAGCTTATTCAGCATTCCCTTGCTCCGTTGTTATCTGGACTTAAAAATAGAACAAATTTTTATAAACGCGCATGTCCCAAAAGTTAAAAAAACAAAAAGGTGGTACATAGTCTTATTTCTTTACCACAGCTATCGCAAGTGCGATATCATCAAGTTAAGCAAGAATCCGAAGGATTCAAATGTTTATAGCCTATAAATTATTGTGTTATTGTACGACCCCGACGGGGTCGAATGTTATTTTCGTATATTTTTTACCCGTTGTGCATTTTGATACAGAAGTGCCTCTATTGTTCATGCTGAGGCTTGCCGAAGCATCTAAAGTCTTGTTAAGATGTGATTTTTAGATCCTTCACTACGTTCAGGATGACAAAATAGAGCTTATAATGCACAACGGGTATTTTTTCTATAAATATTTGACCTCTACGAGGTCTCCTATCCCCTTACCCGGCGCTATCCTTAGTGTTCAGCGAAGCGCCACTAAGGATTCTAAAATAAAAGGGAGTCTTGGACTCCTAGAATCAGCTGTCCGTAGAGATCGCTTCGCTCAACGCTACGGACAGTACGGATTAGCTTCTAAACGCCGAAGGCACCGGTCGGGAGACCGGCGCCAACAACTTATTTAACTAAACAACATCTTACGCCACACAACAGCTATCAACGATTACTGGCAAGGGATACAAATGAATAATCTCCGTCTAGCTTCGATAGGCATGTCGCATGCGATTTCTTAATTTAAAATCCCAACGTCAATCCAAAGGTAAAATTATTGAGCTTTTCTTGGTTCGGACTATTTTCAAACATATCGTTTAAGTAATATTTGGCAAATATACCTGTATTGCTAAAACCGACCCGTGCAAAAACACCATATTGGAAACTAGCCAAATTGTAATTGTCTCTATATTTTTGTTTTCCGTATTCTTCGCTTTTCAACCGCTGCGTTCCTTTCAGCAAGATACCACTCATCGCACCTACCGCCACTTTCGCCCGGTTTCCGTGACGGTTTCTTTTGCTTCGCCACTCCATAGTAACAGGTGCCCGCAAGTATGTGGAAGTGAAGATGTTCTTTTTATATGAGACAGCAGCATCACTATAATCCAAAGGCGTGGCATCAGGATCTAAAATAACATCTTTTTTCAGTCGCAGATAATTCCACTCAAAACCTGTAGAAAGATAGACCTTAAAGGCATCGTTAAACCGAACCCCAAACTGTGCCACATCAAATCCGAAATTAGAGGCTTTTTTATATTCCAAAAACTGGTTTTCTGGCGAAAGGGTAAAACTTCCATCATTGATTAATCGAGAAAAACCCCAATCTAAGCGGCTAAATGTTGCGCCGCCAAATACACGAGGGTATCTAATTTCTCTGCCGTCACGATCATAATCTTTTTTACCTACCTCTAAAGTGATGTCGATATTCTTGCCCTCAGCAGTATCGACTTGAGCGAAAGTCGGAATTGCAAAAAGCAATCCAGCGCAGGCTAATCCGGTGTACAATGTCTTCTTCATTTGATTATCTTCTTTTTTTATTACGGTTTTTTACTAAACTATTTACTATATCCAGTTGAAGGGATCCTTCTTCATCATGGTTAAATTGTATGGTTTTATTCTCACTTGGATTTAAAACATCGGATATCCTATTCAATAAATTTGGAATCAATCCCATATCTGAATTCCCTGAAGAAGCCAGCATAGTTTCTTCCTCCTCGGGGTTTTCGATAAGCGGCTGAATCGGATCGACCTCCACCACACGTTGTGTTGGCAATATAGCGGCATCGATGTTGTCTGATTTGGTGAGCGTCACCATGGCAGCATCCAATTTTACCAGATGTGCAGACCGTTCTGTTGACATTGCTACTTGTCTTTTTGCTGTTGGTCGCGATTGGGTTGCTTGAACAAGGGCCAACGCACGCTTGTCTTCTGCATGTGGAAAATCAACCTGAGTTTTAATTGCAGCTGTTCTTTCGTTTCGCTTGAGATTGACTGTTTCTGCCTGCTTATCTTCTATTTTCAAAGGTGTACGGGAGACGATTCGCACGTCTTCTTGACGGGGCATTAGGAGGTAGAGTACCGCCGTTACGCCCAAACAAGCCACAAGCATAGCTGCATTTCTCACCCATCCCAGTCTGTGTAAGCGAACGACTTTTCGTTCGTCAAGTTGTTGCTCGATTTTTTGCCAAAGGTCCTCTTGGGGAGAAACTGAAAGGTTCTCCAGCTGATCCTTGAATAGTTTATCCAATTCTTTATCGTTCATAACTTGATATTTTCCATACTTACCAATCTTTCTTTTAGCCATTGTCTTGCCCTTGACAATTGCGATTTGGAATTCCCTTCGCTGATTTCCATCATTTCAGCGATTTCCTTATGCGAATACCCCTCGACCGCATATAAATTAAAAACTGTTCTATACCCTACAGGAAGCTCTTTTATTAAAGATAACAGGTCTTTATAATGCAACTTATCCTCACCTCCTGTACTGTTATCATAAACAGGGTGCGAGGCGGATAGCGATTCAAAGCCGTTTTTGTTTTGGCCTCTATACCATTCGATGGCCGTATTGACCATAATGCGACGAATCCACCCCTCCAAAGATCCTTTGTTTTCAAAGAGCTGACATTTGGTGAAGACCTTGATGAAACCGGCCTGCAATATTTCTTCGGCTTCCGATACCTGCGTCGCATAACGCATGCATACGCCCAACATCTTATCGGACATGGCTTGATACAATTGAAATTGCGCTTTGCGATCGCCCAGCAAGCACCCCTTCCATATCGTATCCAAGTTAATATTATCCAATTTTAGATCAGTCTTTATAGGAAAGACGAGGAAATCTCGTCAAAGGTTGCATAGGTTACAAAAATTATTTTATTTGAATCGTTCTACTCGTCGGGGAAAGAACGCTGATGGAAATTACTATGGCCTCCGTAGGCAGGAGATTAGGGATTTTTTCCGGCCATTCCACAAAGCAATAATGGCCGGAATAAAAATATTCCTCATAACCCAAATCCAAGGCTTCTTCTTCGTTTTTCAGACGGTAAAAATCAAAATGGAAAATCGGCCCGAAATCAGAAGCATATTCGTTAACAATGGAAAATGTAGGGCTGGATGTCATCTCCTCCACTCCTAATGCTTTACAGATTGCGTTGATCAACGTGGTTTTTCCAGCACCCATTTTCCCGTAAAAAAGGAAGATACGATCTGTTGGAAATTGATCGATGATGTGGCGGGCCACATTATCAAGGCCCTCAATATTATTCACTTGGATTTCCATGCCCAAATTTACTAAATTTACGTAAATTCGGGATAATAAGGTAACGTCACTACCTTCACTATAATGAGGCACGTGTGGTTTCGTCACTGTGCATCTTTGTCAATCCGACAGCAGGAGGAATTTGGATGTCTTCCCGAAAAATCGGGACAGGCTGTTACCTCGACATGATAAATAGGGGCGTACGTATCTTTATCTTTTCTGACGCGGTACATTCAAACTTTCAATTCTTCAACACCAATTTGAAAAATCTATTGTTTGGTTTTTCATACAGCACATTTTTGAAACAAAGTTCTTCATCCGATGTCCAAAACGTCCCAGCTATGTTGCACCATACAAAGTTCTCTGTATCACTGTGCATCGGCACGTTGGCATAGAAATCATAGCCATCTTCGCTGCGCTGTTGAATAAAATAAGCAGAACATTCCTGTCCTGGAAACCAGCCGTTCAACCGATACTTTTTGGTGGTTGAATATTGAATATATTGTGGATTACCGACTATTTCTGCTCCTACGATGCCTCTTTTCAAATCTATACTAAAGTCAGAAGAATGCCCGCCCTCACATAGCAACACTTCCTCTGAAGGATAGTAGGCCACGAAGTGCATATCCCAAAAATAACGTTCTTCATTTGATTCGATAATCTTTCCATTATCCGCTAGGATTTTAACGGGCATTTCACCTTTCAAAAGCGAATCTATTTTACGTGTTTGGGGATTGTAATCTCCAAAAGTAACTCTACCTTTCAGCAATGCCTTTGCGTCTGCAAAATCGGATATGTACTTCAAGGTATCTTTCGATATAGTAGCCTTTAGCCGCTTTTGTACGTATGTCAACGAATCGATCCCATAAATAGCCAAGGTATCGTTCTCGAAAAGGAGCGTATCAGCCAAGATAGCTATCGCTACTGTATCTTGCCCGTCCATTGTATTGGAAGCAGAAGCACCTTCCTTACTGTCGCGTTGGTTGCAGGAACTCAACGTCAAGAATCCGATTAAAATATATAAAAATCTCATATACTGTAAAGTTACCATTTTCCTCCGGCTCCGCCACCTCCCGACGAACCACCACCAAAACTGCCACTACCACTACTACTGGAAGATCCGCCACCTCCACTAGAAGATCTGCCACCAGAACGCTCACTTTTCCGAGGAATGGTAAAATAGCCTTTTGATCCGAAAAAGTCACAATTTTGGCAGGAGTCGTATTTCTCCCCTTTTCCCGAAGAAGAATAGGTCGCTGCGGTGATGGTCTTGGTCTTGTTGACCTCCAACGTATAATAGTGGCATCTTGGACATTCCTTAAAACGGGAGCTTTTGTTCCAAGGAATGAGCTTGACTTCGCCCGTCTTTGTGTTTTTCCAGATTTCGTACTGCAGGCTTTTGACCGTTTCCTCTTTAAGCTGTGCACTGTTCAAGTAGCTCTTGGGTTTTGCCGCTTTGTCCGATCGATTGACTCTTTCCCAATCACCACTTTGGTCAGGCGGATTAAAACGCCCTGCATTCTTCCGAAAACGATTAAAGATGCCTATTAAATCTATCCAAGCCAAAGGTGACAGCAACATGGGTATAAAGAGATATGCCGCATATTGCTTTAACGCATGCTGTAAATCCTCCTCATCCTGAAAGCTCTTGATAATGGTCGAACGTCCGTTCGTGATCTTCATGGCCAAGATGATGGCAAAAAGTACAAAAGCAAAATAGGGCAAATTCTTTCTCTGATAAATGTCTTCCAAATTGTTGAACACAAAAGCAAATATGAAAAGCGTAACGAACAGCAACAAGGCCATGCACCCCATACCCCAAAACACCGGTGTCCATAAAGCGATTTTTTTTCGTTTATTTTTTAACAGCTTAGCGGTGACAAAATGCACATACAGATAAAGCAAGAAGAAAACACCAATTATTGCCAAAGTATTTCCCAATATGGGGTTTCTCCAGTTCCAAAATGGAAGAGCTTCGGGCATCATCGATTCCAATTCGACTAAAGTGTCTGGTGACTGGAGTACTTGCGCGATGAATCGCGAGGCTTCCAACACCCCCATATCATAGTCTTCGTTACGAAAATTTGGCACTAAATATTTTTCGCCTATACGTTTCAAATAGATATCCGGGAAAATACCTTCCATTCCATAACCGGAGATAAATCGATATTCCCGACGATCTTTAGCAATAAACAGCAATAACCCGTTATCGCTTCCTTTCTTACCAATACCCCATGTATTGAATATTTGCAAGGCAAACGTAAAGATATCATCACCTTGAAAATTGTTAACAACGACAATGGCAAACTCTGCTTGCGCAGTTGAATCAATTTGTTGCGATATCTGGTTTAGCTCATTTTCAGCCCAAGTAGAAAGGATCCCGTCCGGATTGCAGACATAATATTGCTGTCCCCTTTCCTTGGGATGTGGCAAGGTGGAAACCGTGTATTGTGCGAAGCATACAGTGGCCATGCTCGAAAGCAATAATAAAACTGAAAGAAGCCCATAGCGCCTATTCCACAGGAAAAATATATTTATCATGCCTTGATTTTGTTCCCTGCATTACGGGCAATTTTCAGGCCAAATACGCTCGATTGAACATCGTGCTCCAATTTATACCCTATCGGTGGATGGAAAACCCATATGGATTCCTATCAATTTTGTAACTTTGTTTCGTATGTCAGATATCATTCAGTTATTACCGGATTCGGTAGCCAACCAAATTGCGGCAGGTGAAGTGGTACAACGCCCATCATCGGCCGTAAAGGAGCTTATTGAAAATGCTATCGATGCCGGAGCAGACAAAATTAAACTCATCGTGAAGGATGCCGGAAAGTCGTTGATCCAAGTGATCGACAATGGATGTGGCATGAGCGTAACCGATGCCCGACTCTGTTTTGAAAGGCATGCCACCTCTAAAATCCGAAAAGCTGAAGACCTGTTTGCCATACGCACAATGGGCTTTCGCGGAGAAGCCATGGCCTCGATTGCAGCCATTGCCCATGTCGAATTGAAAACCCGCCGGGTGGAAGATGAACTGGGCACCATTGTTGAAATCGAAGGTTCAAAGGTCATCGATCAACACCCGGAGGCAGTGCCTTCGGGTACCAGCATTTCCGTCAAGAATTTATTTTTCAATATCCCCGCACGTCGGAATTTCCTCAAAAGCAATGCTGTGGAAATGCGCCATATCATTGACGAGTTTCAACGGGTAGCCTTATCGCATCCGGATATATTTTTCAGTCTCCACAGCGATGGCAACGAGCTGTTCCACCTGCCGGCTGAACCACTGAAACAAAGAATTGTGCATTTGTTTGGCAGCAATTACAACCAGCGGTTAGTTCCCGTAGAGGAAGAAACAACCATCATATCCATCCAGGGTTTCATTGGGAAGCCCGAGTTTGCCAAAAAGACCCGTGGCGAACAGTTTTTCTTCGTAAACAAACGTTTCGTGAAAGATCCCTATCTGAACCACGCGGTGATGAACGCATATGAAGATATCTTACCTTCAGACACGTATCCGCTGTATGTTTTATGTATCGATATCGATCCCGCCAAGATTGACATCAATGTGCATCCTACCAAAACAGAGATCAAATACGAGGATGAAAAGGCCATCTATGCCATTTTGCGCTCAGCGGTCAAACGTTCTTTGGGTCGTTACAATATTGCACCGACACTGGATTTTAACCAAGAAACCAGCTTTAGCAATATGATTAGCGACAAGCCTTTGGAAGAAATTCAAGTACCGACGATTTCATTTAATCCAAATTTTAATCCTTTTGAGGATGCAAAAACAGGTTCTTCGAGTGCGCGCTCATCGGCTTATAGTGCTGGTTTTGAAAAGAAAGCCGGCATTCCCCAAAATTGGGACACACTTTATCAGATTACACATAAAGAAAACACCGAACAGTTGCCCCTGTTACCGGATCAAGAAATTGCACAAGATCCCGAACAATCGACATCCTCGGGAGACCGCACAAAGCAATTTTTTCAATTGCACAACCGTTTCATCGTTTCCCAGATACATTCCGGATTTATGGTGATCGACCAACAGGCGGCCCATGAACGTATTCTCTTTGAACAGTATAAGGAACAGCTGGAAAACCATCAAGGATCAAGCCAGCAAAGCCTTTTTCCACAGACGGTAGAATTGAGCGTGGCAGATTTCGCCTTGATGGAGGAGATATTGCCCGACATCCAGACGCTTGGGTTTCAACTTCGTCCTTTTGGTAAAACAACGTATATTGTAGACGGTATTCCTGCTGACTTGGGCAACAACATCCATGAGGCGAAAATATTGGAGCAACTGTTGGAAGATTTTAAAAACAATAAAGACGAATTCCAGCTTGGCAAAAGAGAGAACTTGGCTCGAAGTTTGGCCCGAAATGCCGCTATCAAGCCGGGAACTGCTTTGGATAACCAAGAAATGGCAGAGCTGATCGACAAGCTTTTTGCCACGGAGTCACCAAACATTTCCGTCTATGGAAAACCTATTATCGTAACCATCACCTTACAAGAGTTGTTGGAACGATTTCAGAAAAATTAATTAAATACATGATAAAAATTAAAATAACGTGTCATGTACTAAAACAAATAACTTTAAAAGACTTTATTTTAATATGAATAATATTTTTTCAAACCTTCCACTTGTGGTTAAGAATTTACTAATTATCAATATCGTATGCTTTCTTGGCGCCCAAATATTTGAACCCGCTACACGGCTTTTTGGTGTTTATTACCCCGATTCTGAATATTTTCATATATGGCAACCTATAACCTATATGTTTATGCATGGTGGTTTTATGCACTTGTTTTTCAATATGTTTGCCTTGGTCATGTTTGGTCCCATCATAGAAGGGGTATTTGGTTCAAAGCGCTTTTTAAATTACTATATTATTTGTGCACTTGGAGCTTTAGTATTGCAATACGGTGTTCAGGCATTTGAAGTTTATAAAATTATGGGAACTCCTTTTGCGAAATCTCAATTGATGTTTTATGATTTTGAAACGCTTAAAGGTTTTATCCCGTCTAATCCTGAACTATATACTATAGATGATAGGTCGACTATATTTGGTATATACAGCATACCGATGGTTGGGGCGTCGGGAGCTATATTCGGATTATTGCTTGCTTTTGCATATCTCTTCCCGAATATGCCTCTTTATCTTATGTTTATCCCTGTACCTATTAAGGCCAAGTATTTTGTAGGCATCTATATTTTGATTGAGATTTATCTTGGGTTTAACCATTCGGGTTCATCTATTGCGCACTTAGCACATGTTGGTGGAGCTCTTTTTGGCTTCTTATTGATAAAGGCCTGGGGCATTAGAAGGGGATATTAATGCATTGGAGATGAAAGAAAGTGTATTGAAAACATTTTGGCGTGATACTTATCAGAGTCGATCACCCATTCCGTTTATTCTATCGGCACAAATCATCCTATTTGTGCTTATCCACATTTTTGACTTGTTGAAGGAAGTGGAACTTATCCAAATACCTCTATACGACTATACACTTAACTATCTCAGCCTTCCCCTTTCGATTGACAAATTCATTATCCAACCCTGGTCTCTGGCTACCTATCCGTTTTTATACACCGGTTTATTCCAATTGATTTTCGACTGCTTGTGGTTGTACTGGATCGGCAATATTTTTCTTAATTTCCTCAACAGAAAACAGTTCCTTTTTGTCTACATCTCCTCTATAGTTCTAGGCGCAACGCTATATCTTTTGCTTGGGCTGATCCCACTCCTACAGCATAGTGTTCAGTTATCTTTCCATTCTGCCGCATTTGTACTAGGCGCTTTAGTTACAGCCATCGCTACACTTGTACCCCATATGGAATTAAAACTATTTCTCTTTGGAAGGGTGCAATTAAAGATTATTGCCATGGTGTACATTGCCATCGAATTGGTCTTTATTACACTGGTCAATAAAGCAGGTGGCATCGCTTTTTTGGGAATGGTGTTTTGGGGCGCTATTTTCACCTTGTACTTAAAGAACGGACGTGATTTGAGCTTGCTGTTTCATCGAAGAAAACGTACACGACTAAGGGTCGTACATAAGAACAGTCCTACTGGTCCGGCGCATAATTATCGGCACCAATCAGATTTGCCTAACCAAGAAGAAATCGACGAAATACTGGATAAAATTTCCTTAGGAGGCTATAAAAGCCTAACTTCACAGGAAAAAGAAATATTATTTAGAGCAAGCAAGGGTGAACGGTAAGTTATGGCAAAGAGGTCTATATTCCAGAAAAACCTAGGTTACTTTAGCAAAACGGTACTTATTTGCAACACCATTGCCGTTGTGCTATTGTTGCTGAGCTACGCCGCTTCGTTTATCAACCCGGAGACCTTCTGGCCAATTGCATTTTTAGGATTAGGGTACTTACCCATCCTTTTGCTTAATTTAGGCTTTGTATTTTATTGGCTTATTCGGAAACCTAAATATGCTTTATTCACCTTTATTCCCATTCTGTTCGGCTGGAACTTGCTAATGCAACACGTGGGCATAACAAAACCGCAAAAAGACATCGAAAAAAGCGATACGACCATCCGAGTCATGACCTTTAATGCGCATCTTTTTAAAGGAGTAAAGAACGCTGCAGGGACAGATATCAGGAGTGAAGCAATCAGCCTTATCAAAACAACAAAACCAGATATACTTTGCTTTCAAGAGTTTTTCACGAAAATCAAAGGTAGTAAGCAGTTTAGCAATAAAGTTGTCCGCCAAGGGGAATTTAAGGATTTCTATTTCGAACCTGCCATGAAAAGCGAACACGAAGGTTATGGACAGATTATTTTTTCCAAGTTCCCTATTATAAACAGCGGAACTATCACACAGAATGAGTATGGCATCAATCGCATCATTTTTGCCGACATCGTGCGATCTGAAGACACGGTAAGGGTTTATAATGTCCATTTACGCTCATTTGCCTTGCAAAATGAGGATAAGGAATTTATTCAAAACCCTTCGTCCAATAAACAAGCGGATGAAGAAGCTACTCGCAGACTGGGCCGTAAACTAAAATATGCTTTTGAAATGCGCAGCCGACAGGCAGAGGCGCTGCGCAAGCACATTGACGCTACACGCTATCCCGTCATTGTAATGGGTGACTTCAACGACACTCCCATGTCCTACAGTGTCAATTTAGTAGGTAAAGGGTTAAAGAATACTTTTCGGGAAAAAGGGTCTGGTTGGGGTGTTACACATTATGAAATGTTGCCATTGTTCCAAATCGATTATATCTTGTGCAGCCAGGAGTTTCAGGTAGAAAACTACCAAATTATCAAAAAGGAACTTTCGGACCATTACCCCATTTGGTCAGATATCAGTTTGGCTAGCCGGTAGGAGCCAACTGGTATTGCTCTAAGGCTTTCTGAATAAATGAATCATTTCGGTTCTTAACCTTAAAATACGCTTCCCTGCCAAAATAATAGCGCCCTACCAATGCCTCAATATCTGTTTCTATCAACTCTCGCAAATCATCCTTCTTACGGTCAGAAATCATAAACCCTTCCGCACGGATAAAATCAATAAAAGCGTGGTATTCGTTGTCCGGTAAATTATACCCCTGCAAAAAATTCTCAATCGAATATGCCGGCAACTGCTTTGTGAAGCGGCTATAGACAAATTGCTCAATGAAATTATAGCGCATAAGGTCACGGTACATGAGATTCAGGGAATTTGAATCTTGAGGCACCACAATATCGGGCAAGATGCCACCTCCGCTATACACCTGCTTACCGGCTTTGGTTTGGTAAACCTTACCATGAGCATATAAAGTATCAACGGCCCAAAGGCCCCTATACATAGAATTATAGTCGATCATGTTTGACCAGTTTGGGGTATATTTTTTCTGTATGCTCCTCCCCAAAGGTGTGTAATACCGTGCAATACTGAGGTTTACAGTAGAACCATCTGCAAAATCGAATTGCTCTTGCACAATTCCCTTACCATATGACCGACGTCCGATAATAAGTCCTCTATCCCAATCTTGGATAGCGCCAGCAACAATCTCACTTGCCGATGCTGTTTGTTCATTAATCAGAATAGCCACCTCGCCTGTAGCAAAAATACCACCTCCTTCCGAATAATAGTCGAATCGTTCCTCGTGTGCCCCTTCCGTATATACAATCAGCCGTTTATCTTCGAAAAACTCACTGGCCATTTTAATTGCCATATGGAAATATCCCCCGCCATTATCGCGTAGATCAAGAATCAATCGCCTCGCTCCTTGCTTCTGAAGCTCCAACAGCGCCGTCTTAAACTCGTCTGCCGTGTTGATACCGAAACGCCTCACTTTGATATAGCCCACCGTGGGCTGTATCATGTACACGACATCAAGGGAGCTTACAGTTACCTGATCACGTATTACTTTAATCGGCGAAGACAACGCTGCGGCATCGCGTTTTATATGTATGTCAACAGACGTCCCTCTTCTTCCACGAATCAGCTTCTCAATCTCTTCTCTCGAAATATGTACTCCGGCGACATCTCGGTTATCAATTTTCAGGATTTTGTCACCAACTCTAAAACCTGCCTTATCGGCCGGGCCTCCGTTGATCAAAGAGACAATAAGCAAGGTATCGTTCAAGTTGAAGTATTCCATGCCAATACCTTCAAACGTACCTTCCAATATCTCCGTTTGCCGTTTTGATTCATTCGGAATCAAATAATTTGAATAAGGATCCAAATGTGAAATAATGTGATTGATAGCACCATTCTGAATGGAGTCGATATTTACGCTATCCACATAACTGTTGGCAATCATATCGATGAGCTGCTGTATTTTCCAACTTTCCTTCGATACACCGATAGACACTAAACTGTTCATGTTTTTTTTACCCTGTTCCTCTACATAATACTGTCCCAACAGAATGCCTAAAAGCAATACTGCAGCATATGTAGAAGCAACAAAAATATTTCGTTTAGTACCCTTTTGCATGGTCAATTTATTGCGTGCAAAATTAATATAGTTTTCTCAAATAATAGCAAGACTAAATGAATATCGCTATGACTGAAATATACTAAAAAGCTCTTTAAAAAGCTTAATATTTTCGTAATATTTTCTCTACAGAGCGTTTCTATTGGCATAGGAAAATTAAACTAAATTTTCACAATGCTCTGAATACCTTTATAACCGAGCAGAATGTGCTCGTTGATTTCACAAAACCAAGCGTTCATGAATACATAGATAGGTGTACATGGATAATTCATTTTTCTATTGGGCATTCGTAAATGCAAAGCATTTTATTTAGGTTTGAGTGACTAAATCATTTGCTTTGCACGAGATAGAACCATATTACAACTGGCGCGATGACTATGTGGCCTCTGACGATGAAAGATCACCTTTTTATGGCGTAATCTACAGCGAGTTTGAGTTTGACAAGCAGATATACAATTTTCTATTGCATCCGCAATGGGATTATTTCGGCTCACAAACGCTCTACATCAAAATCCTGTATGCCGATTACGACAAAGGGTTCAGTATTTTGGAACTAATCGGTGAGTGGAACGATGCCATCTACAACGATATCATGTTGCTCAAACGGGAGGTTATTGACATCATGATAGCTGAAGGAATTAACAAGTTTCTCCTCATTGGCGAAAATGTGCTAAATTTCCATGGGTCTGATGACTCCTACTACGAGGAATGGTACGAAGACATTGAAGACGGTTGGATTGTGGCCATAAACTTTCGACAACATGTGATTGAAGAATTTAAAGCACAGGGCATTGATTACTATATTCATTTTGGTGGTGATTTCAACGAATTTCCCTGGCGTACATTACGCCCCAAACAACTTTACCACCACATACAGGAACGCATTAATAGACGGATAGGGCTATAACATTGGGTTTTGTCGGTGCTTTTTTTTAATTTTGGATTCCCTCTTTCGGGTTTTATTTTTTGACTTTTAACTTTTTTACTTTACACATATGTCATTCAGAATAGAAAAAGACACGATGGGCGAAGTCCAAGTGCCTGCAGACAAATATTGGGGCGCACAGACTGAGCGCTCGCGCAACAACTTTAAAATCGGGCCTGCGGCATCTATGCCAAAAGAGATTATCGAAGGCTTTGCGTATTTGAAAAAAGCGGCCGCCTACGCCAATCATGAATTAGGTGTGCTATCCGTTGAAAAACGCGATGCCATTGCTACTGTATGTGACGAGATATTAGCTGGAAAGCTAGATGATCAATTCCCGTTGGTTATTTGGCAAACAGGATCTGGAACACAGTCCAACATGAATGTCAACGAAGTTGTTGCTAATCGCGCGCAAGTACTGGCAGGAGGCAAAATCGGTGAGGGTGAACCTGTACTGAAAGCGAACGATGATGTCAACAAATCCCAATCATCCAACGACACGTTTCCTACGGGCATGCATATCGCGGCCTACAAGGCTGTTGTGGGGGTGACGATCCCAGGTGTTGAAAAACTGCGGGACACTTTAAAACGTAAATCGGAAGAATTTATGAACGTGGTAAAAATTGGCCGCACACACTTGATGGATGCTACTCCCTTAACACTGGGACAGGAGTTGTCAGGTTATGTAGCACAATTGGATCACGGGTTGAAAGCGTTGAAAAACACCTTATCGCATCTCTCTGAGCTGGCTTTGGGTGGCACAGCAGTGGGGACAGGATTGAATACACCAAAAGGCTATGACGTATTAGTAGCAAAATACATCGCCACGTTTACAGGATTGCCTTTTGTAACGGCAGAGAATAAATTCGAGGCTTTAGCCGCACATGATGCCATCGTGGAAACACACGGTGCTTTAAAGCAATTGGCGGTGGCCTTAAATAAAATTGCCAATGATATACGCATGCTGGCTTCCGGCCCACGCTCAGGTATTGGCGAAATTCTTATCCCAGAAAATGAACCGGGTTCATCTATCATGCCCGGAAAGGTTAATCCTACACAGTGTGAGGCGCTTACCATGGTAGCTGCGCAGGTAATGGGAAATGATGTAGCTATTACCATTGGTGGTACGCAAGGTCACTATGAATTAAACGTTTTTAAACCGGTCATGGCAGCCAACTTCCTACAGTCCGCCCGCTTAATCGGCGATGCCTGCGTGTCATTTGACGAGCATTGTGCGCAAGGCATCGAACCCAACTATGCCCGGATCAAGCAATTGGTAGACAACTCGTTAATGTTGGTTACGGCGCTGAACACTAAAATAGGTTATTACAAAGCTGCTGAAATTGCACAAACTGCACATAAAAACAATTCTACCTTGAAAGAGACGGCTATTGCATTGGGCTATGTCACGGCGGAACAATTCGACGAGTGGGTGAAGCCAGAAGATATGGTAGGTAGCTTAAAATAACAAAGTGATATTTCGATCCATAAAAAGCTTTTCTTCTACAGCATACTTATCCATTGGGGCAAGTATGCTGTTACTGCTGGGCGGTTGTGTTCGTCATTCAGATATGCAATCCGAAGGTGCCGATTACCTGCAGGGTATATGGGTACAAGACAGTATTCCGCATCAAATCCAAATGTTGGATTACACCCTACATGAATTTAAGTTCACCTGCGATTCTGTCTATACGACCATGAAGGTCCACGCAAAGATGCAACGCATACCCGACTCTTGCTATAAAGATGGCCACTGGACGGAATATGCACGAGCGGTATACGTTATCCGGGGAGATAGCCTCATTGGTGAAGGGATATACACCAAACCCAACGGAAAATATAAAGTATCTGGCTGTTACAAAACCGGGACATATCTGCCCCGCTATCGAGTGGCCTATCACGATAGTGATTCTTTGGTCTTGGAAAGCCGCTTTGACCAACGCCCGATCATTCTCCGCAAAACCCAGGATATCATCTGTATTCCTAAAAAACGATGGGAAATGTAATTTAACAGGTATGGATGAAGCAAATCACAAAGAAATGCTGCAATTAATGGAACAGCATCGTAAGCTAATAAACTAACAATGGGCGCTTAAGCGCCCATTGTTAGTTTATTAGCTTATTTTCATCACTGGCTGATTTCAGCAAATGGTTTTTTAATTCGTTTTCAGATTGCAGCAACTCCTGCTCCACCACTTTGCGTTTTTCCCTTCCATCGCGCTGGATTTGCAATACCTGCTCAATCGTAGACACAATGTCCTGATTGGCTTTCTTGATAGTCTCAATGTCCACAATGCCACGTTCGGTTTCCTTGGCGACGTTGATGGTCGACTCCTTCAACATTTCAGAATTACGCCTTAAAAGCTCATTTGTGGCATCCGTGACCGCTTTTTGGGCTTCCAAAGCTTTTTGCGAATGCGCAATTCCCAAAGTAAGCACCATTTGGTTTTTCCAAAGCGGAATGGTGTTCACCAACGACGATTGGATTTTCTCCATCAGTGAAGAGCTATTGTTCTGAATCAACCGTATTTGCGGTGCCGTTTGCAACACAACCATCCTTGTTAATTTCAAATCGTGCACTTTGCGCTCAAAACGGACAACATGCTGTTCCATGTCCTTATAAGCTTGAATCTTATGTTGATCGCCGGACTCTTCGGCCTCAGCCCTCAATTGTGGAAGCGTCACCGTATGCGCTTCATGTAACTTCTCCTCACCTGCTGCAATATACAAGGAAAGCTCTTTAAAATAATTTTGGTTCTCCACAAATAACCTATCAAAGATGTTTACATCTTTCGCCAAGTTTTTGTAGTGCCCTTCTAGTTTCAGTTCGATTTGATGGATGTTTTTCTCCACTGATTGGTATTCTGTGCGCATCCGTTGCAATTTTTTCTTCAGGTTATCAAAGAATGGGATCAAAGGTTTTTTATTGACATTCTCGTCAAAAGACTTAATATCAGAACGTAGGTTCAGCAAGATATCTTCTGCTCCACCCATGTCCTTTGTGCGTACCTGCTTGAGAATTTCATTGGAAAAATTGCTCACCTTAGTTTGGCTACCCACACCAAATTGAATAACATCAGTTGCCGAAGAAAGGTTGATTTTCTCTTTATATTGTTGAATAATTGCTTTTTCTTCCGCTGTAAAGTTAACCGCAATCTCTTTGTTTTTATGATCTTGACTATCGTCAAACGTTGTCAAATCTAAGTTTGCCATAATTATTCTTTTAAAAGGTTTCTATTTTTTAACGTTTGGATGTACACATCCGTTTCGGCCGATACATCCAAAATACCTAATTTTATCTGATTGGTAACTTCTTGTTCAATGGCAATGGCTGCCTTGGCAATCACTTCTTCCAGCTTGCGTTTGGATTCCACCGTCACCGGATTGTGCAATCTGGAATTTTCGATTTCATCATACTTCATCAATACGTTAACCACTGTAGCATGTCGCACCAAGAATTTTTCGGCTTCCATCTTGTCTTTCTGCTCCAATAATTGGAACAAATGGATAATACGGTCAATATTTTTATGAATGGCTTTATTATCAATTTCTTTACGCCAATGCAATAAGCGCTCAATAAACAATTGGGGAGTATCTAAAGTGGCCTGGGGCAATTGCAGGATATTTTTGGAGGAAGCGGTAGGAATCCAGGCTAAAGGTCGTATCTCTGCCAACTCCAGACGGCGCAGATAAGGTTTTGCCCGATTAAGCAAAAGGCCATTCCCAACGATATAGGAAGTCACATAACCTCCCAATGTCAATAGCATACCTGTAGAAATAGCCCCAAAAAAATAGATAAAAGAAGCGAATAACGCCATTTCGACCATAAGCAAGACTAACCCTGTGGCATACCAAGACCGTATCTTGCTTTTTTTGGCCTGAGAAAGCATCACAAAAGGAAAAGCATGTACAGGCAAGGGAATAAACATGGCGATGGAAATAAAGGTCCATGTCAGTTGTTGCAATTCCCAACGCTTAGATTTCTTTGTCGCAAATCCCATTCTGCAATTTAATTATTTTTTGCGATTTCTTTACAAAAAAAGATTAGACCAATTCTCATTCCAATACCGCAGTCATTTATTAAATGGGCATTTTTTCGCTTTTATACTGCCATAGTGGCATATTTCTAGCCTTTCAGATAGGATAAGCTATTTTTTAAACAGAATGTAATCTTCTTCGAGCGGACCGATGATCTCTTCGCCTTCTTGGTCGAGGTAAAACAGCATATCCTCGCCTACCTTCAACTTAAGATCCGTCTCTTTTCCTTTAAGATGCACCACAGAGCCGTTATTGTGCCACATAAAGCTTCCTTTATCTTCCAATTTCGTGTTCCGCTCCATATATTCACTCGTCAGGCTAAAGGTATTGTCGCTGTTCAGGACAACAGTGGTTTTAATTCCTGGACAATCAGCACAGGGAATAGTGCCTTCATAGGTGCCACTCCAATCCAACGAATTTTGGGAAGTGTGCACAGTATCGATAGGTGTCGTTTCGGCAACGGCATCGCTATCTGACAACGTTGAATCAGATGTCTTTGGTTGTTGGCATGCCATAAAACCGATACAAATTACCATGGCAAAAAAAAGTTTTTCCATCATTTTTTTATTTTTTCCTTTTATGGAGCAATTAACCTGCCAAGATCTACACTTTTAAATGGAATTTTAACATAGCATGGTCAGTTGATTCCTTCTGTGCCGATGACCCCAAAATCAAGGTAGTGAACAGCTTACCAACATACACAAGCTTGAATTGTTAAAAAATCAAAAAATATTTGCATTATACGAACCCTTTCGTACATTTGTTTACGAAAACATTCGTAGATTGAGATATGAAACCAACAGAAAGCGAAATGGAGATCTTGCAGGTCCTTTGGAAAAAAGGACAATGTTCTGTAAGAGAGGTACATGAAGCACTTAATAAAAAAGATGTGGGGTACACCACGATATTAAAGCTGATGCAAATTATGCTTGAGAAAGGTTTGGTGGATCGTGACACGTCTTCTAAAGTGCATTTATACGTTAGCAGCATTAGTCAAGAACAGACACAACACACCTTCTTGGAAAGAATGATTGACAACGTCTATAACGGCTCCACGTCCAAACTGGTCATGCAAGCTTTGGGGAACAAGCGTACCAGTCAGGAAGAAATTAATTTGATTAAGGAATATTTGAAAAATCTTGAAAAGAATTAGTTATGGAAATCTGGACACAGCACTTTACGCCTGCATTGGGATGGAGCATAGTCCATTCGCTATGGCAGGGAGCGGCAATGTATACGCTCCTATGCTTCATGTATGTAGCATTCCCAAAGGCGAAAGCAAAGCATAAATATGCTATTGCTTATGCAGGACAAGTCGGCATACTGGTAGCCTTTTTGACGACATTTGCCTATTACCTGAATACGTTTGACTACACGGGCACTTTGGGCGATGTTGAGGCAAATGTTATATTTATTCTGGCAGAAACGACGCATACATTTGCCACTATTGACCGGGTGGTACCTTGGTTTGCTTCTGCATATGTGATCGGTTTATTGCTTCAACTCATCTTCTTTGGCAAAAGTTTTTCCAAACTTCGGTACCTTCGACGGGCCGGATTAAGTGAAGTACCCATGGATTGGCTGGTTTCCTTCCATGAAATAAAAGGCAAATTGCAACTATCCAAACCAATTCAGTTTTACTTATCGGCCAAAATTTCCGTGCCACTGGTCTTGGGTTATTTAAAGCCTTTGGTCCTGTTCCCACTAGCCTATGCCAATCATATGGACATACGTCATGTAGAAAGTATCCTCTTACACGAACTGGCTCATGTCAAACGCAACGATTACCTATTCAATCTCGTAAAGGTGTGTATAGAAACCGTGCTTTTCTTCAATCCTTTTGTCTGGTTAATATCCAGACTTATCGAGACGGAAAGGGAGCATGCCTGTGACGATATCGTCGTTGAGCAAATTCCTTCTCCGATAACCTACGCCCAAGCCTTGATGTCACTTGAGGTCCTGCGTCAGGAGCAAGGCCTATCTTTCACTATGGCCATTGCCGGCAAAAAACAACATTTGTTACATAGAATAAAAAGAATCACAAAAATGGAAAAGAACTATATCAACGTTAAGCAGCATCTGTTTGCTATCGTCATTGGCTCCCTAGCTTTTATGGCCATTGCATGGGCCGTGCCACAAGAAACACGTATCGATCAGACCTTCTCGCCTATAGGTCAATATCAGGAATTGAACTATTTGATGCCATCCGTTGGCCAACCTATTCATGAACAGATTTTAGCAGTAGGCTCAGAATCATTTATAGCAAATGGCGACATCCAAAACCAACAAATGGTTATAGCAACAACGAATAGGGATACGATTTCGAAAGAGATAAATAGCAAAAATTCTGTTGAACAAAAAATTATAAAATTCAACTTTGATACCATCGTACCCGAAATACATTTTGACTCGGAGGAATGGAGGGAGAATATGGCAAAAATTCAAGTCAATACCCAAAAACTGGAGGAATACTTCAATTCGCCTGCGTGGAAAGAAAAAGTGGCTAAGATAGAAATTGATGCTAAAAAAATAGAGGAATATTATAATTCCCCCGAATGGAAAGAAAAAATGGCCAAGATCCAAATCAATACCCAAAAGCTAGAAGAGTATTTCAACTCGCCGGAATGGAAGGAAAAAACAGCAAAGATGGAGATTAACGCCAAAAAAATAGGTGAATACTATAACTCGCCGGAATGGAAAGAAAAAATGGCCAAGATTCAAGTCGATACTAAAAAACTGGAAGAATATTTCAATTCTGCCGAATGGAAGGAAAAGATGGCCAAGATAGAGATTGACACCAAAAAGATAAGTGAATATTTTGATTCGCCCGAATGGAAAGAAAAGATGCAACAAATAACCGAGTTGTACAATTCAGAAGAGTATAAAGCGATCCAGCGGAAATATGAAAAGGAAGTTGAAAATTTACAGCTAAAGAAAGGATTGCGCTAAAAAATAAAAAATAAGGACAAAATTGTTTCATGTATATCGGAGGGGGGATCTATCTAGGTTCTCCCTCCTTTCTTGTATCCTTATTAAATTTTTATGTATACTTGCGCTTCAGTCATTTGCATTTAAAAATGAGCGTGATTTATGCTATAGACCTATTGGGCACCATGGTTTTCGCCATATCAGGAGCCATGGCCGCCAATCGAAAAGGTATCGATATTTTTGGTGCTACTTTTACGGGGTTTGTGACCGCCATCGGTGGTGGTTCGCTACGGGATGTATTCTTAAACTTACGTCCGGTTTGGGTAAATGATGGCAATTATCTCATCGCTATTTTTATCGGTGTGCTGATCTCTATATTTGCCAATAGACAGCTGGATCGCTTAGCGCGTACGCTTTTTTTCTTTGATGCTATTGGGATAGGAATTTTCTGTATCATTGGTGTTCAAAAATCACTTGCCTACGAAAGTTCGGAAATCGCAGCCATTATCTTTGGCATGTTTTCGGCCGTGATGGGAGGTGTAATCCGCGATACCTTAATGAATGAAACCCCATTAATATTCCGCAAGGAGATTTATGCAACAGCATGCCTATTTGGCGCAATTGTATATGTTATTTTGGGACAATGGAACATCGATGCCTCCTTAAATACTTTTATCAGTGCATCCATTATTTTCACCATCAGATTTTTAGCCGTAAGATATCAGCTCTCCCTGCCCGTTGTTGGTGGCTAAAAAAGAAGAGATATTTTTTTTGACTATCTCTTCTTTTTCTGTTGCGGGAATCTCATTTTGTAGTTTACCTTCACCATTCCCTTGGAAATAGCATCTAGTTTCCCTTTTAACATAGTTTTTTTCAGTGGCCCTAATTTGTCTACAAACAATTTGCCTTCGATATGGTCGTATTCGTGTTGCACGATGCGGGCAGCTAATCCTGAAAGTTCTACCTCCTGTTCTTCAAAATGCTCATCCAAATAGTTGATGACCACATCCGAGGGGCGCATGACTTCCTCCGAGATGTCTGGAATGCTCAAACAGCCTTCACTAAATCCCCATTTCTCACCTTTTTCTTCTATGATGATAGGATTAATCAATACTTTCTTGAAATCCTGTAGCGCAGGATCGCCTTCTCCATCTTCATCATCTTCCGCGAAGGGGGAGGCATCGATAACAAACAAGCGAATCGATAGCCCGACTTGTGGGGCAGCCAATCCGACACCTCGGGCGGCATACATTGTTTCGAACATGTCATCAATAAGCTGTTTCAAGTTCGGATAATCCTCATCTATCTCTGCGGCTTTCTTTCTCAGGATGGGATCGCCATATGCTACAATAGGTAACTTCATATTTCTTAATTTCAGTGCAAAGGTATTAATAAAAATTTATACGCGCTTGGAATGTGCTAACTTTGTATCTGATATGCAACGACAGGAAATCATTTATTCCTTTGCTGAAAACTTAACAGCTCAGTTGGACGAGCCATTTACGCTTTCCGATTGTGGGAGTTATTGGCTGTTGCATACAACCACTTTACCTTGCACGATCGTGATCTATTTTCCAGAAAAAACGGAAAGGGTTTCGATCCTTGATCGCCGTGTCTTTCACATTGATTTAGATCAGATAGTCGGCCATGCAACCAAAATTGTTCTTCGTTTGGCTGCTCTACTGGGAAAGGGTAAGGTCATTTACGGCAGACAAACCGTGGTGGCCCGTATTGATAAAAAGATGACCATATCGTTTCAAGAAGAACATCATCTGCAGGTGGCCTTGCCCGGAAAGTATCGATATGGGCTGTTTCATCATGGGGAGCTTGTTTCGGTAGCCATTTTTAGTGGCGGGCGGAAAATGAAAGGGCAAACAGAGCGTTATCGATCGTTCGAACTGTTGCGCTTTTGCCATAAATCTGGATTTCGGGTGGTAGGAGGTCTGTCAAAGTTGATTCATGCTTTCGTTCAAGATTTTTCGCCTAATGATATTATGACCTATGTCGATAAGGATTGGTCACACGATTCCAGTTTGAAGACTGTGGGATTTTCAAAAGCAGGTGAAATCCCACCACAACATTTTTGGGTTGTGGCGGAAAAGAGGCATTATGTACGCGATGATGAAAGCCTTGTGCAACTTCAAAAAGCATATCCCCACGGATACCTAAAATTAAACTCGGGGAGTATGAAATTAGTACTAACATTATGAAAACCACGAATGGATTTGTATATTTAACCCTCATATAATTTAAAACTTAAACAAGAACAATCTTATGAAACGGAAATTGCGTATGGGTATGGTTGGCGGGGGTAACGATGCCTTCATTGGTGCCGTTCACCGGATAGCAGCCTTTATGGATGGAAAAATAGAACTTGTCTGCGGCGCTTTTAGTGTCGATAAACAGATTTCCAAACAATCTGGCGAAGATCTCTTCGTAGACCCGGATCGGGTATACGATTCTTACGAGGAAATGATCGAAAAAGAGGCACAACTACCTGAGGATAAGCGCATGGATTTCCTGACCATCGTCACCCCAAATTTTTTACATTATGGTCCAGCCAAAATGGCTTTGGAGAACGGTTTCGACGTAGTAGTCGAAAAACCGATGACGGTAACTTTGGAGGAAGCTAAAGAGCTCAAGGCAATTGTGGAAAGAACAGGACGTACTTTGTGTCTAACACATACATATTCTGGCTATCCGATGGTCAAACAGGCCAAAGCAATGGTCAAAGATGGACATTTTGGAAAAATACGCAAGATTGTTGTTGAATACCCCCAAGGTTGGTTAAGCCGGCTGACAGAAAGAGAAGGCAATGCCGGCGCTGCTTGGCGGGCAGACCCTAAAAAGTCTGGACTTTCGCTGGTGATGGGCGATATTGGAACACATGCCGCGCACTTGGCAGAGTATGTAACAGGTTTGAGGATAACAGAGCTGTGTGCCGACTTGACCACTTTCGTCGAAGGGCGCTTATTAGATGATGACGGTTCGGTATTGTTGCGTTTCGACAACGGCGCTAAAGGCGTGTTGATGGCTTCGCAAATTTCAGCAGGTGAAGAAAATGCCGTTAGAATTCGTATCTATGGCGAAAAAGGCGGATTGGAATGGGCCAATGAAGATCCCAATAACTTAATCATTAAAATGCTCGATCAGCCCCGGCAACTTTATCGTACCGGCAATGCCTATGCTGCGCCATATACCTTGAGCTCTTTTGCCACGCACAATACCCGTATCCCTGCCGGACACCCCGAAGGATTGTTGGAATCGTTTGCCAATATCTACCGCAATTTTGCGCTTACGATCAGCGCTAAAAAAGAAGGTCGAACACCAACGCCAGAGGAACTAGACTTTCCTACGGTAGACGACGGTGTCCGCGGCATGGCATTCGTGCAAAATGTGGTGGCCAGCAACGCAACTCATGAAAAATGGACTACATTTGTGATGTGATAGCGTCGTCAAGCCATAAAAAAAATATGCAGGCGGAGGTTCACCTTCCGCCTGATTTGTTATGTGTTGTTTTAGGCCCAACCGCATCCGGAAAGACCGAATTGGCTGTTGCACTAGCCCATCAAATCGATGGGGAAATTATCAGTGTAGATTCCCGTCAAGTGTACCGCGACATGCATATCGGAACAGGAAAGGATTTGGCAGCGTATCGGGATATCCTATATCATCTCATCGATATTTGCAACCCTGGAGAGCGGTACCATCTGTCTAGGTTTCAAGCCGACTTTCAGCAAGCTTATCGGGACATCTTAGCCAGAGGCCGTCAGCCGATTGCCTGTGGCGGAACAGGTCTTTATATACACTCCTTATTGCAACATCAACCATATATAGATGTGCCGTTAGACTTGGTTTTGCGTGAAACTTGGCAACAAGCGTCAAAAGAAGAGCTATTGCGTCAGCTTGATATATACCAAATCCCAGCAAATTTTCATGTGGACCGGACATCACATAAACGACTAATAAGAGCTATAGAAGTGCTGGAGTATCTGAAACAAGACCCGGGTTATGCAACAAAAGAACACAGACATTACCCGCATATTATTTTTGGCATTAATCCTCCTGTAGAGGATCGGCGCAAAAAAATCAGCCAGCGCTTAAAGAAACGTATCGATCAGGGACTTGTTGACGAAGTGGAGTCATTATTGGCCAAAGGATTAACACATGATGCATTGCAATACTATGGATTAGAGTACAAGTATGTTTCATTGTTCTTGTTGGGCCAAATCGATCGGGAGACTTTTTTCAAGCGATTGGAAACGGAGATTCATCGCTATGCCAAAAGGCAGATGACTTTTTTCCGTAAAATGGAAAAAGATGGATTAAAAATCCATTGGCTCCAAGCGGAAACGACCTCCGAACGTTTGAAGGAAATGCTACAGACCTTGCAATTAGAAAAAAACATTTAACCGCAAAGGCGTAAAATTCACGAAGGAAAACCGAGCTTAAGTTAGGTGCGATTGCCCCCCTCCTTTGCTTTGCACAAGTTCATTCAAAAAGGTTATATTTGTACAAAAAAACATATGACCTTTACTGCAATAGACTTTGAATTAGCGACAGCCGCTTACAACAGTGTGTGTGCATTGGGTATTGTAAAGGTGGAAGATAATGAAATCGTGCATCAATTCCATAGTTTAATTAAACCACCTCAAAATAAATATATGTGGCAGACTACACGTGTGCACGGCATCAGACCTAAAGACACAGCGACAGCACCGTCTTTTCAAGAGATATTCCCTGAAATAAGACCCTATTTGGACCACGTACACATGGTTGCACATAATGAAAAGTTTGATCGGGAAGTATTGATGAAAACCATGCAATACTATGGACTGGATTATAAGGAGTTGGGATTGGCAAAAGTATGGGATTGTACGAGTGAAATTTATAGATCCAAAGGGTTTGCGAAAACAAAACTCAGCGTTTGTTGTCGTATAATGGGGGTAGAGTTGCATCACCACGACCCTTTATCAGATGCAAAGGCCAGTGCCACGTTGTATATGATGAAAGATCGCATAGACGATGCATTTATTGAACTTCATTTTCCAAAAACGGAACAAAAAATGAGTAATGAGATATGAGCAAAGTAGTTAATGTTATACTTTCTGGAGGAGTAGGATCTCGGCTTTGGCCTTTGTCGCGCAAATCGAAACCAAAGCAATATCTTCCTATCTTCAATGAGAAATCACTTTTTGGTTTAACCGTCGAACGCAATCAGAAAATCTGTAACCACGTACTATTGGTAGGTTCTGTTCAAAACATTGATTTGGCCAAAGCTGAATTGGCGAACACATCTTACGATATTATCCTGGAATCGGTACCAAGGAATACGGCGGCCGCTATCGCTTTTGCGGCGCTTTCGGCCCAAGCAGATGATATCCTCGTCGTCACCCCATCGGACCACTTAATCGAAGATGATGAACAATATCTGCAAGCCCTATTGCGAGGTGTTGAATTTGCCAAACAAGGTTTTTTAGTAACCTTTGGTATGCAACCGACACGTCCCGAAACAGGTTATGGATATATCGAGACAGAGGGGAACAATGTACTTTCTTTCCGGGAAAAACCAAACTCCGAAACGGCTAAAGATTTTATAAAAAGAGGGAATTTTCTGTGGAATTCTGGTATTTTTTGTTTTAAGGCTAGCACCTATCTGCAGGAATTGGAGCGTTTTGATCCGAAATTATATATTGCGGCAAAATTGGCTTTTGACAACTCTGAAAATGGCATTTTAGATGAAGAGCTTTCACGCAAAATCCCATCAAAAAGCGTGGATTATGCCGTCATGGAACGAAGTGACAACATAAAAGTAGTACCCTCCTTCTTCCGTTGGTCGGATATGGGCTCATTCGATTCGCTATATGACTATTTTGTGGCAAAAGGACACCCAAAAGATGAACATGGGAATCTCGTTATCGGCGAAGCAAAGCATACTATATTTCTTGGGGTAAAAAACTGCATTGTCGTCAACACCGAAGACGTCATGTTGATTTTGGATAGAGCGTTTTCACAAGATGTGAAACAAGTGTATGAACAATTGGAGAAAGAGGGCTCTAAACTCATATGATGGGAAATGAGGCAATCTAATTTGCAGGCTACCCATAAAACAGCAAATACATGTTCCAGGTGTGTGAAACATTAAATTAAGTTTACTTTTGAGGATTAAACATATTATATTTGATTTTGGTTGAAAAATTGCGTTAATGAACATACCCCAGTGGATTAGGCGTTTTAGGAAAGACAACCCCAGATGGGTTGTTTTGCTGATTGATTTGATCATCGTTTTCATCTGTTATATTCTCTCTCATTTTGTTATATACAGCTTCAGGGGAAGGTTTGACTATGATCTGATGATGTCAAAGGCGCCTCTTGTCTTACTGGTTTATTGGGCAGTATTCCTAATATTTAAGACATACAAAAGTATTGTTCGCCAGTCAGGTATACGGGATGTACAACGGATCATGACAACTGTCTTCGTCGTATCCGCTATTCTGCTTATGCTCTCCTTCGTCCTCAAACAATTTATTGAAAGGGAAACGCCATGGGCAGCTTATTTAAGGCTGTCCTATGCTGTTATTTTTACACACGCCATGTTGACAATGGTCAGCCTAGTGGCATCTCGGATAGTGTATAGATGGATATATGAACGGTTATTTTGGGGTGCTCGTTTAGAAAAGGTATTGTTGGTTGGTGCTGGGAATATGGGCAACGTTACCTACAACATTTTGCATAGTGACGTAAAGAACAAATATCGAGTAGTCGGCTTCGCAGACGATAACCCCGGTAGGATTGGCAAACGGATCAATGGCTTTAAGATAATGAGTCTAGATGATCTGAATGAGGACCTGATTCGGACGCTACGTGTAGATCACATCATCATAGCATTGGATGACAATAACAGGGAACGCATAAAGAATATTTCGTCTAAGATAGAGCCATTACCTGCGAAATTAAAAATTATGCCATCTTCGGCAAAACTGCTAAGTGTTGAAAAGGCCAGTAGACAGCTACGTACATTGAAAATTGATGATTTATTAGGCCGTGAAGCTATTAAACTCGATAATACACATGTCCAAAACTTTCTCAAAGATAAAGTGGTGTTGGTCACAGGGGCTGCTGGGTCCATCGGGTCTGAGTTGGCCAGGCAAATTTCCTTTACACATTTCAATCAGCTCGTTTTATTAGATCAAGCAGAATCAGCTTTATATGATTTACAACAAGAACTAAAAGATATTGCCATAGAAGGCGTGCATTATATCGTGGGCAATGTGAGGGATAGGGCTTTTATGGAGACTATCTTCGTAAAGTATAGACCTGACGTTGTTTTTCATGCGGCAGCATACAAACACGTACCGCTCATGGAGCAAAATCCCTACGAATCTCTACGCACGAATGTATTAGGCACTAAAAACATAGCCGATTTGGCAACGAAATACGCGATAGACAAATTTGTGATGGTCTCTACGGATAAAGCCGTCAACCCAACCAATGTGATGGGCGCAACGAAACGTATGGCCGAAATGTATGTGACGGCTTTGAACAGTACGACTCATACCAATTTTATCGTCACCCGTTTCGGGAATGTTTTGGGTTCAAATGGCTCGGTCATCCCCCTTTTCGAGAAACAGCTTAAAAAAGGCGGACCACTGACAGTAACCCATCCGGATATCACCCGTTATTTTATGACCATTCCGGAAGCCTGCCAATTGGTGCAGGAAGCGGGGGCAATGGGTAAAGGAGGCGAAATCTTCGTCTTTGATATGGGGGAGCCAGTCAAAATTATGGATTTGGCCAAGCGAATGATTCGCTTGAAAGGCTATCAATATCCACGGGATATCGATATACAGGTTGTCGGGTTGCGACCGGGAGAGAAAATCTACGAAGAGTTGCTGGCCAATGACGAGAACACGAGCAAGACACATCATGAAAAAATCATGATTGCAAAAGTGAATACACATGATGTGCACTTGAAAAAGGAAAGGATCGATATGCTTTGCCGTAGCTTGAATGATGATTTCCTTATACTTCCTGCATTAGAGCTGGTTGCATATATGAAAGAAATCGTACCTGAATATGTCTCCAACAATTCTATTTTTGAGGAGTTAGATACTGACCGAATGGAATCAGCAGGTAATGATATCGAAACTTAGCCAAATTTTGCTAACAGGCCCCGGTTTCCTCCAGCGAGGTTAGACGATTGTTAAAAGCCCCAACAGAAATCTCCGATTTTGTACTTTTGCATATTAAATGCTAATTTTATTCCAAATGGATATTCAAGATGTCTTTACATACATATTCAGCGTTCTTATATTGGCGATACCTCTCTTTGCCATATACCGTTGTTTGTTGAATAGGAATTTATCTGGGAGGCAAAAAGTATTTTGGATATTAATTGCGTTGATCGTTCCTTTTTTTGGAGGCTTGATCTACCTCATCTTATTTCATAAGAAACCTTAACGCTCATTTTTAAATGCACTGACATGATTACGAAGGAGACGATAGATAAAGTGCTTGACACTGTCCGAATCGATGAGGTAGTGGGCGATTTTGTGGATTTGAAAAAGCGCGGCACATCCCTTATTGGTAACTGTCCTTTCCATAACGAGAAAACACCTTCTTTCCATGTTTCGGTTTCGAAGGGGATTTACAAGTGCTTCGGTTGCGGTGCCGGAGGTGATGCCCTGAAGTTTGTGATGGAATTGGAGAAGTACTCCTATCCGGAGGCCATTCGCTATTTAGCCGACAAATACAACATTCCTGTAGAGGAAGTAGAGCGTACACCTGCACAACTCGCCGCACACGACAAGCGAGAAAGCCTTTACGTCCTCAGCAATTGGGCTGGGAAGTATTTCAAAGAACAGCTGTGGCAGAGCGAATTGGGCCAATCCATTGGTCTGTCTTATTTCAAAGAGCGTGGCTATCGTGAAGATATTATCAAGAAATTCGAGTTAGGTTATTCACCGGACCAATGGACAGTGATGTCAGATGCCGCCATAGCAGCAGGATTTCACCAAGATTATCTCAAAGAGATAGGCCTTTCGATAGAAAGAGACGATGGCAGTGTTTACGATCGATTTCGAGGGCGTGTCATCTTTCCAATCCATAGCCTTACAGGGCGAATTATAGGGTTCGGTGGACGAACCTTAAAAACCGAGAAATCCGTACCTAAGTATGTCAACTCGCCGGAAAGCGATATTTACCATAAATCGGATGTGCTATATGGACTTCATTTCGCCAAGAAATCCATCATGGACAACGATACCTGTTATTTGGTGGAAGGCTATGCGGATGTGATATCCATGCATCAGGCAGGCGTAGAAAATGTGGTGTCTTCTTCAGGCACTTCGTTGACAACTGGACAGATTAAGCAAATTGTCCGTTTCACCAAAAATGTAGTCATTCTTTATGATGGTGATGCAGCGGGTATTAAAGCATCTCTTCGCGGTACAGACATGTTGCTCGAAGAGGGACTGAATGTCAAGGTATTGCTTTTTCCTGATGGAAACGATCCTGATTCCTATGTGCAAAAGTTTGGCTCAGCAACGTTTAAGGAATATATCAGCACCCATCAGCAGGATTTTATCTTTTATAAAACAAACATCTTGTTACAGGATGCCCAGAATGATCCGATAAAAAGGGCAGAAGTAATTCGAGAGGTTGTACAGAGTATTTCGCTGATACCGGATGAGATCAAAGTATCGGTTTTTATCAAACAATGTTCTGGATTGTTGGATATTGAAGAACGTGTCTTGCTGACGGAGCTGAACAAAATGCGCTTGGAGAAGGCCAAGGCCAAAGATAAGAAAGAGGCACAGCACCAGCGAACGCATACAGCATTGCCTGAAGTATCAGAGGGCCCGCCAGCGGATTTTTTCTTAACGGATGAGGAACGTCGGCAAGTCGGCGCGCCACCGTTACCGGAGTTGCATACCGTCACCGCTGAGATATTGCAAGAGCGGGAGATTGTTCGAATCTTGATCAATTATGGAAACGAGATGGTGACATGGGAAGGCGATGGTGATGTGCCAATTGTAGCCTACCTACTGGTATCTTTGGAAGATGTCACTTTTGAGGACAAGACATGTGCATATATTGTGGATGTATTTCGAGAAAAGGCGAAGGCATTTGAGATACCGGAAGCCAAGTTTTTCTTTTCGCACGAAGATAAAGGCGTGCAGGAACTTGCGATCAGTTGTGTATCTTCTCCTTATGAATTAAGCCCTAATTGGAATGATGACAAGCGGAAGATATATGTTAGCGAAGAACGGGAACATTTGAAGTCGTTGACCATTGAAGCCATTTACCGCATCAAGAAAAGAAAGGTGGAAAAAGACATGTATAAGGTACGTGAAGAGCTAAAAGAGGAGCACACCGCAGAAAATATGGAGATCTTGTTGTCCAAATACCAAAAATTGAAGGAAGCAGAAAAATTATTGGGTTTATATTTGGGGAATACGGTTGTGAAGTAACTATCTTTATCCCAACATAAATTGGACATAGACGTTTGACGAGGAATTGAAAAATATGAGATTAAAACACTTAGCAAGCTATATGGCGCTCATAGCCTTTATCGTAGCCGGTTGTAAATCGCAAAAGAGTAAATTTGAATTTTTGACACCGAAATCAGGAGACCATGTCACCTATGGCGAAAAGGTATTGGTGCGGATGCAGTTTCCCGACACCACCATCGATTCCGTGATCTATTCGGTTGACGGACAAGTTATAGATAAAAAGCAGGATACAACTGCCACGAATCTAGATACGGAGAAAATAGGATTGGGAGCTCGGAATTTGGTAGCTAAGGTGTATAAAGACGGGCAAGAAAAGGTGGCGTACAGCAACATCACAATCCTGCCCGATTCGCCAAAACAATATACTTTTGAGGTCGTAAATGAATACCCGCACGACACGACCGCCTTTACACAAGGATTGGAGTACGAAACCGGTTTTTTATATGAATCTACCGGCGCGGGGAACAATCTGATAACATCTTTGCGGAAAGTGGAACTGACTACAGGTAAAGTCGTACAAAAAAAGGAAATCACAGGCAACGATCCTTCCGGACAACCCTATTTCGGAGAAGGGATGACCATCGTAGATGACAAAATCGTGATGTTGACCTGGATGAACAACATAGGCTATGTCTTTCATAAAAAATCATTTGAGCAATTGTCCTCCTTTAATTACCAAAACAGCAAGCAGGGTTGGGGTTTGTGCTACGATGGCGCAAAACTGTTAAAAACGGACAGTTCCAATAAACTGTATTTTTTGGACGCCAACACCTATCAAGAAACAGGGTATATTGCTGTTTACGATAACAATGGTCCACTGAACAACATTAACGAGTTAGAATATATTGATGGGAAGGTTTATGCCAATGTATATGGTAAAGACATCGTTGTGATTATTAACCCTGCAACCGGAGTTGTAGAAGGACAGATCAATTTTGTCGGCCTTTACAAAAATCCCAAAAGAGGACCTGTTGACGAGGAGATGAACGGAATAGCCTATGACAAAGTAGGAAAACGCTTATTCGTCACCGGGAAACAGTGGAATAAACTTTACGAAGTGCGTATTGTAGAACGTTAGGATAAAACAGGGACTCTCGGATACGCTCTATTTTTAAGGGAGTACCTCTCCTTTTTCTATCGAAAATTCAATCTTGTCCATAAGGGGTAGGATATCCTTTTCCAATTGTTCTTCCAAACGGTCAGGATAAAGTATGCCATAAAGATGGTCTACCTCGTGCTGAAAGATAACAGCGGTAAATCCTTCGACGATTTCGTCTGCCGTTTTTCCTTGTTTATCGGTATATTGTAGTTTAATGCTATAGTTCCGGATGACATCCTCTTTGCGGTCAGGAATGGATAAACAACCTTCTGTTCCTTTGCGCAACAATTTAGACCGCCAAATAATCTTAGGATTGATATAGAACTCAAAAGGTTGTCCCTCTTTATCAAAACGTTGCACCCAAATAGCATTTTTGTTGATGCCAACCTGTGGTGCCGCTATACCGACGCCCGAATGATCGGGATCTTGTACTGTTGCCAACATTCGGCTGGAAAGCATTGGCAATAGCGGGTCGTTAAACTTAATATCTTCAGAAACGGCCCGGAGAATCAAAGAATCACGCTCTACAGTCGTTTGCAATATGTACATTTTATCCTTTTCCGATCCTGATAAGATCAGTTTCTGTTCAGTTTTGTTAAAATTCTTTGCCATACTGTTGTCTGATTCGCGTTGATGTTTAGGTCCTTCATATTTTTTCTCTCCGGCCTCAATGGCTATAGAAAGGTAATTTTCTCTTGGCGGTTGCGGACAGCGATATCCACTGCTGTAGGCACAATAAGGATTATAGGCTTTGTTAAAATCAATTTCCACTTTTCCATTTTTGATATCACTGATTTTAATGTCTATGTATCGACCACTTTCGTATGTTGATTCTCCAGTTGTGAGATCCAGAAAAGGAAGAAATAAATACTCCGACCCCGTGTCTGGAACAAAAACACCTGCACTTTGGTAAGCGGTCAAGTTGAATACTTTATCCTGAAGTGTAAAATGAAGTAAAGCAAACCTTTTAAACTCCTTGTTAGTGCCATCTGATGTGGGCATACGGAATGTTGGTTCGTTATAAAGGTATTCCACAGTAGCTTGAGCTCGGTATTTTTCCTGCACGGGGAAGTAATGGACAAAGCCTAGATTTTGTGAGGCTATCGGCCCTTTAGCATCGTGGCTCAAGTTTTGGAGCTTTTGTTGTCGATAGACTTTCATTTCCATAGAATAGTCTTGTGCCAAAACACACATAGGTATAACAGCGCAAAGCCATAGGATAAAATATCTCATATCTGCATTCTAATTGATCAAAGATACACGTTTTTCATCTTTTTACCTTCGATAAGCTCGATTCGGAATCGTACTTTTGCATAAAATTTAATTGTTATGCGCATCATGGCATTTGATTATGGAACGAAACGGATCGGCATTGCCGTAACGGACCCTATGCAACTTATTGCCACTGCCCTTACTACGGTGCACCCTGCACAGATATGGACTTTTTTGGAGGATTACCTGAAATCGGAGGAGATTGAGACTTTTGTCATAGGCAAGCCTTTGCAGATGGATGGCACCCCTTCTGAATCAACACAACATATTGTGGGGTTTACACGTAAATTAAAAAGAACATATCCGAATATCGGACTTGCAGAAGTCGATGAGCGGTTCACGTCCAAAATGGCTTCTTCTGTTATTGCACAGAGTGGCAAAAACAAGAAAAGCCGACAAGAAAAAGGATTAGTAGACGTTATCTCAGCAACGATTATTCTACAGTCTTATCTCGACTCAAGATTATTTTGACACTATGGCACTAAAAGATATTTTCTTCTTCAACGAAGACATAACCTATATCATTAAGGATAAACAAAAGGTTCGGAAATGGATCGCCGATACGATTAAAGCAGAAGGATTTAAACGTATAGGAGAGCTGAATTTTATTTTGTGTTCAGATGCCTATCTATTGGAAATCAACAAACAGTATCTCCATCACGATACATTTACGGATATTGTGACCTTCGATTCATCCGAGGAAGACTCGGTTATAGCAGGTGACATTTTTATATCTGTTGAACGCATTAAAGAAAATGCACTAAAATTCAAGGTGCCTGAACAAGATGAATTACACCGGGTGATTATTCACGGAGTACTGCATTTGTGTGGCTACTTGGACAAGAAAAAAGAAGATAAAGAATTGATGACAGCGAAAGAGAACGCGTATTTGGCTAAGCGTGGTTTTGAAAAAGCCGTTTAATCGGTTAAATATCCTAACCGATTAAACAACAAATTCTTTTATTAAAATCTTTCAAACTGCGAGAAGAAGAAATTTCCTTCAATTTGTGCATTTTCATCAGAATCTGAACCATGAATTGCATTCGCATCAATAGATTTTGCGTATTTATTGCGAATAGTACCTGCTACGGCCTTTGCCGGATCAGTAGCACCTATTAATTTGCGGAATTCTTCCACGGCATTTTCTTTCTCCAAGATAGCCGCTACGATAGGACCTGAGGTCATGAATTCGACTAATTCACCATAAAAAGGTCTTTCCTTGTGCACCGCGTAAAAACTTCCGGCAGTTTCTTTTGTCAACTGAATATATTTCATGGCGACGATTTTGAAGCCGTCGGCGATAATGTCATTTAAAATTGCTCCGATGTGGCCATTTGCTACGGCATCCGGCTTAATCATTGTGAACGTTCTGTTTGTTGCCATGTTACTGAAATTTTTTGCAAAGGTAGGAAAAGTTGAAACAAAGAACAAGGAGAAAAGAAACAAGGAATCATGCAATACCCTGTGTTTCCTGGCTTCACCAAGCAATCTTTATTTCGCAATAAGGTGTTACAATATTTCGGACTAAAGCAAAGCATGCGAAAACACTCGTCACTTTTTTACTTTTTACTTTTTACTTCATACTTTTGTATATATGTCTAAAAATCTTCAAGTAACGATCGATAAGGATTCGGGTTTCTGCTTTGGGGTGGTATATGCTATCGATATGGCTGAGGAAATTCTCGAAGAGGACGGCTATCTGTACTGCCTTGGCGACATTGTCCACAATGACGAGGAAGTAGCGCGATTAAAAGCGAAGGGATTACGCATCATTGGCCATGAAGACTTGGCAAAGCTCAACAACGAAAAAGTCCTGATCCGGGCGCATGGAGAAGCGCCCGAGACTTACCGTATTGCGCTGGAAAACAACATTACTTTGATTGATGCCTCTTGTCCAGTGGTGCTGAAGTTGCAAAATCGGATCAAGACTTCCCATGATGATAACGAAAAAATCCTGATTTTCGGGAAGCACGGACACGCCGAAGTAATTGGCTTACAGGGTCAGACAAATAATGAGGCCCTGGTTTTTCAAGACATTGATGAATTAGACAGTGTGGAATTGCCCCCATCCTTCACATTGTACAGCCAGACGACAAAAAGCGTGGATAAATTCTACGCCATCAAAGAAGAATTGATAAGACGTGGCTATGAAGTAAAGGCCAATGATACCATCTGCCGGCAGGTATCCAATCGCTACGAAGACCTGGGGGATTTTGCTCGACAGTATGATAAAATTGTATTTGTGTCGGGAAAGAAATCCTCTAACGGGAAAGTCCTCTACGAGGTGTGCAAAGAAGCTAATCCCAACAGCTACTTTATTTCTGATCCCGCTGAAATCGATTCTACGGTCTTCCATGAAAACGAAACTGTCGGTATTTGTGGGGCCACATCTACTCCGATGTGGTTGATGAAAGAGGTGAAACAGGCTTTGGAACGACTTTAACGTCCGTCATGATATTTTCATTTTCTATCCCCGTTCCTATTTGGCTATAAATTTTGCTTATTTTTGTACCAAATGAGCAAGAGAGCAACAAAAGGTGTGCTGTTAGTGCAATTGGGAACACCCGATGCACCTACTACAAGCGGCCTTCGCAAGTACCTGACGGAGTTTCTGATGGACCCACGTGTTATGGATATTCCTTATGTCAGCCGCACACTGTTGGTAAAAGGTATCATTGTACCCAAAAGAGCTCCACGTTCAGCAGCGATCTACAAGACCATTTGGGCGCCAGACACTGGTTCTCCTTTGATGTATTACAGCGAGTTGCAACGTGATATGCTTCAACAAGAGCTTGGCGATGATTACCACGTCGAATTGGCCATGCGCTACCAAAACCCATCCATCGCCACGGCATTGAAAAAAATGGAGGGTATGTTCTTGGAATCCATTCGCGTCATTCCCTTGTTCCCACAGTATGCTTCAGCCACAACTGGATCCATCATTGACAAAGTGATGGAAATCATGCGCACATGGCAATACTTTCCGACCGTGAGTTTCGTTAGTAGTTATTGTGACGACGATGAAATGGTTGAAACCTTTGTGGCGCATGGTCGTAAGTATGATCTTGCAGCATTTGACCATGTTTTGTTCAGCTATCACGGGTTGCCCGTCCGTCAATTGGGGAAGGTCGATCCATCGGGTACCTTAAAATGCCCTGATGCAGGATGCAATCAGTGTAAGGTAACGAAAAACCCGTTTTGCTATCTCTCGCAATGTTATGCAACAACCCGAGCCATTGTAGCCAAATTGGGTTTGACAGAGGACCGCTATACGGTTTGTTTCCAATCGCGTTTAGGCAAAACCCCTTGGATACAACCCTATACGTCTGACACCTTGCATCAATTGGCCAAACAGGGTGTAAAAAAACTGTTGGTTTTCAGTCCAGCCTTTGTCGCCGATTGTATCGAAACATTGGATGAAATCCAAGTAGAGTATGCAAAAGAGTTTAAAGATCTGGGAGGAGAAGAAGTGGCGATGGTCGAAAGTTTGAATGACGATCCAAAATGGATTAGCGTCCTTAAGCGTTTGGCTTTAAATAATTAGTATAGAAGATGTTAGTATTTAATGCAATATTGCTTTTTTTGTTTGATTTTTATATTTTCTTTGCTCTCAGGGCAACAAAAATCAAATTTGTAAAACGCAAATTTTTTCCTTATCTATGGTGGGGTTATACCATTGGTTTGTTGGTTGGCTTATATATTTCGGCCAAATATAATATCCCGTTGATGTACCGTTCCATCATCTTGGTAGCCTTCTTCATGACGGCAATTAGCAAGTTTATCTTTATCGTTATCCTACTGATAGATGATATTCGAAGGGGAGGCGTATGGATTACTCGGCTTTTTTCACCAAAGAAAAGCGAAGATTTGCCGGATCGGCTGAAGGATTTGTCCGAACCACTTCCTGAGCGTCCGAAAAATGGCATTACCCGATCAGAATTTCTCACCAAATCCGGTCTTTTAGTAGCTTCGTTGCCTATCTTCCCTTTGTCATGGGGCATGATCGCTGGAGGGTACGACTATAAAATAAGACGGCAGAAATTATACCTGCCTAATTTGCCTACGTCATTCCATGGCATGCGTATCGCACAGATTTCAGATGTGCATTCAGGATCCTTCTACAATAAAAAAGCTGTTTTGGGTGGCGTAGAAATGCTATTAGGCGAGAAACCTGACATGATTTTCTTCACGGGCGATTTAGTAAACAATGTAGCTTCCGAAATGCGGGATTATCAAGATATTTTCGCAAAAGTAAAAGCTGATTTAGGTGTTTATTCTGTGCTTGGCAACCATGACTACGGCGATTATTATTTTGGTCGGGAAGATTCTCCTGCCAAGCGCAAAAACCTGAAGGACTTGAAGGATACACATAGAGTGATGGGCTGGGATTTGCTCCTGGATCAAAACAGATCCATCAAAGTCAATAATGAAGAGGTTTCAGTAGTTGGTGTTGAAAACTGGGGGACTGGCAGATTCCCAAAGAAAGGTGATTTACACAAAGCATTGATGGGCACAGAAGAATCACCTGTTAAACTGCTTCTTTCGCATGACCCTTCACATTGGCGGGCACAAGTATTGGATACGGATGTAGACGTCATGTTTGCCGGACATACACACGGTATGCAATTCGGTGTGCGTGGTGAACATTTTCAATGGAGTCCAGCCAAATTTGTGTACGACGAATGGGCAGGACTTTATGAGGAAAAAGATCAGAAACTGTATGTCAACGTGGGCTACGGATTTTTAGGTTATCCCGGAAGGGTTGGTATCTTACCTGAAATTACCATTTTTGAGTTGATAAAAGGCGAGAAACCTTTGGTATAAAGAACAAATCTATACATAAATTCAAAAATACCTGCGAAATTCGCGGCATTTTTGAATATTACCCTATAGAATACTATAGGTAGCGGAGCACTTAGACGTTTCCTCTACCTTGCAGGCGACAAGTTTCACGGTAAATTCCTTTAACTGGCCTGGTCCAATTTCTTCAACCAAATATTTGGCTATATTTTCAGCAGTAGGGTTGAAAGGCACGACAACGAGGCTTTCACCTGCAACATGTTGCAACTCTGGCAACAGCTCGTCCTGCTCCCATATCAAAAACTTATGGTCGAAATGTTCTTCCAACCATTGGCATAATGTCGATTTGATAACTGAAAAATCTACTACACGTCCCACATCGTCCAACGTATTTGCCGCAATCGTGAAGTGGATACGGTAATTATGGCCATGTAAAAAACGGCATTTCCCCTCGTGTCCCACAACGCGGTGCCCACAAGAGATGTCGTGGTATCGTTCAGCAATTATCATAACACAAAGATAAAAGAGCAAAGATAAAAGAGCAAGGAACAAAGATAAAAGACGGAAATCTTTAATTCTTTCATCCTTTATCCCTTAATCTCTAACAATCTTTCGGAAAAACGGCTGATTTTATCGACGGAAACCTGTTGCATAATCTGATAGAGCTGTGCCTTGAACATATTGATGGCATGTTCGCCTCCTTCATCGCCCAATGCACCGACACCATACATAAATGGTCTTCCCATAAAATTAAAATCAGAACCGACGGCATGGGCGCGGGCTAAATCCACACCCGACCTGATGCCACCATCAAGCATAATTTTTAGCTTGCTTTTGTAAGTCGGGTTTTTGAGTAGGCCAATGAGTGAGCGGATAGATGACTCACCTGCATCGATTTGGCGACCGCCGTGGTTGGAAACGATGACTCCATCAACCCCCAATTCTATCGCTTCGGCCATATCTTCTTCTGTCGCGATGCCTTTCAGTACCAAAGGTCCTTTCCAAATATCCCGGATCGCTTTTATCTTTTCAAAGGTCACTTTGCCAGTGAAGGTTCTGTTCATAAACTGCCCCAACTGTTTTAAATCTAATCCTTTTTCCATATAAGGCTTCAGCGTAGCAAACGAAGGAATACCGTGTTGCAGGGTTTTTATGCCCCAAGTCGGGCAGGCCAAAGCCTGCAATATATTGGAAATGTTCATTTTTGGAGGCATAGAGAGACCACTTTTTATCTCCTTATAACGTAAACCAAAGGAAGGAACATCGACCAATATGACCAATACAGGGCATTCCACTTCTTTTAAGCGCCTCAAGATATCATCCCGCAATCGATCTTCCGTAGGATGGTAGAGCTGAAACCATGCCTCGCCTTCTGATACCTCGGCGATACGCTCAATGCTTGAGGTAGAAACCGTGCTTAACGTATAAGGTATCCGATGCTTTGCCGCGGCTTTAGCCAATATTTCCGGAGCATTGGGCCACATCAATCCCTGCAAACCTATAGGTGAAATGCCAAAAGGAGCGCTATATCTTTTTCCAAACAGCTCAACAGACATGTCTATATCGCCTGTTTTTGCTAAATACCTCGGTTTTAAATAAATGTGGTCGAAATCACTTTCATTTCTAGCCAAATTAAGCTCTTCGTTACAGCCTCCATCTAAGTAATCGAATGCAAATTTAGGGATGCGGCATTTTGCCTTTTTTTTCAAATCAGCTACGGATGGATAGTTGGTATGATAGGTAAATGGATTTTTTTTGCTCATGATGTTGTATGAATCATTTTATCAGGAGCGAAAGTTACAAACTTTATAACAAACATCCATCCTGTGGTATTCGTGTGCAATGCAAGAAGTGTGTGGAGGTTATCCCCTTGTGGTAGATGCCTACACAAACTGAAAAGAGCCCAGCACTTCAATTTTCAAATTTTCTTTGCGATTTACAAATCAAATCCCTACCTTAGCACCGCTTATAGGGAAAGGCAGAGGGAGTAGACCCGATGAAGCCTTAGCAACCTGTCTCCGGACAAGGTGCTACATTCTACTCAACCGTGTTGAGAAAGATAAGCCGAGATCACTGTTCCTTGTGGCCTTCTCTTAGCAAAGAATTTGAAAAAATTAAATTTATTACCATACGTTTATGTTATTAACAAACAATTTAGGGTACCCACGCGTGGGACCGTTCCGCGAATTGAAAAAGGCCAATGAAGCTTATTGGGCCAAGAAGATTTCGGCGGAAGAATTATTGCAAGCTGGACTGAAAATCCGTGAAGGCAACTGGAAGACTCAACAGGAAGCAGGCATTGATTTGATTCCTTCCAACGACTTTTCATTCTACGACCAAGTTTTGGATTTGTCATTGACTGTAGGTGCTATCCCTGCGCGTTATCAATCATTATTGAATAAAATCGACCGTCAATATAACCTCGACTTATATTTTGCGATGGCTCGTGGTTTTCAAGAGCAAGGTGTGGACGTGACAGCCATGGAAATGACAAAATGGTTCGACACGAACTACCACTATATCGTTCCTGAATTTACGAAAGATCAAACGTTCAAATTAACTTCTGAGAAATTCCTGAACGAATACAACGAGGCCAAATCATTGGGCATCGAGACCAAGCCCGTATTGATTGGTCCCATCACTTACCTTTTATTGGGTAAAGAAAAAGAAGCTGGTTTTAACCGCATCGATTTGATCGACAGGTTATTGCCTGTTTATGAAGAAATTTTGGGTAAATTGGCTGCTGCAGGTGCACAATATGTGCAGATCGACGAGCCTTATTTAGCGTTGGATATAGATGCCGATGTAAAGGCACTATATGGCAAAGTGTTTGAAAAACTTGCTGCTGCGGCCCAAGGCATTAAATTGGTCGTGGCCACCTATTTCGAAGCACTTCGCGACAATGAAGATGTAGCGGTTAATCTACCTGTTCACGCCCTTCATTTGGATTTAGTGCGCGGTGAAAACCAATTGGACACAGTTCTTCCAAAAGTTCCTGCCAGCTTAACGCTGTCTTTAGGTGTAGTTGAAGGACGTAACATCTGGAAAAACGATTACGAACACTCACTGAAAAAAATCAAACAGGCGGTGGATGCATTGGGTGCTGACCGTGTTTGGATAGCTCCTTCTTCATCATTGTTGCATGTACCATTTGATTTGGATAATGAAGATAATGAGGAATCTTTACCTGCTGCAGTTAAGAATTGGTTGGCTTTCGCCAAGCAAAAACTGGCTGAGGTGAAAGATTTGGCCATATTGGCTGATGGTGAGGCGGATGCTAAAACGGCTGAACGTTTTGAAGCGAACAAATTGGCTGCAGAAAGCCGTCGTACATCTCCGTTGATCCACAGACCAGAAGTAAAAGAACGTACAGCAAATATTACGGATGATGATGCAAAACGTACATCTCCTTTTGCTGCTCGCAAAACTGCGCAACAAGCGAAATTTAACCTTCCGGCATTTGCGACTACGACAATTGGTTCATTCCCGCAGACTAAGGATGTCCGCAAATGGAGAGCTGACTTGAAAAAAGGAGCGATCACACAAGAGCAATACGATAAAGAAATCGCTGAAGAAACGGAAAGAACGATCCGTTTGCAGGAGCAATTGGATATTGACGTATTGGTACACGGTGAATTTGAGCGCAACGACATGGTAGAGTATTTCGGCGAGCAATTGGCGGGATATGCCTTCACCAAAAATGGATGGGTACAGTCTTACGGCTCACGTTGCGTGAAACCTCCGGTTATTTATGGCGATGTTTACCGGCCAGCCGACATGACCGTGCGTTGGTCAGCCTATGCGCAGTCGTTGACAGAGCGTCCGGTAAAAGGGATGTTGACCGGCCCAGTAACCATCTTGCAATGGTCTTTTGTCCGTAACGACCAACCACGTTCGATAACGACTTATCAAATTGCTTTGGCAATTTTAGATGAGGTACAGGCCTTGGAAAAAGCAGGTATTAAGATTATCCAAATTGATGAACCTGCCATTCGTGAAGGTCTTCCATTGCGCAAGGCCGATCAGCAAGATTACTTGAACTGGGCTGTGCGTGCATTTCGTGTTTCTTCATCAAATGTGGATGATGATACGCAAATCCATACACACATGTGTTATTCAGAGTTTAACGATATCATCCAAGATATCGCGGCAATGGATGCAGATGTGATTACCATTGAGACCTCTCGTTCGCAAATGGAGCTGTTGGACGCTTTCGCCGGAGAATTCAAATATCCGAACGATATTGGACCTGGTGTATATGATATCCACTCGCCACGCGTACCAAGCACCGAAGAAATGGTAGAGTTGCTTCGCAAAGCAAAAAAAGTGGTTCCTGCGGAACAGCTGTGGGTAAATCCAGACTGCGGATTGAAAACACGCGCTTGGCCGGAAACAAAGGCAGCTTTGGAATCCATGGTGGAAGCCGCGAAAATCCTTCGTGCAGAAAGTTAGAAGCGAAAATTAGGATTATAAAATAGAAAAGCCCGAGGTGTAAAAACTTCGGGCTTTTTTGTGCAAAAATGCTTTTAAACATATTGAATCAAATTATAACACTTATCGTAAGAATATTATTTTTCACTAAAATTTATATTTATGTCTTAAAAGGATATTTTTTACTTTAGTTTTTTATTTCTGCTGAGATTTACATTACATTTGAAATAAGATGAAGGGAAAAATGATAACCATCCCCCATCCTAATATGAAATAATCCTATTCATTCATCTTATTCGGTGATCTCAGGCTATGGATATTCGACATTGGTATCCTTGTTATAATAGCGCTTTTATCGCATTTATCCTGCTGTTGGGCTTGGTACAGGTGGGGTATGGGCAAAGTTTAATAACAAAAAAAAGAACCTATGCTAATTTCCAAGGAACATATGAAACAGGTATAAACCTAGCACTCGTGTTAGTGACAGGAACAGTAAGCAATGCTTCTAACGCTACAAATGGAAATGTTAAATCGTATTCTACTTTAAATGTTCCTGTGGGAGTAGCTGGTGTGCTAACCGCAACACAATATTTGGAATTTACGACAAATGGGCAACATACAAATCGGATATTAATAGATGCCAATACAGCAGTCACATTAAAAATAACTTTCCCTAAAGAAATTCTAGGATTACTGAGCGGTATCGAAATAGGGTCTTTTACGGAATTGAAGTCCGTTAATGCAGGATTAGTTAATCGAGCTGGTTATCGAGCAGACAATCACAACCCTATTGTATCAGGAAGTTCGTTGCTTTCTTTAATAAATGGAGCAGGAGAATTTGAGATAACAATAATGCCAAACCAGTCTTTTAACGGCGTTTATATGAAATTATTGGGTAATGGACTAAGCGTGGCGTTAACCAATAATTTTTTTCATGCTTATATTTTGGAAAATGGATCCGTGTCTTGTATTGAAAGAGATAAAGCAATTGATAAATTATCAGGTGTGCGTGCCGGGGGGATAAACCTCTTAAACGCAACAGGATCTGTGACTAACCCTTGGGGAGTGGTTGACGGGTCCGGCCCTATGACCCTAAATTTGGGAACACAAGTGTTAAGTGAGGTATTCCATACGACAATCTTTAATACAGCCTCAAGACCTAACCAAGTCGCAAAAGTAGTGATACAAAACCCAGGAGGAGGCTTATTGAATTTGAATTTATTGACAGGATTAAAGATACAGCCTTTTTTGGGAAACACTCCTGTAGGAACGCCTATTAATGAATCACAGGTATTATCACTTAGACTATTGCCTGGTCCGGAAGGCAAAAACGAGCTAATGGTGCCTGTCGCAGGTTCTTTCGATAGAATTGAGATTAAAATGGGCGGAGTAGCAGGGGCGTTGGGAAGTTTAATCGTACACGAAGTAAGTAGAACATTTGATCCGTTTTTATACCCAGCGCATGAACTTGATGAAAAGCTAATGCAATGTGAATCCGTCGATCTGAAAGAGGCAATACTCAACTATCAACCAATGAATTATGATTATAATTATTATACAGTTGTTAGTGGAGGAGTGCCTATGAGCAACTCTATCGTAACGGAATCAGGAACATATTATATAGAAGCAGTAGACAAGATATCAGGTTGTTCTTCTGCTCGGATTGCTGTAGAAGCAAATGTTCTGCCATTACCCGGCAAACCGCACCTTACGATCACGGATGCAGTTAACGAATAGGAACAAACGAATACTATGACATAAATTAAAAACTAAAATCTATGAAATGCACAATTAAAATGTTAAAAACAGGGCTAGTTGCTTTGTTTTTATTGGCGGGGCTGACGGTCTCTGCACAACAACTTATTTCCTCTACAGATCAGACAAAATTACGGCCTCCATTAAGCGGAACAGGTACGGAAACTATTTTTGCTCATGAGAACACTTCTTTTCGCTTAACAGCCTCCACAACAAGTTCTAGTACCGATGGACAGGCAGATATAACTTTTGATAACATAAAATGGTATTTTAAAAATGATGCAGGGGGATTTGGAGATCTCCCAGATCTCAATTTAACAACAGCGGCGGTAAGTGGAACTGCAAATAGCCAGTTGACCTTAAACGGTCTTAAGCCCGGATTTTACACGTTTATGGCGGTCGGCGAAACGGCGGGTGAAGTCTGTGTGACAGAACCAGAAGAATTTACTGTATTTGTTCTGCCTCCGTTGACCGTAACATTAAGCAGTGATCTACAATCAAACATATACTGTCAGGACGACCTTCCCCCAACAAGTAACAATACGCTAACAGCTTCGGTTTCATTTGACGCAACTCATTCGCTCAATACACAGACACCATATAGTTCAACCAACCCCACATTAGGAGACTTTGAACTACGTTATCGTTGGTACAAAGTAACAGAAAATGGAACACTTGACATTCAGGCCACTCCATTGGCTATCCATACACCTTCCGCAAATACAACAACAGATACATATAACGTAGTGGAGACCGAACTGGGCAGATGGAAGTACTACGTTGTCGTAGATTACACTGTAAAAAATTCTGGACCTTACCAAACAGTTCTGGGTGGAGGCACGCCTACAATTATCGAAGTTACACCTAAGCCAGGTAGACCTACAATTACGATTGAAGCAGTTACCCCATAAGACAAAAAAGAATATGCGAAGCCACCTGTCCCTGTTATGCTATTTTGTTTTAGCAATACTCTTGTTGACGTATAGTCCGGCAAGTGCACAGCAGGGGCAGACTTTGCGTATTGTAAAAGGGAAACGGGTAACGCTTCGTGCAGATGCGTCACATGCGCTTTCGTACATTTGGTTTCGCGATGGTGAACCTGTGCAGGGTCAACATCATCAGCATCTTATTGTGCAAGACGCCGGTGTATATACTGTACTGGCATTGGGCGATTATTGTCATTCCGACCTGTCGGATCCTGTAGAAATCATCGTTGATCCCAATGGTGAAGAAGTCTATGTAGATATCGAAGTACGTAACCTACCTGAATTAAAGCAGGTGACATTGCAACATGAGTTTAATTACCAACTGATGGTGCTGAACAATAGCGAGGTGGATGCTGATGATGTGGTGGTGACGTTTAAGCTTCCTCCTCAGTTGAGCTATTTGGAAGTAGATTTTGACGGAATAGCCGATATACAATACAACGAGAGCCTACACGAGCTAACGTGGAAGATACCTCAGCTGGCAGCAAAAGCAGCAATCTCACAGTGGATTCGGGTACGGGGCGAGCTTGCGGGTGAAGCTATTACTTTGGCAAAGGTGAGCAGTAAACAAACGGATGCCAATCTTGCCAACAATGAGTCGACGTCTATTGTAACCATTGTGAATTTCTTTATTCCGAATGTTTTCACCCCCAACGGTGATGGGGTTAACGACACTTTTACAATTTCCGGATTGGAATTGTTCCAATCCAATGAGTTGCGTATTTATAACCGGAACGGTGCAGCGGTTTATCATGGTAAAAACTATCGCAATGATTGGGATGGAGGCGGGCTAGCAGAAGGAACGTATTTTTATCATTTAGAAATCGTGGATGGTAAAGGTAAAAAGCACAACCATAAAGGGTATGTCATGATTATTCGTAAACGCTGATTTGGCATGGCCGAAAATATAAACACCAAAAATGAGTTAGAAACCCGTTGTGCATTATGATTTAGGGATAAAAAAAGGAGAAATAAGTTGCTCATTACACTGATAATCAGTAAATTGTTTTAACTACAAAACGATTTAGAATGAACAACTTAAGAGCAAATTACGAA